>Ga0180007_10005720_pt1 | contig 12417 bp, 8 predicted proteins | sample MM_PC_MetaG_FD_121122 | JGI IMG/M metagenome (GOLD analysis project Ga0180007, IMG submission 121122) | Groundwater microbial communities from the Aspo Hard Rock Laboratory (HRL) deep subsurface site, Sweden - MM_PC_MetaG | ecosystem: Environmental > Aquatic > Deep subsurface > Groundwater...
CCCAGGGGATTTCCGTTTTTATCCCGAAAGACCGATCCACGGGTGGTGACATCAATGAGCCGTCCGCTTTTTGCCCTTCGTTTGGTTTCCACCCGGGGCAGAATTTCTCCCTTTAGGATCGTGCCGATGCCCTTCATGGTCTCCTTCCAATGGGCTTTGGGTACAAAATGGTCCATGGTCTTGCCCAGGCTGTCTTCAAGCGTATAGCCGAACACCTTGGTAAAGGCCGGATTCATATAAATAACCAGGCCGTCCATGTCGTAGACCACAATGGGGTCAGGCACGGCTTCCATGACAGATCTGTATTTCCCTTCACTTTCTTTCAAGGCCTCCTGGGCCAGACGGCGATCCTTTATTTCGGCCAAAAGTTCCCGGTCATAGGTGGCAAGTTTGTCCATGAAGGAATTATAATAAAAAGTGAGCTGTCCCACTTCGTCACTGGATTCCATTTTCACGGACCTGTTTGAAAATCCGCCGGCTATATCCTGGTTAAACCGGGCCATCAGAGATTGCAGGGGCTTGGTGATGGTGGAACTCAGGACAAAGGAGATGGGGATAAAAACAATCAAAGCCGCCGCCCCCACCAGAATGATGATATGCTTTATGATGCCCAGGGGAAAATAAAATTCATCCAGATAGCTGGACGAAGCAACGATCCATTCGTATTCCGGGATATAATTAAAGATCACCAGCTTTTTCCGCAGCTTTTCATCACCTGGGTTTTTCCAGGAATAGATCAGTTTTCCATTCTTTTCTTCCAGCATCTTGCGGAAGAACTGATCGGAGAACCGTCTGTCCCTGGCGATATTGACCCCGGCCAGTTCCGGATGGATGATGACATTGCCCCGGGTGTCCATGACATAGGAATAACCTGTTTTCCCGAAGCGCAGGCTTAAGATGCTTTCTTTAAAATCATTGATTTCCACCAGTTGTGAAAATTCTTTTCGATAGGAGGAGACCGTGATCATCCAGTCCCAGGGCTCAAAATAATTGATATACAAGGCCTTGGGACGGGGTGCAGCATCTTCCGGGTTTTTCCATGAATATTCGATATACCCGTTTTTTTTGGCAATCATCTCCTGGACAAACCTGTGATCGGAAATATCCAGTCCTTCCAAAGGCTTTTTAGGGTGTTTGAGTACCCGGCCTCTGCCGTCCAGAATACAGACATACCCGGTGATGCCGATTTTCTGGCAGAGGATGATGTCCGACGCCCTTGCCTTTGCCTCTTCCAGACTGATCTCCCCTGCCTTTTGCCGGTCATGGAGGTGCTGGATAATATCATAATTTTTTTCAGCCACTCCTCTCAGACGGTTTTTGATGGAAACCGACACCGCGGTCTTGACCGTGTTCAGGATGGCAGAAGTGGAATTTTTCAATTCGCTTTCGATGTTTTTTTCTAGATTTTGCTTGACAATAAAATAGATGATCAGGCTGGAGAGGCTTATGATGATCAGAAAGCAGAATGAATAAATAAACAGCAGCTTGTACCGGATGGGGAAATTTTTGATCAGATCAAAGGGGTTCATACCATCTCCTTAAATGAAACTGCTGGTTAGTGCATCGGGAAAAGAATTTTTCAGAAACGACCGGCTTTGTCAATGGGATTTGTTCCGGAACGGCTGAACCCATCCCCAAAGGATCGCAACTTTGCGATCCTGGGTTGCGCTTTTAAATCCAGGGATCTGAACCCTGTGTCAAAACGGTTTGGGCAGATGGGATGCACGTTTGTTGTTTTTCAGGGTTGCTATCGGGCGGTTGCGGGGTGTGTTCCCATGACGGACCCTTTTTTTACCCTGGGAAAGGGAAAGGAAAACCGTTTTTTTTCTGGTGCCGGCAGAGGTGGCATGCTCTTTGCCTATTTTTTATTGTTACCAAGGCGGGAAGCCCCCCACATGATGATTACAAAAAGGATGGATATATTCAGGAACCGATGAATACATGTGGGGGAAATAAGATAGCCGTTTTCAAAGGAGGTAAAATGAAAATTGCGATCAGTTCGTTTGGAGAAGAGATCACCGCACAGATCGACCCACGGTTTGGGCGCTGCCGGTTTTTTGTCGTGGTTGACACAAAGGATATGCAATTGGCGGTATTTGAAAATGAAAATGCAGACCAGACCGGGGGGGCCGGTATTCGATCTGCGGCATTTTTAATCGATAAAGGGGTTGATCTGGTGATAACAGGCCGGTGTGGACCCAATGCCATGGATGTCTTTAATGAAAGAAAAGTTCAGGTGATTTGCGACCAGACCGGCACTGTGGAAGCAGCCATCGAGCGATATAAAACAAAAGCAGCACTCCAGGGGGTTTCTGGAAAACAAAAAGCAGAAAAGCGGTCATATAAAAGCCAAGAACCTTACCGCTCGACGGGGCAGGCCAGATGCATGGGCGGTCCCGGCAGGGGGATGGGCCGTGGGGGCTGTGGCATGGGTCGTGGCCGTGGTTCCAGGGGTGCAACAGATTAGGCGGACCGGAATCGGGAGATATCCATGTGCAGGCGATGGATGATTTTCTGGATCGATGCCCGTTCAATGCCGCTGAGTCTTGAGGTTTCTGAGATGTTGCCCCGGGTTTGTTCGAGTAGGCGGGTCAGGTAGTTTTTTGAAAAAATATCCAGGGCCTGTTTCTTGGCATCCTTGTACAAGGGAATTCCTTCGGGATGGAGGGTGGTTTCAAGATCCCCCTCCACAAGATTGATCAGGGCCAGGTCAATGGTCTTGCCGTTTGAAAATACCACCATGCGGCGGACATAATTGAGCAATTCCCTTACATTGCCGGGCCAGACCTGCCGGGAAAGAAAACTGAGCGCCAGAGGATCAATTTCCATGGGGGGGATGCCCATTTCATCACAGGTATTCAAGACAAATTCCCTTACCAGCATGGGGATATCTTCTTTTCTTTCCCTCAAGGGGGGCACTTTTACGGAAAGAACGTTCAAACGGTAATACAGGTCCTGCCTGAAACTGCCGTCCAGAATTTTGTTTTCAAGATTCTGGTTGGTCAATGCCATGATGCGGACATCCGTTGTTTTGGAAAGGCTGGACCCTACGGGTTTGACCTCCTTGTCCTGGAGAAACTTGAGCAACTTTGCCTGGATGGGAAGACCGATGTCCCCGATTTCATCCAGAATCAGGGTGCCTTTGTTGGCCATCATGAAAAAGCCGTCCCGGTTTCGTTCAGCCCCGGTAAACGCCCCTTTTACATGGCCGAACAGCTCACTTTCCAGAAGTTGCTCGGGGATGGCCGGGCAATTCAGGGTATGGCAGGCATCCTGCTTTCTTTTGGATAAAGCGTGTATGGCCTTGGCAATGTACTCTTTTCCGCATCCGGATTCTCCGGTGACAAGCACGGTGTAATCTGTTACGGCAATGGCACTCATCTTTTCCCGGAGCTGTTTCATAACCCGGCTTTCCCAATGCACCGTCTGGTCTGAACTCAGGGATTTGATAATATTCTGCAAGCGTTTATTCTCGCTGGCAAGGGTATAATGCTCCATGGCCCGCTCAACCGTGTGGTAAAGGGTCTCCCTGTCCACGGGTTTGGAGATGAAATCCCAGGCACCTTTTTTGAGTGCACTGACGGCGTTTTCAACCGTGCCGTGACCGGTGATCATGATCACACACAGATGGGCATTTATTTCAAGCCCTTTGAGCAACAGGTCATGGCCGGATATTTCAGGCATCTGCAGGTCGGTAAGCATGACCCCGATATCTTCGTGGCGGAGAATGTCAAGGGCCTCATCACCTGAAGATGCACCCAGAAATCGGATTTGTGTGAATTGTTTCTTAAGATTTCGGATCAGCCCCTTTAAAAAATCCGGGTCATCGTCCACAGCCAGTACGGAAAAAGATTTCATGGGCGTCTCCTCAAATTTGTCTCGTGTTCGGCAAGGGGAAAGAAGATGCAGAATCGTGTGGTATCATCGCTTTTTACCTCTATTCTTCCGCCAAGTTCGGTGATGAACCCATACACCACCGAAAGTCCGAGCCCGGTTCCTTTTCCGATTTTCTTGGTGGTGTAAAAGGGATCAAATATATGGGAAATAACCTCTTCGGGGATACCCTGGCCATTGTCTTCAATGCAGAACGCCACCTGGTTTTCCGGCGACATTCGGGTGTGGATATGAATTTTTCCCTGATCGTTAAGGGCATCAAATGCATTTAACCACAGGTTGGTTAAAATCTGCTCCAGGATGGCAGCATCACATTTTATATCCGGAAGGGAGGCTTCCAGATCAAAGTCAATGGCAATATGCTTGGAGGCACCCTGGGTTTTAAAGATTTCAAAAACAGACCTTACCACCGTGTTGATGCTGCAGCGGCCGGAGATCACCTGTTTGGGCCGGGACAGGTTCAACAGGTTCTGGATGATTTTTTGAACCGACCGGGTGTGTTTTGAGATTACATCAATGTCGGCATGTGTGTCTTTATCCTTTACCGCATCCTTGACAAGATCCGTGTACAACCGGATCACCCCCAGGGGATTGTTTATTTCGTGGGCAATTCCCGCTGCCATTTTACCAATGGCGCTCAAGCGTTCTGTCTGCTGCATTCGTTCAATCATCTGTTTTTCCGGTGTGATATCTTTTATATACACGACGATTCTTAAGCTTCTTTGATCCTGGTGGGGTAACGGGTAGAGGTCAACGGAAAAATAGCGGTTTTCAGGCGTACGGACTTCCTGACTGACCGGGGTTCCTTTTTTTATGACAAGGTCCAGTATGGTATTGTTTTTGTTTGCCGATGATGGCTGACTGAGCAGATCTTTTAGTTCTTTTTCCCTTCCGGCCCGGCTGCCGGCCGGCAAAATCGTATCGCAACCCTTGTTGGCAATAATGATATTTGCATCAAGGTCAATGAGCAGCAGCGGGTCGGAAATGCCTTCAAATATGGATTGGAGCATGTCGTTCTGGAACCGGATATTTGAAAAAGCCTGGATGTTTTCGATGAGAATCGCGATCTGAAGGCCCAGGGCCAGAAGAATTGCAGGATCCAGGTCCTGGGGATCAGGTTGTGAATTCCAGGAAATACAAAGGATGCCCCAATGGCTTTCCTGGGACTTTATGGGAACATACAGTTTATTGTTTTCAAACAGCACCTCATTTTTCCACAACAACTCCTTGATCGCCTCATCAAGGGTCTCTGTGGCAGCATCCTTTTTCCAGGAATACCGGTTTTCCGAAGCCACAGTGCAATAATAGACAACCTGTTTTGCATTGAACCGGTTGCCGACATTTTCCAGAACACCGGTAATCAGGGACAGGGTATTTTGTATTCCTGTAAAACCCGAGAGCAGGCTGACAAAGAGGCAGACATCCGCCAGGTGCCGTTCTGATTCTGTATGGAGGGTGAGGGTTCGTTCTTCCACTCTTTTTTCAAGCGTCTGGGCATGTTCCACAAGTTGTGTTCTTGCGGAGGAAAGGCAGGTTGCAAGTTCTTCAACTCCCTCGATCAGCCCTTCGATTTCATCTTTCTGGCCCAGCCGGTCAATAATCCGCTGTTCCTGTTCCCCGGAAAACCGGGTTTTGAAAATCCGGGTGAGCTCATGGAGGTTTTTCATGACCAGGCGGTCAAAAAAAAGGCTGATAAGGCCTGCAAACAATAATATCCCCAGAATATACAGGCTTAAATAATGCAGGGTCAGGCTCATGGCCGGTTCCCGGATCATATCCACTGGAAAACCGGCAACAACGACCCCGGAGGCATCGTTCAGCGTATAATGAAACCCATTGGTGCTGCCGTATATTTCAATGAGTTCTCTGGGCGCATCCTTTGGATCGCCATGGCATTGCAGGCAGGATTCCGTGAAAGTGACCGGCCTTGCCACCATGTGATATTCTTTGCCGTCAACCAGGGTATTGTCTTCCCAGATTTTAAGGGTTTTGTCTTTCTTGAATATTTCAATAAGACCGGCTTCAAAGGGATTTGCTTTTGATTCAAGGTTCCGGGGTTTTATGGAAACCCTCCGATAATGGTATCCTGACGCATCCTGGATGTTTAAATTGGCCATGACCTGCCTGGAAATATAGGAAGAGGACATGGCCTTCAAGACAAACCGGCCTTCGGGCAAAACATTAAACATCTCCGGCCTTAATTGTGTCTTTACATAGTCCTGGAGGGCATTGGACTGGGCCAAAAGCATTCTTGACCGCTGACTGATTTCCGATTCAAGCAGAGAGTTAAAGTGAAAATACATAATAATGGAGATGCACAGGCCCAATGCCAGGGCAAACATGACAAGACCTGTGATGAATTTAAATCTTAAATTGATTGTCTGTGTAAACATGGGCTGCCTCCTGTTGATACCCCAGGTTATATCCATAGGAGATTCCGGACTAAATTGCAAGCCAGGGTGTAAACGGTGTATCCTTAAGAACAGCAATGTGTATTCTTAAGGATACACATTGCCTGGGGCTTTTTTTCAAAAATCTAATATTATCAGTATGTTATACATATATATTTTGTGGCATGCGAATTGCTATACCTAGAATTCAAACGCAGTTGCCAAGCCAATCAGGTATGATTTTATAAATTTATTCATCAGGAGGAAAAAAATGGCACAGGACAGCAACCGGGTTGTCGATCACGGTCAGAGCAAGTGGTCCGACCTATGGAAAAAAGAAGACTTTCTGGCAATATGGCTCGGATTTGCCATCATTGCCGTAAGCATGTTTGCATACTTTAATTACGGGCCAAAAGCAGATTTTGAAAAGAAAATTGAGGCTGCAGATCAAATCCAGGCAGCTGAATCTGCCAACGCCCCTTTTAAAACAACAACCTGGTATAAAGCCCAGGATGAAAAGAAGAAACTAAAGGCATCGGGATCTGCTTTTGGTAAATTTGTATCCCACTGGACAAAAAAGCCAGGTTCATGGAAAACCAATCCCATGGATGCCTTTATCCAGACAGATGCCCAGGCAAAGGCAAAAGACGAAAAAGCCATGCCCAAATATGACAAGGCCAAAGCGGCTGAGGCAGAAGGCCTTAGGGTTGCAGTGACTGCTGAAAGGGCCGCAGCCCTTGCAGCCTATAAAGACATTGCATTGAATGATGCTGCCGCTGGCAAGATTGCAGAATGGCGGGAGACCCATAGAGCTGTCAGCGATGCCAAGAAAAAAATTGGAAACAAAGCCTATAATTATTTTCCCACTCTCCTGGGTCTTTTTGTCTTTCTGGCCTTGATATTCGGATTTGGTGTCAAAATGATGGGTGAAGATGCCTTTGGTTTTTTTAAAGGGTTTCTCATTGTATTTCTTGTGGCAACCCTTGCCTATCTTTTGGGCGGCCAGGCCATTTCCAAACAATATGGCATCGGCGCCGAAGCCTGGGGTGTCCTTCTGGGCATGATCATCGCCAACACCCTTGGTACTCCCAAATGGGTTCTGCCTTCCTGCAAAGTGGAATTTTTTATCAAAACCGGTTTGGTGCTGCTGGGTGCGGAAGTGCTCTTTAACAAGATTGTTGCCATTGGTGTTCCGGGCATCTTTGTGGCCTGGATTGTGACCCCCATCGTTCTGATCAGTACCTATATCTTTGGCCAGAAAGTATTGAAGATGCCTTCCAAGACCCTGAATATGGTTATTTCCGCAGACATGTCCGTGTGCGGGACCTCTGCCGCCATTGCCACTGCTGCCGCATGCCGTGCCAAAAAAGAGGAGCTGACCCTTTCCATTGGTTTGTCCCTTGTGTTTACAGCGATTATGATGATTGCCATGCCTGCAGTCATTAAGGCAGTGGGTATGCCGCAAATTCTGGGGGGTGCCTGGATGGGCGGAACCATTGATGCAACGGGAGCGGTTGCAGCCGCCGGTGCCTTCCTGGGTGAAAAGGCCATGTATGTTGCCGCCACCATAAAGATGATTCAAAATGTTCTTATCGGTGTAACGGCATTTTGTGTGGCCATGTACTGGACCATGAAAGTGGAACGCGAAGCCGGCCGGGAAGTCGGCGCAATGGAAATCTGGAACCGGTTCCCAAAATTTGTCCTGGGATTTCTTGCAGCCTCCATTCTTTTTTCCATACTTGATAGCAGTCTTGGCAAGGATCTGGGAACAGCCATGCTGGACCAGGGAGTGGTTCGCGGCGGAACCCGTCTTTTCCGCGGATGGTTCTTTGCATTGTCTTTTGCCGCGATTGGTCTGTCAACCAACTTCCGGGAGCTGGCAAAATATTTCAAGGGCGGAAAACCACTGATTCTTTATGTCTGCGGCCAGAGTTTTAATCTGGTCCTGACCCTTGTCATGGCATATGTCATGTTTTACCTGGTATTTCCTGAAATCACTGCAAAGATCTAATCGGGTTTGTCTTGTTTGACCGGCCGGGAGTTTCATTGCTCCCGGCCCTTAAAAAAAAAAGGGTTGGAACTGATGATAGAAAAAAGTCTAAGGGAGCGAATCACCCGGTTTATTCTCGTATTTGGCCTCACGCTTGCTTTTGTCTATGTTCTGCTTCCATGGGTTACCCGCTCCTTTGCGCCCTTGAATCGCATGTCCTTATCCCTGGAAGAAAGCGGGATTAACCCCAGCAGCTATTATTATACGGATGTCGAACAGGTCATTGAATCGGAACAATATCTTGAGACGGTTCTGGGAGATAATAGGTAGGGAAATCGGGTTATGGTTTTTCCCCCTGACTAGGCCTCTATCTGTTCGATTTCGAAGGGGATGTCCACGGCAAGGGAAATAAATTTTTTTGCAAGGGCCTTGTTACCGGTTGTGAAAAACGTCAGTTGCGGGGTTTGGTCCTTATGTGAAACCAGATCAGATTCTGTGAGGACCCTTTTTGTCTGTGCGGCAACGGCAGATGAAGAATCGATGATGGCCATCCGGCCCTGGATAACTGTTTCCATGGTTTTTTTCAAAAACGGATAGTGGGTGCATCCCAGCACAAGGATATCTGCCCCTTTTTCCACCATGGGAGCAAGATATTTTTCCAGGAGCTGCCGGGCAGTTTCGCTGTCCTGTTCTCCCTTTTCGACCAGTTCCACCAGGCCATATCCCGGCTGAATAAAAACGTCCAGGCCAAAGGCATGTTTCTCATAGGTTTGTCTGAAAAGTTTTCCATTGAAGGTGTTTTCCGTGGCCAGAATTCCTATTTTCTTTGTTCGGGTCTGCAATGCCGCAGGTTTCAGGGCCGGTTCCATTCCGATAAACGGAATGGGGTACTCGGATCTGAAGCAGTCGATGGCTACCGCTGTGAGGGTATTGCAGGCAATCACCATCAGTTTGCAATTTTGCGCCAGAAGAAACGCCATATGCTTCCGGGTCAGAAAAAGAATTTCGTCCTGTGTTTTGGAGCCATAGGGGCAGTTGCCGCTGTCGGCAAAATAGGTGATGGACTCCGAAGGCAAAAGGGTTCTAACCTCCTTTAACACGCTGAGTCCGCCTACGCCGGAATCAAAAATGCCGATGGGTCCTTTCTGTATATGCGTATCCTGCATTCATCTTCCTGGAAAAATGAATATAAAATTATCAACTTGCCGAAATTTGACACGGGTCTGAAGTTTTGTCAATTGCCCATACTCCTGCCATCCCTGGTTTCTCAGGGAGTCAATTCCTGTTTGAGCAGACAGCAGGCGATTCTGTGGCAGGGCCTGCCTTCTGCATCATAGGAGAGGTTGCCGGGCTGGATCATTTTGTTCATGACACAGCCTTCGGGGATGATAAGCTTGAACAGATCCGTTTCATTGATGGGCGGCATGGGCATAAGCCGATTGTTGATGATTTCATGGGAATGCAGAGGGAAGTCCTCACAAATGGGGCACTGGTATACCCTGCCATTGGGGAATACAAAATAATTGTCAGATACGTTTCCGGCACATTGAAAGGGTTCGCCATGGGATAAAAAAACCTTGGGATAGGTGACGACAATGCCCTGGTCGGCAACCTTTTCTGCTACTTTGGGAATTGTTCCAAGCCAGATTTCCTTTGATACCTGGAGGGCGGTTGAAAATTTCGACGATTCCCCCCTCATGCCGATAACCTGGATAAAAAATCGGTTGATGCCAAGGTCTTTTGTAAGGTCCGGCATCCGGGCAAGCTCATGGATATTTTTATCGGACACCGTATAGATCATGGAGCAGGAAAACCCCTTTGACCTTGCGCTGTGAATGCCTGAAAGCACGGCATCATAACTGCCCTTTCCCCGGATCTTATCATTGGTATCCGGGGTGGCGCCGTCCAGGGAAAAACTTAAAAAATCAAGGTCGTCCGGGGTGATTTTGTCCAGGATATCATGGAAAAGATATCCGTTGGTGTCAATGGTGATGGATCTGAACCCAAGGCGCCGGGCCTCTTTTACAACCAGAGAAAGATCCGGGTGGAGGGTGGGTTCCCCCCCCAGCAGAACCAGATTGGTTTCGGGCGCTTTGGGGGCGAACAGCCCCAGCCAGTCTTTGATGGTGTCAAAGGGAAGCCTCCTTTTCCCATGCTGTTCTGGATTGATATAGCAATGGGAGCAGGACAGATTGCATTGGGTCAGGATATGGAAAAAAAGATTGGACGATTCTTTTGAAAACGCCACGGTCTTATGTTGCATATTACCCCATGCATTGTTTGGTAAAGTTGGGATCAAAGGGAACCGGATAGTCTCCGTCAAAACAGGCCTTGCAAAAATTAAGCTCCGGGTTGACAACCCCGGAGGCTTCCAGCATGCCCTCGACAGACAGATAGTGCAATGAATCCAGGCCCAGGTGTTCGGTGAGTTCATTTAGGGGCTTTCGGGCGGCGATCAGCTCTCCCTTGGAGGAAAAATCAATGCCGTAATAGCAGGGAAACTTGTGGGGGGGGCAAGAGACCCGCATGTGCACTTTTTTGGCTCCCAGTTCCCGCAGGGCCTTGACACGGGTTTTGGCTGTGGTTCCCCGGATAATGGAATCTTCGATAATGATGATTTCCTTGTTTTTGATCAGTTCCCTCACCGGATTGAGCTTGACCCGGACGGCAAAGTCCCGCATGGACTGGGTGGGCTGGATAAAACTTCTGCCCACGTAATGGTTGCGGATCATGGCCATTTCAAAAGGGATGCCCGATTCTTTGGCATAGCCGATGGCCGCATAATTGCCGGAATCGGGAAAGGGCATGACCAGGTCCGCCTCCACATGGGATTCCTGGGCAAGCCTTTTTCCCAAGGCTTTTCGCATCTGGTAGACATTCTTACCGTCAATGGTCGAATCGGGTCTGGCAAAATAGATATATTCAAAAATACACAAAGATTTATGGGCAGCCGCCTTGGGATTCCGGATGCTTTTGATGCCGTCTTCGTTGATGATGACGATCTCGCCCGGTTCCAGTTCCCGGATGAATTCCGCCTGGATCAGGTCAAAGGCACAGGTTTCCGATGCCAGGACATAGTGGCCGTTGAGCTTGCCCAGGGCCAGGGGCCTGAACCCGTTGGGGTCTTTAATGCCGATAATTTCTCCCTTACAGGTGAGAAGGACCATGGAATAGGCCCCTTCTATCTTGGACACGGTGTTCAGAACCGCAGTTTCAATGTCACCCTTGATTAAGTTTTTAATGAACAAATGGAGGAAGACTTCGGAATCCATGGTGGTCTGGAAGATGGAACCGTTTTCCTCCAGCTCTTCTTTCAGGGTGTGGGCATTGACCAGGTTTCCGTTGTGGGCAACGGCATAGGAGCGGTGCCTGTGGTTGGCCACAAAGGGCTGGGCATTGGTGATCACCGAATCGCCTGTGGTGGAATAGCGGACGTGCCCTATGGCAGATCCGCCTTCGATGCGCGCCAGATCGTCCATGTTAAAGATATCATGGACAAGGCCCATGCCTTTGTGGGAAAAAATCTTGTCATTGATGCCCCGGTTCACGGAAATGCCTGCACTTTCCTGGCCCCGGTGCTGGAGGGCATACAGACCGAAATAGGTTATCTGGGCGGCTTCCGGGTGTCTGTAAAGGCCAAAGATTCCGCATTCGTCCCTGGGGCGTTCACTGGCATCACATATTGTCTGGTTACACATGGTGGTTTTCCTGGTGGTAATACTGGATCGGGTTGATGGATAAGGGGGCTTTTTTCATGGCCTGGATGGCCGAGCAGATCGCCTTTGCTCCATCGGTGGTGGTGGCATAGGGGATCTTGTATTTAATGGCGGCCCGCCTGATTTCATACCCGTCTCTCTGGGTCTGGCTGGAGGCGCCGGTATTGAGAATCAGCTGGACCTCGTTGTTTTTGACGGCATCCACCACATGGGGTCTGCCGGATGAGACTTTTTTCACCATCTGGGCGGGAACCTGGTTTTCTTCCAGAAAGCTGGCCGTTCCCCGGGTGGCCATGATGGTAAAGCCCATTTCATGGCAGCTTTTCGCCACGGACAGGGCGGCCGGCTTGTCCTTGTCCTGGACAGAGATAAAGACCGTGCCCGACTTGGGCAACCGCTGGCCTGCGGCAAACTGGGCCTTGGCAAC
>Ga0180007_10005721_pt1 | contig 12414 bp, 13 predicted proteins | sample MM_PC_MetaG_FD_121122 | JGI IMG/M metagenome (GOLD analysis project Ga0180007, IMG submission 121122) | Groundwater microbial communities from the Aspo Hard Rock Laboratory (HRL) deep subsurface site, Sweden - MM_PC_MetaG | ecosystem: Environmental > Aquatic > Deep subsurface > Groundwater...
TGGACCTGTTCCCCGGCGACGAGCTGGCGGCGCGCGTGCAGGTGCTCAAGGGCTACGCCCACCTGGAGCTGGAGGAGTACGACCTGGCGGTGCGCGAATTCCAGAACGTCCTGGACCGCCACGTCAACACGGAGGTCGGCGAACGGGCGCTGTTCCTGGCCACCTCCGCCTACACCAAGCTGGAGCAGTTCGACCGCCTGATCACCAACTACCACTTCATAGCCAACCGGCTGCTGCCCACGCCCAGCGTCTGGCGGGCGCGCACCTACTACCATCTCGGCGAGGCCTACTACAATCAGCAGCTATACCGCGAGGCCGGCGGCATGTACCGCCTCGTGCTGACGGGCTACCCGCGCAGCGACGTGGCCGCCGCCAGCCTGCAGGGGCTGGTCGCCAGCTACAGCCAGGTCGGCGAGTACGAGCTGGCGCTGCAGGAGCAGGAGAAGTTCCTCCTGGAGCTGGCCAACGCCGACAGCGAGGAAGGCGGGAACTCCCTGGCCCTCGGCTCGCTCTACTTCAACCAGCACAACTACGAGGAAGCCCTCGAGGCCTTCACCAAGTACATCGAGCGGAATCCCGACAGCCCCGCGTCCGCCGCCGCGCTGCTCAACCAGGGCGACTGCTTCTACCGCCTCCAGTACTACGAGAACGCGGTCGAGGTCTGGAACGATCTGGCGACCCGGTTCCCGCGCGCTCCCGAGGCAGAGGAGGCCATGTACAAGCTGGCCGACACCCGTTTCGGCCTGGGCCGCTTCGATGAGGCCCGCTCGAGCTACGCCACCCTGCAGCAGCGCTACCCCGAGGGTCCCTACGCCGCCGACGCCGCCTTCGGCCTAGCCAACTGCTACTACAACCAGCAGTTGGACGACCAGGCCATCGAATCTTTCCAGATATTCGTTCGGAACTTCCCCGAGGACCCGCGCGTGGAGGACGCCGAGCTGGGCATCCAGTCCTCTTACTACCGTAGCGGCAGGGACATGGAGGAATACCTGGGCACCCGTCCGGACAGTCCTCTCGCGGCGGACTATTACTGGACTAAAGGTCAAAACGCATTTGCCGAAGATAAGTACGAGACAGCAGCCAGGTACTTCGAGCAAGTGACCCTGGACTACGCGGATAGCGAGAGCGCGCCGGGCGCCCTCTTCTATCTGGCCGAGAGCTACTACCGCATGGAAGAGAACAACGTGGCACAGGCGGTCTACCGGAACTTCATCACCACCCATCCCGATCACGAGCTGGTGGGGTTGGCGCGGTTCCGTCTGGGTACCGTGCTCTACAAGATGGAGGACTACCCCGCGGCCGCGGTGCAATACGAGATGCTGGCCGACCTCGAGCCGGACGGCCAGTACTCGCCCCTGGCCCTGTTCAACGCGGGGCTCTGTCACCAGGAGCTGGAGGACTGGCCGGCCGCCATCGGCGTGCTCGTCCGCTTCCAGATCGACTACCCGGATCACGAGCGGGCCCAGGGCATCGCCTACCAGATCGCGACCCTCTATCAAAACGAGCTGGGCGACTACCAGAACGCCATCGGAGCGTACCATCAGGTCCTCGAGAGGGGCGAAGCCGGCATCGAGGAGATCGGCTACCGGCAGGGCGAGTGCTACGAGAAGCTGGGGCGCTACGAAGAGGCCCTCGCCAGCTACGAGATGTCCGCCGGCGGGGCGGACCGCACCGCGCCCCACCGCATCGCGAGCCTGGCCCAGATCGGCCAGCTGAGCGAGGAGAGGGGCGACTGGAACACGGCGATCCAGGCCTATACGCGAATCGTCAATGCGAACGGAAAGCCTGAATGGACGGCGATGGCCCAGGGCCGCATCGCCGAGATCCAGGCGCAATCGACCGGCAACTAGCCGGCGCAACCCGAGAGGACGAAAAAACCATGCTGGGAATGTCGCTCGTAGAACTCTTCTTGGCCTCGCCGACGATGGTCGTGTTGCTGTTCTGTTCTGTGCTCACCGTGGGCTTCGCCATCGAACGCGCCCTGTACTTCATGAAGACCAGGGCCAACGCGCCGAGGTTCCTGAAAGAGCTCACCAAGCAGCTCAAGAGTACCGACCTCAAGTCCGTGCTGGGCTGGTGCCAGAAGCAGAAAGGCTCCGCGCCGCGCGTGGTCAGCCAGTGCCTGCCCTATCTCAGCATCGACCCGGCCGAGCTCAAGCAGCGTTTCAACACCGCCATCGAGATGGAACAGGTGGAGATGGAGCGCAACCTCAGCGTGCTCGGCACAATGAGCAACATCGCTCCCTTGCTGGGTCTCTTCGGCACGGTCATCGGCATCATCCGCGCCTTCGCCGACATCGCCCGCACGGGCGCCGGCGGCAGCGCCGTGGTGGCCATGGGCGTGTCGGAGGCCCTGCTCACGACGGCCGCGGGCATCGTCGTCGCCGTGATCGCCACGATCTGCTTCAACCTGTACGTCCGCCGCATCCGCACGCGGGTGATCGAGCTGGAGGACGTCCGCGAGGAGTTCTTCAACATCATGCGCGCCACGGTCTGGAACCGCCAGAAGGCGGCTGCGCCCGAATCCACCGGGCACAGCGCCGACAAGATCTACGAGGCGGTCAGCGAGTCCACGCAGGAACCGGTCACCGCGGACAAGTAGGAAGCGAGGCGAACATGACGGGTGTCAAACGATCGGGCATGCGCGAGGAGAACTCCGCTAACATCACGCCGCTGGCCGACGTGACGACGACCTTGATCGTGGTCTTCCTGATCACCATGCCCGCCATCATGGGCAACGGGATCCAGGTCAACGCCACGCGGGCCGAGGCGAGCGAGACGGTGGTCACCACCAGGGAGCAGAACGACGACGAGATGCTCATGGTGACCGTCGCCCCGGAGGGCATCAAGGTCAACGGCGACGAGGTGGTCCTCGCCGAGCTGGAGGACCTGTTGCGGGTCCGCCTCGAGTCGCGCGTCGACAAGACCGTGGTCATCGTTCCCAGCGACTTCGTGAAACTGGGCGACGTGGTGGACGTCATGGACGCCGCCAAGGGCGGCGGCGCCCGCAGCCTGGCCCTGCTCAACAGGAAGGAGGGGGACGGCCGATGAACGTATATCGCTACGAGACGAAGGTCGACGTGGTGCCGGTGATCAACGTCTCCCTGGTGGTCGTGCTGACGCTGATGATCATCTCGCCGTTCCTGAACGACACGGCGTGCGAGGTGGAGTTGCCGGAGGCCCGGGCGAGCCAGATGGACGATACGGAGAAGACCGAGATCATATACACGCTCGAGGGCGACATCTTCATCGGCGAGGTACAGGTGGCGCTGGAGGACCTGCAGTCGCTGCTCACGCCGCTGTTCGAGGACAACCCCGACGCGATAGCCGTCGTGAAGGCCGACAAGAGCCTGCTCTACGGAGACGTGGAACGCCTGCTCGCCGAGGTGGAGGCGGCCAAGGCGCCGCGCATCTCAATCGCCACCGGCAAGAAGGGCGAAGGGGGGAGCGGCTCGTGATGATGCGCTGCGCCATCAACCGCAAGGCCGCGACCACGGGCGGGTTCACCACCAGCGTCGTCATCCACGGCGGCCTGCTGCTGCTGGTCTTCCTGCTCATGCGCATGGGCCCGGCCGGCGTGGTGGAGGTCATGGACGAACTCACCGAGATCGCCTACATCGAGGCGAGGTACGGCGAGGACGTGGCCAAGCAGGTGCGCCTGAAGACCAAGCCCCAGCAGATCGTCGAGAAGAAGGCACCGGTCGAACAGGAGCTCGAGGAGGTCAAGCCCGTCGAGCCCGACGTCCCCGAGCCCCAGTCCACGCTGCAGAGCAGGCCCCTGCTGAAGACCATGCCCAAGCTCGACACCCGCACGGTGCTCAAGCCGAAGACCCTGACCGAGATCGAGGCGCCCAAGCTGACGCCCGAACAACAGCGCCAGTTCCTGGACACCACGTCGCGCACCCTGAACGCGAAGAAGTTCGCCGAGGCGGCAGTGCCCGGCTTGAACACCGACGCCCTGCGCAACCCCTCGGCCCTGGCCGACGACATCGCCGCTCCCAACCTGCGGTCCCGGGAGATGACGTCCGCCTTCGAGGGCGACAACGTGGCCCTGGTGGGCAGGAAGAGCAGTCTCGACCTCAGCGAGGTAGACTTCGCGGTCGGCGCCAGCGGCTCCGGCGGCGGACGCATGGCCCTGCAGATCGCCACGGGCGGCAGCGAGGACGGCAATGCCGGCCTGGTCGGCGGCAACCTGGAGGCGGGACAGGAGATCTACCAGGGGTCGGTCGCCGACCTGGTCCAGACCGCCAAGTCCAACGAGTTGCACAGGGCCCTGGAGGTCGACGCCCCCGAGGCGCCGGTCGACAACAGCACCGGCCGCCGCACGCTGCTCGACTACGGCGGCGGCGGCGTGAGCGGCAAGTCGAACCTCTCGGGGCGCCAGCCCGCCCTGACCGAGGCGCCGAACGCCACGGACATCGCCGACGCCGGGCCCGCCGTCCCGGAACCGGTCCAGTTCGCCGACGCCGCGTCCGATGCCATGGGCGGCCAGGGCGTGTCGATGACCGTCAGCGGCCAGATCGTCGGGCGCAAGATCGTTCAGAGCACGCCCCCGGACTACAGCGAGGCGGCGCGGCGCAACGGCTGGGAAGGGGTGGTGGCCGTGCACTTCACGGTCCTGCCCAACGGCAGCGTCAAGGACAACATGTACTTCGAACAGACCTCGGCCCATCGCGACCTGAACCGGGCCGCCATGACCGCCATCAAGCAGTTCCGTTTCGAACCGTTGAGCGCAGACATGCGTGTCGAGCAGTGGGGGGTGATCACGATCGTCTTCCGCCTGAGCTGACGCTCGGGACGAAAACAACCCCATAGCTGGAATTACCTGAGTCAAAGGACACACATCATGACTCACACCGACCTCAGGGGATTCATCATCATCGCCGCGTGCGGCTGCCTCCTGCTCGGCAGCGCACCGGCCCCCGCCTGGACGGAGCAGGACGCCACCCTGGACGAAGGCCTTCCCGAGATGGTCGTGGAAGCCGAGAACCAGGTAGAGCAACAGATCCGCAAGACCACGCACGACGTATCGTTGAGCGCGGCCATCATCGACACCTTCTTCTCGGCGCCGGACGAGTTGATCCTCGCGATCAGCCCGGTCGAGGGCCTGCAGCCCTTCCTGAACAACCCGGAGACCATGGCCAGCGACCAGGTGCCCCATCCCTGGCTGCGCGATCCGGCTGTCGCGCCCGTGGTCACCTTCTACCCGCAGGATCCGGAGGGACACAAGGCCCGCTTGTGGTCCTTGACGGTCACCGATTTCCGGGGCGCCACCTTCCGCGAGTTCAAGGACGGGGGCAAGCCGCCCAAGTCCCTGAACTGGGACGGGCGCGGCAACCGGGGCGAGATCCTGCAGGTGGGCTATCCCTACAGCTACATCTTCAGCGTCACCGACAAGGGGACCAACACCTACAACCACGCCGGCGTCAGCTTCCGCATCCCCGCGGTGGACTACAAGGAAGGCATCGAGCGCCGGCTGGACTTCACCGGCGACGAGGTCTTCAAGCGCGGCGGTTCGCACCTGAGCGAGACCGGGCGCGGCTGGTTGACGCGCGCCGCCGACCAGATCCGGCAGGATCACCCGCGGGCGCCGCTGAAGGTCGTCGTGCAGGCCGAGAGCAAGCGACTGGCCGAGGACCGGGCCAAGATTGTCGCCGAGTTCCTGGCCGAGAGCATGGTGCTGGCGGAGAGCTGGATCGGCGTGGAGGGGCTCGCTAAACCGGACCTGCGCTCCGAGATGGACGGGTCGGTCAGCATCCGCGTCACCCACGCCGACGAGAGCTGAGCCGGGGCGACGCGCATGAAAAGGCGCCGCGACGAGCGGCGCCTTTTCGTGCAGCGCGCCGGTGGCGCGGGTTCACCCGATGCGCCGCCAGTGCCCCGTGACCCGGACGCGCGGGCAGCCGGGACGCTTGGCGTAATGCCCGGGCACCCAGACGTGTTTGCCCAGGACGGGCCTGGCGGGCCGCACCACCACGATCGCCTGCACCGGCACGGCCCTGACGACGACCCTGGGGGCCACCACGATCCGCGGCTTGGCGATACGCACGCGGACCGCGGCGTCGGCGGCGCCGGGCAGCGCCGCGGACACGCCGATCACGGCGATCGCGGCAACGAGAGCGTTTCGCAGCAGGCTCTTGATTTTCGATGTTCCGGTCTTCATGTCGTATTCCCTTCGTAACGGCTGTCGTTCTGCTGACGTGAGTGATCCACGGGTTGCAGGAGGGGTGCCGCGCCCGGTTCGAAATCCAGATTCGGTCCTATCGGTTGTCACGCAGCCAGATACATGTCCGTCGCGGGATCGGGACCGTCCCCCGGAAGCGATGTGAGGTGTATCTGCATGTTCAAGAATGTGGAGCTGGGGACGGTCCGGGAGAATAACGGGTGTTGAACAAATCGTCTCGATGCTGGAGAATCGGACCCGTCGCCCGTAGGATCACCCGCCTTCCACCCACAGGAATCGGGACTTCGTTCAAGGCCGGATTCAAACGTCGCGCCGTAAAATCCGTCTGGGAGGACGTCTCGCCATGGCATCCATCGCTCGCAAGGAACAGCTCGAGTTCATGCTGGACAGCCCCTTCGGCCGGCGCATGGGCCGGGAGATCTGCGCGGCCATGCTCGAATACGCCGAGACGATCGAGGCCAAGGCCGACGAGGTGATCATCGAACAGGGCGCCTCCCCGCGGGGCCTCTACATGGTCATCGAGGGACAGGTGAAGCTGCTCCGGTCGGGGCCGGGCTACCGCGAGCACATCGTCCACCTGGCCGAAGCCCACGCCATGTTCGGCGAGGGCGCTCTGTTCCTGCAGGGACATCCCGTGGCCACCGTGGCCCTGCAGGACTCGCGCCTGCTCCTGTTCCCGCGCGAGCCGTTCCTGTTGACCATGGCGGCCTATCCCGAGCTGCAACACTACATCATGCGGGTGATGGCAGGCTGGATCTCGCAACTGGTCGAGAAGATCGACCAGCTCACCCTCTGCGACGGCGCCCAGCGCCTGGCCCGCTATCTCGTGGGCCTGCACGAGCGCAGCCCCTACGCCGACTACGTGACCGGCGCCCACGTCGACCTGCCCACACGCAAGCGGGACCTGGCGACCATGCTGAACATGAACCAGCCGTCCCTCTCCCGGATCTTGCGGCAGCTGCAGGACGCCGAGTTGATCGACGTGCAGGGCCGACGCGTGGTGCTGAAGGACATGGAAGCCCTGCGGGGCATGGCGCGCATGCCGACCACGGATGCGCCGCGGCGGGATTTCGACTGATATGGAATTGCCTTCGAGATGGTGTCCGCTCATTCCGGATGGAGGGGACGCCCTGGGTGGATTCCCCCCCCTCTTCCGGGGGTCGCTCGCCGGTCACTTCCTGTGGCAGGCTCGCTCGGCTTCCAGGTCCCTCCGCCCTCCTGGCTCCGGGGACTTCCGGACGCCCCCGGAAGAGGGGGAGTTCACCCAGGACTTCGCCTCTGATCCGCAGTGCGCGGAGCCCGACGCCTTGACATTTCCCCCGTCCGCCCCTATCCTTGCCGGTTCCGGGCCGAATCGGACCCAGGTGTTGGATGCGTGTGTGCGGTGCCGCCTGACGCGGCGACGAACCGGCCTCACGCCCGCCGGCCCGGTATGCGATCCGCCGTCAATCCAAGCCAATCCGTCACGACGGCCGGTCGCCCGCACATACGCCCCGGAGGCATGCCTTGAAGTACAACGGACCCAAGATCAAGAAGGCGCGCGCGCTCGGCATCGCGCTGACGCCCAAGTCCGAGCGCTACCTGGACCGCAAGCCCTATCCGCCCGGACAGCACGGACGGATCCAGCAGTTGCGCCGCCGCAAGATGTCCCCGTACAAGACCCAGCTGCTCGAGAAGCAGAAGCTGCGCAGCATGTACAACATCCACGAGCGCCAGATGCGCAACTCCTACGCCCGGGCCTCGCGCAAGGGCGACATGGTCAACACCCTGTTGCAGGAGCTCGAATCGCGCCTGGACGCCGTGGTGCTGCGCGGCGGCCTGGCCCGCAGCATCTACGCCGCCCGCCAGTACGTCGGCCACGGCCACCTGCTCGTCGACGGCAAGAAGGTGGACATCCCGTCCTACCGGGTGAAGCCCAACCAGGTCGTCTCGGTGCGCACGAAGAGCCGCAACATGGACTGCTTCCACATCGCCCTGGACACCGCCCAGGCCCCGCCGCCCTACCTGGAGCGCGACAAGAAGGCCATGTCGGTGAAGTACCTCTACGACCCCCCGCGTGAAGAGGTGCCCATCCTCTGCGAGGTGCCGCTAGTGATCGAGTTCTACTCGCGCTAGCCCGCCACGGGAACCAAGCGAACGGGGCCCGGAAGATCCGTCTTCCGGGCCTTGTGCGTGATTCGGGCTCTCGATACGGCATCTTCAGGTTATGCATTCGTGATCAAAAAACACCGCGTTCGTGACTTCTCGCCCGTGAATTGTGTTATAATCATGTTTCGCGATCAAAGCGAACGATCGGCGGCTCAGGGTCGCCGGCGCCCACTATTAGTCTGACCCGAGGGACCGCCCCACACCCTCGCAGGTGTTGGAGTACATGATGAAGAGATTCGTGACCATCTGCGGATTGTCGGTCCTGACGGCGGTCTCCGCCGCGGCCGGCACCATCCACGATATCCGGACGGGCCAGGTGCCCAGGGGCACTGTGGTCGAGGTCGACGGCGCGGTCGTGACGGCCGTCCAGAACGGCAGCTTCTCGGTGACCGAACTGCCCGCCGGGCCGTACAGGGCCATCTGGGTCTTCCTGGGCTCGGAGCCGGCCGTGAGCGCGGGCGACGTGGTCGATCTCAAGGGATTCTACCGCGACAACTTCGGACGCGACGAGATCAACCTGCTGTGGCCGCCGGACGCCGGCGTCGTCGTGACGGGCAGTGCGCCCTTGCCGGACATCCAGCTCACCACCACCGAGATCGCGGCCGATCCCGCGGCCTGGGTGAGCGCCATGATCACCATCACCGACGGCATGATCGTCATGGAAATGCAGCTGCGGGGGCAGTGGCGGGCCACTTCGGTCGAGACCAGTCTCGACGTGGTCTTCGACGATTATTTCTACGACTTCGCCACCGTCGGTCTGGGCGATTGCTACAACAACGGCTTCGGCCTCTACACCTGGCACGACGGCGCCTACGTCTTCAAGGTGCTGTCCGTGGCCCTGATCGATTGCACCATCGCCAACGAGGCGCTGTCCTTCGGTCAGTTGAAGGTGATCTACCGCTGACGGTCCAGATTTCGCTGTTACAGGGCCGCTCCCGTAGGGAAGCGGCCCTTTCATGTGTGACAATTCAGCGAGATGCGTCAATTTATCTGAGAATTGATGATCAAATGTGGTATGCTGACACTAACCGTCGAGTCATGACGAATAGGAGAATTCGTCGTGTCTTCTGGGTCCTACACGTGGGAGGAGTGACACCATGAAGAAGCTTGTTATCGTTCTAATGATCGCCGGCCTCGTTAGCACGGCCGCCGCCGGCACCATCATCGATATCCAGACCGGCGCCTACACCGTGGGTGACTTCGTCGAGGTCAGCGGGGCCGTCGTCACGGGCGTGTTGTCGAACGGGTTCTACATGAACGAGATCCCCAATGCCCCCTACTCCGGCATCTGGGTCTACACCGGCACCGGCAACCATACGGCCCTGGTCGGTGACGAGGTCGACGTGGGCGGGTACTACGAGGAGTACATCACGTCGGGCGGTTCGTCCCTCACCGAGATCAACGCCCATCCGACCGGTGTGGGCGCCTACGTGACCGTGATCGGCGAGCACATGGAATCGCTATATCCGATGCAGCTGACCATCGCCCAGTTCAACGCCGACCCCGAACCCTACGAGTGCTGCTTCGTGACGATCACCGACGGCATGGTCGTGACCGAAGTGCCGAACACGTACGGCGAATGGGATGTCGAGTCCTACGAGACGCCCGGCCAGTTCCTGGCCGTGGACAACTACTGGTACGACTCCAGCGGCGTGTTCCTGGGCCAGTGCTTCAACTGCGGCACGGGCATCATGCACGAGGACTACGGTGAGTACAAGATCCGCTTCTTCGAGAACGCCGTATGCGAGATCGACTGCGCCATCCCGAACGAGAACATGACTTTCAGCGACGTCAAGGCGCTGTACCGGTAGGTGAATCGACGCTTCCATCGCGAAGCCAGGGGCCGCGTACGACGGACGCGGCCCCGTTTTTCGGCCATCGCGTGGGTGTCAATCGCCGCCGTCGACGTGGATCCGGGCCCGGTCTCGCCAGTACCAGACGGCCGCGGCAAACTGCCCGGCCGTGTAGCGGCAAGGCGTGCCGCCTGGCTTGGCGAGCATGTTGCGGGCCATGGTCAAGGGGTCCATGGGCGCGTCGGCGACGGGAGCGGCGATGAGGCAGACGATCTCCCAGTCGCAGCCGGTGCTGCGTGCGCCGCCGTTCTCGAGCAGGGTGGCGGCGCTGTAGAGCACGACCGCCGCGTGGCGGGCCGGTTCGCGCTCGCCCTCGGCGCTGACCTCGACGTAGCCGTCCTCGTGGGTCTGGCGGCGGGTGAAAACGGCGTGCAGCGGCGTCGTCTCGTCGACCTCGACGGTGGCGCAGACGAAGCGTTCCGGCGGCACGGGCACCACCACCACCTCGGCCAGGCCGTCTCGTCCCTCGCCGGGGCGCCGGTCCCGCCAGTGGTCGCGGACCAGCCCGATCAGCGCGTCGTCGGTGCCCAGGAAGTGGCTGTGGGAAGTGCCGGGGCGGTAGCGCGCGGCGGCGAAGGCGCTCCAACCGATCGTCGGCGCCGCACTCACGATTCGACCGCCAGATGGTCGCACACGTAGTCGCGCACGCCGTCCTCGAGGCTCGTGAAGGCATTCCCGTAACCGGCGGCGCGCAGCTTGGTCAGATCGGCCTCGGTGTGGTACTGGTATTTCTCGCGCAGGTCCGGCGGCATCTGGATGAACTCGATGTCTGGCTCGCGTCCGGCGGCGACGAAGGTGGCGTTGGCCAGATCCGTCCAGGAACGCGCCCGCCCGGTGCCGCAGTTGAAGAGGCCGCCCGTGTCGCGGTCTTCCAGGAAGTGCAGGGTGACGTCCACGGCGTCGCGCACGTAGACGAAGTCGCGCACCTGCCCGCCGTCGGCGTATTCGGGCCTGTACGACTTGAAGAGTTCCACCTTGCCCTTCTCGACGATCTGGCCGTGGGCCTTGTTGACCACCGAGCGCATATCGCCCTTGTGGTCCTCCAGCGGGCCGTAGACGTTGAAGTACTTCAGGCCGACGATGCGTTCGAACAGTCCGTGCCGCAGCGCCCACAGGTCGAACATGTGCTTGCTGTAGCCGTACATGTTCAGCGGCCGCAGGGCGGGCGTCGCTGCATCGTCGTCGCTGTAGCCCCGCGAGCCGTCGCCGTAGGTCGCCGCGCTCGACGCGTAGACGAAGCGCACGCCGCGGCGCAGGCACCACTCGCAGAGGTCGCGGGTGTAGCGGTAGTTGTTGTCGGCCAGGTAGTCGGCGTCGGTCTCGGTGGTGGAGCTGCAGGCGCCCATGTGGACGATCGCGTCGACGTCGTAGGGCACGGTGTCGGTGAGCACGTCGTCGCGGAAGACGTCCTTGTCGACGAAATCCTCGAAGCGCAGGACGGCGAGGTTGCGCCACTTGTCGCCGTGGCGCAGGCGGTCCACGATCACCACGTCGTCCGCGCCGCGTGCGTTCAGCTCCCTGACGATGTTGGCGCCGATGAAGCCCGCGCCGCCGGTGACGATGATCGTGCCGCTCATGGCCGCTCCCTGCCGGGGTCAAGTTACGGTTCCAGGTGTCGAATCTACAGGCTGACGCGACGGCTGTCATGGGCTAGATTTCCCGGACGGTCGAACAGGCACGAACCACGGGAGACGCGATGGACTACCCGGTCAACGACAAGCAGGTGATCCGCGATTGCCGGATCGGCGAGGGGACCAGGATCTGGAACTTCGTCAACATGTACGAATGCGAGGTGGGCCGCGACAGCATGATCGGCACCTTCGTCGAGGTGCAGGCCGGCGTGAAGATCGGCGACAGGACCCGCGTCCAGAGCCACACCTTCATCTGCGAGATGGTCACGATCGGCGACGACGTCTTCGTGGGCCACGGCGTCATGTTCATCAACGACACCATGCCGCCCCAGGTCGACCGCGACAAGTGGCGCAGCACCACCATCGAGGACGGGGCGTCGATCGGCTCCAACGCGACGCTGCTGCCCGTGGTGATCGGCAAGGACGCCGTGGTCGGCGCCGGCGCGGTGGTCACCAAGGACGTGCCGCCGGGCGCCGTGGTGGCGGGCAATCCCGCGCGGGTGCTGCGGTACCGGGAGGGGTACGGGCCGGCGGACTGATCAGCGTGGGCGCAAGCCCGCCCCGATCACGTCCGGCGCGTCCGAGATCACCGCATCCA
>Ga0180007_10005722_pt1 | contig 12412 bp, 16 predicted proteins | sample MM_PC_MetaG_FD_121122 | JGI IMG/M metagenome (GOLD analysis project Ga0180007, IMG submission 121122) | Groundwater microbial communities from the Aspo Hard Rock Laboratory (HRL) deep subsurface site, Sweden - MM_PC_MetaG | ecosystem: Environmental > Aquatic > Deep subsurface > Groundwater...
ATACGAAACATATGCTAGAAGAAATTTAATTTATAAACTTAAATATTAGAGGAAAAATATGAAAAAAGTTTTAGTTTGTGGGGCAGCTGGGTTTATGGGTACAAACATTGCCCTAGATTTAGCAAAAAAAGGATATGAAGTATACACTGTCACTCACAAAACACCCTTAGAGAAAATTGTATTAGAAAATACAACCAACAATTATATTGTAGATTTAACAGATCGGGATCAAGTAAATAATTTATTTGCCAAAGAATTTGATATAGTAGTTCAAGCGGCAGCCTATACGACGGGGGCAGAAGATATCGTTAACAGACCGTATGTCCACGTTACTGACAACGTAATTATGAATGCTTTAATTCTAAGAGCATGCTATGATTATAAAGTAGAGCACTTTTTCTTTCTAACATGTGGAGTTATGTATAAATCAATGGATACCCCTCAGATAGAAGAAGACTTCGATGAATCGGCTGAAATGCATCCCCCATATTTTGGAGTGGGTTGGATGAAAGTTTATGTAGAAAAACAAAGCGAGTTCTTTTCTAGACTCGGTATTACCAAGCATACAATGATAAAACATGCAAACACATACGGAACTTATGATAAATTTGATCTTCAAAAGGGACATGTTCTTGCCGCTTCAGTTAGAAAAGTTCTTGAAGCTGAAAATGAAATAGAAGCATGGGGCGATGGATCTGAAGCTCGTGATTTAATTTATGTACAAGATGTGTGTGATTTTATTTCACTGGCCATCGAAAAACAAAAAACACCGTATGAATTATTTCATGTAGCTGCCGGATCTGCCATTACTATTAAAGAACTTATAGAAAAAATTATCAAAATTTCTGGTAAAGACATCACAATAAAATGGAATCCTGGCAAACCAACTGTTAAGTTTACTCTTGCTTTAGATTGCAGTAAAGCTGAAAAATTTGGATGGAAACGAAAAATTGATCTTAACGAGGGATTAAAAAGAACTATTGAATTTTATAAACAACATTACAAAAATATTAATGAAAAAAACAATACTTGAATTTAAAAAAATGAAGCAGGACAAAGATCCATTGACTTGGATTACTGCTTATGATCTACCTTTTGCGCAAATGGCAGAACAAGCCGGAATTGATATGATTCTTGTAGGAGATTCTGGCGGCATGGTGCAGCTGGGGTATGAAACAACAAATCCTGTGACAATGGATGAAATGATAATTTTTTCTAAAGCCGTTAGACGCGGAGCTCCCAATACCTTTGTTGTGGGTGACATGCCTCAAGGTTCCTATGAACCGAGTAACGAAGTAGCGGTTGTAAATGCGCTAAGATTTATAAAAGAAGCTGGGTGTGATGCGATAAAATGTGAGGGAGGTAATAGAGTAGCTTACAGAGTGCGAGCTATGGTTGATGCTGGAATTACGGTTATTGGCCATTTGGGGCTAACTCCTCAGAGTTCTGTGTCATTCGGAGGCTATCGAGTGCAAGGTAAAACAAAAGAAAGTTTAGAAGAAATCTACCGAGATGCCGCAAGTTTACAGGATTCAGGAGCATTTGCTATATTATTGGAAGCAATGCCCACATTATCTGGGCGTATCATAGCAAATAGCCTAAGTATTCCAGCCTATGGAATTGGCGCTGGCACGGGAGTTGACGGTCAGTTAGTCATAATGCATGATATAATGGGGTTTTATCAAGCCTTTCGACCATGGTTTGCAAAATGCTACATTCCTGATGTCTTGCCGTATTTCAACAGGTATATTGAATCTATCGATGATTTAAAAACCCACGGCCGCAACGAACGAAAAGATGGACTCTTAGTTCTTGCGAAAATGGCAATAATGCGTTACATCGATGAAGTTAAAGAATGTAAGTTTCCGGGGGAAGATTATAGTTATAAATTAAGAGATAAAGATATCGAAAACTTGAAAAACAGCTTTTTATGGCGTTTAGAATATGAAAATTAGAGTATCAGATATAATATCAAAATTTATCAGCGATAAAGGCATAGACGCTGTATTTATTTTATCTGGTACTGGTTCTATCTTTTTGGATGATAGTTTAATATCAAATAAAAATATAAGAGTCATTCCATTTTCTAACGAAGCAACCGGACCAATGATGGCCTCTGGATACACACAAAGTCGTAATAAACTAGGAGTTGTTTGTGTAACAACTGGACCTGGGGGGATAAACGCCATTTCAGGTCTATCAGAGGCGTGGGTTGATTCTATTCCTATTCTAATTATTTCTGGACAGACCGAAGAGAAAATTACTATTGATGGAATAAAACATTCTTTACGTTCCTTTGGAATTCAAGGTTTTAATATAATAAATCTCGTTAAACATATTACCAAATTTTCTAAAATTGTTTTAAATCCAGAGGAAATTTTATATGACTTGGAAAAAGCTTTTAGTAAAGCAACCTCTGAGCGACCCGGTCCCGTGTGGTTAGATATTCCGTTCAATATTCAAATGGCAATTGTTGAGGAGGATGATTTACTTAAATATGAAGTACCTCAGCAGATTGAGTCTTCGGTAAATATTACACACCTTTTAAAATTACTGGAAACCTCTAAGAAACCAATTATCGTAGCTGGCGGTGGGATTAAGCATAGTAACTCTTTAGACAAATTAGTTACGATTGCTAAGAACCTAAGTATTCCCATAGTTTTTTCTCGTATGGGCCAAGGGTTGCTACCATTTTCACATAGAAATAATTTTGGTCACGGCGGGATCAGAGGACACCGGATTTCTGCAAAAGTTTTTAAAGAAGCCGATTTACTAATAGGATTAGGTAGCAGATTCGCAACTGGATTTTCCGGTCATAAGCTCGCTCATAATATAACTGCAAAATTAGTAATAGTCGATATTGATATAAATGAAATAGATAAATTAGATACTCGTACAACACTAAAATATAATTGTGATGTTAAAAATTTTCTTGAATCATGGGTATCAGCGTGCTCAAACACAGATCTTAATTTCGCCCCCTGGTTAGAAGAATGTCAAATATATAAAGAACACCTGAAATTTAATTTTAATTCACTACAAAATAAAAATCCGATTAACTTGTATTATTTAGTTCACGTTATTGATAAGTTAACGGAAGCAAATCACATTATTATTAGTGATGCAGGAAGTTCGTATTACGCAACTGGTCAAGCTTTGACTTTTGAAAAGGGACAGAAAGAGATAGTTTCCGGAAATTTTGCATCAATGGGAATAGCCTTACCCCATGCAATTGGGGCCGCGGTTGCGGATTCTACTAAACAAATTATCGCCATAATCGGAGATGGGTCTATTGAGACTAACATTCAAGAATTAAAAACTCTGGCCGCTAATCATTTAAATGTTAAGTTATTTATTATTAATAACAATGGATATGCTTCTATTAGAAATACTCAAGATACTTTTTGTGAAAGTCGATATATTAAAAGTGAGAGCACTATTCTAGACTTTGAAAAAATTGCAGCGGCCTTTAATATTTCATATTATAAACTCGACAATGCTTCATCACTGAACAATGATATCAAAAAAATTCTAAGTATGGACACAAATCCAGCTCTTACAGAAGTTATTTGCGATTCTAACCAAAAAATAATTAATCCTTATGAAGAAATCAAAATTTAAAGAATTGACAAAACAAGTCAGATACTTGTGTTTGACTTTAGCAAAGATATCAGGCAAGGGTCACCTTGGTGGAACCTTTTCTGTAGTCGAAATTCTTGTTGATTTATATTACAATGTAATGAAACAAGAAGATAAGTTACTAATAGGAAAAGGACATGCCGCACCAGCCATGTATTCTATTTTAACTATGAAAAAAATTATTGCAGAGAATGACCTAATGAAATTCGGAGAAAATGGCCATTGGCTGGGCAGCCAGATAGATCCCAATGTTCCTGGCGTAAATTATATTTCAGGATCTTTAGGAAATGTTCTTGGAATTTCGGCAGGAATTCACATAGCCAACAACATAGACGGCAAATCAGAAAAAATTTATGTAGTAATAGGAGATGGTGAATGCGAAGAGGGAAGTATCTGGGAATCAGCTGACTTTATTGGCAAAAATAATCTTATAAATATTATCTTGATTGTTGACCGGAATAAACTTTCAGTCACTGATTTTATAGAAAATGACAATCTTATAAAAAAATTTAAAGCTTTCGGTTGGAATGTAAAAGAAATTAACGGGCATAAAGCTTTTCCAATCTCAAGTATACCAACTAAGACAAAAAAACCTATGGCGATTATTGCCAACACTGTAAAAGGAAAAGGAGTAAGTTTTGTTGAAAACTCTCCAGCGTGGCATAATAGAAAAATTACAGAAGAAGAATTTAAAAAAGCAAGTATTGAATTATGCAAAACGATTTAAGAGATGTATTTTTTGACTTTCTAATCAAAGAAGCAGAAATAAATGAAAAACTAATTTTACTCTCTGTTGATGTAGGAGCTTTTAAACTAAAAGAATTTAAAAATCGATTTCCAAAACGTTATATTAATACCGGTGTGTCTGAGCAGAATACAGTCCTAGTGGCAGCCGGATTAGCACTATCGGAGAAGATTCCTGTTGTATTCTCATTAGCTTCGTTTGTTACAACAAGATGTTATGAACAATTAAAACTTTACCCCTCTGCGATGAATTTACCAATGATTATCATTGGCCTCGGTCCTGGCATATCATTTAGTTTTGATGGACCGACGCATCATTCCACTAATGATATTATTATTCTAAGAAGTCTGCCAAACATTCAAATTTATAATCCTAATGACAGTTTTACATTATCTGAAGCCTTATGCGAGGGGATGCACAGAAACAAACCAACTTATATCAGATTGGATAAAGGTAGTTTTATAGAAAAGCAAGAGACAGGAACAAATTTTAGAATTCTAAAACCTCTTAATAAAGTTAACATTATAGCAACTGGAAAAATTATTGATAGTTTGTTAGATTTGCCCGATATGGGTCTAATTGATGTATTTCGTTTAGATAATATTGATGTAGAACTTAAATATATTTTAAACAAATCAGATAAACTAATTGTAGTAGAAGAAAATATGACAGATGGTGGGTTATCAACAATCATCTCAGATAACGTCACAAAAGAAATTCACCGCATTACACTTCCGAAGCAACATATCATAAAATATGGATCTAGGGAATGGATGTTAAAACATTATAAACTCGATAAGGAATCTATCAGAAGAAGAATTAATGATTATGTTAACCTGTAAAGATTTAAAAGATTTTGAAAATAAAGTAGTTGAAAAATTTGAAGAAAAGAAAATCAGAGGACCGGTACACCTGTCTGATGATAATGAAGAAGCTTTATTAGAGATTTTTAAAGATATAAAAGACACAGACTGGGTATTTTCAACATGGAGGAATCACTATCATGGGTTGCTCCACGGTGTTGATCCTGATTGGATGATGAATAGAATTTTAGAAGGAAAAAGTATTAACTTAAATAGCGCTAAAAATAAATTCTACTCCTCATCAATTGTTAATGGTATCATTCCAATTGCTACGGGAGTAGCACTAGCTATAAAATTGAAAGGATCTTCTGATAAAGTATTTTGCTTCATTGGAGATATGGCTTATAATTCAGGAGTATTTTATGAATCATTAAAATACTCAGAAAATTGTAATTTACCGATTGTGTTCGTAGTGGAGGATAATGGATTAAGTACAAATACTCCAACTCAAAGTGCTTGGAAAAATGAAAAAGATATTAATGCTGAATTAACTTATCAACATGATTTTCCATTTAACAAAGTTGTTAAATTAAAAAAGAAAGTATGGTATTACAAGTATAAGAGGCAAAAATACCCGCATGTTGGAGTTGGAAAATTTATTCATTTTTAAGGAAAGATATGAAATATTTTGACGAACTTGCCGAAGCTATGAGAATTGTTTCCGGCTATACAAATACACTTTTTATAGGACAATCAGTAATATGGGATGGTCATGCCTTATTTAAAACCATGAAAGAAGTTCCATTAGAAAAGAAAATAGAATTACCTGTTTCAGAAGATTTACAAATGGGGTTAGTTACCGGTTTAGCATTAGAAGGCTATATTCCAATTTCCGTTTTTCCAAGATGGGATTTCTTAATTGTCGGAACAAATCAATTAATTAATCATCTTGATAAAATTCCCGTTGTTTCAGAAGGAGAGTTTAAACCCAAGGTGATTATTCGAGTTGGTGTGGGCAGTAAATGGCCCCTTGACCCGGGACCACAACACTGTCAAGATCATACAGAAGCATTTGAACACATGCTTAAAACAGTTGAAGTAATAAAATTAAACGAACCAGAGGAAGTTGTACCGGCCTACATCAAAGCTATTGAAAGAACTGACGGAAAATCCACATTAATAGTCGAATACATGGATTTTTATAACAGTAAATAGAAATATAATGAAAAAAACAGTAACAATAGAAGATTTCAAAGAATTATTCAAACTATCTAAAATTTCAGATTTATTTCAACAAACATATGATTCACTAAATTTTCACTACGAAGATTTAACTGAATCAGAAGTTGAAGAAACACTGGAACAAATAAACCTATTAATAGATACAGATACTCAAAAAGTTGGAACCGATGGGCGACGACAGATATGGTACAATGGTTGGATTGAGGTATTAGAAGAATTTCGCAAAACTAAATCTGCTGAAAGTTTAATTCCTAAGTTTATTAGAACAGGAGAAATAGTAAAATACAGGCAAAAATATATTAGACCAGAAGATCCTTATTTTGAATTAAATGTTTTAAAAATGATTCAAGTCTTTTTATCAGAAGAATATTTAAAAGATTGTGACCATATCTATGACTTTGGATGCGGAAGCGGAATTAATACAATAGCATTTTGTCAACTATTTCCAGATAAAAAAATTCATAGTTTTGACTTTGTAGATTCGGCTATTGAATTGGTAAAAGAAATTGCGAAGGAATACAAGTTCAAGATTGATACACACTTATTTGATTTAACCCAACCAGACTACGCTATAAAAATTCAACCAAATAGCGCAGTATTAACAATGGGGTCTATAGAACAAATACCAGGAAAAATTAAACCATTTTTTCAATATTTACTAAAAAACAAACCAAAAATTTGTATTCATATGGAACCTGTAGTAGACATATATGATCATTCTAACCCAATCGATTGTTTGGCCTATAAATTCCATATGAAAAGAGGACATCCTTCTGAATTGTTATCATATCTTCAAGAATTGGAAAATGAAAGAAAAATCAAAGATTTAAATGTTATTAGATCAACATTTGGAGCTAAATTTTCAGAAGGATACACATTTATTATTTGGAGATCAGTATGATATTATTTGAATCAATAAAACTACACGGTTCTATATTACCGAATGAGATAAAAACTTTATCTGCTCTCGTAAAAGAATCAAACTCAAAAAAATTTTAGAAATTGGCTGCTATATGAGCACATCTACTGCAGCTTTAATAGCCGGAGGAGCAGAAGAGTTAGTTATAATCGATTGGTTTAAGGGTACCAGCGAACTCGGACCCTCAGCATGCTTGTACCAGAAGAATCACTTCGTGTTAAGGAAATTTTACACAAAAATCTTTCAGAATACAATTTTACAAATTTTAAAATTATCGAAGAGGATTCTTTAATTGCATTTGATTTGGTTGAAAATAATTATTTTGATTTTATATTTATAGATGCTGACCATAGGTACGAATATATTGCTAAAGATATAGCAAATTATTGGCCGAAATTAAGAATAAGTGGTCTAATGTGTGGTCATGATTATGATTGGGCCCATTCTGGTGTAGTTCGGGCTGTTAACGAAGCATTTACAGAAAAATCTATTTATGGAGGAATTTGGAAAACACAAAAACTATGATATTAAATATGTTAATAAAGCGCTATTTTAATCTAGCACAAAAATATCAAAGATGTCATGTGGGTAGTGGTATTTCTGCACTTAAAATTATTGATGATATTTACAAGCAAAAAAAACCAAATGATATTTTTATTCTTTCATGCGGACACGCTTCTTTGGCCTGGTACGTTATTCTAGAAAAATATCTTGGAATAGATGCCGAAGAGTTATTAAAGTTGTACAGAATTCATCCAAATCGTGATATGTCTAGAGGAATATTTTGTTCTTCAGGAAGTTTGGGACATGGACTTGGAATAGCGATTGGCGCCGCATTAGCTAATAGAGACATTCATGTCTACTGTTTAATATCAGACGGAGAATGTTCAGAAGGAAGTATATTTGAAGGTTTGCGAATCATAAAAGAACAGAAAATTAATAATATTAAAGTCCATGTGAATTTAAACGGATTTTCTGCTTACGAGATTCTAGACAGCGATTACTATGAAAAAATTCTAGCAGCGTTTCTTCCAGCAAACCAGTTGGCTATTCACAAAACAGATTTTTATAACCTGTCATTTTTAAATGGGGTAGAAGCACATTATCACAGAGTAACAAAAGAGGATTTAGCTCAAGTTTATGAGAAATTTATTTGCTAAATTAGTTAAACAATTAATGTCCGAACAAACAGAAATTATGTTTTTAACAGGTGACTTAGGATATCCATTCTTAAATATTATTAGAGAAGTTTTTCCAGAACGTTTTATAAATGTAGGAGCTGCTGAGCAATCCCTATTTGACGTTGCTATTGGACTATCCTTATCCGGTAAGTATCCCATATGTTATACAATAACTCCTTTTATTTTAAGAGGATTTGAAACACTTAGAACATATGTTGATTATGAAAAAATACCAATGCTTATAGTAGGATCTGGTAGAGAAAGAGAATATTTCAATGATGGAATATCGCACTGGGCGATAAATATTCCAGAAATCATTAAAACTTTACCCAATATGAAAATAATAGAACCAACAAAAAAATCATTAAAAAATGATTTGATAAGCAGTTTAAATTCAAAAACACCAACTATAATAACATTAAATAAATAAATCTGGAAACTTACATGAATATTATTTTAGGCTGTAATCTAGTAGACTCTAGAACTAAAGCTTTTCTTCCAGAGGCTTACAAATTAGGTATAAATCAATTTGATACTGCTGAAATTTATGATGATGGAAAATCTGAATTACTCCTAGGAGAATTCATGAAGACAATTGATCGTAATAGTATAAAAATACACACTAAAGTTTCTGCAGAGCATTTAGGATTTCAAGATGTTATGGCCTCATGCGAGAAAAGTCTCAGCAGATTAAACACAGAATATATAGATTTATACTACATTCATTGGCCAAATAAAGCCATACCAATAGAAGAAACCTTAGAAGCATTTCTAACATTAAAAAAAGAAGGAAAGATTAAAGAAATAGGAATATCTAATTATTCTCTTTCCGATTTAAAACAAATTCACTCAATATTGAAGAAAGACCTTTACGGATATCAAGGAGAGTTTAATAGACTCAATAGCAAACACAATTACGAGCTACTGGCTTACTGCAAGAATAACAACATAATGTTTATGGGATATAGTTTATTTAAACACAAACCAAAACAATATTCTTGTTCATCTATTATTAATTGGGCAAAACAATCTGGCGTAACCCCCATTATTAGAACATACTCGATTGAGCATTTAAAAAATAATTTAGCTGAATCTGAACCAATATATTTTCCGGTTCAAGAGATTGTACATTTTCAACCTAATCTTTTAAAAGTTTTAAAAAGCGGAAATGACAGAAATTTAGTTTATAAAACATTAGAAGATGCTTTAGCAAATACTTACAAACTATGTCCACCAATAACTGATATGCAAGAAGAATTAGATCATATGAAGCCAGTACGAGTTATTAAAGATAAAAACGGAAAATTAAATGTGGTAGAAGGAGCTATGAGATACTGGGCCTGGTACTTGTTTCGCCCGAACTTACCAGTTCCGTGTATCATAGTACAAGAAAATAAAAAAAACAATGAGGAATAAAATGGAAAATAAAATTATATCATACCAAAATGAAGATGAAAAATCAAATTATGACAAACTGTTAAACATGCTGTTAAATTCTAAAATAGATAAGAAAGAATTACTTACAAATCTAGGTTCCTTTTTGACTTCAAAAACATTATCAAGAATTTTAGTTATGGAAGAAATGTACAAACAAATTATTGGCACCCCCGGAGTAGTCATGGATTTCGGGTGCAATTGGGGTCAAATTGGAATTCTATTTTCACATTTTAGAAGTATGTACGAACCATTTAATAGGCATCGAAAAATTATTGCTTTTGATACATTTGAAGGATTTCCAGATATACAACCTCAAGATGGAACATCAGATATGATGACACAGGGTAACTTGTCTACTGGCACCGATTATATTGAATATTTAGATCAACTTTATCAAATTCATGAAAATTTAAATCCAATGAATTGGGTTAAGAAATATGAAATCGTACAAGGAGATGTGTGTAAAACGGTTAAAAAATATTTGGAGACACACCCAGAAACTATCATTGCTCTAGCTTATTTTGATTTAGATTTATATGTCCCAACTAAAAAAGTTTTAGAAATAATTAAACCACACGTAACTAAAGGAAGTATCCTCGGTTTTGATGAATTAATTGATACAGACAGTCCCGGAGAGACTTTGGCTTTAAAAGAAGTTTTTCCAGTTAATACCATTTCTTTAAAACGAAGACCTACAGCGTCTCGAACAACTTACTTTAAAATAGAAGGATAATATGGATTTAAAAAATAAAAAATGTCTAGTAACTGGCGGCACGGGTCTTATTGGAAGACAAGTTGTTGAGTTACTAAAAAAAGAAGAAGCCGTAGTAACAGTAGTCTCCTTAGATGATATCGAATTAGATGATGTAAAATGTCTACAAGCAGATTTATGCTATTTCGAAAACGCGCGAGCAGTTACGATGAACCAAGATATAGTATTTCACTTAGCCGGTATCAAGGGTTCTGTAGTTGTAACTAAAGAAAAACCGGCTAGTTTCTTTGTACCTCTTTTACAATTTAACACTAATGTTCTAGAAGCATGCCGACTAAATAAAGTGGAAAAAGTAGTTTATACTAGTTCTATTGGCGCTTATCAACCTTACGATATATTTTACGAAAAAGATGCCTATACCGGAGAGCCGATGGATTTATATCCAGGATGGGCAAAACGTATGGCTGAATTTCAAATACAAACATATGCTATTCAATATGGACTAGATAATTTTGCTATTGTAAGGCCGTGTAACGTATACGGTCCCGGAGATAATTTTGATATAGAAAATGCAATGGTTATTCCTACTCTAATGGCAAAGATAGATAGAGGAGATAACCCTGTAGTAGTCTGGGGAGATGGATCAGCCATTAGAGATATATCATTTTCAAGAGACGTGGCTGAAGGTATTTTACTAGCAGCAATCAAAGACACCGGTATGTTACCAATTAATTTAGGCAGCGGAACTTCTTATTCTATCAAAGAAGTTATAGAAACTTTAAACAGTTTTCTTGATTTTAATTATGTTTTTGATTCAGACAAACCCGGAGGATACCCAATCAGAGTCATGTCAATTGAAAAAGCTAAAAAAATACTCGGGTATAATCCTCAAACTTCTTTATTAGACGGTCTAAAAGAAACTTGGAATTGGTATCAAGAAAACAAAGATATTAATTCCCAAAGACACAATTATTTTAAGGAGTAATTATGCTAGTTAAAGGACATTTAAAAATAGATACCAATGAGTTTTCCGAATATGGAAATTATAAAGTTTACCCAACTTTGTTTGATAAATGTTATATCGTAACTCCATATGTATTTAGAGACGGTAGGGGAGCATATACAGAGACCTTTAATGAAGAATTAATTTCTGATTTTTTTCCAACCAGTTTTGTGCAAGACGACTTCTCTGTATCTTACAAAAATGTTTTAAGAGGATTTCACGGGGATTACAAAACAAGTAAATTTGTTTCATGTCCATATGGATCGATAACAAATGTAATTGTTGATCTTAATCTTAAATCTCCAACTTTTGGGAAATGGGGTTATATTCGATTTTCTCATTTTTGCGAAGAAATGTTGCTCATTCCATCCGGTTTTGGAAATTTAATTATCTCTCATGAAGATAATTCTGTTTATTGGTATAAACAGACAACATATTACATGGGTGCTGTAAATCAATTCACCCTACTATGGAATGATCCCATATTAAACATCCCTTGGGAAAATATAGTTAGAGATGTTAGAAGATTGATTGTTTCTGAAAGAGATAAAAATGGCATGATGCTAGAAGAATTAATAAACAAAAATAGGCTAAAATAACTAATTGCATGAACATATTAATAACAGGCGGTGCGGGGTATATAGGAAATATTTTAGTTAATAAAATATTTGCTTCTTCGTCAAATTATGAATCTAAAAAGCGAGAAAATGAACTTCTAAGAGGTATATATA
>Ga0180007_10005723_pt1 | contig 12411 bp, 8 predicted proteins | sample MM_PC_MetaG_FD_121122 | JGI IMG/M metagenome (GOLD analysis project Ga0180007, IMG submission 121122) | Groundwater microbial communities from the Aspo Hard Rock Laboratory (HRL) deep subsurface site, Sweden - MM_PC_MetaG | ecosystem: Environmental > Aquatic > Deep subsurface > Groundwater...
CTGGATATCCAGAGGATCCACCACATTATCCAGGTTCAGATCGCCCTTGATGACGGATGACACCGCCCGGTGGGCGTCAAGCACTCCATAGCCGTAGTGAAGATCCGGTACCTCGGGCTTGCCCCACAGCAGGTCGGTGCGGGCGCTGGCCCGCAGATGGGCCGCCATCTCGCGGGAGGCTCCCGGGCTGGTAGCATCCAGCACCAGAGCAGCCGTACCACTGATGAACGGGGCGGCAAACGATGTCCCGCTCCAGGTGCCCCACTCAAACTCACCGGCCAGACCGCTGTACACATTCACGCCCGGGGCGCACAGGTCAACATGGGGGCCCCAACTGCTGAAGTCAGCGACCAACTCCTGAGGATCGATTGCGCCCACCGCAATAACGCCCTCACTGGCCGCCGGGTACAGAGGCAGATCGGTGCCCTCATTGCCGGTCGATGCCACCAGGACGATTTCCTTGCGACGAGCTTTATCTATCGCCCGCTCCAGAACCAGATCCAGGCCCTCGGAGCCAAAACTCATATTGATTACATCAACCCTCTGAGCTACCGCCCAGTTGATAGCTTTAGCGATATCAAACTGGGAGCCTATCCCCTCGCCGTTGAATGCCCGAACCGGGACCAGCGTACACTCAGGAGCAGTCAACAGAATCAGTACCGACACAAAAGTCCCGTGGCCCAAATAGGTACCTGGCTCTTCATCGGGATTGGCGTCGTAGTCCACAAAGTCCTTGCCTCGTAACACCGTGGAAGCCTTCACCAACGGCTGGTTGATATCAATGCCATTGTCAATCACAGCCACCACTACGCCGTTGCCGGTAGCAAGCTGCTGGGCCTCTTCTATACCGGTCGCATAAACGCCGGTCTGATCGTAGAAGGATTCGGGTGAAACACCCCGAATAAACGTGGGCATCGCCTGATCCGGAAATCCCTGACTCACCTGAAACACCTCGGGAATCGTCATCAGACGATTGCCGTAGGCAACCTTGACCCCTTCAAGCAGGGAGAGACTATCCAACACCTTGTTGAGATCGCGTGCCTTGCTAAAGGACACGAGATAGGTGAGATCATCATCAATGCTGTCCAGCACCTGGAGTTTGAGCTCCTGGGCAATAGGCGCGATTGCCACTCCCGGCTCCAACTCGACCACAATCTGGTCGGGCCGGCACAGTTCGGTCGCATATGCGCCCGTTGCGCTAAAAAGCAGAGAGCAGAGGACAAGCAGGAGGAGGAGTTTTCCGGAGTTGTGTGTACGAGTCATACTATCACCGTTCTCTTCTGTCAGATACCCAGCAGGACGAAAGCCCCCCAGTGGGCGGGGTTGTCAGTTCGCTCCTGCAGCCGGTTGAGAGCCCATAGGTAAGCGTCGGTTACATCGCTGTTTTTTCTTAGTCTCGCGTAGAAGTCGCGCATGAAGTACATCGTGACATTGTCTGCTATCGGCCATAACGAGGCCAGAACGTAACGACTCCCGGCCTGACAAAAGGCCTTGGCGAGACTAAAGGAGTTTCCATAATATAACCCGGGAGCCGCCGTTTGACAACCAGATAGCGCGACCAGCCGGGCATTTACGCCGGTTTTGAACAGATCAAAGGGGAAAAACGGACCATCCTTGAGGTGAATTCGCGAAAAAAGCGGGTTCTCTGCCGCCCGGGAAGCGTGAGCCGCTATGTGCACAAAGCCGGTGCAACGCTCCAGTTCCGTCGCCAGGGCCGAGCAGGTAGCGCCGTCCCCAAGGTATAGCCGCGACCGACCAAAGATCTTTTTGACCTCCCGCCCTTCAACCTCGACATCGGGAAGAGAATCCGATGGAACCGAAAACACCGCATTTGAACAGGCCGCGAACCGGACGTTTTCCGACGCAGAGGCCGCAATATCCTGCGGGTTCACGATAAACGATACTTTAAACTCGTCTTTCAGGGGGCATCCGCCGGCTGGAGCCAGAGCCACAAAAGGAATCTGCGCGAAATCACTGTGAACGATAAAAATGAGATCGGATGACGTGAGCTTCGGACGAATCGGCTCAAAGATGCAATCATGCAGCCAGGTCAGGTAGTGGCGCAAAATCTCAGGATTGTGCCCCACCGCGCCCGGACGTGAAACCGATCGCTCCGTGACAAACTGCAGTTTGCGGATGATACCCTGGATTTCCGACGGCGACGCCGGGAACTCAACAAAATCCGTTTGACCCTCGGAAAACACAAAAGCCCCGGCCAGACGATCACTGAGATAATAATTGACCAGTGTACGGTCCCCAAGATGCTTCGCAACCTCGTCGGTTACCTGCGCCGGACCGGCGTCTTCTGCCAATTCCACCGGATACAGGTAGGCACGGGCCTTCCGCTGGCTGTGCCAGAGCTGCTGTTCAGCCGACACATAGCTGTTTTCTCCGACCATGCCGCGTTCACCGTCGCGCGGCGATCTCGACATGCGGTTCAGCTCTGCCCTGAGGCGATCAATCCTTTCAATCAACTCCGGCGGCACCTCGGATCTCAGACGATCCTCAGAGACCGGCCGCCGGTTGATCAGCGCCAGAGCCGAGAGATTCTGTACAAAGGATTCGTCAACCTTGTTCAGCTTAAGCAAACACTCCACAACTCGCGAATAACTCGAGTACTTGTCTACCGCAAAAAAGAATCGAATCTCATCCTGGTACAGCCCGGAGATCATCTTCTCGACCACTCTCACAGCGGCCTTGTAGTGGCGAAGTGCCTGACGGTACCCCTCCTGCTCGTAGAAATGGTCCCCCAGAATGCTATGGAGGCGGTACTTCTGATAGCTGGACAGGCGCGCTCCCTTTAAGTTGTCCTGCAACTCGACCGCAAGATCAATATGCTCGGTCTGGTACAGCGCATGCAGGTTTTCGAGATCCGCGTCTATCATCCGGCGAGCGTCGCCACTCCGGCGAAACAGACTACGCGCCCCGGTGGAGGCGCTGATGGCCTGTGCGAACTGACGACGAGACCGAAATACCCTAGCCCGGGCATACTGAATCATGCCCAGCCACAAGTCGTTTTTCTCGAGCCGAAAGAGCTTCTGCGCTTTGCCCAGATGACCGGCGGCCGAGTCGTAATCTCCCAGCTCGAGCTTGGCCACGCCCACAAAATACTGGGCCTTGCCTTCTTCGTAGCGCATGCCCAACTTCTGCAGTTCAGGGGCAACGAGTTCTCCCAGCAGAATGGCCGACCCGTATTGATTCAGACGAACATTGATCTCGGCCATATCGAGCATGGTGATGGTGGCGGTCTTTCTGTCGCCGAGCCGATCGAACGTCTCGTAGACTTCCTCAAATGCCGCCAGCGACTCCGTGAACCGGTCTTCCAGAAACAACAAGTATGCCAGGGAATAACGTGCCTGGGCCTCTGCCAGCTCCAATCCCGCCTCGCGATAGTACGCGGCAGCCGACTGGTACAACCGCTCAGCCTGACGGAGTTGGTTCAGATTGGCGTATATGTTCGCCCGATTGAAATCAACAATTGCCAGGGCGACTCCCCCGGCCTTTTCAAATATCCTGCGCGCTTTGTTGTATTGTGTGAGAGCCTGACGGTTGCGATCGGTTCGATGATACACGTTGCCCATGTTGGTGAGCACCTGGCCGACATCCGACTCCATGCCCCGCCGCCGGAAATACCGGAGAGCCTGGCGACCGGCCTCCAGGGCCTGGTCGTACTGACCCAGGTACATGTACACTTCAACCAGACCCTTGCGCAGTCGGGCCGCCGAAAAGTGATCGCGGTGTTCCAGAAACTGGGCCAGAGCTGTCCGGTAAGTTTTCAGGGCGCGACGATTATCACCGGACCAGGCATACCCCCGGGCCTGGATGGAGAGTATTCTGGGTCGGTAGCGGGCCGGCAAATACTTGCGCAGCCGCTGGGCCGAAAGGGCAAACTCAGCCGCCTGTTTGAGGTTCGTACGCAGAAGGAGAAGCATACCGGCGTCAAGATCGGCCAGGAACGCTTCTACATCACCGTCAAACCGTTCAGAGACAAGCTCGTCGAACCCGGAGCGGGTTCGCAGAGCCTGCAACTCAGCAAGGTTGATCATAAAGATATCTCAATGGTACCAAGCACAGCGTCGTTGCGCTGCAAAATAAGCCTGTATTCAGTCACCGGGATTCTGGGAAACCTGAACAAATGGAACTGATCGGTCTCGGTGGTGTGAACTTCGGATCCTCCCTCAAGAGTCACCGTCAGCGGTCCCGGGCCGTCAAGCCCGGACACCTGCCCGATCAATTCGCATGAATCAACTGTAGTTGGATAAAACGCCAGCTCAACATCAAGATCACCGAGCTTGTACCGCAGGCCGCGCGTATCGACGGTCGGGCGACGGATCCCCCGGGGGACCGGCAAGTCCCTGGAGTCAAAGACAGTTATTCCCGTCGGGATACCACCTTTGAGGTTTCTGATGTAATCACGAAAGAGCTGGCTGGAGAGGTTCTTAAGCGCGTGGCCGACCTCTGCTTCGCGGCGCACGTCTTTTGCCGACAATAATTGTCGCGCGAGTTCGTACACCTCGGCCAGCTCCGGCTCCTTGGCGATAAGTCGCTCGGCGACAACAATCTCATGACCGGCGAGACTACCCATCGCCAGTCCGATCACCATTTCGATTTTGTTAGTTTTCCCGGTCATAACTGAACCATCTCTATGCGTTCTTACCCGACATCAAAAATACCTAAAAGTTGTGTCCATATTTCTTCAGAAGCCGCCTGAGCTTGGCCAGACCCCGGGCCCGGGTGGGCCCAATCGAGGCCACAGGAATGCCCAGTTTTCTGGATATTTCCTGATAAGTCGGCTCGTTTTCGTCCAGAAACAGATATCGAATCAGCTTTGCTTCTTTCTCGGGAAGTTTGAGCAATGCCCGAACCAGTACCTCTTCGGTCTCGGATTGCTCAGCGAGTTCGTCGGGGCCCGGTTCCTGCTGTCCGACAAAACCGTCCGGGAGGTCGCTCCCGAGAACATCGTCCAGCAACCGGGTGCGACGCATCATGGCATAAATCTCCCAGCGGGTGGTGGTCGCCACGAAGGCAAGCAACTTCTCGGGTGACTTTAGTGTGGGGAGTTTCTTCAGGAGCAGAAAGCACACCTGACCGAAAATGTCAAGACTGGCCTCCCGGGAAAGCCGCCGTCCCCGGCACACGCCCAGAATTACCGGGGTAACCAGTTCGACAACCTCGCTCCAGGCGGTCTCATCGCCCAGAAGACATTGCTCGATCAGAACTCGGAATCGCGCGCCGTTACTCATAGAACCACGAAAATACGAAAAATAAGTGCGTCAGGCCAAGTGAAATCCCCGCGACACACCAGAAGTCCGGACAACGGCCGCAAGGTTCGGCGGTTCCCCGCCCCGGCCGCAAGAGCCGGTACGTAGACCGAAACAATCTCTTTTCGCTGGCTCGGACGTATCCCGCGGGGTATATTGCCCACCATGGAACAGGCCGGAACATTTGACACACCCTGTCTATTGTAGTATGTATGTTTTACCTACCTGAAGACAAGTACGGGCTCTTTGCACCCTTGACGAGCCAGGGAAAACCGATTTTCGCACCCGCGGGGATCGAACAAGGCGAGGAAGTGTGACCAGTCTGCCCCTGCGATATCTGCAATTGACAAAACCCACCATCATGCTGCTGGTGGTAGCGGCGGGCGCAACCGCGGCCATCCTGGAGGGCAGCCTGCTGCAGGAGCCCTGGAGATTGGCGGCCTTTTTGGTCGGTCTGTTCCTCTCCGGCGGCAGCGCCAACGCCCTGAATCAGTTTTTCGAGCGTGACATCGATGCCCGCATGGCCCGCACCTGCGGCCGTCGCCCGTTGCCGCTCCGCCAGGTATCGGCCACGCAGGCCCTGGTGTTTTCCCTCGCGATCGGTGTGACAGGCATCATCATCCTTGGCGTGCTCTTCAACCTGCTCACCGCCGGCATAGCCCTGGGCGTGATTCTGTTTTACAGCCTGGTGTATACGCTGGGGCTGAAACCCAGCACATCTCAGAATATCGTGATCGGCGGCATAGCGGGCGCCATGGCGCCGGTGGGTGCCTGGACGGCCGCGACGGGAACGACCGGAGTTACCCCCTGGTTGTTGTTCCTCATTATATTCCTCTGGACACCGCCGCATTTCTGGGCGCTGGCTCTGCATTTCAAGGATGATTACGAAAAAGCAAATCTGCCCATGATGCCCAATACGGCCGGTGATGAGTCCACATTGCGCCAGATGTTTTATTACACGTTGGCCCTGGTCGCCGCCAGTCTGGCCCTGGTATACGTTGAGTTTGGCTGGATCTATCTGGTCACATCGATAGCTCTCGGCGCGACCTTTGTAAAAAAGGCCCATGTCTCCTGGAAAACGAAGGACCCGAAAGCTATTTGGGGGCTTTTCAAATTTTCAATTTGGTATCTGTTCGCATTGTTTGTAGCTTTGGTACTTGATAAGTTTATCATTAGGTGATTTTTTGTCTGCATAGGACGTAGTCGAAGACAAGGGGAAATCGATTGGCTCAGATATTTCCTGAATGGACCAATAAACTGCCCACCTATGCCGCCCTCGGAGCCGTTGTTATCGGCGCCGTGGTGGTCGGATTCATCTGGTACTACGGTTCACCGTGGTATACCGACGTTGGCTATCGACCGGCCCAGCCCGTTCCCTACAGCCACAAATTACATGCGGATGATCTGGGTATGGACTGTCGGTACTGTCACAATTTTGTGGAAGAATCGCCGCATGCGAACATTCCACCCACCCAGACCTGCATGAATTGCCATACGCTCATTCTGCCGGAAAGCGAGAAACTGCTGCTGGTACGAGAGAGCTTTGCCAACAAGCAGCCTATCGAGTGGGTACGGATTCACAAGCTGCCGGACTACGCCTACTTCGACCACAGCGCCCACCTGCGCGCCGGCGTCGGCTGTGCCGACTGCCACGGCAACGTGGCCAAGATGGAAGTTGTCAGCCAGACCCAGCCTCTGAGCATGTCCTGGTGTCTGGACTGCCACAGAAATCCCGAAAAATCAATTCGTCCGCTCGACCAGATCACCAATATGGAATGGACCGCACCTGACAATCAAGCGGAGTACGCCCGACGAATGATAGAGGAAAGAAACATCGATCCGCCCAAAGATTGCTCGGGGTGCCATCGATGAGCGAGATGAACAAAAAGATCGGCAAGAAGTACTGGCGCACTATCGAGGAACTCGGTGATACGCCGGAATACCGTCAGAGCGTCATAGAGGAGTACAAGCGCGGTCACGAGGACGATGAAAACCCGTGGAGCCGTCGCAGCTTCCTCACCCTCATGGGCGCATCCATGGCCCTGGCAGGATTGGCCGGGTGCCGTCGGCCGGTTGACAAGATCGTCCCCTATGTCGACCAGCCGGAGGAAGTGGTACCGGGAGTACCGCAGTACTATGCCACCACCATGCCGCAGAGTACGGGCGCAATTGGACTGCTCGTGCAGACGCGTGAAGGTCGCCCGATCAAAATCGAGGGCAACGAAGCGCACCCGTCAAGTCTGGGTTCCACCGACGCCCTCACGCAGGCATCGATTCTGGGCCTGTATGATCCCGACCGGAGCAAAAAGACGCGGGAGAAGGGCGCTGAGAAGACATACGACGATTTCGTGACCTTCTGGCGTGAGCGCGCCGAGGAGTTTGCCGCTGACAAGGGCGACGGACTCGCTGTCCTGTCTGAGCCGTTTTCTTCCCCCACTCTCGGTCGACTGAAACAAGACTTTCTCAAAGCTTACCCCAGGGCAACGTGGGTGGCATACGAACCGGTAGGCGATGAAAACGTCGGGGCTGCGATAAAGGCGGTCACGGATGATCGCGCGGCGGCGGTATATCGCTACGAACGAGCCTCGGTGATTCTCTCTCTCGATTCAGACTTCCTGCAATCAGAGAGTGAGGCCGTCACGGCGGCCCGGGGTTTCTCCGACGGCCGCCGCATGGACGATCTCCAAGACGAAATGAATCGGCTCTACGTAGTCGAACCGGCGTTCACCCTCACTGGCGGCATGGCCGATCACAGACTTCGCCTGCCGGCAAGTCATGTTGGTGTGTTCGCGGTGGCACTCGCCGGGGAACTGGCCAAACGCGGCCTTTCCATAGGTACTGTGCCGTCCGTCTCGTCTCCTATCCCCGACACCGGATGGATAACGGCTCTGGCCGCTGATCTGATAAAAGCGGGCAACAATGCCCTGGTGGTTGCCGGTCGACGGCAACCGCAGTGGGTGCACGAGATCGTGCTGCTCATCAACAATGCGCTCGGCGCCGTGGGCACCACCGTTCAGTACTTCGGTCACGATGCGACCGACACACGTGTTGCGGAGTTGGCGAATCTTGTCGACCGCATGAACAGCGGAGCCGTTAGAACGCTGATCATGCTGGGCGGCAATCCGGTGTATGACGCGCCGGTCGATCTGAAGTTCGCCGCCGCTCTCAAGAAAATTGACCACACGGCCCACCTGAGTTTGTATTTCGACGAAACCTCGCAGGCTGCCGAATGGCATATTCCCCGCACCCATTTTCTTGAAGCCTGGGGCGATGCCGTTTCAATCGATGGCACAAAGAGTGTGATCCAGCCGATGATCGAGCCGCTGTTTGGCGGTCACGCCGATGTTGAGATGTTTGCCCTGCTGAGTTCCGGGCGCGATCAGCGCGGTCACGATATCGTACGGGACACGTGGAGAAGCATTCTCACTACCGGCAAATTTGACAAAGCATGGCGCCGGGTGCTGCACGACGGCCTCCTTGTTGGGAGCGCGGCAAAAGCACTGCCGGATCGCCGCCCTCAGCCCAACAAGACCTGGCCCAAGGTCGGCGCCACGACCGGTTCGTTGTCTGCGACCAACCTGGAAATCAATTTCTATCCGTCGCATCTCGGCGACGGGCGCTACGCCAACAATCCCTGGCTGCAGGAACTGCCGGACGCAGTGTCCAAAGTGGCCTGGGACAATGTGGCAGTCATGAATCCGTCGACAGCCGAGAAGTTGGGCGTGAGAAACGGCGATATCGTGCGGCTGGATGTATCCGGCAACGCGCTTGAGATACCGGTGTGGACCGTCCCGGGCTACGCCGATTTCGTCCTTGGCCTGCCCCTGGGTTACGGCCGCAGGTTTGGCGGCCGGGTGGCCGACGACGTCGGCTTCAATACCTATGCCCTGCGAACCAGCAGCAACATGTACTTCGCCTCGGGCGCAACCGTGACCACGACAGGGCGTACGTACGACATTGCCAACGTTCAGGATCACAACCGCATGGCTGGCCGACCGATCATCCGTGAAGCCTCACTCGAAGAGTATCGCGAGGAACCGATGTTTGCGCGCGAGATGGTGGAACACCCGCCGCTGCGCTCCATCTATCCCGATCACGACTACTCCAGGGGTTACCAGTGGGGTATGACAATCGACCTCAACACGTGCAATGGCTGCAACGCCTGCGTGATCGCCTGCCAGAGTGAAAACAATATTCCTGTCGTGGGCAAGGAACAGGTTGGTAAGGGCCGTGAGATGGCCTGGATTCGCAACGATAGATATTTTGCAGGCGATGCCGACGAGCCCCAGATGCTGCACCAGCCGGTCGCCTGCCAGCAGTGCGAAAACGCACCGTGTGAGCAGGTATGTCCGGTGGCGGCTACGGTTCATGACAAGGAAGGCCTGAACACCATGAACTACAACCGGTGCATAGGTACGCGCTATTGCTCCAACAACTGCCCGTACAAAGTGCGCCGCTTCAACTTCTTCAATTATGTCAAGGACATGCCGGAAGTGGTCCAGATGGCCATGAACCCCGATGTCACCGTGCGCTCGCGCGGCGTGATGGAGAAGTGTACGTTCTGCATCCAGCGGATCAACCGCTCGAAGCAGGAGGCCAAAAAAGAGGACCGGACGGTTCGCGACGGCGAATTCCAGACCGCCTGTCAGCAGGCCTGCCCGGCGAAAGCTATCCAGTTTGGCAATATCAACGATCCAGATAGCCGGGTCGCCAAAATGAAAGAGAAAGACCGTAACTACGCATTGCTGGGCGAACTGAATGTCCGGCCGCGCAGTACGTACCTGGCCAAACTGAGAAACCCGAATCCTGAGATGGACGGTTAGACTCGTCAGTGTCCTGACATAAACGAAACTGGGAAGGTTTGTGAGTTCTACAGCACAAGACGTATCGGGGTTGCCGGACAGCGAAAAACCGCTGCTTACCGGCAACCAGACATTTGCCAGCATCACCGCGACTATCAGCGGTATCGTTGAGCGCAAGACTCCGCCCATATGGTATCTCGCGCTGGGCGCTGCCCTGTCGTTGCTGATGGTGCTGTTTGGGTCAATCGGCTGGCTGGTTTATGAGGGCACAGGTATCTGGGGCCTCAACAATCCGGTCGGCTGGGGCTGGGCCATTATCAACTTCGTCTGGTGGGTCGGTATCGGCCACGCCGGGACGTTGATCTCGGCCATCCTGTTCCTCCTGCGGCAACGCTGGCGGACATCGATCAACCGCTTTGCCGAGGCCATGACCCTGTTCGCCGTGTCCTGCGCCCTGATATTTCCGGCTATCCATGTCGGGCGCGTGTGGGTGGTGTACTGGACCTTCCCCGTGCCCAATCAGATGGGCATGTGGCCGAATTTCAGGTCCCCGCTGTTGTGGGACGTTTTTGCGGTCAGCACTTACTTCACCGCTTCGCTGCTGTTCTGGTACACCGGACTTATTCCGGATCTGGCCACCTTCCGCGACCGCGCCAAAACAAAAATCAAAAAATTCGTTTTTGGTATCCTGTCGGTGGGCTGGCGCGGCGGCAACCGTCAGTGGAAACACTATGAACTGGCTTACCTGATCCTGGCCGGCATCTCCACACCGCTGGTGCTTTCCGTACACAGTGTGGTGAGTACGGACTTTGCCGTGAGTATTCTCCCCGGCTGGCACACGACCATCTTCCCGCCGTACTTTGTGGCCGGAGCCATCTTTTCCGGATTTGCCATGGTCGTAACCCTGACTATCATCGCCCGGAAGATTTTCGGCCTGGAAAACATGATCACGGTCAATCATCTCGAGAAGATGAACAAGATTATTCTTCTGACCGGATCCATGGTCGGCTACGCTTACGGCATGGAGTTTTTCATCGCCTGGTACAGCGGCAATATCTACGAGCAGTTTACGTTTATCAACCGGGCGTTCGGCCAGTACGGCTGGGCCTACTGGATTATGGTGAGCTGCAACGTCCTGGTACCGCAGTTGTTCTGGTTCAAAAAACTCAGAACCAGTGTCCCGGTGATGTTTGTGGCCTCGTTGTTCATTAACGTTGGTATGTGGTTCGAACGATTTGTGATTGTGGTGTCGTCCCTGGCCCAGGACTTCCTGCCCGCTAACTGGGACTACTATAGTCCGACCATCTGGGATGTGGCCACGTTTGTCGGGTCGTTCGGTTTGTTCTTCACGCTGTTCCTTCTGTTCATCCGGTTCCTGCCCATGATTTCGATGGCGGAGGTTAAGACCGTTCTTCCGGAGGCGGACCCGCACTATGTGGCACCGGGGACGAAGGGAGGACACCATGAGTGACGCAACGCAGAACATTGAAGGCGTCCTCGCCGAATTCAAGAGCCCGTCTGACCTGTATCATGCCGCGGAGAAAGTCCGCGATGCCGGATACAAGAACTTTGATTGCCACTCCCCATTCCCCATTCACGGGATGGACGGTGCGATGGGGCTGAAACGTTCGCCGCTGGGCTGGATTGTCGGCCTGGCCGCCCTGGTGGGCACCTCGAGCGCGCTCGGTCTGCAATGGTGGGCCAGTACGATTGAGTACCCCATCATCATCTCCGGTAAACCGTTTTTCAGCTTCCAGGCTTACCTGCCCATTACGTTTGCTCTGGGCGTATTGCTGTCGGCCTTTGCCGCCCTTATCGGTATGCTGGTTCTCAACGGGCTGCCCCGGTTTTTCCACCCGGTGTTTTACTCGGATATGTTTGCGAAGGTCACGGACGACGGTTTCTTTGTAAGCGTGGAGGCCGCTGACCCAAAATTCGATTCGAATCAGACCCGGGCCTTCCTGGAGTCGATCGGGGGTACGAACGTGGAGGTACTGCAAAAGTCATGAGGCACCTGTCGTACATACACAGCACCAGAATCGTCATACTGTCGGTCGTCGTCATGTTGACCGTGCTATCGGGTTGTGCCCGCCAGCGCCCGTCGGACAAACCGCCGATTCACCTGAACCCCAATATGGACACGCAGGAAAAATACAAGGCTCAGGCGAAAAGCAAGTTCTTCGCGGACGGTTCCACGATGCGGCAACCTGTCGCAGGGACAGTCGCCCGCAACGATTTGCGCGATGACGATGCGTACTATCGCGGCCGTAATGCGGACAGTTCGTTTGTAACCAAAGCGCCGGTGCCGGTCACGATGCAGTTGCTCAGGCGCGGCCAGGAACGGTACA
>Ga0180007_10005724_pt1 | contig 12410 bp, 28 predicted proteins | sample MM_PC_MetaG_FD_121122 | JGI IMG/M metagenome (GOLD analysis project Ga0180007, IMG submission 121122) | Groundwater microbial communities from the Aspo Hard Rock Laboratory (HRL) deep subsurface site, Sweden - MM_PC_MetaG | ecosystem: Environmental > Aquatic > Deep subsurface > Groundwater...
ATAGGAAAGTATGCATTCATCTCATAACAAGGCAACCCGTCCCCTCTATAATGTTATGTAAAGCTGAGGTTATGTCAAGTTAGCTGACAGTATCCACTTATGTAAAGTTGACCCTCAGCAACATTATGTCAACCACAACAGCAGAGCGGGCAGTAGAACATTTGTTCTATTGTTACATTTTAGGGTTAGCACACTTGTTCTATTGACAGATACTCAACCCTGTGTTATACTATCCCTAGACAAGTGTAGCATTGTAATTTAATAACTGAATAGGAGAGCGTATGAATTATACTTATGACAACCTGCGAAGTATGCTGGCTGACATCAAAGTCAGTAAGACACATATGAATAGAGTTCTAATCCCAACCCTAGCTAAAAAACTGATAGCTGAGGGCCACATTGTTAAGCATACACGGGATTATACAGAACGCAATAAACGATATATACACTAACCCGTTGAGATTGCCCGCTAGAAGCTACAGTTTAGCGGGTTTTTCTTTGCTCATTTTTATAGGGTTATGTCAACTTGCCCGCTTGCTATACAGGGTTGTAAGATAATGCGGGATACATAGCATAATGTAGTATATCGTAGCATATCGCAGGTAATCAATCACTACTCCCGTTCATTGACAACCCTTGCACTTGACAATTGTTGTGCCTGATGATATACTGTAGATAGTAAAGAATGATAAAGGAGTAAATATGAGGGTTGTAAAGAGCTAGATTGACTAGCAGTCCAGTTGTGAAGCAATAGGTACTCTCACTGAGTATGATATCCTGAAAGGACAGGATACGCTAGAACTGAACTAGCAGTAGGGTTTGAACCTTAACTATTGCCAAGCTAATTGAAAAAGTGTTTGCTACCTCTAAGGACTAAATAAGTTTTAGAGGGGTAATATGAACATCAAGACCTTGAGCGACCTGGACGGGTTAGAGCTATACAGTGAGGATGGACACATATTAAGGTTTCTGTTCGAGAATGATACCTGTATAGCTATTGACCTGCTGGACACAAGCCAGGTAGATGAACTTGAGCCAAGTCTACCAAAAACTATCGGTACGTGGTTTATCAACGATTATCTAGGCAATCAAGAATCCAATAGGTAGGGCTTGTATAGCCCTTAGAGGTAGCAAGCGAAAGTTTGTCATCCTCAAGGAACGATTAAACTTTGAGGAGAGTACGAGATGGCGGGTGCTGAAACAGTCCGTAACAAGTGGAAAGAACAACTGGCAATAGCTATTGAAAACAAGGACTATGCAAGTATTGCCAGGATAGCTGGATTGATAGCTTTTATGGACAAAAGAACGGAGCGTTAATTGCTCCTTGAGGGTGACAAGCGAAGTTGTGAAGTGGTAACGTCATAACTAAATACCATTGATTGGATCAAAATAAAATATAAAGGAAGGTATTTAGAATATGGCAGACATCAAAGAACTTCAGGTAAAAATGGCAGAAGCCATCGCCAACAATGATGTGGTGGCTATGGAAGCTATCGCTGGTGAGATAACCAAGGGCAAAAGCGACCGACACAAGCAAGAGGTAGAGGCACAACGCAAGGAAGCCGAAGCTATGGCTGGGGATAGGGAGAAGCTGGCGGTTGAGTTATGGGCATACACGGTCAAAATGCCTGGACTCAAGGACAAATTAACCGCTCTCAAGGCTACAGGATTCACATTTAGCCTGGATAATGCGGAAACGCAGTACAAATCCGTAGCGTTGAAAGTACCAGCAGTTGGCAAAGCCAAGGCATCAGGCGGGAATGGTGGCGGCGCTGGCAAGACTAAGGATGAATTTGGAATGAGCCTGCAAGAGGTATATGACAAGTTCAAAACCGACGAGGATGAGGTCAAGCTAGCCGAGGCACAAGTCAAGGATGAGGAGGCTTCAGCTAAACTCGGAAAGACCACAAACTCCAATGCCTGGCGGGTTAAAAACGAGGTCAAGAAGAGGGTTATTGCCAGTGGTGAACTAACACCAGCCAAATAAGGCAAACATAATGAGAGGATAGGGCTAGTTACCACCCTATCCAACCTATAAGAGGATACACATCTTTAGGGTCGGGCATCTAGTAATACCAAGGTGTGGTGACATAGGTATACTGTATGGCACCTCAACCAGATAGGTATACACGGGAAAGCATGCACATTAGGTTAAATTGCTCCTCAAGATGCCCAACACTAAAGGTATGTATCCTTTTATTTCGTGCTTGGAAGGTTGCAATCCTTAGTATCAAGGTATGGAAGGCATTAGGACATAAGAGGACAATGGATGGACATAGTTTATCCACTTTACATAATGTTGTAGCTGAGTGTTGGTCGTTATGTAAATCAGAACTGATGTTCTATTGACAAAAGCAATACCTTGTGATATAATTAGGTATGATGATAATAGAGGAGGATAAAATGTGGATAAGATATGCAAAGGCTCATTATAGTGGTTACTATATAACCAGGATACATAACCCTAAAATGGTATGTGTATCAGTAGGTTATCATAGAGTATTCTTAGGAATATAGTTTGATGTTTCCCTCCAGCTCATCAGCTATACGGATAGTAAGTAGCTTCTATATCCCGAGTTGGTGGGCTGGAAGGAAGTATTAAAGAAAGGAATAATGATACCTGCCAGTTATGTCTGCTGCTATAATTACGGTAAGTCCGTCTGAGGAAAGACAGTGAAAATGAGCTGGTAGGTAAGAAAGGAGGTAACCTCATGATAGGTAGAAAGACCACCATCACTTGGCAGGAGCTCCACCGCATACTCGTACAGGCTGGACTACTGCACCATGATGAGGAAGTCAATCAGGTAACATTGACCAAGCCTAGGACTATCCTTATATATTCAATAGATAAGGAAAAATAAAATAAGGAGAGGATAATGATTGTATATAAGAAGGTATCATATGGAAGGTATAATCAGGATAGACTATACTCAGCCTTTATCAATGGTAAATACCAACTGGAGTATAAACCAGGAGAGTGGACTACCCCAACAGTGGGAAAGATATTTGCCTTTGACAACCTTAACCATGCCAACCTGTTCCGTTTAGGTAACGAGACCTGGACAGCAGAGGCAGAAGATGTTGAGGAGTTCCATCCACCAGTATTCTCAGGGCATATACCCACAATAGAGAAATACATCAAGTCCTATTGGAAAAAGAAGTTCCACATACTGCTTAGGCATGGTGCAGGATTTCTAACCGTAGAACCTGTAGGCTCGGTGGTATGCTCAAGGATTAAACTATTGGAGAAGGTATGTTGAACATAAAACAACTGGATAAACTAATAGCATCCATACCCATCAGCAAACAGCACAGGATACAAGGTGCAGAGTTGGTGAGGTTGATAAAGGAGCAAACATGAAAGGTAAACACAGTTGCGGTAAATGCAAGACCAAACATAGTTATCAGGACTTATACCTATTCACCAGGTCAGGTGTATCAACCAGATTATGTAAGGATTGCCTAGACTACATGAAGAAGGTATCTAACAATGGAGATAATCACAGCCACCTGTATATGTGCAGTCCTGTTATGGGGCTGGTACCTATACCTAGGCAAAGATTTAGAATAGAAAGGAGTACAACAATGGTTTATGCTAAAAAGACCTTAGTCACCGACCCTCGCTTCACAGGTCGCATCCAGACCATAGCCTCCCTACCTGACAATGGTGACCTAGAAAAGGCTCTGTCAGGAGATTTCTCCGAAGCTACCATAGTAAGCCAAACCAGGATACCAGACATTCTAGTCCTGTGTAATGGATGCAACCGCAACATATCTGAGATGGATAATGACATCATACCATATGGCTATCTAATCTATTTAGGTAAGCGTGAGTTGAAGGCAGATAGACCTTATGACATCTATTGCCCATCATGTACCAAACAATACTTCCCTAAAGCGGAGGTAATATAATGATTAAAAGGAGTACAATAATGGATGAAGTAACCGCAATCAAGGAATGTAAAAAACTATGGTTAGAGATTGTGGAATCAGCCATGACTAAGGAAGAGTTCCTAAACAGTACGTCTGGTAGGAAGTGGACTAACAAAAGATATAGCTTTGACTGTCCACTATGTGCAATATCCTACAGCCATGGAGTTGACCTCAGATGCCCTACCTGTCCATTAGTAAAGCAGTATGGTAAAGGATGCTATGAGCTAGGGTATGTGGATGACTATATGCCAAGTCCTAAATGGCTGAAAGCTATCGGAAATCTGGAGGTACAAGATGCCTGAGAGTATAAATAGGGATTCAAGCTGGACATTACCAGCCACACCAAAACAATCCAGAGCCATAGCACACCTCACAGCCGAGCTTGGATATCAGGAGCCACGCACCTCACTCAATAGGATGGAAGCTCGCAATATGATTAGAGGATTCATTGAGGAGAGGAAGCGTAGGCAGGCTGACTCCAAACGAGGTAGTTCTGAGGCTAGGAAGCATTACGAATAAGGAAGTCTATACTATATACTGTATAATACTATATAGTAATAGAACAGAATAGAACAGGAGAGGAGAAGGACAATGGCAGAACCAACAAAGAAGTCACCGGAGATGGAAAAGTTAATAGATGCCTTCAACCCATCAGGTAGGAAGAGGGTAGACTCTATCAGAGAAAATATATGTACCTGGTGTGGTAAACCAGCCACTGAATTTATTGATTCCATATCATCTGATGAGTATGCCATATCAGGTATGTGTCAAACATGCCAAGATAAAACATTTAGTGAGGAATAATAATCAATACACAACTATACTATACTACTCTTTAATTATATAGTATTATACAGTAAAGAGTATAGAAAGGAGAAGGACAATGTTTAGTAAATCAAAGGCAATCAGAGCCAGAAAGTGTAATACCTGTCATAATGAGATAGAGATTGGAGAATGGCATGGTAGATACCAGTCTAACCATTCTACATCACCAAGGAACATATGTTGGTATTGTATGAACAGGATTGCTAAGGAATTGGAGGCACTCAATGAGCAAGTTCATGTCTAATACCTTCTACTATTCAGGAGATTGGCTCCTATACTACCGAGAAATGGGTCATGCCACTACTCTATACGCTGGTGCTAAGTCCACTGATATAGAATGTCCTGAATGTGGGTGTCCAGAGTCGGTGCAATTACCCATATATGATAGGAACTATCCATTGAGGAATTATTGTCCCGAATGTGGTTTACTGTGGATGTTCTTCATAGCTAAATGTCCTGAATGTGGAATGTTTCTGTGGAAGACTGATTGCCCTGATGGGTATGTTACATGTGCTGGAACACAAAAATGTGGCTCTATATGGGAGGAGGACATGATTAAGGAAATGTATGAGAAAGGAGAGAATGAATATGTATGATTGTGGAGTATGCGTGATAAGGGACATCTGCGATAATGTCGGGGATGAGGATGATGCCTGTGAACACAAATTCAGGTTAGACTTCGAGGAATACTACTGTGTGCTGAGGTGTGGGTATTACAACGGTGACCATTGTGGATTACAGTCCTGTAATTGTGCCACTGACATATTCAACCATAAAACACCTAGAAGGTATCAGCACCGTGATGAGGTAATGAGGCTAATAAAGAGTGTCACAAGTGATTGGCAGAAAGGCAACATGTGATTAGATATATTACCGTAATAGGATTTATATGGTTAATAATACTCTGTGTATATATGGTGGCAATAAAAGGAGGATAAAATGGAAGAATCAGAATTTGGGAAAGGTTTAGTAATATGTTTGGTAAAGTTTGCCGAACATAGGTACAGATGTAGAGAACAGAAGGAATCATACGAGAGGATGGTAAAAAGGAGTCCTGAGTTATATAACATGTCAGATGCAGTGAAAATGCACTTCAATGGAGCATCAGACCATTTATACGAGATTGAGGTGCCTGATAGGTGGAAAGGTACTGAGCTTGGTAAAAAGGTGGTAGAACTACAGGATTTAGGTCTTGAAGTAGGTCACGGCTTTAAGGAAAAAAAGTGGACTGAGGATGACGTTAATAAGGCTTACGGACTATGCCAAGAAATAGCAGTCCTTATTGATAAGGAATTAGGACTTGAGCCACAGATAGGGCAATGGTAAATGGCTAAGATTTCACCAAAGGAAAGGATACTAAAAGAAAGAGGGTTGACTCAGGTTCAGACCTCCACCCGTAAGAGTAGGAAGTTTGTACCTAAAGTGCCAACTAATTCTGCTCTGCCTAAAACCACGCTGATGAAGTACCTTGAGAATAAGTATGGTGTGGCTATAGAACAGGTACTCACCTCAGCCTCATTATCAGTGGTGGCTAAGAGGCTTGGCAATGAGGTGGATGAAACCACCATCAGTAAGTGGATAAAGAAACTCAAACTCAGGTATACAAAGGACAACTTACCTACCTGTAATGGTTGTGTAAGGAGAGGTCCAGCCTGTGAGGGTGGGATATGTCTAGTACTCATAGAGTTGGAGAGGTATGAACTAGTACCTATTAAAAAAGAGGAGATGTTGAATGGATGACATAGATAAATGCTTTACGGAAGACTGTGGTTATTGGTGGTATAATAATTGTTGTGATAAAAATTGTCTTGCGTATAAGGAAAGAGAGTTAAAAGGATTACCTCTTAGCCTCAAGGATAAAAGGCAGGAGGAGGAAATGATAAATGGATAAAGAACAGGAAGAATTACAGGAATTTTGGGAGAAGTGTGGTGTTAGACCGCAGATAAAAATAGCCAATGTAAAATACCACTCAGGTATGGCATTAGATGGTAGTGGTGATATGGAGGATGTTTATCCCGAAATCACCCTAGACAACCTCTTTAGGTATGCTCTTTTACCATTATTGGATAAAGACATAGATGCTTGTTATACCGTGATAACAGTGTGGTTTCAGGCTCTGAGAATGTATAGGGAAGACCCTGCCCAAGCACTCTACCAAGCATTAAGAAAGGTGTTATGTTATGGCTAATTTCCCGACACCAGAATCTCTCCCAGATTTTTTGGCTTGGAAGCCTCCATATGTCCAGCAACTTATAAGTCATAGGCTCCTTGTACCTCAAGGTAAGATAGAGATATTTGGTCCATACAAATCGTGGAAGTCCATGACCGCCATAGACTTAGCCTTTTCCCTCTCAACAGGTACACCATGGTTAGGTATGAACACCCATATGTCCACAGTGTTAGTGGTACAGCTGGAGATTCCTAAATTTGCCTACCAAGATAGGATAAGAAAGTATGCTTTAGGGAATCATAGCAATCCATCCACCAATCTCTACCTACAAACTATACGCAACCTGAAACTGGATAAAGGCTGGGGCAAAGAACTTATGTATCAGTGGATAACAATGTCCCAGGCACAAGTTATCATTATAGACCCGTTATATAAGGTAATATCAGGTCGCCTCACCGATGAGTGGGATATGAGACAATTCACTGATTCTATGGATGAGGTAATAGACAAGACAGGAGTTAGTGTGGTGATTATCCATCATGAAGGCAAGGAGATGGTAATAGAAGGAGAGAAATACGATAGAGGTGCTGATGCCTCATTCGGGTCAGCTGTATTAGGTTGGTGGATAGACAGCTCCATTCAACTTAGAGCTGAGTTTGAGGGTAGCAACAATATCAATGTGAGGTTCCCTCTCCTTCGCTTATCAGAGGACGACATCAAGCCAATGAAGGTTAATATAAACAGGAGTAATTTGGTATTTACAAAAATGGAACAGGAGGAGACCAATGACATATACATCCAACTCCCAAATATGCCAACATTACCAATCAACCCTAATGTTTGACTATGACCATGATGAGGTGTATGATGGACCAGGTGTGTGTAAGGAAACTGGTATGGTGTGTGTAGTGGATATGGGTGAGGTATGTGCTGTCCTTGCTGACATTATGTCAACTTTACATAACTAGACTTGACAAGTGTACTACCTGTATGCTATGATATATATGTACTGAATGAATTTCAATGGAGGAGGTATGAATGAAAACATAGTTGTGGAAGACCGGCATATTATGGTTCCTCTTAGCGATGAGGAATTCAAGGATGCTAAAATCCTAGCCCTTGATGTCGGTTCGCTCAAACGGTGGGTAAGACAGGCTATAGTGGAAAAAATAAATAAAGATAAGGAGAATTAAATGGCAGATGAAATCGCATTAACCCCGGACCAGGTAATGGAACAACTTAAAACAAGAGGATTCACAACTGGCAACTTCGGCACCCCATTGAGGCATTTTAGAGGTGTACTGGACTCCATCACCGGTGCTATGGTGCAGAGAGGACAAATGGCACAGGCCAGGTTAGAGGTGACTTACCACTTCTCCAAAATAGAGGTGTTCTCATCCATTGAGCCTTATCCTACCAATGTTGGTGAGATATCCCTACTCCACTCCAACACAGTAAGGAGTAATATGGGAGTGTTGGGGAAATCAATGGACAAAATACTCAATGCTGGAGTGGATGAAAATGCCGGCCAGGATAAAGTCAGCAACCAAGATGCACTTATCGGGAAGGTGCAAGAATGGAAGATGACCTCTGGGCATATGTTCCCGTATAGGGATGATGCTACTGGATTATGGGGTGAAAGACCGAATGATGCCTGGGAAGTGCAGTATGTGGAAGGTATCGGAGGCACTCCTCATTCAGGTGCTGGAGAGGCTGCACCGGCTACTCCTGCTGTGGCTGCCGTACCTAAGGCAGGTAGCGTAACACCAATGCAACAGGCTTTGAACCTGCTCAATGGTAAGACAGCCCAGGAATGGAACAATGTGGTGTTTCAGGATCCGATAATCAAAGGTGACCCTCAGCTAACCAACTCTATTATCCAGGGTACATTCTTATCGGGATTGGTGGCGGCAGGTACAGTTACAGTGGATGCTGATGGTAGGCATACAGTAGTTTAACAGCAGGCACTAGCTGGCAAAGGTTAAAGGGGTACAGGGTTGGTGGGAAACTTCAACAGTGATACCAGCCCTGACCCCGATAACCAGAAAGGAGGTAAAGTGAAACTATATAATAAGGCAACAATAATATCCATAATAACCATATTAATATCTGGTACCATAGCTTTCCTACTATTACAATTATGGAGAGCAATATGGAAACTCAGTAACATTATGACCTATCCATTAGCACTACTAATATTTGGAGTCACCTGTGTGTCATCCATTATTGTTGTAGTGGTGATAGGAATAATATTATTAAGAAGGAGAAAGTAAAATGTTGGAATGGTTCAGGTGTCCGGATAAGAAGGTATGCACAGTCAAGGAGTGTCTTGCCAAATGTAGGATGGATGATAGGTGCCAGCCTATACCATACCTACACCTAGCCGCATCGGAGAGGGAATGGACAGGTACTCCATCAACTACCCAACTACTCAATGGTACTATGCAGTCTTTCCTAAAGATTACTCAGCCTTATGTCATAGACCCTGATGATATGGCATTTGCGATTCATGGTACTAAAAGCCACGAACAGCTGGAGGTAATGGCTAAGGAGTTAGGGCTACCATCTGAACTCTCAGCCACACATGACGGCAGAAATGTAGTGGACTTGATTGAGGTCGAGGATGGACTTGTTACCCTCACTGACTACAAAACATGGGGTAGCTACAAGGTCATGACCACATTAGGTATTGTAATGGCTGGGAAGAAGCCTAACCCTAATGGAGAGAAGTATGCAAAGTCTGGTGCGTGGGGTAAAGCCGGTACTCCAAAGATGGTCAATGACTTCAAGCTGGACCCTAGCCAGGCTGGTAATAGAGAGGCAGAACTACAACTTAATAGGTATAGACTTATGCTGGAGGATGCCGGTATCAAAGTGGATAAGATGAGAGTCCATGCTATTGTGAGGGATGGTGGGCTGGCAGTAGCTTCTAGCAGAGGTATTGAGCGTAAGACCTATCTCATACCCATCAAGATGTTGGATGATAATGAGGTAAGAGATTACTTTGAAGGTAAGGAGTCAGAACTGGCTCAGGCATTGGCTCTTGGTGGATGGGATATACCGTGTAATGAGGAGGAGAATTGGGGAGGCACTAGATGTAAGGATTATTGTGAGGTAGCGAGGAACTGTCCGAAAGGAGTGTTGTATGCAGGAGCTTAAAGAAGCGGTAATAGTTTGTGCCAGAGCTAAAGTAGCTTGGCTAGAGGCTTGGATAGAACTACAAATAAGAATAGCAGAGGAGATAGGCAAATGATACTAACTGAATTGCAGGCAGCCTACACAGCTGGATTGGTAGATGGTGAAGGCTGCATACAAATAAGTAGGAGATAAAGGAAAGAGGTAAGTTCTATCCAATACACTCTTGAGGTTACAATTACCAATACAGATATAAGGATGATAAATTACCTGCTAGACAATGTAGGTGGTGGTGCCATTGAGGACAACAGAGCAAGGCTTAGAGTACCATGCTATAGTTTTGTGCTTACTGGAAAATTAGCTAAGGAACTATTAATACAGGTAAGGGAATACCTCACAAGTAAAACAGAAGAGGCTGACCTTGGCATACTGTTTCAGGATTTAAGGTCAAATGGCCAAGGTGTTAGATACACTGATGAACAAAATGAAATGTTTGAGGATTTATACCATCTTATGAGAAGCCTTAAATCAAAAGGAGGAAAATAAAATTATTATTGGAGCTTGGGGAGAGGATAAATGTTGCAAAACTACCTTTGCTTTGTCATTCCCAAAGCCTATGGTGTTTATGGAATTCGACATAGGTGGGTTTGACCGAGCCATATACAGGTATCAGAAGGACTTTGATGATGGTCGCATCATATATGAGGACTATCCAATGCCTATGACATTCGGCAAGTTTGACCCATCAAAGTTGTCCATTACACCTAGTCCTATAATAGTAGGTATGAAGGAACTATTCTACAAGTGGGCAGCAAAGTACATCGAACACCTGCAAGACCCTAACATAGCCACCATTGTGATAGATACCGCCACTTTACTCCACTCCATCAATGCCGACTGTTACCTTCAAGAGTTGCAGGAGAAGCAGATGCCGCTATTGCCTAATGGATTGGGTAAAGATGGCAAGAAATTAAGGGAGCAGCTTATCCAGATTGAGTATCGGGAGCCTAACAACAGGATGAGAGGTATCCTATACAATGCCAAGTCCTCCAGAAAACATTTGGTACTGGTCCATCATGCAAGGGATGAATATGGACTTGTCAAGCAGAGGGATGGTGGTGTAGCCAATGGTCCAACAGGTAAGAGGGAGAGGGCAGGGTTCACTACTCTTGGGGATAGTGCTGATGTGATTATCCACAACTATTGGGACAAAGAGAAGGGTAAGCCAATGGGTATAGTGGAGCTAGCCGAGGTCAAGATGATGGAAGGTATGACCTTTGAAGAACCTGACTATGAGAAGATGGTAGGGTTTATAAAATTTCAGAAAGGGTTGGTAACCCAACAATGAGCATAAAATATATAAAGGTACCATCATATGACCTATACTCTGATATGGCATATAAATATAAAAATGGAGAACTACGCATTCCAGAGCATAGGTATATTATGGCACAGCATTTAAGAAGGTGTTTAACCAGTGATGAGGTAGTACACCATAAGAATGGTGATGATAGTGATAATCGTTTATCCAACTTATTACTAACGGATAAGTCCAACCATAGCAAAATACATAGGAAACTATATAGTGATAGGATTGCAAGGTGGCAAGCTCGCAGAGCTAAGAGTGTAGTTAACGCAGAGCTAGCTAGAAATAAGCTCTTGAGTGATTCTACATAGAGCTAAAATCAGCATTACAGAGCGTGTCAAGATAGCTCTGGCAAGCATAGGCTAGTCATAAGAATTTGATAGATAGAGAGGAGAAATAAATGTATAGACCTAAAGGATGGGAGAACCAATACCAAAGGAACATTAACGATTGGGGAACTATCATAGACCCTAGACATGATGCCTTTGAAGCTGGTGCTGATGCCATGCTTGAGGCACTAATTGATAGGGCACAATATATCAACAAACAGGTTTATAGAACTTCTGGCTGGACAGTGTTTATACCTGAGGTAGAAGAATGACAATACTACTGGATGTCTTTGAGCCAGAGCAAATTGAAAACCTCATAGCTCAGTCGGTGCCTGTATCCAGAATGTCCCTCAACCATGGACCACAAGGTATAGCCGACTATATGTGGTTTGCTGTGGATGGTCACCGCATACAGGTGGAGAGAAAACAAGTGGATGAGATACTATCTGGTATGGACCATGTGGAAGAGCAGTTAGGTAGGGAGCTACAGAATGGGATTGAGGAGACAATCCTGCTCATAGAGGGAGTATGTGAACCTATAGCTGGACTCAAGATGGCTACACAGACTTGGCACCAGAATAAAGGTGCTAAGAAGGTGATGGTACCAGGCAGAGCTTATAATGTGTCTTATACAGGTCTACAGGCTTGGAA
>Ga0180007_10005725_pt1 | contig 12410 bp, 11 predicted proteins | sample MM_PC_MetaG_FD_121122 | JGI IMG/M metagenome (GOLD analysis project Ga0180007, IMG submission 121122) | Groundwater microbial communities from the Aspo Hard Rock Laboratory (HRL) deep subsurface site, Sweden - MM_PC_MetaG | ecosystem: Environmental > Aquatic > Deep subsurface > Groundwater...
TATAGCATTTTCGTTGATTCTGATGACGATAGTAGCCAATGCTGGTTGAGGAAGAACCAGCAAAGAAAATGCATAAAAGATGCCATAAGTAGCCATTGCCCTTATTTCGCGACAAGTCTACTATAATAGACTTATGGCAGATAAAAAAGTTGGAGGTTCATTTCATCCCTTGGGCACATTGTTTGATGATTTTAAACTTGAAGATCGAGGCGGTTATATTACTCGGGAGTTTCAGGATTTTGGGCTTAAGTTGGCAGTAGATCTTGACGACATGGATCATAAAAGCTTGTACATTAAAATGGCTAAAGAAACACCTCGGGTCTGGTTGGAACAAGCCAGATCTTTTGTGATGGATGCAGGCTCAGCCCGGAGTCTAGGTCGGTTATTTATGTGGAAGTTAAAGCAAATTAAGCAAAGTCAGACCAAAATTAAGGATAGTAAAAAATCAATGAGATAATAGGCAGTCAATATGCGTCGTTGGGGATACACACCACTTTTAATTATCAGTTTAGTATTTTTAGTGGTGGCCACTTGGTATAACTATCAATTTCAACCACTTGGTCAGGGAGATAAGGTGGTGACGTCATCAATTGACGAAGTCAATCGTGAGGCAGATAGTGGTCCAGCCTCTGCCCAGACAGAGCTAGATCGGGCTTTTTCAGGACTACCTGATAAACAAAAGGTGGGTTTGACTTTAGCCTTTCCCCTTTTGGTGGATGATAACTTGACGGCCTCAAGTTCGGCTCAAGAGATAAGCGTTTGGTCGGTGATGGCTCAAACCCAACCTGGATTTATTAGTCTTTTTGGGCAAGGTATCAGCCAAGAGCAAATGGCGATAGTCAAGGCTCAACTGGATCGAATTTTTGCCGGTCAACCTTGGCAACCGGTCTTGGCGGTAGATCACGAAGGAGGTTTGGTCCAGCGTTTAAGTGGCGATGGTTTTGCTTCTCTTGAGTCTTGGTATGAGGTCTGCCACTTACCGGGCGAAGAGAGATCTGCGATTATGTCCGACACAGCCCTCCAATTGATTAAGGTTGGCATCGGGGTGGTCTATGGTCCGGTGGTTGATCTCTACCAATCCGGTTCTAGTTTGGGTCACCGATCATGTAGCGCCGATCCGGCAGTTGTCACCACTCGTGCTTTAGAACTGATGCAGGCTTATTTGGGACAAGGTGTCCTGCCAGTCATCAAACACTATCCTGGCTTGGGTCAGAGTAGTCGCGATCTGCATCAGTCTTTCGAAGTTGTAGCGGGAAATGAGGCAGATTTACAGCCATTTTTATCAATCTTAAGTCAGCAACCTTTGTCTGGGGTGATGGTATCTCATGCTGGCGTCAAAGATCTTTATTTAACGCCTTGTTCTCTAACCAAAAAATGTGTCAATGCTTTACTTGAAGAATTTCCCAAAACTCTAGTTTTTTCTGATGCTTTGGATATGCAAGCTGTTTATGCCAATCCAGAACTTGAAATTGAAAAGGGTGATTTATTGACAGCTTCTCGTTTGGCGCTTGAAGCTGGAGTAGATGTGTTAGTCTTTGGCCAGGGAGTTAAACCTGAACAGATGCATCAACTATCTTTGGACTTGGTTGAGCTATATCAGCATGATCCCAATTTCAAATCATTAATTGATGCACATGCCCGCAAGATTTGGGATTATCGGCAAATTTATTGGCAATAAGAGCTGAATGGCTGATTCGTGATAAACTAGATTCATGGTGAAGAAGATGCTGTCAAATTTAGGCTATTGGTTGTTAAGTCTGATTTTTTGGGGAGTATTTCTGCTGAAGTATTTGGATGCATGGCCCAAGCCGTCAATTTGGAGTTTAATTTTACTGGCAATTGGTTTGGTAGTAGGTAATTTATTGGTCAACATTGATCGGCAGTGGTTACAGCCATACTACGGAGGCAGGGATTTAATGACTCAATCGTTGTTGTTTTTGTTAGTCATGGCTCCACTGGGTTTGTTTGTGGTGACCTCAACCGGCAGTTTACTGGGAGTGGGTTTGGTAGTGGGATTTGAGCTACAAACTACTTGGCAGATGATTAAACTGTGCTGTCATGTCCAGACTTTTCACCAAACATTTCTGCTTCAACTTAAGCGTCAACTGAGTAGGCCAGAGATTAAAGTCATGGTCGGTCTGCAGGTAGGTGTCACGGCTTTGTTAATTCTTCTAAGCTTGATATGAATCAGACACTGACTATATTTGGTTTAAATTTTCATGTTTATGGTTTGATTGTGGGCTGGGCGGTGGCGGTCAGCTGGAGTCTGCTGAGTTGGCGGGCGCAGGTGGTAGGTTTTAAACCAGTCCAAATTTGGCGAGTAGGTGTGTGGTTAGGAGTTGGCGGTTTGGTCGGCGCCCGCCTCTGGCACGTTCTAACCGACTGGTCTGTTTATATTGATCATCCAGCCCAAATATGGCAAGTTTGGTTGGGTGGCTTAAGCATTTTGGGAGCCATAGTTGGTATGGCGCTTGGTTTATATTTAGTAGTTGGTCGAGATAAACAAATTTGGTATAAGTGGTTGGATATTTTGGCTGTGGTACTACCCATCGGTCAAGCTTTTGGGCGATTAGCCAACTGGATTAATCAAGAACTGTATGGTTTACCAACTAACTTACCCTGGGGCATAGCCATTGATCCCAGTCATCGATTAGTAGGCTATGAAGCCTTTACATATTTTCATCCCTTGTTTGCCTATGAAGCTGTGGCGACTGCTATTTTTGGTGTACTGGGTTTATTGTTGATTTGGCAACCAGTAATTTGGCAGAAATTGATTCATCGACTTAGATTGAATCAATCACTAATGGTACTTTGGGGACAGAGATTGACCAAATTAAAACCAGGCAGTTTATTTGTGGGGTATGTTCTTTACTACTCAATTATTAGGTTTGGTTTGGATTTTTTGAGAATTGGCACTCTACCAATTGTTTTTAATTTAGACATCAATCAACTTATTTTGCTGATGGTTGGTTTGGGGATTTTGGGTTGGTGGTTCAAGAAAAATTGGGCTAAGTATTTATTAGTGATTTGGATAATTCTGATGATACTGATGTCAGCCAGACTCAACCTAAAATCAAATCCACAACCAGCCAACAACTGGATCGATCACTCAATCCAGAGCCTGATCATCAATCAACAGACCATGAAGGTAGAAATAGTTAATTCTCCAGAGAGCATCGGTCAAGGTTTAAGTGGTCGAACAAACCTAGGTAGTGATGGTATGCTCTTTATCTTTCCAGCGATCAAACAAGCCAACTTTTGGATGAAGGACATGAAATTTGATTTAGATTTAATTTGGATTGCCCAAGGTAAAATTGTGGGTATTACGCCCAATGTGCCTCATCCCGACATCAGTACTCCCGATTCCCAGCTTAAGATATATACCGCCCCTCAACCAGTGGATATGGTGCTGGAAGTTCCGGCTGGTGATTCTGCTCTACAAAGTTGGGGAGTCGGCGACCAACTGCGGATAGTAGTCATAACCAATAGCCTTCAGAAATGATATGATTAGAGTATGGATATGCCTGCTCAGTCCTCTGGTCGTTCGGCCTTGTTAAGTCGCTTTATGAAGCAGGCTTCGCTGGGTTCAGTTTCCTTGATTAAACCTAGTCAGAGTAGTTTGTCACAATTACCTAATTTACCTTCAAATAAATCAACTAATCTACCAGACCAGACTGGCATTGCCTCAATTCCTGTTCAATCTTCAAAATCTAATTCAGATATTGATCAGACTTTAGTTGATCAGTTATCAGTCAATTTGTCCACAAGTCCACTTCAGCCAGTTCAGATTCCAGATGCTGTAAAATTAGATATTTTGGATCAAGTTATTTCTGAAGTTGAGACAAGCCCAACTGACAGCCAGTCGGTGATTAGCCAATTATCAGAGCCTTCAGTCTTGGACAGTGTCATGCCAGAAGCCACTCTGCAGGCCACTGACACTCTCAATCCTCAATCTGCCCCTACTCCTGCCAAAGAAAAAGTTGAGGCTCAATCAGTTGTTGAAACTCCAGTTGATTTGGGCAGTTCAACGCAGGTTGAGTTGGAAAAAACCCCAGAACTGCCAATTGAGGTTGAACAGTATCTGACTCACGTTGAAGATAATGCCAATCAACTACCTCAACAGATTGTGGTAACCGGTGATGATATAGCCATCGAGCCTAGTCGTCGACCAACTGCCCCTGTTATCGTTTTACCAATTACTCCAGAAAATGAAAAAGAGGCTCGATTCAAAGGACCTAGCTGGAGCATTCGTTGGTTGGTAGAATGGAGCCATAAAATTATCAAGAAGTTTGTGGGTAAAGTCGTCTATCGACGCATTGGTCCAGAACAACCAGAATAACTAACTACTATGGATATTACTACTCAATCAACTTTTTTTTCAACTCTTTTCTTGGATCAGATAGTGGCTGGTGGATTGGCTTTTTTGACTTTTTTACTTTTAACCGCCATTATTCTGGTGTTTTTATACATGCTTCTGCAGTGGTTAAAGCATTATAAAAGGGAAAATTACGCTTTGGGCTTTGTGACTTTAATGATCCGCTTACCTCGTGACACCGAAATTAAAATTGATGCGGCTGAACAGATGTTTGCTGGTCTTTATTCACTCAAAAATTCTGGTATTATTAATAAATTTTTCAAACCAGAGCACATCTTCACTTTTGAAATTGTAGCTTTAAAAGAAGAACTGGCTTTTTATGTGAGTTGTCCTCAGGAAATTCGCGACTTAGTTGAAAAACAGGTTAATGGAGCGTATCCCAATGCCAATATTAAAGAAGTCGATGAAGTTAATATTTTTAGTGAAAAAGGTCGGGTGGCTTTTGCTTCACTCAAGTTGGGCAGTTCGACCTACTTTCCTATCAAAACATATAAAGACTTGCCCACTGATGGTTTGTCTTTGATTACTTCAGCTTTAACTAAGATGGGTGATGGAGAAGGGGCTATTATCCAGTTTGTGCTTCAACCAACTGGTAAAGGTTGGCAGAAAAAAGGTCGCAATTATGTGTCCAGTCAAAAAAAGCGGGAAGCCGATCCAGATAAAGCTACCTACAGTCACGATCCCAAAGAAATGGAATCGGTTAATACTAAGGCAGATAAACCAGGCTTTAAAATGTCGCTGCGAGTGGTGGTTAACTCGCCCCAAGATTATATGGCTGAATCACACCTGAATAATATTGTGGGATCTTTTGCTCAATTTGCCAGTCCATACAACGAACTCAAACGAGGTCGCATCTTCTTAAAGCATTTATTTATGATTGATTTTCTGTATCGCTACATGCCTTTGTTTGGCAGAAACACCGCCATTTTAAATACCGAAGAACTAGCCACTATTTTTCATCTACCCAATAAAACTGTGGAGACTCATCACATTCGTTGGTTGAATGCCAAGAACGCGCCCGCTCCCAATGAGATTCCTCAGTCGGGTTTGCACTTAGGTGTGTCTGAGTATCGGGGAGAGAAACGGCAGATTTTTATCACTCCAGATGATCGCCGGCGTCACATGTATATCGTGGGCAAGACTGGTACAGGTAAGTCCGAGTTTTTGAAGGAAATGATTCTACAGGATATTGAAGCGGGGCGAGGCGTCTGTGCTATTGATCCGCACGGAGAGTTTGTGGAAGACATTCTGCAGTTGATGCCACCAGAGCGGGCCGATGATGTGATTTATTTCAACCCATCGGATTTAGAGCGACCGATGGGTCTAAATATGATGGAGGCAGACACCGAAGAACAGCGCCATTTTGTAGTTAGCTCCATCATTGGTTTAATGTACAAGCTTTATGACCCGCACCGGACCGGCATCATCGGCCCGCGGTTTGAGCACGCTATTCGCAATGCCATGTTAACCATCATGTATCGCAAAGGCAGTACCTTCATTGAACTAGTTAGAGCCTTGACCGATAGCAAGTATGTTCAGGAATTACTGCCCGAAGTTAAAGACCCGGTGGTCAAACGTTACTGGACAGACCAAATCGCTCAAACTAGCGACTTTCATAAATCAGAAGTTTTGGATTACATTGTGAGTAAGTTTGGCCGGTTTGTGACTAACAAGACCATGCGTAATATTATTGGTCAACCGGAAAGTTCTTTTAATATACGAAAAGCTATGGATGAAAAGAAGATTATTTTAGCCAATCTGTCCAAAGGTATTTTGGGAGAAGAGGACGCCAAATTTTTAGGATTAATTTTAGTCCCCAAAATTTTAACCGCCGCTATGAGTCGCCAAGATATTCCCATGGAGCAAAGACACGACTTTTATCTCTACGTGGATGAGTTCCAAAACTACGCTACAGAGGATTTTGCAGTTATTTTATCCGAAGCTAGAAAGTATCGTTTGAACTTAATTGTGGCCAACCAGTTTGTGGCTCAGATTGATGAAGATGTCAAAAACGCTGTTTTTGGCAACGTCGGCAGTATGGTTGCCTTCCGCGTGGGCGTGCCGGACGCTAACTTCCTCCAACACGAGTTTGCTCCCACTTTCAATGAAATAGATTTAACTAATATCGAAAAGTACCATGTTTACGTCAAGACAATTGTGAAAAACGAGCCAGTGCCGCCTTTTAGCATGTCGCTCTACAAAGATATGGACACAGTTAAAGCTAGGATGAATCCCAAGCAGGCAGAGATGATTAAACAACTTTCCAGACTCAAGTATGGCAGAGATAGAGCGGACGTTGAACGCGAAATCCAAGCCAGGAGTAATCTTTGAAACTCACTAAACTCAAAAAGACACGCTTTGTTGATGCGTTCGCACCACAAGCATTCTAGTTTAAATTTTGTGTGCTCACTCGATGAATTCAACTCCAAATAAATTGCTTCACTCAGTTAGGACGTGTTAAATTCATACGCTCTACAAAGCGCGCTTCTTTCGTTTATTGTGCACATATGATTGTTACCGAAAGCTTAATTTAATCAATTAATAAAAAACTTGAGAAATCCAGCGAACAGAGCGTATGAGATCAACATATTAAGCTAAGTTTAGCTCAAGGTTTTGGAGTTGATCGAATCGAGTGAGCTCTCAAAAGTTTATGTAAGATATTTATTGGAGCGAACGTCTCAGTGAGATGTGATTTCTAAAGTTTTTTGGTTATAGCTTTACGAAAAGGGTATATCAACAAAAAGGGTTTATTAGTTTTAAGATGGCAAGCATTAATTAGACTGATTTTTGTGCCACTCATCCACTACCTGTTGGCAGTAGAGGTAGCGACCGTACTCAAAGGCTCTATCGGTCAGGGGCTGATCTTGATCTGAAGCTTTGACTGCTTCGCCCAAAACTTGACCGGCTTGTTCAGAAAAGAGTTGGCCCTTTTCGGCTAAAATTTTTAGTTGAGCTTCAACTCCAGACAGAGTTTCCGAGTCCAGTGGCGATTTGCCGGTGGTGTTTTGGCTGGATAGACTGGACATGATGTCTTGACGATAAGGATTGAACTGTTGGTTTAAGCTTTTGATGGGTTCTGGCAAAGGCCAAGGTAATTGATGACCAAAGATGACCAAGCCGGCGCTCGCCAGCAAGATCAAGCAAATAATCTTAATCAAAAATCTTTTGACAGTTGATTTGCGTTTTCTCATGCTTATTAAAACCTCTTTGTAGTACAAGTTTCGCAGCTGACCGAGTCAGTTTGGGTTTAGCTAGTTGAGAAGTGCAAAGCTTGTGTCATAACTCGCTTCATATTTTATTCCAAGTTAAGTATACAAGAAACTTAGGGCAATCTTGCCAGGTAAATATTTACTCGTATCTTAGAGCCTCGATGGGGGATAATCTGGCGGCTCTGCGGGCGGGCGCCACCCCAAAGATCAGTCCCACAATACTGGAAACTGTGAAGGCTAAAATGATAGCCTCCAGAGTCACCCGAGCGGGAAAGTAAACTTGAATGGCTAGGGAACCTAGATAAGCAATCAGCAGACCAATCATGCCCCCAAAAATTGACAGCAGGGTCGCTTCAATTAAAAACTGCAACATAATCAAGTTGGGAGTCGCTCCCAGAGCCTTGCGCAGACCAATTTCGCGGGTGCGTTCGCTTACCGACACCAACATGATATTCATAATACCAATACCACCGACCACCAGGGAAATAGCGGCAATGCCACCCAGTCCCGCGGTGAGGACGCCCAAAATGCTTTGAATGGTATCCAGTAATTGAGTCTGGTCAAAAACCGAGAACTCATCTTTGTCCAGTTCTTGAAGCATGGTGGTCTCGATTCTTTTTTTGGCAGTTGCTATCAGACTTTCATCTTTAGTTTCAATAATAAAGGAGTCTACTAATTCGGTATCAAAATCGCTAAACAGAGTGTTGAGAGGCGGATAGATGTAGTTGTCAAAGCTGGGACCGCCAAAACCACCCCCTCTTTTTTCGATGACACCACTCACCAGGTAGCTTTTGCCATCCAGCTTAATTTTCTTGCCCACCGGGTCAACCTGGCCAAACAACTCTTGAGCAATGCCAGCGCCTAGCATCAGCACCCGTCTGGATTTGGCGTTGTCTGTTTGGGTAAACCAAGTACCCTTGTCGGCCTTGGTACTGCGGACGGTTTCGTAGTTGGCAGTCACGCCATAGAGAGTGACTTTCTTGGTGACATTTTTGTACTTGGCTGTGGCAATACCGACGCCGGTGGCCACGCCGTCTTTGAGGACGTCTCGATTATCCCGCAGAATTTTATCCAGATAGCGAATCTTGAGTTTAGCTTGGGTGGACTCCAGAAATGCTTGTTCCTGGTTGCCAAAGCCCCCGCTCTCGCCAAAAGGATTGCCCGGCACCACAAACAAGATGTTGGTCCCCAGCGCCACGAACTGTTCTTTCACATACAGCTGAAGGCCGGTGCCGATGCTGGTTAACAGCACCACCGAGCCCACGCCGATAATCACGCCCAGCATGGTGAGAAAGGCCCTGGTTTTGTTGAGAAAGATGGCGCGGATGGCGATCAAGCAGGAGTTTTTAAACATTATGAGATATCCTAATCTTTTATGTTCGCAATTTTGTTATCAGATATGTTGTGTTATAAGGACAACGGCTAATTGTGGCATTTTTGTTTAGCATTTTTTTAGCATCTTCTTTCTCAACCATTTCCCAGTTATTATTGTAGTCCAATCAACGCAAATGCTATAAAGTCTACTTAATTCGTTTCTTATTTTTCACCTGTTTGGGCGGACGGGTTTTTAGTCGACTAATAGGCGTTGGGTGACGCTTAAGACTATCGTTGGCGACTTGACCATCATGAAAGGTAATTAAGCGGTGGGCAATCCTGGCCACTGCCGGTTCGTGAGTCACCATGATGATGGTTTTGCCCTCGTGACTTAACTTTTTGAGTAGATTGATTATCTCTCGGCCACTTTTGGAGTCCAGATTGCCGGTGGGTTCATCGGCAAAAATAATACTGGGGTTGTTGATGAGAGCGCGGGCCACCGCCACTCGCTGTTGTTGGCCTCCGGACAGTTGGGCAGGAGTGTTTTGGAGCCGATCGCTCAAACCCACCCGATCCAACATCGCCCTGGCCCGTTGGTTCTGTTCATCTTCCTTGATACCGGCATACATCAGAGGCAGTTTGACGTTATTTAAAGCCGAAGTTCTGGCCAGCAAGTTAAACTGCTGGAAAATAAAGCCAATCTCTTTATTTCTCAACCGAGCTCTTTCAACTTCGTTGTACTCGGTCACGTTTTTGTCCTTGAGCTTGATACTGCCCGAGGTGGGTTCAGCCAGCATGCTGGCTACCTGGAGAAAAGTTGATTTGCCAGAGCCGGAGGGGCCCATGATCGACACAAACTCGCCCTGGGCCACATCAATCGAAACACTATTTAAAGCCTTGATGACAGTGGTGCCAAGCTGATACTGTTTGGTGACGTTGGTCAAGCTGAGTAGCATATCAGATTTCTTGCGAAATAAGAGAAAATGTTTTTATTATTTAGCGCACGCCCGAATTTTTGATGTAATTACGCCAGTTGCCATTGGAGTTTAGTCCCAGCGCGAAATGGGACAACACTTTTTATCTGGTTTGGTACCATCCATTCTTTTTTGGTCAGGGTAATGCTTCCCTCATTGAGGGGGAGTCCGTAGAACATTGCGCCAAAACGCGAGGTAAAATTTTCCAGTCGGTCGAGATGTCCAGCTTTTTCGAAAATCTCAGCCAGCAGTTGAGGTAGTACCGGCGCGGTGTAAACACCGCAGGCTCCTCTAGCGCACTCTTTTCTTTCTTTTGGATGGGGTGCGGTGTCTGATCCTAAAAAAAACTTGGGATTACCACTTGTGGCTGCCTCGATGAGAGCATCGCGATCGGCAAAGCCTTTTGGTATTGGCATACAAGCGTGGTGCGGTTTTATTCCATCACCAATAACGTCATTGAGTGTTAGGCAAAGATGATGAGCAGTAATCGTCGCCGCAATGTTTTCTCCACATTGTTTGATAGTTTCAACTGCTACTTTTGTGGAAACATGTTCCAGAACAATTTTTAAATTCGGAAATTTGCAGGCAAGTCTTAAAAGTGTTGGGAGAAAAACCTCTTCTCGTTGTGTGACAAGTGTTCGTTCTTGGTCCAATTCGCCATGAATGAGAAGGGGTATACCAACATCTTGCATTGCCTGGAAAGTTCGCGAGACTCTTCGACCAGAGAAATTATGTAATCCTTCATTGGAGTTTGTTGTCACTCCAAGTGGATAGACTTTTCCAGCCATCGCTCCCGCATTTTGTGCTTCGACGATCATTTCTGGAGTCGTATTATCTCTGATCTCGATAGTCATCAGTGGTTCGAAGGTTGGTCGATTTAACAACCCATCAAGTACCCGCATGATTCCATCGTGGTACCACGCAACATCCTTTCCGGTTAAAATCGCTCGAGGTCTAGTATTAGGCATAGCGATGCCACGACCAGCATATTGGGCTGTAAACGGTAAGACTTCAGTTAGAAGTGGGCCAGTTCTAAAGTGGCAATGCATGTCATCAAGTCGTCGTAAAGTAACTCTTTCCATATTAGACTTCTTTCGATCCTGTTTTATGACGGAATTAAAATTTCATCTCTTTCTGATAATCCGGCCAAGACTTCCACATCATCATCGGTTTCCAGACCCGCTTCGATGGTTCTGGTTTCAAAAGTTTTGGGACCGGTGCGAACATCTACCACTACTTGGCCATTCTCTTCTCTGGTGGCTTCCAGTGGCACCGCCAGTACACCATCTTTTTTCTGTAGAATAATCCGGGCGTCGCCATTCATGCCCAGCCGAATGGGATAGCCAAATGAGCCAGACAAAGGAAACTTAACCACAAAAACAGTTCCGGTGCCGGCTTGACTGCTGGCAAAAGCCACGGACTCAACTTGAGTTTCGATAGGCTCGTCCGGGTAGGCGTCAAACTCAATGCTGGCGGACAGGCCCTCGACCACATCCTTAATATCGACTTCATCCACGCCAGCTTTAAAAACCAGAGTGTTTGGGTTAACAATCTCAAAGTAATCGGTGGCTAACAACTGCATGCCTGCCACAGCCATGGGGGCGGTGGTGAGAATACCCGCAATTGGTGAGACGAGATTGGTGTTGGCGATGGCGATATCTCTGATCTCGACATTCAAGACGGTATTTTCCAGATCCCACTGGGCCTTATCCACCGTCCGTCTGTCGCTCAATGCCGGCACTGGTTGGACATCTCCTTGGGCATTTTCAACGTAATCATCTCTGGTTTGCTCCCAGTCCCAGCGCTCTTTGAGGTAGTTATTCAAGTCCTGATCCAGTTGTTTCTTGAGGGTGGCTTGATCGATCACAGCGATAGTCTGCCATTTTTTTATCTGATCACCCTCTTTGGCTCCCAAGTAGGTTAACTTGCCCCCAGTCAGAAACCTCAACCGGACTCTTTCTTTTGCGTCAACCACGCCCGAGACTTCCAGGGTTTTGACGATTGATTTAACTTGGGGGTGCTCGAAAACCAACTCGTCCTGACCGGATTTGGCTCGACCTCTAAGTACTAAGCCTCCGCCAATCAAGACAATGAGTAGGACGACAATCACTTTCCAGCGTTTCGACCAGATTTGTTGGATTTTGGTCAAGACGTTAGTTAAAAAGCTGGGTTTGTTGACTGATTTTTGTTTGGCCATTTGTGGAGTAACTTATAATAATTTTTTTGTATCAATTATTCCCTATTATGCATCTAAACCATACATCAACTACATATACAAATTTTATTTGAACCATGATGTTATCACTCTTGACGAAAACATTATACCCTGATGGGATATAATACCAAAGTAGAGCAGGAGAGTCGGTAGCTCAGTTGGTTAGAGCGGTAAGCTTATACCTTACTGGTCGGGGGTTCGAATCCCTCCCGACTCACTTTACAAAATAAATGGGCTGTAGCCCATTTATTTTGTAATATGAGCCAAATGGATCGACCCATGTCTTCAAAAAAGTACTATGTTTACATTTTGCAATCAGAAAA
>Ga0180007_10005726_pt1 | contig 12410 bp, 8 predicted proteins | sample MM_PC_MetaG_FD_121122 | JGI IMG/M metagenome (GOLD analysis project Ga0180007, IMG submission 121122) | Groundwater microbial communities from the Aspo Hard Rock Laboratory (HRL) deep subsurface site, Sweden - MM_PC_MetaG | ecosystem: Environmental > Aquatic > Deep subsurface > Groundwater...
AAACACAAATCCCAAAAGTAAATCCCAAAATTCAAACCCCAAAACCCAACGAAACCCAAAATCCAAAATTCCAAACTATGATCATTCTTTAGTTGCCCGTCCTACGCAGTAGCAGCATTGTTGGGATTTGTTATTTGGGATTTGGGTTTTAGCTTATTACATACAATCATCGTATCATTTTACATTGATCAAGCTATATATAACTCATTATTTCTTCAGGTTCTATTAAAAAAATTGGCGAATCAATTATTACAAATAATAAGCTCAATAGTATTAAAACTAACACAATAAATCACATTTGGGGTTTGGGATTTGTTTTTTGGGATTTTAAAAAAAAGTCCCTGCATTTTGGCATTAATCCAGTATTTAATAACTTCCGGATTAACAAATAAACGAGTAAACGAATAAACGAGTAACGAGAAAACGTTATTCTCAAGTACTAGCAACTAATCTGCTCATCCTCGCCTTCTTCCTCCCCGCATTCCTTTTGTGAATAATGTTCTTTTTGGCAGCTGTATCAATAGCCTTATAGGTCTCCGGGAGAAGTTTCTTTGCCTCATCAACTTTCCCTTCCTTAACCAATTCTATCATCTTCTTCATCATGGTTTTCATGTACGTCTTGTATGGAACAATCCGTTCGTTACGAACTCGGTTTTGCTTGGCGCGTTTAATGGCTGATTTGATTAATGGCATAGATAGATCGAACGGAGGTTACGGTATGTGATTGGTAGAGTCAATAAAAGTTAATAGTTAAAAGTGAGACGACCTCACCCCCTGGCCCCCTCTCCTCTGAGTCTGATTATATAAAAGCAATAAACAACTTAAGTGCTCATTTATGTGGGAGGAGAGGGGGCTAGGGGGTGAGGTCGGTTAGGGAGCTTATTGGAGAGGGGTCATACCCAAAGTACATCTTCGAGGGTTGAGGCCGAATATAGAACCAAATAATTGACTAAACCTCAAATATCTCTACAATCTGCCTATTCTATGTGCGGAATCTTTGGTTATGTAGGCAAGAGGAATGATGCCGGTGCGTTGGCAGTAGAAGGACTCAAGAACCTTGAATATAGAGGATACGATTCTTGGGGTATTGCATGTAAAACCGATGGAGTTGTTTTGATAGAAAAAAGTACCGGCAAAATCAGTACGGTTGATAGTAACGACTTTCGCGAATCCTGTTCACTCGCAATAGGTCACACACGCTGGGCAACCCATGGAGGAGTTACTGAATTCAATGCTCATCCACATGCAAACGGTGATCAGAAGATTGCCGTTGTTCACAATGGCATTCTGGAGAACTATCAGGAACTAAAAAAAGATCTTATGGAGAAGGGGCACGAATTTTTGTCAGAGACCGATACGGAAGTCATTCCACATCTTATCGAAGAATATCTTAAACAAACCGATGACTTTGCATATGCGGTCAGGATGGCATGTAAAGATTTTGATGGACGCTATGCGTTCCTTGCATTGCATACCGAATCAAACACGCTGGTGGCTGCCAGACGAGGTTCACCTCTTATAGTAGGAGTAGGTGATGACGGTTACTTTGTAGCCTCGGATATTCCCGCCTTTATGGAGCATACCAAACTGGTTCAGTATCTGGATGACGGAGAGATGGTTGTTACAAACGGTGACAATATCATCTTTTCCGATTTGGAAACCGGCGATGAAGTCGTAAAAAGAGAAATTGAAATTACATGGTCGATTGAGCAGGCACAGAAAGGTGAGTTTGAACATTACATGCTTAAAGAAATTATGGATCAGAAGGAAAGTGTTGCCAGAGCGGTTAATCAAAATGAAGAACAAATATATACTCTCGCAGAAGCTATCAGGAACGCGAAAGGAACTTTTCTTGTGGGATGTGGCACAGCTGCAAAGGCATGTATGGCTGCTGAGTACTTTTTCTCTGTAATAGCCGAGAAGCACGTTAACTTTGCACCCGCATCCGAGTTCAAGCTCTACCATCATTTCCTTCTTCCGGAGAGCCTGCTTATAGTTGTAAGCCAGAGTGGTGAGACCGCAGATGTATTGGAAGCAATGAAGATTGCAAAATCGAAAGGATCCAAGGTTTTGGCGATTGTTAATGTGGAAGGTTCAACTATCGATCGCGAAGCCGATTACACACTCCTTATTAATGCGGGACCCGAGCGAGCAGTTGCTTCTACAAAAGCCCTTACAGGACAGATGGCAGTTCTCCTTCTAATAGCTTACACACTTGCTGACAAAACGCAGGAAGGCAAAAGACTGCTTCTGGAAACCTCATCAAAGATCAACGATATGTTAAATCCTCGCTATGTTGAATTTGTTGAATCCATAGCAGAGAAGATTCAGGAAAAATCCGATCTCTTTATAATAGGTAAAAGTTGGAACTACCCGATGGCTTTGGAAAGTGCAATTAAGATTCAGGAAGTAAGCTATGTTCATGCGGAAGGTTTTGCAGGTGGTGAACTTAAACATGGACCGATTGCGTTAATAGAAGAGGGGACTCCTTGTATAGCACTGGTAGGAAATGATGAGGTAAAAGCTGACATAATTTCCAATGCTATAGAGCTTAAGGCACGTGGAGGTCACATCATCGGAATATCTCCCGAGAATAATGAGGTCTTTGATGAATGGATAAAGGTTCCCGACGCAGGAGCTGCTCAGGCGATTGTAAATATAATTCCTGTACAGGCATTGGCTTATTTCTTGGCTGTAAAGAGGGGAAAGGATCCGGATATGCCGAGGAACTTAGCAAAAAGCGTCACTGTGAAATAGTTGAAAGTCGTTAGAACATTTTGGGGTCTAACCCTCCTTACTTTTTCTAATTATATTGAACATTTGGGAGTCGCTAGTCACTGGTCAATAACACCAAAACTAGTGACAAGCGACTAGTGACCAGTGACACCCAACACTCCAACAACTTACATAGCATAAAAGTCCTCCCGACCCCCAAAACTCCAAATGTATAGCTCTTACTCCTCATCTGGCGGTATCCCATAATACTTAAACAAAAACGCCGCAATATCCTTAAATACCGGCGCAGCAGACTCCGATCCATATTCGATCCTATGCGGTCGATCAAACTTAACAAGTATTACAAACTTCGGGTGGTTTATCGGAGCGTATCCTGCGAATGATGTAATGCCCGCTCCCGTTCCTGTTTCGTATCTGCCTCCCGGTCCTGCAATCTGACTGGTACCCGTTTTGCCGGCGATCCTATAGCCGGGTACCTTCGCTGTTTTTGCATATCCGTTTGTTACTGCGCTCGTTAGCATCGCGGTAATTGTTGCAGATGATTCCGGAGTAATTACCTGATCTATTGCCAGTGGTTGTGATTGAATTATTGTGCCATCATTTTGCATAACTCTGTCGATAATTATCGGCTTCATAAGTTTTCCTCCATTCGCAAGTGCGGATATTGCCGTAATTACTTGTAATGGAGTAGCGGATATTCCCTGTCCGTATGCGGCAGTGGCAAGCAATGCATTACTCCACTGCCTCCAAGACTGAATCTCTCCCGGCTGTTCATCTTCAAGTGATATCCCGGTTACTCTTCCAAATCCAAAACGCACAAGCATTCTCTGGAAAAGTTTGCGACCAAGCTTCTCCGAGACGCTTGTCATGCATGTGTTAATGGAATACTCAAGGCAATTGGTCATTGTCACTTCTCCATAGTATGTATTCAACGCATTTTTAATTGTGTATTCGTCAACCTTTACAGGACCATCATCATGATAAATATCAGAAGGGGAAACTTCTCCCTGATCAATTGCAACCCCCATTGTCACCGCTTTAAGAACCGATCCCGGCTCATAAATAGACTGAATATTTCTGTTCAAATAAGCACCAACTCCAATTCCATTAACATACTTCAGCCATATATCGGATTTCTCGGTTGGGAATATTTCCAGTCTCTGGTTTTCCCCTACGTACAGATAATATCTGGAAATATCACGAAGATCATAAAGCTTTTCGATCTCACTGATCTCGTTTTGCTTTTCCAACGAAAGATGTTCACGACCTTCATCGGAAAACACATCTCCGATATATGCCTTAAGAATAAATGCATTTGTATCCGGATGAATAAGCTCAACAACAATTTCCTTTTGCTTTTTTGAATCTACAAAAATCGGCTCACGCACGAACACTTGTCCGTATTCATTGCTGTCAAATATGGGCGCACTAGCCATTGCAATTATTCTTCCCGTAAAAGGATCCATAATTATTACCTGACCGCTTTCCGCTTTATATTTTTTTACAGCTTCGGTAAGAATATTTTCAACTTGTTTCTGAATAAAACGATCTATTGTCAGAACAATTGTGTCTCCATCTTTTGGGTCAACAATAGTCTGTTTTGAAGTTAGAATCTGCCCTCCGGAAGGATCACTTACTGAACTTATAAGACCTTCCTGCCCACGTAATTGAGGATTGAATGTACGCTCTATTCCATACTGTGCCTCATTGTTTATATTCAAAAATCCAACAACATGAGAGGCAACAGTACCATCGGGATAAAATCTCCAATGTTCCGGAAGCAATGCGATTGACCGCAACGGATCCAATATATCTTGTGCAGCCTCGTATGTAGGTGCCTCACTTTTTCTTTTCTTTGTTTCTTTTATGGACGCAAGCTTGGCCTCTTTGATTGTTGATGAAAGCTCCGGAGGAAGCTCGTGCATTATTGCAACATAACGCAAAGGTCTGCTGCGCAGTATATTTTTTAAATACAAAGGATCCAACTGAAGTATGGATGATATTGAACGAGTAATTCGTGGCAATTGCATCTGAGGAATACTCTCGGGGTTCGCATAGATTAGTTTTTGATCTCTGGAAACCGTAACCCCCATTATTCCTTCTTTTTCCATTTCCTGCATCTGTACTTTTGTTGCTCCGTAAATCAAAGGTACAAACGTAACCCGTTTTTCCGCTATCCGATCTTCTATATCTCTGGCAAAGCGTCTTCTTACCTCTGTAATGTCAGGAATGTCCGAATCCTTAATTGATGTGGCAGATACTTTCAATCTTTCCGGCTCCAATAAAACTCCGGTTGATGTCTGCTTAACACGAGAAAGAGGATCAAATGCATCTGTAAAATATTCAACAAGAGCACGAGGACATTCGTCCGCACCCTCCGCACATTTATTGTAAAAATCTTCATTCACCAATATGTCAGCCAATGTTTCTGCAACAAGAGTCGAGTTTTCCGTTATAAGAGGATCAACATAAACCATATCCAGCGTTGTGTTTGTTGCAAGGATGCTGGATTCACCGGTTTTACTGTTATAAGAAAGAATCTCGCCTCTTTTCGCAGGGAGAACAACACCTCCGTAATGCTGTGCTTGTGCAAGATCATGATATTGTGCTCCTCTTACCACCTGCAATTCCACAAGTCTGGCGACGATGATAAGCAAGCAAATTAGCAGAAATGAATGCACAAAAACCATACGCTGATAAAGCGAGCGCTTGCGTTGAGTTTCGGAAGGCAGATTGTAATTACGGATTGGCACGGGGGGAGTATATAGAATGGGGGTGGATGCTGGAATAGTTTTATATTTAGGTTGGGAGTGGAGAGAGCTTCTTAATTTACCCCCATCCCCTAACCCCTTCCCCCTCCACCCCACTGACCTGCAGGGGGAAGGGGAAACTAGACTTGAGATTTAGTTTGTTTAGATTAATCATAAATACATATTACTAACGAATGTGTGTATACAAAGATGAAACTAAATATTTGCCCCCCTTCCCCCAGTAGGCATGCGGAGTGGAGGGGGAAGGGCCGGGGATGGGGGTAAATATCTGCATATAGCTTATAACCCCATTCTATGCTAAAATAGTCTGATGACTGAAAATAAATGGGAATCCTTAGACGGGCAAACGTTGCTGAATGAACTTGAGCAATATAGCGTCAAAGAAGGCATATCCGATATCCATTTTTCACCTGAGAAAACATTTGTGCGTCTGGAGATCAGATTACATGGTGTTTTGCAAAAATTGGCCGACTTGACCGAAAAGAATTACATTCAGCTTGTTCGTCGCGTTAAATTCTCATCCAAATTAAAGCTCAATGTACAAAATATTCCTCAGGACGGACAATATACATTCGAAGCACCCGGAAGAACTGTTAACATTCGTGTAGCAACAATTCCATCACGATTCGGAGAAACAATGACTCTCCGTCTTTTGGATCCTAAAAAAGGGATAGTTCCTCTGGTAGATCTGGGTTTTCCAAAAGAAATACACGAAAGCCTTTCCTCCCTTGCCCAATTGCCAAACGGTCTGATTTTGGTAACAGGTCCCACCGGATCGGGGAAAACAACCACTCTTTACGCGTTACTGCAAACAATAATCGGAAGAGAGAGGAATATAATCACATTGGAAAATCCCATTGAGTACGAACTGCCCGGAATTGTACAAAGTCAGGTGGATGAGGAACATGAATACACTTTCGCAAGCGGTCTTAGATCCATACTCAGGCACGATCCGGATGTTATACTGGTAGGTGAGATACGTGATCTGGAAACCGCCCAAACTGCCGTAGATGCTGCCTTAACAGGTCACCTTGTCTTTTCGACTCTTCATACAAATTCTGCCATAGAATCAATCCCCAGACTGCTTTCCATGGGAGTAAGCCCTTACACATTTGCACCTTCTTTAAGAGCAATCCTAGGGCAAAGACTTGTGCGAACTTTGAGTGATGAATGCAAGAAAGATGGTTCAAATTGCGATCCTCTTGAACACAGTACTTATTGCGGACAAACGGCACTTCCTGAGCTTCTAATAATTACTCCCGAAATCAGGGAATTAATATTATTAAACGAAACAGCAACAGTTATAGAGCAACAAGCCAAAAAAGAAGGTTATCGTAGAATGCCTGAATGGGGCAAAATATATATTAAGGAGAAGGTTACAACGGCTTCGGAAGTTATGAGGGTTAGTGTTTAACAATCGACAGGGGCTTTTTTACCCCCATCCCCTAGCCCCTTCCCCCTCCACCCCACTGTCCTGCAGGGGGAAGGGGAAACTAGACTTGAGATAGAGTTCGTTGAGCTTGATTGCATGTAAATATTTTAAAAAAACAAAAAACTAAATATTTGCCCCCCTTCCCCCAGTGGGCAAGCCACGTCAGTCGCGACTGACGTGGCAAGTGGAGTGGAGGGGGAAGGGTGGGGGATGGGGGTAATTTGATAGTTGACAGTTGCCTCCCTACAGTCAACAATAGCTTTCCTTGTTAATTGTTAATCGTCAATTGTCAAATGCTGAACAGAAGACATCGCCGGGCACATTATTCCATAGCTCAGTCTTCACCACTGCCTTCCATAATTAGAAGGGCATTTATATTGTTGATGCTCGGAGTTGCGTTGTTTTTGTTGGCAACCAGGATATTGTCCTGGTTTGGAGTTGGTAACAGAGTTTTGCAGCACGCAGTTGTGTTATCACTGGAAGGACAAGGTACCGTAAGTGTTTCAATAGAAGGGGAATCACTTAAGCGCGCAGAGAATCAACTTAAGCTTTATCCGGGTGACAGTGTCCAAACAAGTGGCAAAGCTCAGGCGATTCTTTCTTTTTTCGACGGCACTTCGGTCCGTCTGAATGAACACACGAATATATTGATTTCTGAAAGTGCAAAAGGGGACAAGCTTTCTAACTTTAAAATACAACTGGCCGACGGATCAATTTGGATTGTCACGCCAACTCAGGAAGTATTTTCCGGCAGTATAATCAGGGAAATAAGTACCGATAATATGACCATTGATGTAACTTCAAGAACCGAAGCGATTCTTACATCCGATTCACTCACTGTATTTTCCGCGGACAAGCTTGGCATTCAGGTCAGATTACTTGGTGCAGCAGATCCGATATTCATAGGTGAAGGACAAAAGATTACGGTACCAAAGGATACGACGATAGCAGAGAACCCTTATAAATACCGCTCTCCGATTGATCCGATGATAGTACAATCTCCGTTTTTGGACGAAAGCAGAGTGTCTTATGCAAAACGGATTCAGGAATCCAAACAAACCGATGAGGTTGAGGCGGAGATTGTTGAAGATGATGAAATTTTGATTGTTTCTGAACCACAAAACGACGCATTGGTACTTACAAGTACTGTGCGGGTATCCGGCACAGTCAGCTCACAAATAAAGAATGTAAGAGTGAACGGGTATATTGTTGAGCTGGAAGAAGGAAAACGAAGCTTCCTTCAGGATTTATCTTTACCTGACGAGGATCAGATTACAATATTGGTAGAAGCACTTTCCGAAGCGGGAGCAGTGGAAGCCGAAGTTCGTAAAGTGATCAGAAGAGATCGCAAACCACCGGAGCCGCCTACAATCATTTCCCCTGCAAAAGCGGGTCAGACGTACCTGACATCGCATGAAGATATGGAAATAGTCGGCAAAGTTTCTGCCGATACCGTTGGAGTATTGGTAAATGATTACCGGCTTCAATTATTTCAGCCCGGTGACAGCACATGGACATATCTGGCAAGTACCAAACTTGGAAATCTGGTTCCCGGTGAAAATATTTACCAAGTGGTTGCAATTAATAAAGGTGGGTACAAAAGTGAACCTGCGGTAATCACAATTGCACTGGGAGAAGGGGAGGAGGGGATCATTGCAGAAGAGTTACCGGATGCAGATTTACAATCTGAGGAATCAGATGATGTACCACCCACACCCGCAGATGAAGATGATCTGAGCCAAAACTTTCCCTTAATGCCCGGAACTTTGAGTATTGTTGCCCCAACCCCAGGCTCGTTTCACACGGCAACAGGAAGCTCTTTTCTGATAGAAGGAATTACATCTCCCAAAACCAACAGCATTTGGGTTAACGGCTATAGTCTTAGATTGTATAAACCGGGAAAAGATTTTTGGAATTATATTGCAGACACGGACCTTGGAACCCTTAAACGAGGTACAAATATCTATCAAATAACTGCTCGTAACTCCGAAGGGAAGATTTTGGATGCGATTGAATATAGTGTTAATTTTGATCCGAGACGGTAAATGATCGCAGCAGTTTGATCCGAGGAGCTAGATTATCGCAGCAGCGATTCGAAAATCGCTGATTTTGCCCGCAGCAGCGAGCCCGTGCTCGCTGATTAATAAATATCATCAGCGACTACGGAGTCGCTGCTGCGGACCCCGGTGTTGATCAGCTCATCACAGGTAGTTAATAGTGAATAATGTCCGGATAACATGAGTCACTTTAGTAACTTTTCACTATTCACTATTCACTTTTCACTAAGCTCTTCCATTGTGTCTAATAAATGTTGAGGAACCGGAGCCTCAACCCTCACTCTGTTCCCCGAATACAACGAATCAAACTCCAGCTTCTGAGAATGAAGACAAAGACCTGTAATACCATACTTTTCAGAGGTTTCCTGACTTTTACTAGTGCAATATGTTGGATCACCCAGAATTGGATGATTTATTGAATTCAAATGTACTCTGATTTGATGAGTTCTACCCGTATGCAATTCACATTCAAGCAACGCCGCATCATCGGTTGATTTTAGAGTCTTGTATGTTGTTTTGGCGGCTCTGCTTTTACCGGTTCTGAAAAGTGACATCACGGTACGGTTAATCAAATTCCTTCCGATAGGTGCGTCAATAAGAGCCTGAGCAGGAGAGGGGACTCCTGCAACAAGTGTCAGATAAAACTTCTTAACGGTTCTTTCTTCGAATTGTTTTTGAAATTTGCCATGTGCCTCCGGAGTCTTTGCAATCAAAAGGCATCCTGTAGTTTCTTTATCCAAACGATGAACAAGGGTAGCATCGGGGGAGAACTTAAGACCCTTCTTCTTAAACAGATATGCAATTCCATTCAGTATCGTCTTTTCGTCTTTTCCGATTGTAGCTGCCGGATGAACAGATATGCCCGCAGGTTTGTTTATCACAAAACACGCATCATCCTCATACAATATTTCCAGATTTAAATTTGTTGGTACATATTCATTTTTTGATTCCTTTGGGATGTCTCCGATAATTGAAACTTGATCATCTTCTTTTAAAACGAAAGCGGCCTTTTTAATAACCTTTCCATTAACTTGAACCGAACCACTTTTAATCAGCTTATTTGCTTTGGAACGGCTTAAGTCACCTTTGGCTGAGCTAAGGAATGAATCAAGACGTGCTTGATGCTGGACTCTGAAGTTATCCATTAATGATTCTTGTAAGCATTATCTGCAGATCTTTTAAATAAAGCCTTTAATTGTGGCGGCACATTGGCTTCCACAACTGGTTTTATTGCTCTTGCTCTTTGCTCATCTTCAGGTAGAGCTGTTTCTGGAAGGATTCTGGCACGAGGTAATTGCTTCATACTCTCTTAATTTACTGGTATCCTTCTATCAATGTCAAACTCTGATGAACTCCTAACTCGTGCGGTAGCGAAGGTGATACCTGAAGATCTTGCCAAAAAGAAGCTTAAGTCCGGCAAACCGATACGAATTTATAATGGAGTGGATCCAACGGGAAGCAAACTTCATATTGGTCATACAGTTCCTTTGCGTAAGCTACAAGCATTTGCAGATGCAGGACATGAAGTTATATTTCTAATTGGAAGTTTTACCGCAATGATTGGTGATCCATCAGGGCGCGATGAGATGCGCTCAGCATTAACAAAAGAACAAGTTGAAGAGAATTTTAAGAATTATAAAAAGCAGGCCGGCAAAGTTCTGGATTTTAAAAAAATCAAGGTTGTGTATAACCACGAATGGCTGGATAAGCTTACGCCTGCTGAAATTCTTAGGATGTCCAGTTGCTTCACAAAACAACAAATCGAGCAACGCGATATGTTTAAACGAAGAGAAGAAGAAGGTAAACCAATTTTTGTAAATGAGTTATTGTATCCGCTTTTTCAGGGATATGACTCTGCTCATCTGGATGTTGATTGCGAGCTTGGTGCTACTGATCAGGAATTTAATATGTTGGTAGGTCGAACATTACACAAAGCATATGGAAAACGTGAAAAATTCGTACTCATGGTCAAGCTTATTGAAGGAACTGACGGCAGAAAAATGAGTAAAACATACGACAATTGCATTTACATTGATGATGAACCAAATGATATGTTTGGCAAAGTAATGTCAGTCAACGACGATCTGATGGGGGATTACTTTGAATGTTGCACCGATGTACCTATGAATGAACTTCAAAGTATACTTCGAAGTTCACCAAGAGAGGCAAAAGCCCGATTAGCCTACGAAATTGTCACTTTATATCACGGAGAGAAAGCTGCCACAAAGGCAGCAGAAGCGTTTGATAAGGTTTTTAAGGATAAGGAGAATCCGGACGATATGCCTGAAGTTAAAGTTAAGAAGGGGACTGCTTTGATAGATGTTTTGGTTGAAAATAAGCTTGTGACATCCAAATCGGAAACAAGGAGATTGATTGAACAGGGAGGAGTTAAGTTGAATGACAAAGCAATAGGCTCGATCAAGGCGGAAGCAGAAGAGGGGATTTATAAAGTTGGGAAGAGGAAGTTTATTCAAATCAAAATAATTATATAACATTCGCAGCAGCGATTCGAAAATCGCTGATCTGAACGACGTTTTGTCGTCCGTTACGAGTTTATTTAAGCTGAACCCTCTCATCATCCGTAAAAACCTTAAATGTAAAAATACACGGACACTCATAAATCTCTTCCGATTCATCCACAAAATCAAAATCTGTAATACTTGAGATCAGAATAATATTACCTTCCTTATTTCGCAGCCCAACAAATTGCCTGTCAAATTCTTCTTCCAATACAAATATTTCCTCATATCCAAGATTTTTAAGGCTATCTCCTGCCAGAAAATATTCCCAAAAGCGATCAACAATCATTTCACCTTCCACCTCCATATCTCCATCATAAACCGCATAAGTTTCCAATCCACTTACCAACGTCTCCGTACCTTCGTAAGCAAATAGTCGCTGAGAATCTTTCGCATGCGACCATTCAACATGCGAGTAAAGTGGTAGTACGGATGTTTCCGACTGCTCTGCCGGTAAATCCTTTGAAAAGCAAGATGAAAGCAATATCAGTGATGTAAAAAATATTATTCTTTTCATACAAACTGATTATATCTTACTTTAAGCATAATTTTTTACTGCAGTAACAGTACATCCCAGACCCTGCAGAGTACTTCTTAGCCTTGGCAACTGTGCTCGTCTGGAGATTGAGGGAAGATACACATGTATATCTCCTTTGCGAGGATATTGCTTTAGCCATTCAATCATACCTTCCGGATTTGCATCACATGCAGTTGACCAGTCAACAATGACACTCGAAGTAGGGGAGTGTTGCCTTTGATTTTTATCTTTTGTTTCCATGTTTTTAAGTGTACGGGCGTTCACCGGTTATATCAAGTGGTATATATGAATATTTAATTGAACTTTTTGAATTTATCTTTGTTAAATATATAACTTAATGGTCACTGGTCACTGGTC
>Ga0180007_10005727_pt1 | contig 12407 bp, 13 predicted proteins | sample MM_PC_MetaG_FD_121122 | JGI IMG/M metagenome (GOLD analysis project Ga0180007, IMG submission 121122) | Groundwater microbial communities from the Aspo Hard Rock Laboratory (HRL) deep subsurface site, Sweden - MM_PC_MetaG | ecosystem: Environmental > Aquatic > Deep subsurface > Groundwater...
AAGTACAATTCATAAGATTAAAAACGAATACGGTGACACGGTTGTTACTATTTACTGGATTGGAGAGCAGGAATAGTTTGGGGGAAACCCCACTCTTATTAAAGAGCTTAATTAAGTTTCAGTTCTCTCAAATGCTGTTTTCAGATGAATATTTAATAACAATTGGCAAAATCTGTTTAAGAAAGTATAATCTCAATAGCGGAAGGAGGTAATAGTAGTTATTTTTTAAAACTACTAGCAATATTATGAACGGAACAATTAAAACAAAAACAGATAAAGGTTTTGGATTCATTTCTCGTGAAGGAGAAGAAAAAGATCTTTTCTTTCACTCTAATGATCTAGTTGATGTTACTTTTGATGAACTCCAAATTGGAGCAGAAGTAACGTTTGATGTTGAATCTGGCGATAGAGGCCCTAGTGCAAAGAACGTGAAACTAGCCTAATAACATTGATTTATCAAGACAAGGGCCCCGCCTCGGTGGGGTTTTTTGTTTTCTAAAAAATACCATCCCCTATGTTCAGAGTAATCAGCATTATGGAATCGACTGGAGGACACACGAATTAGTTTGTTACTTCATAGTTTTTCATCATGTTATAATCTTCAGGTATGTCTCCTTTTAAGTACAATATTTGTTTTGTTTATCCGGATTTTGAGAACTTGGGAGTCGGGTATCTAATAGCTCTTTGCTCGAAGGCTGGCCACAAAGTAGATCTGGTAACATACCAAGCAGATAACTCTTATCTAGGAAAAAAACAAAAGAAGATATTATTCTCTGAAATTGCCAATAAGATTCTAGAGACAAATCCGGATATAGTGGCGCTATCCTGTGTAACTGATAACTACCAGTTTCAACTAAAATGTGCAAAGGAGATAAAAAAGATTAAACCTGAGGTGATCACTGTTTTTGGAGGGATTCACCCCACGGCCGTTCCCGAATTAGTTCTGGAGCAGCCAGTAGTAGACGCTGTTGCAATAGGTGAGTCAGATATATCTTTCATTACATTTCTTAAGAAATGCAGTAAAAACAATACTACCCTATTACCTAATGAAGAAATACAAGGTATTGTTTTTAAAAAGAATGGAAAAAAAGTAGGAAAGTTTGAGGAAGGCCCTCTTATTAATTTAGATACTCTTCCATTTCCATCCAAGGAGCCTTTTTACCCTTCGATTAAACAGTTGACTAGGGAATACAGAATTATTACCAGTAGAGGGTGCCCATATAGCTGTTCTTACTGCTTTAATTCATTCATACGGGAGATGAGGTGTGGTTCTAGTGTGATTGTTAGACAAAGATCGGTAGATAATGTAATTGAAGAACTTCAGTATGCAAAAAAGAAGTATAACATTAAAAATGTATTCTTTATTGATGACTCTTTCACAACAGATAAGAAATGGATAACTGAGTTTTCAAAAAAATATAAGAAAAAGGTTTTGCTACCCTTTACTTGCCTCGCTAATCCTCAGTATATTGATAAAGATATTGCCAGATTATTAAAATCCGCAGGGTGTACATTTATTCAGATAGGTATTCAGTCTCTCCACCGGCCAATTAGCTTATACATATTGAATAGAGCGGTTACAAATAAAGTAATAACCCAAGCAATAAAAGATCTTAAAGATGTTGGGATTATGGTTCAGGTAGACCACATGTTTGGAATACCAAGCGATACAGTAGAGAATCAAGAGGAGGCTGTTTTGTATTACAATGAAAATAGACCTGGTTTAGTCAGTGTTTTTTGGCTTATATATTACCCAAAAACCCCTATTATTTTAACTGCTCTAGATCAGGGTATTTTGACTCCAAGAGATGTTAAGAAAATTGAAAATGGGGAAAGGCTAGTAAAGGGCTCTATTCATGATGGGGGCTGTCTTAAAGACCCCGCTCCCTTTTATAGTTTGCAATTATTAATGAACTACACTCCCTTTCTACCAAAGTGGTTGGTAAGATTTTTAATTTCTAGCCGTTGGTATAGGGTACTAAGTATAAGAAGTTACTACATTTCCACCGCCTTACCTAGGGCCATCCTCTGTCTGATTGATAAACGTTATTCTGCTGGTAGGACAGTGTTAGCCTCTTTTTTTAAGTGAGACTATTCAATAAACTTTTTCTAAATCTCACTTTCTCACATTCTAACTTGATACAATCTTGATTATATACCTTCTTATTGCCAGTGCTGTTGCTTTCTTACACGAACTTTCCGTTATTTATATGTTATTCAGTTCCATCTTTGTGGTTGTATCTGGAAACCTGTTTTCTATTTAGGGATACATACTTTTATATTTTAGTTGGTGTAAACTGTCCCTTTTTCTTTTCGTAAGTATCTCCGATATTTGCTTCATCAAATGCTTGTTTTTTAACGCTAGCTTTTTTCTTCTTTCTATTTTCAGTTTCAAATTTTAGAATCCACCTATCACCACTATGATCTCCGTCATCATCAACAAGCTCTCTATGCTTTTTATCTATTAACTTTCCTTTCCACGATTCGTTTCTTTTTCTCAAAGCAAAAAAACTTAATACAGCAACAACTATTAAAAAACCCAATATAGAGTTATATGTATCAGGCATAATCAATCTTTCTTACTTATAAATTGTTACTTATTGAGAATTACTAACCTCAATATATTTATACTATTGTTTTTTTACGTTACAATGAGTTTCGTATGCCTAAAGTCTTTGTTGAGAAAATTACTTCCCAAGATGTTATTTCCAAGTATGAGGAGTTAATTAAAAAAGCTTGTCCTGTTAAGAAAGATCAACCCATTGTTATTAAGCTAAATCTTTCCTGGAGTAAGTTTTATCCTGCTTGTTCATCCCCACCTTGGCAACTAGAAGGTACTATCAAGGGTTTGTTAAGTCTAGGGTTTTCTCCACAAAACATCATTCCTGTGGAAAACAAAACGGTGGTCACAAATGTTCAAAAAGGAGCACATAGCCATGGTTGGGATAAGGTTTGTGAGAAGTATGGGGTTAAGTTTCACTACTTAACTGACGAGAAATATGTTTTGTATAAACCTAAATCCAAGATGTTAGTTTTAGATGAGATATTTCCAGACGGGATACTTTTACCTGAGATTATTTTTAATAAACCTCTTATTACACTCTGTACTTTAAAGACCCACGTATTTACTAAAACAACTGGAAGTATAAAAAACTATTTTGGAATGTTAACGACTAAAAGACACTGGGCACATAGGTTTATTCATGAGGCAATTATTGATCTTCTTCAAATTCAAAAAGAGCTTCATCCTCAAATACTTGGAGTTATGGACGGCAGTGTATTAGGACACGGCCCAGGACCTAGATGCATGGAATGGGAGGATTCAGGCTTAATCTTAGCAAGTGAAGACGAGGTGGCACTGGATGCTACAGCCGCAAATATTATTGGGATAAACCCACTGCAGATAAAATATTTGGGAGTTGGAAAAAAGCTTGGGCTTGGAGAAAATGATCCAGAAAATATTCAAATAGAAGGATTAAAAGATTTACCAAAGTATGAATTTAATTCTGGGGATACGCTAGCTTCAAAAGGTCAGAAATTTATATATCATGGCTTACCTTTGTGGTTAGAAAAAATCCTTCTTCATACAATTATTACACCCTGGTCATACATAGCATCTCGTTTGTATCACGATGTTTACTGGTATAACTTCATTGGAAAAGGAAGAATCAACAAGTATATGAAGACAGGTTGGGGAAAGTTACTGAGAGACCATCTTTCTTAGGTTTTTGTCTCCGTCTTTTGTCACAAGAAGTACTTTTAATCTTCCTACCTCTTCCCCTAAATATTTCACTATTAGAGGGTCATCTTCAAAGTAGTAATCAAGGTTTAATTTCTTTAGCGTCTCTTTCTTGAAGATATGAGGTTGTTCATCTTTAGTATTCAAGATGTATTTAGAGAATATGTTATTTAACCCTCTCTTTTTAATCCAGTTGTACGTTTCACTTTCTAAGAAAGAGTATCGAGAAGTAACTAGGTAAAGTTCATACCCCTCTTTCTTTCCAAGTTCTTTAATTAATTCTAAGTTTTTTCTAAATGGAGGTCTGAAAAGGTAAAAGTGTGAAAGCTTTCTAATGAGTTGTTCAATCTTAAACCCTGGAAATCTATAGTGAAGTCCTTTTCTACAACCTTTAAATAGTTTTTCCACTAGTTTTTTAGAAATTAGGGGAGGTTTATTTACAATAACTCCGTCGAAATCAAATCTGACACGAATTTTACTCATGTTTTTAGATTATATTATGTTACCAATATATTGTATATCCCGCTATCCTATAGTTGATATATAGAGTGTTTTAATATATAATCTCTTTTCAGAAATAATCAAAAACAAAAATATGAAGGAGATTAAAAATGTTTAAGAAGCGGAAAGTATTTCTAGTTATCACGTTTGTACTAATAATGATGGATGTTGTTGGTTTCCTTTTGCCAGGTATCGTTGATACCGTTAGAGGTATGGGATGGGATGTAAATCGCTTTTGGTTTCGAACTGTCTGGGGAATCCCCCTGATTATGGTGGCTTTTTGCGTAATTGCCTGGTTTAAAGAGACGGATTGGTTCTTTTTAATATTAAACGGCATTTTCCCATTCTATTGGGCAATTGTTTTATTTATTGAGCCAGGGGCAACAGAATGGATGGTTATGGATGCATTCAGATGGCTAGTGGTGGGATTCTTATCAATATATATATGGGCGGATGATTTTAAGTAATACCCTTAGGGGGCTGGTTTTTAATCGGCCCTCTCTTTTTTCTTTTGATATACTAAATGCATGATTCAAAACATATTTAAATTTCTTCTTACTGGTCTTGCAGTAATGATTTCTGCATATATTATTCCTGGTGTAGTTGTACAAAGTTACTTTGTAGCACTTGTTGCTGCAGTAATGATTGCTATTCTTAATATCTTTGTTAAACCACTTCTTATTCTTTTCTCTTTACCAATAAATATATTAACTTTAGGTCTTTTTACATTTGTTATTAACTCAGCAATTATTGCTATTGCAGCTGCTCTTGTTCCTGGGTTTGAGGTAAATAGATTTTGGGATGCTCTTTTATTCTCAATTTTACTGTCTTTAATAACTGCTATCTTACACAAGCTTATTGTTTAAAGAGTAACTCTAATAAGAACCCCATCTAAAACTTCTGACTTATTGAATTTGTGTTCACTTACCCATCCTTTTATATCTTCTATTGTTTGAGGCTGGTCATACCAAGGTGAGAGCATATCAAATATGATAAGTGTAGCCCAGTCTACCCACTGAGCATCAGTAAATGGATAGTCATCAAAGTTAGGAATAAACTGTTTAAACCACTTTGATAGAACTGGAAATCTTATTTTTCTAACTTTCTTTCCAAACTTCACAGCTCCTGGAGCTACTCTTTTTATTATTCCCATTAAAAATTTATGTGGAAGTCTCTTTGTGATGGGTCTTAAGATATATTTAGGTTGAGTCATATATATTCCAGTCTTTTGGTAACAGTTTGCTGCTAATTTTCCTCCGTTACCTTTAACCTGTTTTAAAATGCTTTCAAAAGATTTCTTAGGATCAGGAGTATGTTGAAGTACTCCAAGACAAAATACCTTATCAAAAGAGTGTTCTTTAAAGGGTAGCTTGTATATATTTGCTTGAACTATATGGTGCTTTTCATTAAGTCCAATGTTTTCAAGACATACATCAACAGCAGAACTCAAATCAATTGATACAAGCTCAGCACTGGACTTTAGAGGAAACTCAGAAAACCTACCAGCACCACATCCTACCTCTAGTACAAGGTTATTTTTCATATCTTTTTCATCCCAACCTGTGTCAAATTTAAATCTATACTCACTAACACCTATTCCTGAAAAGCTATCAAGCTGTGTTTTTGGATGAATATAAAATTCAAATCCAAAGTTTCGAGCATAGTTTCTACTATCAACGAACCTTGGAGTGTAGTTAATAATAGGGTAAATAGTTGAGCACTTAGGACAAACTAGATTTCCTTCAAATATTTCTCCATTTTTTTCCTCTGCTCCATTAAGATCAAGGCTAATCTTACACTCAGGGCATACTAATATGTCTAGAAGTTTTTTCTTCACAATAGTGAGTTTACCTTAGTTGAGTTTTTAGGAAAAGGTTGAAAGATTATAATACGTCTAGTTCAGTTTTTTCTAACTTTTCAGGTTTTTCTATATATTCTAAGTATCTTTCAGTTGTAGATACTCTTTTGTGTCCTGCAATCTTTGCAAGATGCAAAATACTTACACCTGCTCTTAAATGATGAGCAACAAATGTGTGTCTTAGATCATTTACCTTAGCACTTTCTACACCTGCAAGTTTGAAGTATCTGTTTATTGTAGATCTAATATTTCTAACCAATACTGCTCTTCCAGTTTTTGTAATAAATAAACTGTCCGAACCTTCAATTTCAGGTCTGTCTTTTTCCATATATTCTTTGATTGCAGAAACAACAGCTTTGTTTAAAGGAACTGTTCTTTCATCTTTATTGTTTTTAGTAGGAACAAATAAAGAACCAGTGTCACCTTTAATATCCATGTGTTTAATTTTCATACCTGCAAGTTCAGAGATAGTAACTCCTGTTTGAAGTAATGTTTCTATCATTGCATAAGATCTTAAATCATCTCTTGCAGCATCTCTTAAAGCTCTATACTCAAGTCTTGAAAGAATTCTTGGAGCTTTAATCTCAAGCTTAGGGTGTTTAAGTTGTGCAGAAATATCTTCTTTAAGTAAGCCTTCATTATGAAGATATTTAATAAAAGTTCTTGCAGCATTAGTTTTTCTAGAAATAGATTTAGGTGTGTACCCTTTAGAGTTTAAATCCTTCATAAAACCCTCTAAGTGCTTTATGTCCATACCATCAACTTCAGTTACACCTTGTTTTGCAATAAATTCAATAATTTGTTCAATATCCTTGTTGTAAGCAACTAAAGTAGATTCCGATTTTCCTTCGGCTTTTAAACTGTCTATGAAATTTTTATGAGCTATTTTTAAATTAGTCATAGTTTTTTTTGGGGGCAGACTAGTGTTTTGAACAGTAGCCTATTATAACAAAAAGCGTAGCTATTTGCAAAACCTATGGGGTAGGGTACCAAAGCCGTTGAAATAAGTCAAGGCTTTTAATATGCTTAACCTAGTGAAGATAAAGTTAAGTTCAAATCTAAAGTATATTTTGGGAGCATGTCTGTTAGCTTTTTTGTCTTATGGGTTTATTAAATCAGGGTTTGAGGTTTTAGAGGGAAGTAAGAGGCTTACTGAGGTGCAAGAAGAGGTTTTAAGTCTAGAATCAGAGAAAAATAAATTAGAAGAGGAAATAGAGTATAAAAAGACAGAAGAGTACATCGAGGAAAAATCAAGGAATGATCTAAACCTTGTTAAACCAGGAGAAACCATATATGTAGTTAAGAAAAGTGGTGAGAGCAAAGAGAAGAGTCCCTCTGTTTTGTCAGAAACTGATGAAAAGATGGATTTGACATATAAAGATGCTAATTGGTATATGTGGTATAGGCTCTTCTTTTGACAGTGACAGTCTTTAGTGGTAGATTTAGATGCTATTAACGCGGGATGGAGGAATGGCACCTCACCGGGCTCATAATCCGGGGGTCCTGGTTCGAGTCCAGGTCCCGCAACCAAACAGCATTTTTCCAAGGTATAATTTGTTATAATCGGGTTGCTTTTATTAGGCCAACGTAGCTCAGGGGTTAGAGCGGGCGTTTCATAAGCGTCAGGTCGGTGGTTCAAGTCCACCCGTTGGCACCAATCCAAGCTTTTGTGTATACTTCTTTAAGCAATGGCCACATCTAAAAAGACAAGTAAAAAGAAAAGTCCACCAAAAAAAGGAAAACCCAAGAAGGTAGTTGTAGAAATTAAAAGACCTACTCTTTTTAGTAACATATTTTTCTACATTTTCTTACTCTTCGTTATATATATTCTTTCAAATACGTTTGGAGGTTATAGCCTTACAGGGGAGGAAGTTTCTATCTCTGATGTTGTAACTCTAATTAATGAGGAAAAAGTTCAAGATATAACAGTGGCTGAAGATAAAATTGAAGTTTTGTTAAGAGATGGAACAAATATATATGCAGAAAAAGAAACCAGCATAAGTTTTGATGAGATACTCACCAATAACAATATAGATAGAACAAAGATTGAAGGGGAGTTACAGATTGAGCACAGAGTTAACTTTGAGGACATAGTTACACCTATTCTAATGTTTGGTTTCCCAATTTTCATTTTATATATTCTTTTTAAACAAATGAAAGGACAAAACAGCGAAATTATGTCCTTTGGTAAATCAAAAGCTAAGGTGTTTTTTAAGGGTCAGCAAAAGATAACTTTTAAAGATGTTGCGGGGTGCGAAGAAGCTAAAAGAGATATGTTGGAGATTGTAGACTTTTTAAAGTACCCTACAAAATATAGAAAGCTTGGAGCACGTATTCCAAAAGGAGTGTTGCTTGTGGGTCCCTCTGGAGTTGGAAAAACTCTATTGGCCAGAGCTATCTCTGGGGAAGCTGGTGTTCCATTTTTTAGTGTTGGGGGCTCAGAGTTTATGGAGATGTTAGTTGGTGTGGGATCTTCAAGGGCAAGGGATCTTTTCAAGATGGCAAGAGAGCATCAACCAAGTTTAATCTTTATTGATGAGATAGATGCAATTGGAAGACAACGAGGTATGGGAATTGGTGGTGGACATGACGAGAGAGAACAAACCCTAAATCAGATTCTTATTGAAATGGATGGGTTCGACCTAAGAACAGATGTAATTGTTATAGGGGCAACCAACAGACCAGATATGTTAGATCCTGCACTAATTAGGCCAGGTAGATTTGATAGAAGAATATCAATTCCTCTTCCTGATCTTACGGATAGAGTGGGCATAATTAAAATTCATATGCAAGGAAAACCTTTTGAAGATAATGTGAACGTAGAAGGACTTGCTAAAAAAACAGTTGGTTTTAGTGGTGCTGACATTGAAAATATGCTTAATGAGTCTGCAATACTCACAGCAAGGGACGATAGACATAAGATTTCAAACATGGATTTAGATGAAGCTTCACTTAAGGTAACACTTGGTTCAGAGAGAAGGACTCTAAGAACGGAAGAAGAAAGGGAAGTTACTGCTTATCACGAAGCAGGACACGCACTTGTTGCCGCGTTTGTTAAAGATATGGATCCAGTACAGAGAATAAGCATAGTTGCAAGAGGGGCAACCTTAGGTCACACAGAGGCTTCTCCGGAGAGGGATAGATACAATGAAACAGAAACAAGACTTCTTTCAAAAATCTCAGTTTTACTCGGAGGAAGAGCTGCAGAAGATGTTGTATTCAAAGAACTTTCCGTTGGTGTTGCAAACGATATAAAAGAGGCAACAAGGATCGCAAGAATGATGGTTACAGACTTTGGTATGAGTGGTCTTGGCCCTATTCATTATGATTCAAAAAGTGAGTATTCATGGCTTGCTCAAGAGTTTGGCAACCCCCAGCTTTCTGATGAGATGTCAGCAAGAATAGACAACGAGATTAAAAAGATTATAGACGACTGTTTCAAAGAGGCTAAAGACATCATTATAAGAGAAAGAACAAAACTTGATAAAGTATCCAAAAAGCTTTTAGAAATAGAGACCATGGATGGTGATACATTCAGAGAACTTATAAAATAACCCCATAGCTTTTGACATACTTATTGTCTTATAGTACAATACTAAAAATTAAATAAAACAGGAGGAAGAAATGAGTACGTTTTTGAAGGGTTATCATATTCACCATAACAACATAACGGGAAAAAAGTATCGTCATCGCATCAAAAAAGAGATTTCACCAGGAGCCAAAAGAATTTGCAATGGATTCCTCACGAGTTTTGGGATTACACTGGTTTTTTCGGCTAAATTCTGTTCGATCTTTTGCTGGCTTATTCAGCCGATTTGCGGTTTTCTTAATAAGCTGACCTCGCGTTTTACGCGTGTGAATGGCAAGCTGATCTTTCGCGGGAAGAATTTTATTCTGGGCCACGGAGATAAAATTTTTGCCTCGGTGAAAAACGGAATTTATCAATCGAAAACCTTCGTTGAAATTTGTTAAAAGAAATTACGTCTTCTCACTCCAAAAGCCCCTTGAGCTTTTTAACCAAGGGGCAATTTCTTTGGTGTAGAATTTAATATATACATATGCTTATCGATTCTCATTGCCATATTCCACACAAAAATTACAATATGACTCCTGAAGAGGTGGTTTTAGATGCTAAAAAAGCTGATGTTACTAAGCTTATAAGTATAGGAACTTCCATAGAAGAAACAGACTTGGTTGTTCGAGTAGCTTCACAATTTCCTAATATTTATCCAACAGTCGGCGTATGCCCCCATGAAAACAAAGATGTACCCTTAGCTGACCTAGAAAAAGATTTTAGAAAAGTATTAAGTAAATATAAGGAGGATGTTGTTGGAATTGGAGAGTGTGGAGTTGATATTAGTAATTGGGAAAATGGAAGAAAAGTTGAAGAACAAGTTGAACTTTTTGAGATGCAAATCAATATTGCCAAAGAAAGCTCTCTTCCTCTCATTGTTCACAATCGAAACGGAGACGATCAAGTGTTAAAGCTTTTAGAAAAACATAGCGGGATGGAACTTAGAGGAGTTGTTCACTGTTTTGATTCTGACTGGGATTTTGCTCAGAAGGTGTTAAATCTAGGTTTTTACATCTCTTTTTCAGGACTTATCACATACCTAAATAAGAAGGATCTCTTAGAAGTAGTGAGAAAAGTTCCAATGAATAGATTTCTAGTGGAAACAGATGCCCCATATTTATCTCCACAGGAACATCGTGGGCAGGTAAACTATCCAAAATATGTTAGAATAATCGCTGAGAAAGTCGCTTCAGTAAAGGAAATAAGTATATCTGAGATTGAAGAAAATACGTACAGAAATACCTGCACACTTTTTGGAATATGAACGACACACTACAACAAGAAGATAAAAAACTACATAGATTTTTAGAAATTTCACTTGGGACTTTAACGTGGCTTTTATTGCTCTCACCCGTTTGGTTAGGATTGCTTTACCCTCACGCTATTGTTTATCTTTTAACATTCCTAACAGTTTATTGGGCGTACATGGCACTTAAACATACCTTTGGATTGATTCGGGGATACAGAAAGTTTAAAGAAGAAAGTGTTGTTGATTGGTATGAAGAGTGTGAGAAACTGGATTTTAATATTTTACCTGATAAACCAACCCTTCCCCCAACACTTGAAGACATTAGACATATTTTAGTTATTCCTGCAGTAAATGAACCAGAAAGAGTTTTAAGGGACTCAATAGATAGTATATTTAATCAAAGCTTTCCCAAAGACCAAATTACTTTAGTTTTCACTATTGAAGAAAAGTATGCAAAGAAAACTACCGAGGAGATTAAAAATGTTATTGGTGTAAGAAGTGAGAGTTTTCATGACCTAATGTTTTTTGTCCATCCTGCAGGAATTGTTGGTGAGGCAATCGGAGATGGTGGTGCAAACAGAGCTTGGGGAGCAAACCATGCAGTGGAGGAGTTAAAAAGGAAAGGTGAGAACATTAGAAACTATATTTTTAGTAATTTAGATAGTGACCATGTACTTTATAAACACTACCTTTCAAGACTCACTCATTTGTATTTAACATCTGACAAGAGAGATAGTCACTTCTATTCTTCTGCTGTTCCTCTTTTTGATAACAATCTTTATAGGGTTCCTATGATGATGAGAATTGAGGCAAACGCCGTTACTCTTGGAGTTGTTTCTGATTGGGCATTATCTGAAGGAAAAGTTAGAAAGACTTTTAGTGCTTTTTCTGTTTCCCTTCAGACCTTAATTGATGCAGACTTTTTTGATGTTTCTCTTGGTGCTGATGACACCATCTTTTACTGGAGAGCCTTTTTTGCAAGAGATGGGGAGTTTGATGGTAAGGCTCATTATATTCCTTACTCTGCAGATGCAGTTGAGGGTAAAGACTATATTGATTCTCACAGAAGTTTATATAAACAGCTTTTAAGATGGGGTTGGGGAGTTGTAGATTTCCCACTTTCTATGAAGGGTTTTATTCACAATAAGAATGTTAAGTCGTCTAAAAAGATAAAATGGATCGTGAGGCATCTAAAAGAGAGGGTGTTTTTAATAAATATTGTCTTTTTAATTACGTTTGGATTTGGAATTGTTACTCTTGTTAATCCTTTAGTTAAGCAATCTAGCTATGCATACAGTCTTCCTAACATTATGAGTGCAATATTAACCCTAACTTTAATATTTTTAATACCTGGAGGACTATTCAAAAGTAAATTTTCAAAACCACCCCCAAAAGATTACCCAATATTCAAAAGATTTCTACTAATACTTGAAGGGCCCTTAATAATGCTTAATCTTTTGACATTTTCGTTCTTGCCTTGGATTCA
>Ga0180007_10005728_pt1 | contig 12407 bp, 8 predicted proteins | sample MM_PC_MetaG_FD_121122 | JGI IMG/M metagenome (GOLD analysis project Ga0180007, IMG submission 121122) | Groundwater microbial communities from the Aspo Hard Rock Laboratory (HRL) deep subsurface site, Sweden - MM_PC_MetaG | ecosystem: Environmental > Aquatic > Deep subsurface > Groundwater...
GCATAATGAGCAGACAGATACATTTGATACCGAAGAATGGAATGCTCTTTAATCAATGAGACTTAGTTCGCCAAAGGCAGACTGTAGTCGAAGGGTCTCAAGGGGAAAGATAAGCAATTATAATCCTTGCCTGTCGATAGGCAGGCAAGGTGCACCCTCAAAGGAGATAAAGATGCGAAAAAGGGCACAAAACATTACCGAATACGCGGTTTTGCTGGCAATCATTGCTTCAGCAATCGTGGCGATGCAGGTTTATGTAAAAAGAGGAGTGCAGGGAAGGATAAAGGAGTTAGCGGATCAATTAGGTCCTACTCATCATGAGGAGAGTAACATTATATCTGATTACACTACTATTCAACAGGGCACAACAGTACAAACCTACAATGCCGGAGTTTCAGGCAGCAGAGTGAATGAGACAGTAACAAGGAAAGGAGGCCAAAGAAGCTGGCCGGCACTGCGCAGCGTTACAACACCATGATTCTAAGGAGGGTTTAGATAAAAAATGAGTAGGCGAAAAATTAAAGCCCAGGCAACAGCAGAAATGGCAATATTGGGCTCGCTCGTTTTACTTCTTTTAGGGTATTTAGTGTCTCAGGGGTTTCTGTATAATCAACGCCAGGCTTTAGAGATGTATACCTTTAGAAAGGCCATGGAAGTATCTAAGAGTAAAGGCAGAGGGGTTAGCCTTACAGTAATGAGAGATGTATTTTCTCCGTCTTTTTCCCCTTCACTTGGCCGTTCAAAAACTATGGCTTCGGCTTCAGTAGATGCCAATTGGTGGAAAATATTTATTCCTGACGTAAAGGAGGACGTTACTGATTATCAGCTTGTACAAATTGGCGACGCGATGATTACCCAAGGAAAATTTTTGCAAATTCCTCCTATGAAGATGAAGGTTAAAACTCAAGAACATGTGAAAGAAGGCGAAAACCCCGAGTGGCAATGGACGTCAGCGGTAGTAAGAGAGCTTGATTCCCAGATAGCTCCCAGCAGCAAAACTTTTAATTATAGTCATTTAACCCATATTCAGGATACCTCAGCCGGTAAGACTGTCTACAAAAAACTTTCTTCTACGGATACAATACCTATTCCTGTAACTTTTGAATCCGGCGGCAGGATTCGGCAAGATTATTTTGATGATGACTCCTATCATGGGACAGGTAATGATAAGGAAATAGTGAGTGTGGAGTTAGGCAATATCCCGGCAAACGCGACGCTTACTTTAACCGAGACAGCGATTAAGGAAAGAAGTGTGAATCCAAGATGAATAAAATGATAAACAAAAAAAAGAGCCAGGCTTTTTTAGAAGCAGCAATGGTATTTATTTCTCTTGCATTATTAAGTGTGGGGGCGATGAAAGTATTTTCTGATTTAAATTTAAATATGGTAGATAGGCTTAATAATTATAAAGGCAGCCGCGGCGATGCTCTTAGCGGCGCTGGCCCTTCCTCGAAGTTTTTTTTATACGCGCGTCGTGGAGGAAACCCTCAAGATCCAGATGCTTTTGATTTTTCTGATCAGGATCAGAATTTAATAAATGATATAGGTACGGCATTTGACGCATTCTGGGATACGCTGAAAACCGTTAATAATGGGGCTAATAATATATTTTGGATGTTGTATCAGGCGAATAGAGGAGATGGTGAAGGGGGCAAGGAGCATTATAGAAGAGAGTGCGTTTTGTGGTGTGAGGGGTGTGACCCTGCAGAATGCTTACAATATCAAGTAGTATTTACTTCCCGCGGGGAATCTTTGCTTGATGCGGCAAAAAATTTAGCTTTAGAGCTGAAGCAAAAGCTTGAGACAACTCTTCAGCGGTTAGAGGAGGCAATAGAATTCGGAGATGACGGATCAAGTAATACTTCGAATAATGGTTCAAGCGCGTTAGCAGATTCTCTAAAGGAACGGTTAGATGAGGTAATAAGCCATATAGACCAGGCAAAAGAAGCAACTACAGTTTCTGATGCAGACAGGCATTTAGATGAAGCCCAAAGGATTTTAAGAGAAATAATAACGATGACAAATATGAGCAATGCCGGGTACGAAGATGATGAGGATTATCAGGATATAATAGATGGAATAGATGATGAATAGAGCTTTAAAGTATTCTATAAAAGGAGAGAAGTAAGCGATGTTGTTATTCTTCTACAGAGGAAGTAGTAAAAGAAAAGCGCAAGTTGCGCCTCTTATAGTATTGATTATGGCAGCATTGATTGGCACGATCGCGGCTACTTATCTTTTAGGAGAGGTTGTGCTTCATCGGGTAAAGGTGGCCAATACCGTAGACGCGGCAGCGATTTCTTCCCTTGCTCCTCTTACCCGCGGGTTAAATCAGCTGCGATACGTTGGTCAGAGAATGTGGCTGAATTGGATTCAACTGCAAAGTGCCCTTGTCGTCAAAATGATTCTTTACGGGGGGGCATTTCCCGGACCATGGGAAGGCTATACATTTGCTATATCGATGGCTCCTATGAATATGTATAAAAATAAGCAACTTTATGACCAGGCTAAAGATATAGCCAAAGGCTTAGGCAAGGGTTTACCCACTAATTTAAAAGAGTCAATATACAGCCGGGTTTTAGGAGGATTAGTAGATGAGGCAAAGCCGCTTAAGTTGAAAGAGATAATAGTAGATGGAGAAACCTATGAAGGAGTGGATTATCAGGATACGTTGGATAATCCTTCCGCGTTTACAGAAAGTTTCCGTGCCTTTAGACGGGCAAATCCTTCCGGCTGGGCTAACCGTTCGGTTATATCTTATTCTTGGTTAAAGTATCAAGAAGATGTGTATAAGAAGGGAAACTTAATTGCAGCAGAGCCTGATGAGGGAGATTATGATTCTTTTTTAAGAGTAGGAATAACCGGTTCTCCTCCCACAGGGGTAGAGGTGAAGAGAAAAAGCAAAACTCTATGGTTTCTTGCTTGGGTTCCGATATCCGGTGTTTTTGTACCTTTTCCTTTTCCTATACCTCATCCCTGGGCAAAAATAAAAATAGATATACAGGGAGGAAGAAGTATCGGAGGCACAGTAAAAAAGAAAGTTACTTATACTAGCCTTCCTTTTTTTGGCCGAGACGCGGTGATAGAGCATCAGGGAGAGGCAAAAATAGAGGGAGGGCAAAAAAAAGGCTGGGAGGTACGCCTTGCGCGGTAAAAATATGAAATTAATCAAAAATATCTGTTTGATATTTTTTGTTTTCTGTTTTTTGCCTTGCGCGTTTTCTCTGGATTCAGAATTAAGAAATTTACCCTTACCTTCTTTTACCCAGCTTATTTTTCAGGATAAAGGAATGGAGCTTAATGGAAGGCAAGCAAAAATGACTCATTTAGTATCAAAATTGACCCTTAAGGAGATCGGTAATTTTTATAGGACAGAGTTAGCCCAAAGAGGCTGGGAATTTGCCAATTTCCTCGCTCATTTAAGTACATTCGCCTTCACTAAAGACAATGAGTTTGTTTATGTAATGGTAAGAGGCCTTTCAATAGAGGCTCAAGAAGACGAAACAAAAGATATTTATATTGTGCATAGTTTTCAGAATTTGGCAATATGCTTTGAACTCATCGAGAAACTTTTTACAGAGAAGATTGCTCCTGATATAGAAGGTAAAGATATGCCCGGTGTGCCCAGATATTATAATAGCCGGCGCAGGTTAAATCTTTTTACTCCTGGAGGTGGAGATCTTGTTATGTATGAGTCAGAAGCCCAGCCGGGAGAAATTATGGATTTTTATCGAGATCAGATGCCTGATGCAGGGTGGGAATTGGACGAAGATTTAAATCATCCTTTTTTTGAGAAAAACCCCCAAGAGTTTAAGGAGAAAATGCGGACCTTTCCCCTTACTTTTCAAAAAGATGATGAGAGCATAACTATTATGGCTTTTCCTGGGCCTAAGCAGATTTATCCTCACGCAAAGACAGTTATTTATGTGATAAATAATAATTTTAGCGGTTTGTTTTCAGAGATTAAAGAATTCCAAAGATTAACAGAGGAGTAATATGGGAGTTATTCTGGTCTTAGTTTTTATTTTTATTATAGCGGCAGTAATATTTTTTAGTTTTTACTTTACCCCTTTAACCGAGAAAAAGGTAGATACCTGGCAAAAGAAGAAGACCGAAAGCTTAGAAAATGAGTTAAAGGATATGTTTTTAGAGGGGGGTGTTTCGAGTATTGTAAAGCTCCACTTTATTCTTCCTCCTTTGCTGGCTTTTTCAGGCTATTTTCTTCTCCACCATTACCTCGGGGCAATTTTAGGCGCGGCAATAGGATTTGTTGTGCCATCTTTTATAGCTAATCTAAAAAAGGGAAAAACGAGAAGTCAATTTGACAACCAAATTGTTAATACGATTAATTGCGTAGCTAGCTCTTTAAAGGGAGGCTTAAGCATCTTTCAGGCTTTAGGAGTAGTAGTGGAAGATATGCCTTCTCCCACTAAAGAGCAATTTGCCTGGATAGTGAAAGAAAATAAAATGGGAATTACTCTGGAAGATAGTTTAGCCCGTCTTAACGACAGGATGAAGCTGGAGAATTTACAATTAGTGATTAACGCGGTTTTAGTGGCTAAAGAAACAGGAGGGAATTTGCCTAAGATTTTAGCCAGGGTAGTTACCGCGATAAGAGATAACCGTAAGCTAAAGACAAGGATGAGGGTTTTAACTTTGCAGGGGAAAATGCAGGGAATAATAATGTCAATACTGCCGATAGCCTTTATATTTTTTGTAAAAAGCACCAATCCTCACCATTTTGATATTATGTTTCAAACAGAGTTAGGTAAGATGCTTTTGGCTGCCGCTCTCATTTTGCAGATAGTGGGGATGTTTTTTATAATTAAATTAAGCAAAATATAAGATGATATACCTACTAATACTCGTTACATTTTTTTCTGTTGCTTTAGTTAGTTGGGGCGGTTTTTTAGCTTTTAGCCCTTCAGTTTATACTCTGCGGGGAATCATCCCTTCTGCGGGTAAACGTTCTCAAGGCAAGATTTTCTCTTTTTTACTTTCCCCGTTTATTTTTATGAGTAAGTTTTTTCTAAACAAAGAAGGGGTTAAAAAAAGAATTGGCAAAAATTTAAATGCGGCAAAAGTGGGGATTAATTTAGAACAATTTCTGGGGGTAAAAATATTTTTTATGGTCATTTTTCCTGTAGTTGCTTATTTTCTCACGGGGAAATTTAGCCCTTTTCTAATCGTTTTTGTATTATTGGGGTACTTACTTCCCGATTTTTATATTAAGAGAAAAATAACTGCCTATAAGAAAACAATTGCCGAGATTCTTCCTGAAACAATTGATATTATCGGTTTATGTATTGAGGCAGGTTTAGATTTTGTTACGGCAGTAAGGTGGACTATAGAGAAGGTTACTTCTAATTATTTTTTACAAGAGTTGGGGTTTACCTTGGAAGAAATCAACTGGGGCAAGCCGCGCGTTGAAGCCTTAAAAGATATGTCTAAGAGGTTGGGAATCCCTGAAGTTAGTTCTTTTGTGCAAACTCTTGTTCAGGCAGAGAAGATGGGGTCTCCTGTAGCTGAAGCTTTTGCTATTCTTTCTGAGGACGCAAGAGAGCAAAGGTACTATAAGGGAGAAGAAAAAGCTTTAAAAGCTCCTATAAAAATGCTTTTTCCTCTTATTTTTTGCATCTTACCGGTTATCGGCATAATTATTGGCGGCCCGATAATTTTGCAGTTTATGAAAGGGGGTTTATTTAAAGGAGGGATGGGGTTTTAGAAACGCGAATCAACGCTGATAAAGAGGGACATAAGAACATAGGAATATGAAGGTGATAAAACATAAATTGATAAAAATTGTAGTGATATTTTTTGTGGGAAGTTTTCTTCTTTTTCCTCCGGCATATTCTGAGATGATTGATTTAAAAGAAGGTTTTGACTGGACCGATTATGCTTTGACCATGGCAATAGGTGCCTTTCAAGCTTATACTGCCAGCGTTGATGAGAGTATTTCTATGGTTCTTCTTAAGAATTTTGTTATTCCTGTGGCCGCGGATAAAGCAACGGAAAACATAAATAATAGCCTATTAAGAGCTACAGTGCGTGGCGCACTTATTGCCGGTTCAACAGGGTGGTTAGATTATAAAAGTGCCGCAACTCAAACAGTAGGAGAAATAGGAGAACAGGCTGGCGAAGTGATAGCCAAAGAAACGGCAAAACAGACAGCAACCCAAGTAACTAAGGGGGCATACGTATTAAAAGAGGCGTATAAAGGAGCAGTATCAGCGGCTTCCTGGCAGTATGCTACAGAAAACTTTAACTGGGGTAGTTTGGAGAGATTCAAAGGGTCGCTTAATTATTTAGTTTCCCGTTTAGCAGTGCAAACTTTAGCCGGAGGCCAGGGAGGTATAGTTGATAACGTGGCTAACGAAGAGTTCTGGGATGAATTTTTAGTTGAATGCGGCAGAGTAGGCATAGAGGTAGGAGTGAAGGTAATGCTGGAAGCAGCTTTAAATAAAGAGATTGATGAAGGGATTATCTCTGCCTTAGGCCAGGGCTTGAGCAAGGCGATTTTAGAGAAGAGGAATGAGCAATTTAAGGATAGTGATAAAGATATGACTAAAGAAGAGTTAGAAGGTGAACTGAAATCGGTAGGAAATGAAAAAGCAGCTTTAGAAGTTGAGTGGAAAGAGTTGAGCGCGAAAGATGTAAGTGAAATGACATCCATAGAGAAGAAAGAATGGAAAAGCAAGAGGAACGAATTGATAAAAAAGCTAAAACAGAAAACGGAAAGATTAGATGCTTTGAGTACACAGATTGAGATAAGAATTAGCCATCAGATGCAGGCAGACAGCCAGGGCAGATTAGCGTATAGAAGAGGAGAGTCTTTAAATGGGATAAAAAGGAATATAACAGAAGAGGTGGCAAAAAGAAAGGATTTAGATGAGGGGCAAAAGGAAAGATTGGAAAAAGAATTAAAAGGGGCGTTAGAGGAAGGTTATGATTTAGAACGATTAGAGGCAGCAGGGGAAGGAAAAGATAAATGGCCATTGCTCGAAGAGCTTAGTGAACAGGAGAAAACAGCGATAAAACGAGGAGAGCTGCGCAAAGATGCTGAGGGGTTTGTTAGGGCCGGATTTAATTCTAATGTCCAGGAACTTAAGGTGAGGAAGGAGTTAGGGGCAGAGGCGGATAAAGAAGGTTTAGAAGGCAGGGATAAAGAAAGGTTTGTAAGAGAAGGAATGAGGTATTATAAGCAGGTAAAGAAGAAAGGTTTGCTTTCTCATCAAGAGGCAGCTTCTGAGGCCGGCCAGGCTCGGGAAAAATATTTACAGGCACGGGGTGATGCTTATGAGGCGATGACTAAAATGAACCGGGCAAAGCAGGAAATTGCCACTATGGGTAGAGGCAAAGCTTTTGCTCTGGGAGTTCTTACAGGAGCAATTTCTGCCGGTTTAGAAAAAGTAAGCAGTAAATTCGGTTCTCCTTTTGATGGAGCGATTATTAATGCCGGATTAACCTCAATTTTTTATTCCGCTATGGTCCCTGATAAATATATTTTTGAACAGGAAATTCCCTTAGGAGACTTGCAGGATGAACAGTCTTTTGAACCAGCTATAGAACGCATTCAGCACTCTAAAGGATTCTTGTCAAAATTTAGGTTTTATAGCAATAAAATAACCGATACATTTACCCAGGCAAATGCTCAGGCTTTATCGGGGGGAAAAGCAGACGCGGTGATTTATACTGATTCAGAAACAGGCTTAACGCGTTATGGGTTTAAATGGAGGCCTTCTGATTCTGGTTCTGCCGTGCGTGATGCCCAAAGGTGGCAAACTATTGCTGAAGAAGGAGTTATGGCGGCAATGTATGATGGTTATATTAGCAGTTTGCATTATCAATCAGTGAATAATCTGCGCGATGTAGCTAAGGGTTGGCATAATAAACCCTATGTTATGACGGCAAAGCCTCCTACATGGACACAGCGGCAGTATTTATTAAATCAAGCGGTAGAGGCCGGTGCAGGAGATATAATTAGGCGGTCAGCGATACAGGATATAGGTAATATTATTACCGGTAATGCCACAATTTTAATTAATGCCGTAGGTTTTGATGCTTTAGTAGAAGAGGCAAAAGAGATATTAGGCTTCGATGTTAATGATAAGCTAGCAGAAGCTAAGACTCTGGCTCTCCTTACTGGTGTGGGAGTAGGGGTAGATCAAGCCAAAAAATTAGGGTTGTCTTTACCCTCGATAGGAGGAGACCCTCTCCTGTATTTAACCCAGAAGGCGGATGATTTAGAAAAGGGGAAAGTTGATCAGAGTGAATTTAAACAAGGAAAAGTATTTATCAATGAACAGGGAGATAAGTTAAAGATTACACGAGTGGAAGACGATAAAGAGAAAAAGGGAGAAAAAAGAATATGCTATGCCAAGTATGCTAAAGGCAACGATATTAGGCCGGTAGAAAGTGGTTTTGACTTAAGCCTTGAGGAATTTGCCGTTAAGGCAGGAGGAGAAACCAAAGACGGCTCTCTTTATTTATCTTCTGACGAGCAGAGAAAGGAAACGGCAAAAGCATTAAGGGAATATATTGATATGCGACAGCAGGCGAGATATGGGGTGCGTTGGGAGATTTTAGCTTTTAGTTTGCCCGTAGACTACGCGAAGAAAAGTTCGTATGTGCAAAATGATATTATTCCTAAAATACGAGAAGCAAAAGTGCGGCAAGAAGTAAATAAGGAATTGGCCAAAGAGATAGGAAAAATTGAACAGGGAGTAAAGAATGAGTTTGGATACGAAGAGAAGAAAGAAGCAATGCTTAAAGGCAGATGGAAAAAGTTGTTAACTGAGGGCAAAGTGGGCGTGGATGTGATTGAAGCAGGAAAATTGTATAAAGAATGGTCGGAGCTTAAAAAAGAATATAAAAAAGAATTGGTTGAAAGTATAAAGGAGAGAAGAACGGAGATAGAAGAGGGTACAGAAAATACAGAAGGTGTGAGAGATAAGTGGGAAGAAAGGATGCCGGCGCGAACAGATCGGTGGAAACCTTCTGTAGGGGCAGGAGATGAATTTTATCGTACTGGCCCGTGGAGTGATTCTGTTTCGAAAACAGAACAACCTTCTTCACCATTTCCAGAATCTTCTCCTCAATATAATCGTCCTCTATTTAAAGAGCCACTTAAAGAAGAGCTATCATTTGAATATCCCCAACCTCAAGTACCTCTTCCTGTCGTTACTACAACCACTCCCATGCCTTTTACATCTTTGCCGGATTTAAAAGAGGAGGAAGAGGAAATAAAATTAACTAAAGTTTCCCTGCAAGATGAGCCAGATTTTGAAAAAGAGAAGCCAGATTCTGAGGGAGAAAAGGTTGAAGTTGACATTGATTCATATCGGTGGGCAAAAATGTTAAAGGAAACCAGGCCAGATGGATTTAAAGAGAAAGAATACGAAGAGCTTCCTCGTGCCCCACAGCTTCTTGATATTCGTGATCAGAAGAAAGGAGAACCTAAAAAAGATCGTTATGATTATTATGATGTGGTAGAGACCGAGGAACGATGGAAAGAAGAAGGGAAACTTTTGCCAGATGCTGATCAACTTCTTGAGGATTTTTACAAACCTGATTTCGGCAAGACAAAAGATAATAATATTGCTGATAAAGAGCCGCGCACAGTACCTAATTATGATCAGAAAACCTATCCACCAAAAATTTCCTCTTCTCCTTTAGAAGATTTTGCACCACCGTCTTCATTTTTAACCAAAGATGATAATTCATCTGATCAGGCAGGTGTATGGAACGATCAAGATGATAAAAGTGTAAGTGAAGGGAGGGAAAAAGATGAATAATTTAAGAAATTGTAAGCTTAGCATAAGATTAACTGTTTTATTAGCATTAATCTGTTTCGGCTTAGCCCAGCCTTTAGAAATTCTCGCTAAATCAAGAAGAAACAGTGGCCTTGATACTTTCGGTATGGTTGGCGGGACTCTTCTTGCCACTTCTACACCTATGTCGATCCAGTCTTTATCTACTATGGTACGCAACTATACCATTGCTTATGCTGTACCTAAATTATTAGATAAACCCTTAGGCAGATTAGGCTCGGCTTTTGTCGCTGGCGGCCTTGTAGGAGGTTTTTCTTTGGGCGGCGATGGTTTCAAGTTTAAATGGAACAATAGAGCGATGCTTACTCAAGGATTTAATAGTATGGCGGTAAGAGGAGTGCAAGATTACGGCTATAAACAGGGCTGGGATAGGAAACTTCCCGGATTAAGCAATTTAGCTGGAAACTTAGCAGGAGATTTTACTTTCTGGGGAGCGAATAAAGCTCTAAAAGTCGATTGGGGAACAATAGGTGGGAAAATCGCCTTTGCTGATTACGGCAAGGGTATGTATATAACCGGAGGAAGAGAGTTTAATCTTCCCCGTATGGTAAGTATCCCTTATGGAAGTGGGCTTGGATTGGCAAGTCCGATTTTAAAGTTGAATGACGATAACGAGTTAGTTTGGCATGGCGGAGGACAATTAAAAGGGCATATAGAGCATATAAATTTACCCGGCATTGACTCTAGCTCTGTTTTTAGAGCAGGAGGATATAACCAGAGATACTTACCTATGTCCTTGAAGTTAGCGAAGATAGGATTTCAACCTTGGGTAAACTCTAGTTTGGGCGGTTTTCTCAAAGAGAAATTTACTAATTATGCTGCCGAAGGTGTAAGGTTGGGGTATGAAAATGCCTTTTCTTTGCATAATCCCGAGAGTCGTTTCTATTCCCGTGCTATGGGTAGCTTAGTCTCAGGAGCCTTTTCCGGATTAATAGATGGAAGAGGTTTAGGGAGAGGTATGATTCAGGGAGCAGCGTCGGGAATAGTCTCTGCAGGATTGGGGAATATAGGCAATTATTTACAAAAAGAAGGATTAAGCCCGCATACAGCAGCAATGGTAAATTTAGGCCTTACTGCCAGCCTGAAAGGCATTTTTTCTCCTCGGGAGGAAGGAGTTTCTCGTGTTAAGGCGATCGATTCAATAATTAAAGAAAATATGAGACAGGCAATAGGAAATTTTGGCACCTTTGGCCTTGCCAGTCTTACTCCTACCGGCGACCTCTATTATTTTAGGCCTCCTGATGCTTCTTTCTACAGCAGTATGCATGATTTTTCTCGTACAGTAGACGGTCTGCCTAATTCCAGCTGGTCAAAGTCTGATTGGAAAGTATACGATACAACCGGGAAAATTCCTGAACATACTATCGGTTTAGGTAATGCTTTAGCAAGCAGACTTTCTTCTGCCTTGCATTATCAGGCAGTAGATAATATTACTTCTTTGCTGAATAACGACAGATTGAATAAAATAAAGATTGAAAAAATTAAGGAGATTGAAAAAATTGATGTAGAGAAAATAGAAATACCTGGAGTTGGAATGACAGGGCTACAATCTTTAAAAATAGAGGAGTTAGAGGGTGAAGAGATTTCGAAGATGCCAGATCTTGCAAAAGAAGTTAAAAAATCGTTAGATCAACAACGCATGCATGGAGGGATAGAAGATATTAATGAAGTACTTTTGGCTAATGTGCCTAAAGTAAATGATATAAAAGAAATTGCTTCTGTTTCTCAGCCAGTACCTGGCTCTAATCTGCAATCCTCTCATGACTCTTCTGATCTTGCCGGTTCATCGCAACCGGGCGTCGAACGCCCACGCCCGATAATAGAAACGAATTCCTTAGGGGGAATATCAGGAGAACAGCCTTATAGGTGGGAACTTGTGGATTTAAAACCACTATCTCCTAATGATATTCCAGCGGGATTTACAAAGTCGATATTAACGTCAGATAAAAAATATCTCATTCATCCTAATGGTCAGATATATAAGAAAGTATATGATAACCCAAACGCCATCCAATCTAATAATGAATCTTTACCGCTTGTTTCTCCAGTAACTCTGCCTTCTACCAAGTTTCCGGAGACGGTAAGACCGGAGTATCGAGATGTTATCCGACCTACGCAATCAGACAGAGAGGCAAGGCGGGGGTTGGGCAAAGCACCATCATGGGCTTTGATGGATAAGGTGCCTTTAAAAGAGTCTGAGTCTTTTGGTGGAAGGAGCGGGCAAGATGTATCAGGCGTATTAAAAAGAGGGATGGATTCGGTGGCGAAGGCAAGAGTTTTTAGGAAAGAAAGAGAAATGCCGGTAGCTGATGTATTAAAAAGGGCAGATGAATCGTTGGCAAGAAGCAGGAACGTAAGAGAGAGTATTAAGCAAGGAGGAATGCCGGTAAGTAAGATATCAGAAAGAGCAAATGAATCGGTGATAAGAAGCAGAGAAATGAGAGAGAATTTCGGACCTCTAATTAATCCAATAAATGTTTCCGGAGCAAGCGAAAGTCCCGGAGGCGCGTTTATGATGATGTCGCCGATAGTAAGAACAGAAACATTTACCCCTTCAGCGGGGAATGGAGCAGATAC
>Ga0180007_10005729_pt1 | contig 12406 bp, 10 predicted proteins | sample MM_PC_MetaG_FD_121122 | JGI IMG/M metagenome (GOLD analysis project Ga0180007, IMG submission 121122) | Groundwater microbial communities from the Aspo Hard Rock Laboratory (HRL) deep subsurface site, Sweden - MM_PC_MetaG | ecosystem: Environmental > Aquatic > Deep subsurface > Groundwater...
GGATTCTGGGACAATCAGGAAAAAGCGCGTGGAGTCATCCAACAACTAAAGAGGGCAAGGGCGATAATCGATCCTTATTTCGCGTGCAGGAAAGAATTTGACGAACTGAGCGAGCTGATAGTGATCGTTGACAAAGATGATGAAAGATCTATAGATGAAATAAGAACGTCACTGCGTAAATTAGAAAAAGATATTGATTCCTTGGAATTCAAGAGCCTTATGAGCGGCCAGCTTGATCCAAATAATGCTATTATCAGCATACACGCCGGAGCGGGCGGCACGGAGTCATGTGATTGGGCCAGCATGCTTTTAAGGATGTATTCTATGTGGGCTGAGGCTAACGGATATAAGGTTGAGATCATTGATATGCTGGCGGGCGAAGAGGCAGGCGTGAAGAGCGTGGTCATGATAGTGGCAGGCGCCTACGCGTATGGTTATCTTAAATCGGAAATGGGCGTACACAGGCTGGTGAGGATATCGCCTTTTGACGCCAATAAGAGGCGGCACACGTCTTTTGCTTCCATGGATGTCATAGCTGAGGTTGAAGACGATATAGATGTGGATATAAAAGAGTCTGACTTGAGGATAGATACTTACCGCTCGAGCGGAGCCGGCGGCCAGCACGTGAACGTAACTGATTCGGCAGTAAGGATTACGCATTTACCGACGGGTACAGTGGTGCAGTGCCAGAACGAGAGGTCTCAGCATAAAAATAAGGCAACAGCGTTAAAGGTGTTGAAAGCCAGGCTTTATGAAGCGAAATTGGAAGAAAAGAAAAAAGAGATGGAAAAGGAAAACGCCAAGAAGCAGAAGATCGAATGGGGCAGTCAGATCCGTTCATATGTAATGCATCCTTATTCAATGGTAAAGGATCACAGGACCTCATACGAGACGTCCAATGTCAACGCGATAATGGACGGCAAGATAGAGGCGCTCATGGAGGCGTTTTTAAAGTGGAAGGCCGTGGATAAATCTTAACTTCACAACAGTGCATTGCAGTTTTGTGAAGTTAAGAAGAGGGGTTTAGTGGATTATGTTTAGTTGGATAGTTAATAAAATAATCGGGACACAGAATGATAGAGAGATCAAGAGGCTTCAGCCCCTGGTGGACAAGATAAACTCCTTTGAACCCGGAATGTGTGAGCTCAGCGATAGTGATCTGCGGTTAAAGACAGAAGAGTTCAGGGAGCGGATCTCCGGAGGCGCGACGTTTGACGTTATATTGCCCGAGGCATTTGCCGTGGTACGCGAGACCGCCAAGCGTAAAATAGGCATGCGACATTTTGATGTACAATTAATAGGAGGCATTGTTCTCCATCAGGGTAAGATCGCGGAGATGACCACAGGCGAGGGCAAAACTCTTGTCGCGACACTGGCCGCTTATTTGAACGCTCTTAGCGGTAAAGGCGTGCATATTATCACAGTGAATGATTATCTTGCCCGACGTGACAGGGAATGGATGGGGCCTGTCTATGAATTCCTCGGGCTTACGGTCGGGGTCATACAACATGACATGGGGCCTGAATTGAGGCAGATGGCTTATGCCAGCGACATCGCCTATGGCACTAACAACGAGTTTGGTTTTGATTATTTACGCGACAACATGGTTGCCAGGAAAGAACACATGGTCCAGCGGGAGCTTCACTACGCGATAGTAGATGAGGTCGACAGCATACTTATAGACGAGGCGCGTACTCCGCTGATCATCTCAGGGCCGTCGGAAGAATCTACGGATAAATATTATATCTGTAATAAGATCGTGCCGCGCCTCAAAGGCCGCATAATACTGGAGAAAGAAGAGATCGACGCGAAATTTAAAGGTATAGACCTCTCGACGGGGTACGACTATATCGTTGATGAAAAAGCGCATACCGCCCACCTGACCGAGGAAGGCGAATCAAAAGCCGCGGAAATACTCGGCATTAAAAATATGCATGAGATGAGTACGATGGAATATCGCCATCATATGATACAGGCGCTTAAGGCCCACAATCTTTTCGAGAAGGACGTTGATTATGTGGTGAAAGAGGGGGAGGTTATTATCGTCGACGAATTTACAGGCAGGCTGATGCCCGGCAGAAGGTGGTCAGACGGGCTTCATCAGGCGGTCGAGGCAAGGGAAGGGCTGAAAATAGAGAGGGAAAACCAGACGCTGGCTACTGTTACGTTCCAGAATTATTTCAGGATGTATAAAAAAATAGCCGGCATGACAGGCACGGCAATGACAGAGGCGAATGAGTTTAGTCATATCTATAAATTGGATACCGTGGCAGTGCCTACTAATAAGCCTATGGCCAGGACGAACCATCCCGACATAATCTACAGGACTGAGAAGGAAAAATTCGACGCCGTATGCGCTGAGATAGAAGGCCTGTACGCTAAAGGCAGGCCTGTTCTTGTCGGTACGATCTCCATAGAGAAATCCGAACGCCTGAGCTCGTTTTTGAAAAAACGCGGTATACCGCATAATGTGTTGAACGCGAAATATCATGAGATGGAGGCGAATATTATCGCGCAGGCAGGCAGGTTTAAAGCGGTTACCATAGCTACTAACATGGCGGGCCGCGGCACTGATATAGTACTCGGCGGAAATCCTGATTTCATGGTGAATGACTGGCTAAAGGCAAAAGGCCTTGGCCCTAAAGATGTCACTGAGGAAGAAGTAAATAAATTACTTGCCGAGGCAAAAGAAAAAGTAAAGGACGATCGCGAAAAGGTTATAGCTCTCGGGGGGTTTCATATCATCGGTACAGAGCGCCATGAATCCCGCCGCGTGGATAACCAGCTGCGCGGACGTTCAGGCAGGCAGGGAGACCCGGGTTCGTCCAGATTTTATATATCTTTGCAGGATGACTTGATGAGGCTTTTTGGTTCCGACAGGATATCATCTATTTATGAACGCCTGGGCATAGAAGAAGGCCAGGATATACAACACCCGCTGGTGACCAGAGCGATCGAGGTCGCGCAGAAAAGAGTGGAACAGCATAATTTTGACATACGAAAACACGTCCTTGAGTATGACAATGTGATGAATAAACAGAGAGAGGTCATATACGAAGAGCGAAAAAATATCTTGCTCGGCGAAAACATAAAGGAGCATATACACGAGATAATAGAGGAGATTATAGGTACTGTTATAGACCTGTATTTTAACGAAGAGATAAGCAGGGCTGATTGGAAATATACGGAGTTTACCGAGTGGTTTTGGTCAAAGTTTAATATCCGAATCCAGGGCGTGGAAGATGCTATCGAAGGGAAAAACAAGGACGCTATTATCGGATATCTGGTTGACATGGTAATATCAGCGTATGAAGAAAAAGAAAAAAATATGGAACCGGGCCTTTTAAGGCATATAGAAAAGATGATCATGTTGCAGGTGATCGATACGAAATGGAAAGATCATTTGCACGCTATGGATAACCTGAGGGAGGGCATTGGCCTGAGGGCGTATGGCCAGCGCGACCCGCTGGTTGAATATCAACACGAAGGTTATGATATGTTCATGGTGATGATAGACGCTGTCAAGGACGAAACAGTAGAGTTTTTATTTAAGGTTCAGGCGGTTAGGGAACAGGCAGAGATCAAGCCTGTGTTCCAGTCCACGCCTAAAAAATTCGTGCACGATGAGATCGCGCCGATGTCAGGGCGTAGGCCTGAACCGTCCGCGTCGTCCCGTGATTTACCGGAATTTCGCGCGGAAAGCCTTCAATCCGAAGGCCCTAAAGTGGGAAGGAATGACCCATGTCCATGCGGAAAAATAAATGATAAAACCGGAAAACGCTTAAAATATAAAAAATGTTGTTATCCAAAATATGGATAGGAAGATTTTAGTAATTTAACAAGTTTATTTCGAGCATTACGAATATCTTTTCTGCTCTTTAAATCAAGATGTCCTCTGGTAATAAGTGCATGACAATTAGGACAAAGTACCATTAAATTATCAATTTCGTGCAAACCACCCTTGTTCTTAGGTAAAATGTGATGACTTTCAACAATTAATTTAAATCCACATAATTCGCATTTATTTCCATATTTTTTTATAGCTTGCATGCGAACCCATGCTTTATGCTTTTTTATTTCGCCGCTGAGATATTTTTTAATTCCTAATTTTCTTCTACGGTATCTTACTATCCATGGAGTAGCTTTTTTAAATCCTCTTTTGACCAATTCTTTAGATATTTCTTTGTCAAGCAGCCTTTTGCAATTTTTACGGATAAAATCATCAACAACTTGATGCGGCAATTTTTCTAATTTATGAAAACCTGTCTGGAGTCCTGGATGTCCGTGGCGTTTAATCCGGGCCAAATGCATAGAACAATAGACCTCTTTTGTTATTTTGTATCTTGTAAATTTCTTACACCCTTCTATTTTACATTTAGGCATATTATTCATTGTTATGCTTTGTTTTGATTTGTCAACAACGATATTTAAATTTTTAAAAGATTAAAAATGTTGTTAATGCTCTATTTTTTGAAGATAAGTTATCCAGTTGTTATGATAGAGAGGGTGATTCATGGACAAAGAAGAAAATTTTACAAATATTTACCTTTTCTTAAAATGTTTGTAATGATAGAATATTAATTAATGAGAAAATATACCTTCCTTATTTTTTTTTCCAGTTTACTTTTAGTTTTTTCCTTTCCTAACTTTAATTTTAGTTCTAGTTTTTACGCATTTGTCGGCTTTGTTCCTCTTTTTTTCGCGCTTCAGAAGAAGTCTTCGAAGGAGTCTTTTTGGATAGCCTATTCCTGTGGATTTATATTTTATCTTGGTGTGCTGTACTGGCTTTATCATGTTACTTCTGTCGGTTTGATAATTTTATGCCTATATTTAGCGCTCTACTTCGGGATATTTGGATTTCTGTTTAACAAATTTGCCTTCACCCTTTACCCTTCACCCTTCACCATATTCTTCATTCCAATTATTTGGACATGCCTTGAATGGCTCCAGTCTCATCTCTTTACCGGATTTGGCTGGGCGTCATTAGGGTATACTCAGTATAAAAATATATCGCTGATCCAGATCGCGGATATCTCCGGAGTGTTCGGAGTTTCATTCGTGATCATGCTGGTCAATATTGCCGTATACAAGGCATTCAAGAGATCGTTTAGGGAAATAATGTTCGCCGCGCTGATCCTTCTGATGGTGTTTGTATATGGGGAAATCAAACTTGATAAAAAGGCAGAAGGGGATAGCGTTAAAGTTTCGGTAATACAGGGAAATATTCCCCAGGGCTTAAAATGGGATCCTGATGAGACTGAGTTTATAATCTCCAGATACATTGACCTGACAAGGCTTTCGGCTTTTGACAAGCCTGACCTGATAGTCTGGCCCGAGACATCTTTCCCCGGATTTTTTATTAGCGATAAAGACCTGACGGACAGGGTTATAGGTTTAGCGAAGAACGTAAGAATACCGATATTGTTAGGAACTAATACTGAAAAGGGTTTTGAGAATTTTAACAGCGCTTTGTTGATCTCGAAAACAGGAGAGCTAGCAGGCCAATATGACAAGATCCACCTGGTGCCATTCGGCGAATACGTGCCTTTTTCAGACAAAATTCCAATATTACACGATCTGGTCCTGGGCGTATTAGGGGAATTCACGGCAGGGAAGGAATATTCAGCCTTTAGCCTCGAGCCTCGAGCCTTCAGCGGAGATATTAAGTTTGCCACCCTAATCTGTTTTGAAGATATGTTTCCTCGCATGTCCAGGGAGTTTGTAAAAAACGGAGCGCGATTCCTGATAGTTATTACTAATGACGCCTGGTATGGAAAAAGCGGTGCCGCTTACCAGCATACCGCAGGCTCGGTTTTTAGGGCTATAGAAAACCGTGTTCCAATCGTCCGCTGCGCGAATACAGGCTACTCGTGTTTTATAGATTCGTATGGCAGGATAGTAGACGCAGTAGAAGAAAACAGCGCAAATTTATTCATAACAGGCCACAAAACCGCCATTATTAAACTTCATAATTTCCAAAACAAGTAACTAGTGAGTTGTTGTCAGGGGTAACATAAGGCTTCTCTTAGGGTTCTCGACTCCCCGCCTGAGGCGGGTCGCTCGAACAATATTGATGCGTTTTCCAGTTAACTCACCGATTACTTTCCTGGTTTAGATAGTGTAAAATAGTTTGCTGACTTTTATTTGACAAAGATTTTATTACGGTTCTTGACTCCCCGCCTGAGGCGGGTCGCTCGAACAATATTGATGCGTTTTCCGGTTAACTCACCGATTACCTTTCCGGTTTAAAACATTTTTAATAATATAAAAAATATGGTATAATAAAACCATGGATAAAACAGTTTTTAAGGTTACTTCAATCAGTGACAAGGGCGATTATGCCTACTGGATAAAAAAAACATATCTTGAAAGAATCGCAGCCCTGGAACAATTAAGAAAGGTTGTGTTCGGTTATGATCAGTCTACCGCAAGACTTCAGAGAACTCTTAAAGTTACTAAACTCAAAAAGAGTTGAGTATCTGGTCATAGGAGGTTATGCTGTTGCTTTCTACGGATATCCCCGTGCTACCGGAGATATGGATATCTGGATTGCCGTTTCAAAAGATAACGCCGGGAAAATAGTCGAGACACTTAAGGAGTTTGGGTTAGATACGCCGGAATTGAAGGAAGGCTTGTTCTTGGAAAAAAATAAAAACATACGTATGGGCAACCCGCCCTTGCGTATAGAATTTTTAACATCTATAGACGGTGTTGAGTTTTCCGAGTGTTACAGGAATAAGGAAACGGTAAAGATAGGCGGCATAGAAATAAATTTTATATCACTTAAAGATTTAAAGAGGAATAAAAAAAGCAGCGGCAGATACCAAGATTTGGCTGACATTGAGAACTTAGGGGGATAATAAAGGATCTCATATAGAGATTGTTTCGACCGTTCGGGATGGTGTAAAATAGTTTGCTGACTTTTGCATGACTGAGGCTTTGTTGCTGTTCTCGACTCACTGAGTTTATCCCGAGCGAAGTCGAGGGACTCGAACGATATTTTTAAGACAAGGCCCCGAGTTCGTCAAAGGACAATATTCTTCGAGCGGAGTCCCGAAGTATCGGGACGAAGTCGAGAAGCACGCTCAGAGAGTTCTCGACTCGTTTCACTCGCTCGAACAATATTGATATACACTACCCCTGATAACTCACCCATTGCGACTTTCCCTTTATTTCTAATTGACACTATAATGCATATGGGATATAATTGCCCAAAGAAGGAAGGGGTGTATCTAGTGGAAGACATTAATGAGTTTGTGCAGCAGAGAATTGATAAGTTGAACGCACTAAAGGAGATAGGTATTGACGCGTATGGCAGGAGTTTTAATAAATCCCGCGATATAGGCGATTTTATCAAAGACGTTAAAGAAGGGGATAAGGTTGAGACTGCCGGCAGGATCACTGCTTTTCGCGAACACGGGAAGAGCGCTTTTTTGGACCTCAGGGATTCCAGCGGAAAGGTCCAGGTTTACGTAAAGGCAAACGTTATAGGGATGGATGTTTTTAATAATATATTTAAAAGATTAGATATTGGAGATATATTAGGGGTAAAGGGGGAGATATTTAAGACAAGGACAGGTGAGCTTACTATCAATACCCAGGAGATAACTATCCTGGCAAAAGGCTTAAGGCCTTTACCTGAAAAATGGCATGGACTGAAAGACGTAGAGGTCAGATACCGCCAGCGATATGTCGATCTGATAGTAAATGAGGACGTGCGTAAGGTTTTTAAATTGCGCAGCGCGATTATCTCTAAAATCAGGCAGTTTTTAGATGAAAAAGGGTTTCTGGAGGTCGAAACCCCTATGATGCATTCTCTCGCGGGCGGCGCCGCCGGAGAACCTTTTAAGACGCATCATAAAGCGTTGGACGCGGACCTGTTCTTAAGGCTTGCTCCAGAATTACATCTTAAAAGGCTTCTTGTCGGAGGGTTTGATAAAGTTTATGAACTCAATAGGAATTTTAGGAACGAAGGTATATCTGTCAGGCATAATCCTGAATTTACAATGGTCGAGATATACGAGGCATATTCGGATTGTGAGGGGATGATGCGTTTGACAGAGGAGATATTCAGCCATGTCGCGAAAGAGACGCTGGGCGGGCTGAATATAAAATTCAAAGACCAAGATATCGATCTTTCCACGCCGTGGCCGAGATGGTCTTTTGCCGAGGAGATAAAGAAAAAATTTGACATAAATCCGGATGATCCTGCCGAAGTCTGGATAGAGAAACTGAAGAAAAAAGGCATGGATTTTAAAGGCAAGGATATTACGCGCTCGCAGATAGTGAATATTATTTCAGAAATGCTGGCGCCGGAAACAAAAGACAAGCCGATTTTTGTGGTTGACCTGTTTGCCGAACTCTGTCCTCTGGCAAAAAGAAAAAAGGACAATCCTCTCTTGACCGACAGGTTTGAACTTTTTATAGGCGGCATGGAGATCGCCAACGCGTATTCAGAATTGAACGATCCCATTGAACAGGAAAAGAGACTTAAGGATCAGCTCGCGGGGCATGAGGGTATTAAGAAGATCGACGAGGATTTCGTGCGGGCGCTGGAATACGGAATGCCTCCTGCAGGCGGTTTAGGAATAGGCATAGACAGGTTCGTGATGCTTTTGGCGAATCAGCCGTCTATAAGGGATGTTATTTTGTTCCCGCAATTAAAACCGGAATTATAATATAGCTGAAGGCTATTATGCGATATGAATTATGGATCAGTTTTAGATATCTTATTTCAAAACGGCGCGAAAGATTTATATCGATCATTAGTTTCATTTCCATAGCCGGAGTAGCAGTGGGGGTGATGGCGCTTATTGTTGTCCTGGCTGTTATGAGCGGGTTTGATAATGACCTGCGCGATAAGATAGTAGGCACGAATTCCCATGTTATAATAGAAAAAGAAGGCGGCATCGCTGATTATGAGGCTCTCGCGGAGAAAGTCAGTGCCCTGCCGCATGTTATAGCTGCCGCGCCTTTCGTGAACGGCCAGGCATTGATCAAGCAAAAGGACCAGGTCACGGGCATAATTTTCCGGGGCATCGATACTGAGAAGGAAAAGTACGTTACTAATATAGAAAAATATCTGACGGTAGGCACGTTTGATCTTAAAAATAATGGTGTGATGATCGGTAAAGAGCTGGCGTGGAGGTTGAACCTTACGCTGGGCGACGAGATTTCTTTGATATCAGCCGCGAACCCCAGGCCAAAGCTTTTTAAAGTGGCGGGTATATTTAATTCCGGTATGTTCGATTATGACATGAACCTTATGTTTACGAACCTTGGCGCGGCACAGGAGTTTTACGCGATCGGCGATATGGCAGGGGGTATAGGCGTCAAGGTAGACAACGCGTATAAGGCTGATGAAATAAGGGATGAGATCCAGTCGTTGATCGGGTTTAATTATTGGGCCAGGAGCTGGTCTGACCTGAATAAAAATCTTTTTAGCGCTTTGAAGCTGGAAAAAATAACCATGTTCGTGATACTGGCGCTCATAGTGCTTGTAGCGTGCTTCAATATAGTAAGCACCCTGATAATGATGGTGACCGAAAAGACAAAGGACATAGGCATCTTAAAATCAATAGGGGCATCTAACGCCACGATACGTAATGTTTTTATATTGAATGGATTTTTTATAGGTTTTCTCGGAACCGCGCTGGGGGCTGCCGGAGGGTTTATCCTCTGTTATCTCTTGAAGACTTATCAGTTTGTAAAACTACCCAATGATATTTATTATATGGATAGGCTCCCGGTGGATCTGAATATAATGGACGCCGGGACAGTTATAATAGCGGCTATTTTTATAAGCTTGGTCTCGACCATTTATCCGGCGTGGCAGGCCGCGCGCCTGGAACCGGTAGAGGCGTTAAGGTACGAATAAAATTTGTTCGAGGCTAAGCCTCGAACACTTGATTATGCTTAGAGCTGAGAATGTTTCTAAAATATACAGGGACGGCAAGAAAGACCTGTCGGTATTGAATAGTATTGACTTGCTGACTGCCAAAGGCGAGACTATCGCGATACAGGGCCCTTCGGGCGCGGGCAAGTCTACGCTTTTACATATTTTGGGAGGCCTGGATAAACCCAGCTCCGGAAAGGTTTTTCTGGGCGAAGAAGATCTTTACGCGCTGCGCGAAAATAAAAGAGCGCAGGTAAGGAATAAAAAAATAGGATTTGTTTTTCAGTTTTATCATTTACTGCCGGAGTTCACGGCCCTGGAAAACGCTTTTATGCCTATGCTTATAGCGGGACGCAACGCGGCATCAGCGATAAATGACCCGCGAAAAAAGGCAGAGGGATTACTAAGAGAGGTCGGGCTTGCCGATAGATTAAACCATAGGCCCGGAGAACTTTCCGGAGGCGAACAACAGAGAGTGGCGATAGCGCGCGCTCTCGTGAACGATCCTGACCTGCTTTTGTGCGACGAGCCTACGGGGAATCTTGATTCAAAGATGGGCCAGGAGATACTTGATATTTTATTCAGGTCGAACAATAAAAATAACACGACTATTATTATAGTTACTCATGATATGGAGATAGCTAAAAGGGCGGATAAGGTTTTAGAAATGAAAGACGGGAGGATAGTATGAGCACAAAAGTCTGCATCAATGGTGAATATTTTGACAAAGAGAAAGCGAAGATCTCTGTTTTTGATCACGGACTTCTGTACGGCGATGGCGTCTTCGAAGGTATACGTTCATACGGACGCCTGGTTTTTAAGCTGAACGAGCATATTGACAGGCTGTATGAGTCTGCTCACGCGATCATGCTGGATATCGGGATCTCGAAAAAGGACATGATAAAGGCTGTTGTCGACACGCTTAAATTCAATGACCTGGACGACGCTTATATAAGGCTTATCGTGACAAGAGGTGTCGGTGACCTTGGGCTTGACCCGAGGAAATGCAAGGCCCCTTCGATAATAATAATTACTGATAAGATCCAGCTTTATCCTGAGAAATTATATAAAGACGGCCTGAGCCTGATCACAGTACCTACGCCCAGGAATACTCCGGAAGCGCTGAATCCGCAGATAAAAAGCCTTAATTATCTTAATAACATCATGGCGAAGATAGAAGCTATTAATTCAGGATATGATGAAGCGCTTATGTTTACCGCTTCAGGTTGTGTGGCGGAATGCACGGGCGATAATATTTTTATCATAAAGGGTAATGCCCTGATCACGCCTCCTTCTTATCTTGGTATCTTGAAGGGGATCACCAGGGCCGCGGTCATGGACATAGCTAAAAAAATGGGATTTGATGCCAGGGAAGAGGTTTTGACCAGGCATAATCTTTTTAACTCGGACGAATGTTTCTTGACGGGGACAGCCGCCGAGATAGTACCTGTTGTGGCTATTGAGAAGAGGATCGTCGGTAACGGAAAACCCGGTAAGATAACATTGAAACTAATGAAGGGGTTCAGGGACCTGACCAAAAAAGACGGCATTAAATATTAAAGCAATTTCAACCCGGAGGTTTTTTTATGGTTTGTGATATATGCGCGAAAAATCCAGCTACCGTACACCTTACGGAAATAATAGATAACAAGATGACGGAGTTGCATCTATGTGAGGTGTGCGCGCAGAAAAAAGGCGCGCAGATGGAAAGCCATTTTGGGTTGTCGGACCTATTGGCGGGACTTGCCGACATGGGAGGACATCTGGATAGCGGAGCGTCAAAAAAAGAGACTAAGCTCAAATGTCCCAGTTGCGGCCTTACATATGAGGATTTCAAGAAAGTGGGAAGACTTGGCTGCGGAGAATGTTATAATGCTTTAAAAGAGGCGCTGCTGCCTTTATTAAAGAGGATACACGGTTCCACCCAACATTGCGGCAAGTCTCTTATCAGGAAATCATCAAAGTCGCCGCGATCAGCCAAGGTAAGGAACGAACTGCAGGAATTAAAGGATAGATTGCAAAAGGCGATACAGATAGAGGCTTTTGAAGAGGCCGCTAAACTGCGCGACAAGATACAGGAATTGGAAAAGAAAAAGAAAAAATAGAGATCAAGGAGAGCCGGCTATGAATTTGAACGATCTGTTGAACAATCAGGGTGAATGGCTTAAATGTACCGGTCCTGATTCGGATATTGTCATGTCTTCGCGTATCCGTCTGGCGCGTAATCTGGAAAAATTCCCTTTTTCTCATTGGGCCAGCAAAAAGGAACAGCAGGAAATACTCGAAAGCGCCAAAAAAGCTATTTTATCGCTGAAGAAAATAAAAACCCCGCTGTGCCTGGACATAGGGAAGCTGGACATAGTGGACAGGCAGTTCCTGGTAGAGAGGCATCTTATGAGCAGGGAGCATACTATGGACGCCGAGAATAAGGGCCTGTGCATAGGTGACGGTGAAGTCGTCAGTATAATGATCAACGAGGAAGATCATCTGCGTATACAGGTCATGAAGTCA
>Ga0180007_10005730_pt1 | contig 12405 bp, 11 predicted proteins | sample MM_PC_MetaG_FD_121122 | JGI IMG/M metagenome (GOLD analysis project Ga0180007, IMG submission 121122) | Groundwater microbial communities from the Aspo Hard Rock Laboratory (HRL) deep subsurface site, Sweden - MM_PC_MetaG | ecosystem: Environmental > Aquatic > Deep subsurface > Groundwater...
AATGTAAAAGAATATTGCATTGTATGAATAGAAGCAATGTTGTAAAAGCATGGAATGATGGGGTGATGGGTTAAATGTAGATCAATGAAGCCGTCAGGAGAACGCTATTATCACAGGTTTAAACGAGAGGAATTTTAAAAATGACAAAAGAAAAAGAAAGTGAAAAAAACGGCACGGGTTTAAATCCTGTGCAGAAAATTGTTATATTGCAAAAAGGTGCGGTGTATAAAGTTAAAGTGAAAACTACTAACTGTTTAGAAAATACGTGTTACAAAGAAGGAATGCTCGATTCTTCTAATTATATAGATTGTGATAAGGGTGTAATTTTTATTATAACGGATGATCCACGAAAAATATACACATCGTTAGGAATTGATATTGTGTTGTCTATTGAAAAATATGGGGTTGGGTTTGCAATATAACATCCGCATGTGCGGCGCGCGGTTCAGAGTCCGCACGATAGAGAAGGAGGTATAGATGTCTGAGGCAGATCTTAAAACATTCATAACTGTAGACCCAGCTAAGAAGCTGAAAAAATTTCCACTGCTCGGCAAGATATTTGGTACTAAATTTGTTGTATCAAACTATGACAGCAAAGTAGATATGACATTCACAGTGTCAGGTATATATTGGAGAGGAAGATACTTTGTTAAAAATATAAAAAGCACACAAGGGAGGTTAGATGTACAAAGAGAATCCAAAGACAAAGGGTAGTGGTATCACATGTGCTATACCACAAGCTGGGCTCTGCCCAAACAAATGCAAGGACTGCTTTTTCCAATCAGGTAGATCATACCTTGAACCGATTGAGGAGAACACACCGAACCTGCCTAGTGCCCTTGAAGCACTTGGTAGAGTTATCAGGGTGAATGATGGCAATGACTCACACAACGAAATGGAGCTAGTATTAAAGAGGACGGGAATGTATGCGATGCGCTTCTATAACACAAGCTGTCCTGATGACCTCGAGAAGTATAATGCTCCAGTTGTTCTAACAATAAATCCAGGAGCTAAAACGGACGCTGACTTTCACAGAATAGAATCCCCTCCTCCTAACCTCATGTTTGCCCGCTTCAGAACAAACACATGGAACCTGTCTATATGCGATCAGGCTGTTGAATGGTATTCTGATAGGCAGGTTCCTATCGTGTTGACCTTTATGGCATATAACAATGCAGAAGATGTGAGGCATCCGAGCTGGTATAGTTATAGGAAGCGCACGCTAAACCAATACCATGCTATAACAACAGATGGTTGGACCTATGTTATGAATAGGTATAGGTATAATAGATGGGTCTATTCATGTGGGAGAGAGGGAGTTGCATCAGGGTGTAGGTTTTGTGGAAATTGCCTTCGAGAGTATTTCGCAACGATGGAGCGTCTGCATGAGCAATAATAATATGACAATAACAATACATGAGAGCGGCTTTGCAACAATTACAATTGAAGGAGAGGATCGTAGATACCAAACAAAGATAAAGATAAAAAAGAAGCGCTCATTAGAGACTAAAAAAGATATTTTGCAGAGGTGGAAAGGTGACGAAAAAACTATTGAAGCATACCGTAGAATTGGAAGGAGTAATTTAAAGCATAAGCAATACAGAGAAAGATGTAAAAAATTAGGACTGTGCCCACACTGCGGAAAGCCAGTAAAAGGAGTTGGGCAGCGTGGAAAGTATACTGAATGTGAGGAGCGGAGACTATATAAAAAAGCTAATAGCTACAAAAATTTTAAACATAAAGCCACCAGAAATGGAGACGGGAAATGACTGAGGAACAATCTAGTATCAGGGCAGTTGCACCAAAGGAAACTAAGCTTATTAAGGTGAACCAAATCGAAGTAGGATTCAGGTCTCGGAAGGAGCTTGGGAATCTAAGAGAGCTTGCAGAGAGCATAAAAACAAAGGGTTTGATAAATCCTATTACTGTTAAGGAGACCGCTGATAGCGTTGGATACTATCTGCTGGCCGGCGACAGGCGACTGAGAGCCTGCAAGCTGCTAGAGCTGACAGAGGTCATGTGTAATGTATATCCTGCCGATCTGTCTCAGCTCGAGAAGGATTTGATCGAGCTATGTGAGAATATAGATAGACAGAACATGACAGATGAGGAGGAGCTGGAGTTAACAAAGCGCATACACAACACGCTACAAAAATTGCATGGCAAGAAGAAGGGTGGGAGACATCAAGAGGGGCACAGTGCAGCTGATACAGCTAAGATACTCGGCAGGAGTGCAACTTCTATATCGAGAGACCTCAAGCTGGCAGAGGCTATGGAGGTTATACCTGAGCTGAGGAAGTGCAAAAATAGGCATGAAGCAGAGAAGGTATTGAAAGGATTGGTTAAGGAACATAAAAGACATGAGGCAGCGAAGATGATAGATAGCGAGAGGGCTGATACACCAGAGGGAAAGATAAAGAAGGCCCTAGCTGATAGCTTCATTGTTGGAGACTTCTTTGAGGGAGTTAAGAATGTTCCGGATAGCAGTGTTGATTTGGTTGAGGTTGATACACCGTATGCTATCAATCTAGACAGCCAGAAGAAAGCTAGAGATGGTCAGAATCTGAAGGTATACAATGAGTGGTCAGCTAAAGATTTCAAGAGTAAGGTGGCAAGGGTGGCGAGTGAGTGCTATAGAGCTATGACGGAGGATAGCTGGCTGATATGGTGGTTCGCTTGGGAGCCGTGGTTTGAGGTTGTCTATCAGGTGTTGATAGATGCTGGCTTTGCCGGAAACAGAATACCAGGTATTTGGATTAAGCCAACTGGTCAGTGCAATCATCCTGATATATACATGGCCAGCTCAGCCGAGCCATTCTTCTACATGCGCAAGGGCAATCCAACAATCGAGAGGCAGGGGAGAGCAAACCATTTTCAGTTTCGTCCTGTCTCACCTGAGAAGAAAGTGCATGCAACTGAGAAGCCAATCGAGCTAATGTGTGATATATATAGCACGTTTGTAGGACCTGGGCGCAGGATTATGATTCCTTTTCTAGGAAGTGGAAATGGAATTATAGCAGCTCACACTGTGAAGTGTAGTGCATTTGGATGGGACAACTCTATCGAACACAAGGATGGCTTTATTGTAAATATAGAGGAGAAGATATAGATGAAAATGTTGGAAAGAGAATGTCAAGTGTGTGGAGCGAAGTGGAGGTACTACACAGATAGTAGCGAAGAGGAAGATAAGATTAAGGCTAGCAGCCAACCATGTGGGCATCAGGGTCTGTCTACATTTACAGAGGTAGAACTGGTAGTTGATAAGGATTGCAAGCTGTGTTGGGGGAGAGGGCGCATGAGAATTATTGAGGGGAAGAATAGAAAGATTGTACCATGTAGATGTCTGAGGAGGAAGAAAGATGAGACTAATAAAACCAAGCTACCAGATACTATTCATTCCAAAGCTACCCCTAATACACCTGGAGGAGATAGGTAGGGTATGCTATAAGAGTGAGGATAAGATTACAGATGGATCGGCTGATAAGTTCTGTAGGATGCTCGTTGATCGTGGGCATCTATCTGTAATTGAGCATGAGAGTGCAACTGTTAGATTCGTGTGTGATAGAGGTGTGTCACATGAACTTGTGAGGCATAGACTAGCCTCATTCAGCCAGGAGAGCACAAGGTATTGTAACTATAAAGGAGGAGTTACTTTTATTATTCCTCCTTGGGTACACATACCAGAAGGTATACATAATATAGATACCACACTACTACCAGAGGAGTTGGACGAAGATCAACTATGGTTACTACACATGAAGCAGTCTGAGGTATTTTATATAGAACTAATAGCAAGGGGTTGGTCTCCACAGCAAGCTCGCTCTGTCCTCCCCAACTCTCTCAAGACAGAGATAGTGGTAACTGCAAACCTTCGTGAGTGGATGCATATCTTTGAACAACGTACTTCCAAAGCTGCACACCCACAGATGAGAGAGCTAATGGTTCCTCTGCTTCTTGATTTTAGAGAGAGAATACCAATCATATTTGATGGAGTTGGAGATGACAAGGAGTGAGTTTGCACTCAACCTATGGAGATGGAAATGTGGGCTGACGGAGTTTCATACAATAGAGATGGTAGATGATTTGAGTAAGCTAGAACATACAGAGTTTAGCAATGAATTTGTCAGACTGTGTAGAAATAGAATGATACAGGGCCGGTTCAGGTATGGCTCTCTCAAGAAATCAAAGGTGGACTATGTATATATAGACAAGTTCATTCGTGAGAGGCTACGAGCATTTATAGAAACTGGTAACAGCGAGTTCCTCTGTGACATCAGCAATGCAGCCATGATAGAGTTTATTAAAAAGACTCATCCAGATTGGCATTTCACACCTCATAGTCGTGGATGAGATCGTGTCCCAATTTGGTATGCGATCTATATAACACATCGGAGGCATAGATAGAGATGCAAGATAAAATATTGGTAATGGGTGAAGGCCCTAAGGATTGTAAGATAGCATTGATTGGAGAAGCCCCAGGTTCACAGGAGATATATCAGCGCCGACCATTTGTAGGGCCAGCTGGTCATCTACTCAACACCCTACTATCATCAGCAGGAATTATAAGGAGTGATTGCTATGTTACAAATGTTATCAAAGAGCAGCCGCCAAAAACGAGCAAGAAAGCGAATGACATCTCAGTGTTCGTTGATTTGTCTAAGAAAGTGCCCATTGAGACAGACGAGTATAAAAGGTATGTCGAGCAACTCAAAGTCGAGCTCGAAGAGACAGAAGCAAACATCCTTGTCGCATTCGGAAACGTGCCCTTGTATGCTCTTACAGGAGAGTATCCTCCTACCATTACTAAAAGGCGTGGTAGCATTTATAGAAGCACGCTCGTCCCAAAGAAGAAAGTGATAGCATGTATTCATCCTGCAGCGTGCATCCATCAGGGTAGACAGGGTGGTATGTACATCTGGCAATACTTCATCCTGCACGATCTAAAGCGAGCGAAGGAAGAGTCAGCAACAAGGGAGATGCCACTCGATCCATACCACTATATAATTAACCCAACATACAATCACAGCAAGGCATTATTGGAAACGATGCTGCGGACAGAGCACACAGTTGCATTCGACATCGAGGTTGTAAACCTTGAGGTTAGCTGCATATCATTTGCCTTTGGCTCAGCAGCAGTCTCTATTCCCTTCACCCACAACTACCGCTCCCACTTCACACTTGAAGAGGAAATGAATATATGGGAGCTGATCGCCAAGGTGTTAGGTGATCCAGCTATCAAGAAGATAGGACAGAATCTTGTGTTTGATACACAGTTCCTATTCCGCAAGTATGGCATTATCACTAACAATATAGACGACACAATGATAGGACAGGCTAGGCTGATTCCTGACTTTCCAAAGGGACTCGACTTTATAACTAGCGTTCATACAAAGATTCCATACTATAAAGATGAAGGAAAAAAGTATTTCAAAATAGGCGGAAGTGATGAGGACTTCTGGCTATATAATGCAAAAGATAGTAGAGTCTGTCTCGAGGCCTTCCCAAAAATTATTTCTGAGCTCAGGTCTCTAGGAAATGAGAGGGCGTATGAGCGTCAGAAGAAGCTTGTTCCAGTTCTGGTGTATATGTCAGAGCGTGGTACGAGAACGAACAGGGAGGGTCTCAGACAGGCTTCTGCTATTGCTGGAAAGCGCATCGAGGAGCTGACAGAGAGACTGCAGAGAATGTGTGGCTTTGATATAAATCCAAATAGTCCAAAACAACTAGCGGAGTTTTTCTATGACAAGCGTGGATATACACGATACACCAAGCGAGGAACTGGAGCAGTTACAACAGACGAGGATGCGCTCAAGCGGCTTGCAAGAAAAGGCGCAGCTGAGGCTAGTATGCTCTTGGAGATACGTAGACTGTCCAAGCTCAAAGGAACCTACCTCGATGTCACACTTGATGCAGATGGTAGGCTTAGGTGTAGCTACAATCCAGTTGGAGCAGCCGACTCAGGGAGATTGAGTAGCAGCAAGACAATTTGGGGAACAGGGATGAATATGCAGAACGATCCTCCCGAGTTTAAAAAGTACCTGCTATTTGATGAAGGATACGCTGGCTATAACATTGATCTCAGCCAAGCAGAAAATAGAATCGTTGCGTATGTTGCTCCTGAGCTAGCAATGATAAAGGCATTTGAGAGTGGAGTGGATGCACACTCTCGTACAGCGTCGCTGATATTCAACAAGCCAGAGGAGAGCGTGACAAGGAAGATAGGAACGTGTCCAATCTGCAATGATCCCCAAACATGCGGACACGATGGTGAGAGGTTTTGGGGGAAGAGGGCTAACCACTCTCTAAACTATGGACTGGGATATAAAACCTTTGCATTGAGATTTGGTATTATGGAGAGGGATGCTAACTTCATTATAGGTAAGTATCATCAAGCCTACCCTGGTGTGCGCCAGTATCATCAGTGGGTACAGGAAGAGTTGCGTCTACACAATAGAACTATAACAAACCTATTTGGAACAAAGCGACTGTTCATGGAGAGATGGGGAGACTCTCTATTCAAAGAGGCGTATAGTTTCATACCGCAGTCTACAGTCGCAGATAAGATAAACGAACATGGTTTGATAGAGGTGTATTATGATCAACATAAGTATCATCATGTCGAGCTGCTTAACCAGATTCATGACTCCATTGTTTTCCAAATTCCAGTCTCTATTGGATGGGAGAGTCATGCTAAGATTCTGTTGGCTATCAAAGAAAAGCTGGAAACTCCTCTATCTTGGCGTGGGCGAGAATTCATCATTCCAGCTGATCTATCTATCGGGAGTAACATGAAAGATATGGAGAATGTAGAATGGGTAAGCGAACCAGTACAACTAGCCAAGAGACTAGAAAGGATATGGAGTGAGATGTGACAGAAAATAGGCTGTTGCCAGACTGGATAAATGCGTTTCTCAAATATACATACAATACAGAGCCGCCTGAATCGTACAAGAAATGGGTGGCCATCTCTGTTATTGCGTCCTGCTTGCAACGGAAGTGCTATACACAGTGGGATCGACAATCATACCCTAACCTATATGTTGTGTTGGTCGGTCCTAGTGGATGCAGGAAAGGTACAGCTATGTACCCTGGCCAAGCATTCCTACGGCGTATAGGTGTTGAGATGAGCCCAGAGGCTGTAACGAGAGAGCAGCTGATCAGGAGATTACGAGCATCTGGAAGCCATAGGATAGATGGAATAAGTCCAGCTCTACATGCAAGCCTAACTGTATTCAGCCCAGAGCTAACAGTTTTCCTGGGCTATGGCAACCAACAGCTAATGGCTGACTTGTGTGACTGGTATGACTGTGGAGATAAGTGGTCGTATGAGACAAAGAACGCTGGACAGGATCATATCACAAATGTTTGGGTCAATCTAATAGGTGCAACAACACCTCGACTGTTGCAGACAACACTCCCACAGGATGCGTTTGGTGGAGGATTGACAGCTCGTATGATTTTTATAAATGAACTGTATAAGGGTAAGACAGTGACAATACCATCATTAGATATGGAACTGGAGGAACCTCTCCTACACGATCTTGAGCAGATCAATATGCTAGCAGGTGAGTTTAACAGGACGTCAGAATATCTTAGGCTGTACTCAGAGTGGTATGAGAATGAGGAAGCAGATCCACCTTTCAGCGATTATAGATTCGATGGTTATATATCGAGGAGAGCAACACACGTTAGGAAGCTGTCCATGATAATGAGTGCTAGCAGGGGAGATGATATGCAGCTCACTGTTATGGATTTGAGACGAGCAATAACAGAGCTTGAGCTTGCTGAGAAGAAGATGTCAACTGTGTTTAGTGGAGTTGGTAGGAGTGACCTCGCTGGTGTGACTCGAGCTGTTATGACAACTATTGCAACCTATAAAGTTATATCGTATGGAGAGTTGCAGAGCAAGTTTATAGATGATATAACATCAGGTGAGCTGGACGAGATTGTCAAGGCGCTCATGGCTATAGAGGATGAAGGGAAGAGATTTTGTAGGTGGAAAGATCCTAAGAATAGGATTATAGAGTATGTAGAATAGGAGGATAACATGAAAGGAAGAGTTGGACTCATCTATCCAAATGGAGACTCACAAGAGTTCAAAATAGGTACTGCAATGTGTGGCAGGACAAATGGGCTAGAAAGGCCGGTAAAATATTATATACACCTTGACACGACTAAAGATCAAACAGTAACCATGAGTGATGCACTATTATTCAACGAATGGATTATGAGAGATGTGCTCCCATGTCTACAACGTTTCAAATAGGAGGAAGCTATGAAAAAACTACTACTGTTATTGGCTATGTTGTTTATAGCATGCAACACTCCAAGCGAGACAGACAATACAGAGGTTACAAAGCTGGAGGACAAACTTGATAGCACAGCTATCGCTATCAACAATCGGCTCGATGATAACGAGCTTGCATTTGATGAGCTTGAGGAGTACATCACATCAGCGCTGGACGACTTGTTGAGTCGAGACACAATCTACAATACAGTCTATATCCCAGTCCCAACTGACTCTCCATATACAGTCCCAGTTCCTATCGACTCGACCTACTATATATACAAGTACAACATAACCTTCAAGGTAGAGTCATTGGACAGTGTTGTGTATGGAGGCAAGGATATATTTGTAACATGGGATCACAATATCGAACCCGATTTGTCCCATTATACCGTGTATTTACGCATGGGATTGGGCGTGTGGGCATCGAACGTTGATGTTGATACAACATGGGTCGAAATTACATTGCCCGATACTGGATCATATTTCATCTCATGTACGGCGAGTGATAGTAGTGGGAATGAAAGTCCACCTTCAAATGTGGTAGAGTATAGGTGTGTGAAGTGAGAGCTATCTCTTTTTAGCTAGAGCATTCATAAGCTGTTGTCTTTGCTTCTCGTCCAAGCTATTCAAAAGCTCCTGCTGATCCATCTTCGTCAAAGAGTTCCATCTCTCATAGAGCTGAAAATCGTACTCTGTCAATCTCTTCTTGACTGCATTGAGATCACTATACCTGTTATTCTCCACCATCTCCTGTATAGCTCCAGAGAAGTCTCCAACTTGTACAAGCTCGTCTATCTCAGCATCTGTCTTATCTAGCTTGTATCCTTTCTTCAGCTTATATTCTATAATCCAATGTGCTGGAGTCCCACCAGCTACTCCCTTCCTAAGCCAAGTCCCAAGGAGTGGGAGGAGCGTCTCAGTCCATGTTCTAACCTCTCCCCTACGTGGAGCGAATGTGCCATAGGGAGTTATATTTCTTGCAATGTAGTCTCCAGTGTCCTTAGCTTTATCAATACCGGATGCACCAGGATGACGTATTGGTCTTCTCATCCAAACAGAATAATTGATCGCATTTTCGATGCTAAGCTTTAACATTGGTTCCATCTTGTTCCATAGAGTTTTGTTAGTCTCATCGAACCCTCCAAACCATGCCTCGAGGTCCCTGATATATCTGAATAGAGGTGGGACTATATAAATCTCTCTCCCCTTCTTATCCTTTATTCCAATATCTATGTCCATCTTATGTTCAGGCTCATTCTGTATAGCGAGGTGTGCTTTATCCTTATCCCAAACTACCTTCTTCTTTTTCTTTGTCTCTTCCCAATCTATTCCAGTCAACCCATATGTTATGAGGTTGGTGAGAACGAAGAGTCCAGCTACACCCTTTGCTAAGTGTTTTGTGTACTCAACCTGTAAGAATTTCATCTCACTCTTTGTCAGTCCAGTATGCCTAAGGAATCTTGGGGCTGCTCTAAAGTTCCGTACACCGAGCGATCCTGATAGAAGTCGTAGGTTTGATATAGTCCAGTTGCGAGCGAACAGTAGAATGTTCAGAATCATAGACTGTCCTGGAGTGAACATGCTTCTAGTCAGCGTGCCGAGGTTTGAGTTGACAAAATCGGCTGACATAAAGCCAGCTCCATCCTCGCTAAAGCCATGTTGTATAGCCCTACTATATACACGAGCATACATCATCTCCTGTGCATTTTGAACTATCCCTCCCCATAACACCTTATCATTAAGCTCCTTAACAGACCTCAGCGGGTGACTCTTCAACTTCTCCCAATTAGATATTAGCTCAGGAAAGTTTCCCTTCATCCCTTCATGTAGCTCACCTGATGCTTCTCTAGCAGCTTCAATACCAACACCATGCTTTGCCATGTGCATTTGTAGCTGAGCTCTATCATCAAAGCCATACTTTTTAATTGTTCCCTCTTTGGCTCCACTCACTACTATCCTTGCAGTCTTTAGAAAGTCAAAGTTCATCTCGTCCAACATATCAGAGTATATATTCCATCCATGTATTAGAGGATTATACATTATAATTCTCTTGATAGCCCCTCTAATTCCAGTATATGCTCTAAATAGAAAAGCATTTGATCCTCTTGGTGCTGCTACAGCTTTCATCCCAGCTGCAAACTGTGGGTGTACCCAGATGTCATGCTTCTTAAAAAAGGAAGTAGTTCTTGCAAGGTCTGGACTGGCAATGTTTATATATCCTTCTCTATATTTTGTAGAGACAACAGGCCTGCCAGTAGCATCTATCATTCCTCTTATACTATCTACAAACTTCTTATTTGTAGATGCTCTGCTCATAGACTGAAACCATGCTCCTACCAATGTTGGCATATCATAGATTGGATGCAGGCCATATTTATCCTCTGCCTCTTTTAGTGTGGCTATAGTTCGATGAATAGAAAAGCCAGACTTCTCTCGTAGAGACCTACCTCTCACAAGCGCACCAGCTCTTTCAAGTGCATTAACTTTATCTGAGTATAGATGCATAACATAGTTGCTAAGAGTTGCATCAAGCACACCAAGCTTCTGTGCCCAGTCGGCTCCAGATTTCATCAGGTCTATATATTGATCTCTAGCCTTGGCCTCGCTCTCAGATAGTTGTATAGATGGATCTTCTATAGATAACAGAATATCTTTCTGCCTATTATGCTTAACACCGAGCGCTTTTATGTTAGCTAGAACCTCTCTTGCCAATAGCTGTCCTCTCATTGACGATACATGAACACCACCCTGCCATCTCAAAACAGACCGCTCAAACGATGTCATCGCGTCCATAGGGGATTTTGTAGCGACTGCCTTCTCAATAGCAGGGTGGACTATCCTTGCATATTCCTCTCCAAACGCTGTATTTGCAACTGATCTCCTCTGATCCTCATTCAGCTTATCAAACTCGCTTCCGTACATCTCATTGGCTATACGATCCTGCACAGTTCTCCCTGCCTTGTCCATCACCATAATACGATCTCTGACAAGCTTTGCTCCATCTTCAGACGCTCTCATTTCATGGAGCCTGTCGATCAGGTGTGACTGCTCCTCCATTGGTGTAATCTCGTTGACAGTCCCACCAAACTCTTTAATCTTAGAATTTATAGATGCTTGTAGATATTCTGGAGACAGCCTTTTGTTTGTTATAGAGATGCCAGCACCCTTAGCAATCCCCTCCTGCCTTATTGTAAACTCATGCACTGACAGTCCTTCATATTCATCCGTGCCACCCTCATAGCTAACATTATTCCTCTGCAGCACACCAACAACCTCTGGAGGTAGCTTTGATATATCTCCTCTATGCTTGATAGCTGGCTGTCCTTTTTGCTCTGCAACCTCTTCCAGCTTCTCCGCCTGCGCTATCATCCCTTCTACATCCTGAGCTGCTATCTGTTGCCTAACAGCTTCTTTTCCAGCTGGAGCTTGCCGAACAGCATGTGTCTCCTCTATTGTTTTAGATAGTGGGATAGCTTGTTGAGTAGGAATAGTTGGAGTATCAATGCCACCAAATGCTATGTTAGGCCCTGATATAACTCCAGCAGTTACAAGCCCACCAACAACTGATCCCACTACACGGGATACAACAGTTTTAAATATCATAGCCTCTCTATTGTACCCACCTTCTTCAAGTGTGCTAACAAGTTCCTGCAATCCCTCTGTTCCACCTTCAATCAATGTAGTAATAATAGCTCCCATTAATCTGCCACTAATATTTGGGGAGTCTAGCTTTTTAAACACAGCAGTAATCCCAATATTCTCAAGGTATCCATTAATGACACCAACAGTTAGTGGGATTATCGTTTTTAGCTCATCAGGAATTTCTTTTCCAGTAGTCTTCTCATATTCATAGATAGTCTTAGCTGCTTCTCCACCTTCTATCACTCCCATACTCATTAGTCCCATTGGCTTGCTAACCTTAGAAAGGAGTCCAAGTGCTGCCATTTGTGGGATGTTAGAGCCAGCCATCATTACAAGACGCTTTGGGTCTGTAAAGAACTCTGTCAATTTTTCAGGTGGTAGTTGGTATTTAAGTGGAATGTCAGGAGCACCCAGTACTGGTTTCTCACCTTCTATATTTTTTGCGACTGCATTAAAATGATTAGTAATGTTAC
>Ga0180007_10005731_pt1 | contig 12405 bp, 18 predicted proteins | sample MM_PC_MetaG_FD_121122 | JGI IMG/M metagenome (GOLD analysis project Ga0180007, IMG submission 121122) | Groundwater microbial communities from the Aspo Hard Rock Laboratory (HRL) deep subsurface site, Sweden - MM_PC_MetaG | ecosystem: Environmental > Aquatic > Deep subsurface > Groundwater...
CATCCCAATCGCTCTGGAACTCAGCAGTGAAGCCCGATATCTCACCCATATTCTGTTCAAAGGAGATATGGGTAGGCATCACAACGCGGCTCACTGTTCCATCTGGTGTAGTAATGGTTAAGGTTTGTGTAGTACTCATTATGTTATATGCCCCGTCTCTACTTCTAATGTTACTGTATATACGTCTCTGGTGTTCTTCAACATACTAGCAAGGTAGTCGCTATTGATAAATCTACCGAAGTATCTCCTGATGAATGGATCCTGATCAGCATCCGAATCCCAGGTCTCTACTGCCCTCACAGGATAAGAGTAAAGGATCATCTTGAGAACCTTCTTGAAGTCAGCGTGGCTCATAGAAGAACCGATAAGGCGTATATCTATCCTGTCTAGTGGATTAAAGTATGAATATGCTTTATTTGTAAGGCGTCCATCATAAGCCCTTACTGTTTGCTGTCTAAGCACAGGCTCAATCTGTAATACTGGATTCATCACAACGACCGTTGCAGAGGCAGGAACGGTATGGAAACCAAGATTCCCTGGTCCAGTCATTGTTTTAGTAGTAAGGTATGGGGCAATGTCGGTCGCCGCTATTGTGGCTTGACTACCAAGAGCAAATGTTGAGCCAGATTGCCAATATACTCTAAAATGGTCGGGATACCTATAAGCAGCAAGGGCATCCGTTGGCGTCGTCCAAGTTATGGTAATGGTGCTACTATCTACAACTGTAACATTCTCCCACTCACTAGGAATGGTCTTTATCCACCCAAAGTGGTCGCTATCTACTGTTGAGGTACTGGTATCATAGCAAGCGAGCGCCAAGAATGAATATGTGCCCGCTAGCCAAGTACCCCCACTAGGAACCTTAGTTACAGTACTAGACTCCGACGGAAATGGATGATTTACTGTTATTGTTAATTCTGGATGTGCCATTATAGCCCCACCTTTCCTTGTTCAAGCCTCAACTGCTCTAATCTGTCTATGCCCCGCGAGCCACCGCGTACCATCTGTCCTTTGGTTACATTGAGCATCTGAGATGTAATATCTGACCAGTTCATTACTTTAACTGGAATAGGTTCAATTACTGGTTGCTGACTTTGTTTGCGTCTACCTAACAATCCACCTAACAGACCACCTACTGCTGTACCTATTGGACCAAATGCTGAACCAATGGCTGGCAATATACCCGCCGCGGCACCTCTCCAGCCTCCTTGAGCGCCACCAGTTATACCAGCGGCCATCACATTCTGCCAGTTGATATTACCGTACCAAGGTTTAGAGGGGTCTATATCTTGATCAAAGGAAGCCATGATATCACGACGGTTAGATCCTACTACTCCCGCCATATCTTCCCAGGGGACACCAGTTGTTGGTACTTTATTATATCCTTCCTTACCAAGAGCCATCCACTCAGGAAATACCTCTGTAAATGCTGCCCCAATCCTACCATAATGTGACTTTAATGCACCTAGTCCACCATAAGCTGGGTGAGCCATTTGGCTTCTACGCCAATCAGCGTAAGTACCGAAGCCACCTGCTTGACGAGATTGCTCAAATAGTCGCATTGTCTCACGATGCGTCTCTTCAAATACCTCTAATATTCTTTTGTTATATTCTATAAGGGGGTCTATAATCTCTTTGATAGTCGTACCACCGCTACCTCCTCCTCCACCAGTAGGAACTACTGGAACAATTGGAGTAGTTGGTGTAGTCGGAGGGGGAGCTCCTCCACCAGGACTGCCCCTCAACATCCAGTCTGGTACATAAGCACCAGCAGGAGCGCCAGGTTGTAGACCCGTTTGTTTATAAAGTTGCTTCCTATTCTCTATAATCCTTTGTTTCTCTGGGCCTTCAGGCATGCTCTCTAATCCCTGAAGATATGTTGGAGGAAGTTGTTCATATGCAGGGGCAAGGTGTTCTTTATATAGTCCACCTGCCCATCTGCCAAAAGCATAACCGGCACCCGCCGCTATTATAGCCTTTCCAGCAAACGTAGTTAAGGCGGCAGTCATTGCATTAATAGCTACAGCGGCCAAAGTGCCACCAGCAGTAATTGCTCCTATCTGTATGACCATCTTAGCCGACTCGTCGCTAGACTTTCCAGTTTTAGATATATACTCATCAAGCTTCTTAACTACATCTAGTAATAAATCATAGTATGCCTTTGTGAACGGAGTTAGTCTATCTCCTATTTCCTGTCTCATCTCAGACATTCTAGCTGCTGCTATCTTTGCCTGATTAGCCGTAGAATCTATCGTTCTGCCAAGGTCTCCTACTGCCTTATCAGCCTTCTCTGTAATGACCTCATATATTAACTGGGCCTTATCGGACATGTCATTTAGATCATAGTTGGCTCCTTCTGCGGCCCTCTCTAATTGCTCATGCTTAAGAACAGATTCATTAATAACGATACCTAGCGATTTGAGACTCTCAAATTCACCAGTCATAGAGGCACGGAGGCGTTCGTGAACCTCCTCTGGCCTCATATTATTGAAGCTAGCTAGGTCAGCAGATAACTCAGAATAACCAGTAGAAAGCTTGAATGATTCCTCACGCGTGAGGCCCATTTGTGTGGCAATATTAAATAGCTGTGCAGTATTAGCCTGTAATTCAAGTTTATTACTAACTAAACCCGCTACAGAGACATTAGCCCACCTCTGTATATCAGCGGTCATGTCACCAAAAGAGGTCTTGACGAGACTCCTTGTTTCTTCAGCCTCCATGCCAAGTCTAGCAAGTTCTTTAATAGCTAGTCCAGCACCAGCAACAATACCAGCACCTATCAGTGGCCCTAGAGACTTAAATGAAGCCCCTATTTTAGAAGCCGTACCCTCTCCTTTCTTCTCAATGACGGAGAGTTCCTTGTTTACCTTCTCGGCTCCCTTGAGCAATATATCTACATTTAACTTTCTACTTGCCATCTCTCTTCCTCTCCTCATCTTTGTTAACCGCGTGCGACAGCATTGCTATCCCTTGATGCATCCATCCTGGCATCTCAAGGGTACTCATTGGGAGGCTCTTATTACAATATTGTCCGTACCAATCCAAGATAAACCTCTCTTGTGAATAGTTCGTCATAAACGGACAGCTGTCAACGATTACATAATGGGGGAGATCATCGTGTAATACTATTGTCCTGTTTGCGCACCCGTCGCATCGTTGCTCTTTTCCCCCTTGGCAACAACAGGTTTCGTCGCAGGTGACGTGTTGCTCCGCGAGCGAATAGTAAAATCCAACTTGTTGAGTTCCTCCTCAGACAGGCTCATAACAGCCGAGACAACGCTACCAAGATAAACAAGTATTCCAGGGGGAAGTCCATCTAGTAAACTATCTTCTATTACATTGAACTCTCTGCCTATGAGATTGACCTTGTAAGTCTTGAACTCAATAGGCTTGCCTTCTTCGTCTAGCAAGCCTTCAATGTTGGTAATACCATGGCGCAGGTATAACACAATAGCCATCCCGCTGTCATATTTGCCACCATCATCTACTGATATAGATGAGATATAGGTCGTTAACAGACTAGGTAATGCAGAAATGGTGAACTTTACTCCACCTATGTCTACTACCTTGCTATTCAATCTACTCCTAAACATAGAGGCAGTACCGAGAATATCTTTCAGTTCTACCTCTCCATCCTTCTTCTTCTTAGCCATCTGATCCTCCTATAAAACTAGCCACTGGACATAGAATGCCGTGGCGCCTGACGCTACTGATTGTCTCATATGTAATGTGTATACGGCTTTGCCGTTCTGACTTTGTACTACGGGATATTGTGCTATCCTAGCAGTAAATCCAACCTTCGCTGGTTCGCCTGCCAACCCTCCTCTATTGGGCCAGAATACAAAGTCTAGGTCGTTCTGGTTGAGATACAGAGACTCAAAGTCTACAATGGCCGGGTTCGGCGCCTCAACAACCATTATAATCACCGGGTCTCTGTCCGTAATGGTAGGCCTACTATACCCCTGGTCTCCGTCCATGCACGGCCTATGGACTAGATTATTGCCTACATCATAAGAGATTAGAGATGATATGAGACTAGTAATGGTTCCCCCACCATCAATCTGCATAGTTAGGCCATAGTCTTTAACAGGAAAAGGGGCTCTCCCTGGATAATATGTAGGCATTGCTATTGTACCACTGGGACCCTTCTGACCTATGAATGAGAAACTCATCGTAGGTATAGAAGCGGCTCCCCAAGTGAATACAACATTGCCCACGCACCCAGATGCCTTCTGCCGTGAAAAGTCTATAACCCTATTGAGGTCTACGGGGGCTATATCCCCTCCCTCACTCTCATGAGTAAGACTTCCTACATCATTGCTTAAGGTATATGTGTATTGAATCGCTGGAATTGTCCCAGATTCGTCTTCGTTGAACCCGCAGGCCCTCATTAGACGTCCCTCAGGAGGAGGTAAGCCGCCCGAATCACTACCCCTGAATTCTGATGTAAACTGTAGGCGAGTTGTAACTCCACCTACAACATCAAAATAGGGACTATTCTGGCCCATATATTGGCCATTCGGATACGAATCAGCGACCCTTACCTGTAATTCCAGATCCAATACACTATATGCCTTCTCTGCCTGAGGGTAGGTTGTTGACCCCGCCGCCCAGGCTAGCATAGTCCGTTTTGTATACCCAGTGTAGGCCATGGTTATCCTTAACTCGCAGCATAAGCAAGGGTCAAAGGTGTAGCACCAGAATCCACGCTCTGCTGCATTTTCAGCGTGTAAACAAACTTGCCATTTACATCACTCATAACCGGGTAATCGCTGAGGTAAGCGTCAAAGGACACTACACACTCAACGTTCTTGCCCCCGCCGTCTTGGTGAGTAAATGATACAAGCAGTTCCTCTGCTGTAGTACTAAATGCTGTCTCCCAGTCTACCGTTCCTGTGGCATTTGCCTCAATAGAAATGGTAATATCTGGTTCCCTACCTGTTATGATGGGGGCACTATAGCCATAGGTGCCATTGATGTCAGCCCTAGGGTCTATGATATTCCCTACATCGTAGGTAACTGACTGAACTACTTGACCTGAGATGACGCCGAGCGACGCACCACTAATGGTCAAGGCATAATTCTGAACTGGTACTGGTGTCTTACCCTGAGAAATATTGATAGATGGAGCAATTATTTCTGCTACCGATCCACTGGGTAATCCCTCAAAGGTGAACGCCATTGTCGGCATCTGTCCTGCTGTCCAGTTGAAGACAACATTGCCGACACAGCCAGAAAATACATGCTGTAGGCGGTCGTTGTTGACCTTCAAGTTAGCACCAGAAAGAATGCCTGCTGGGCTACTTGAAGCCAGATGAGGATCACCAAGGGCATACGAATAGTATATACTACCCGCTCCACCCGCGGCGGTCTCTTCAAAGCCACAAGCCCTCAATAGACGCATTTCAGGTGCTGGATAGTCGGCTACATTACTGCCTCTGAATTCAGAGGTGAAGTTAACCATGCCCCGCCTGCCGCCTGCTCTATTGTGGTCCGACTGATACGCACCAACATAGTTGTTGTTGGATATAATATCAAACCTTGTATTATCAAAGTTCAGGTCGCTCACTCTGTAAGCAGCCTCGGCGGTCGCACTACCACTGGCACCAGCACTCCACGACACCGACGTCTTTCTAACTAAACGTGTGTACATTCCTTATTCTCTCCTTAATATGAATATCTTAGTTCTAACAGATACTTTATGTCCATGATATATCTCTCTCCGCCAGGAAGCACCACTGGGGCTATGCCATCTAAAGGATGACACCTTAACACGCCGACATCACTGAGTTCTTGAAATAGTGTCTCATCAAACCAGAGCTTTACTAGTTCTTCCCAGATGGTCGTGGCGACATCCTCATCATCGATAGTAATACGAATAACCATCGTGAGTGGATAGTCGAGTGAGCCATTAACGTCGCTGAAGAACTCTCCAGATCCGAAGAATATCTCAGCGTATGGTGCTTCGGCGTATTCATCAAGAATAGGGATCGTACTAACCGAATGGAAGCGAGCCGTTCCTGCTCCGTCGTCCATTGCCGTTAGGTGATCCTTAATCTTATTCTTGACATCTCCTATTGTTGACATATTACACCCACTCTATCTTAATAGAACGATACCAGCTATCTACTGCCTGTTCTGTATAATGCTTGGGCTTGATGGTTATCGCGCCCCTTGAGCGGGCGAACACTACTTGTCCCGCTACCTGAAACCTCATAACTCCCTCTGTCTGAAGCGGAGGTATGACTCCCCCTACATCTTGAATCTCAGCATAAGGCTTGTCACTTGTAATACGAAGACCGTCCTTCCTCTCTCTAATATTCATAGACCTGGCGAGTTTTCCCTCACCAATATGCTTGGTAAGCTCACTCTTAAGCTTACTAGCATTCCAGTCTATCTTAATCTTGAGAGGCTTGTTCCATCCCAATTACAGTGCCACCGCCCCGATCCAGAAGTTCCTTATTTCGGTTATCTTCCTATGAACATCTGTGATGCTCCACTGCCCGCCACCGCCAGCGAACACCGTTGAGGCTTCCTTAGCCTTGTGAGTTGCTATGTAGTCACATACTTCACCAACGACGCCTTGGAAATTTACTGGTGCTCCTGATACCTGAATGGTTGTGCCAGCGTGCGTGCCACTCGTCACTTCTATCGTAGTACCTGCTGCTCTAACGGTATAACTTGTATCATCATCGGGCGTAAATGAAGGATCAAGCAGGTATGGAGTGGAATTCGTATAATAGTAATTACCAACCGCCTGTTGGAGGGTATACGTACTCTCGTTAGAGAGCATATGCCGTAGAATGAAGCCAGTATATTCTGACTCGCTAAACATCTTGTTGTTGTTGTCCAGGAAGATCTTCTTGAGTTCATCCTGTAGACTTACTGTAGTTATATCTCCACTAGCCATACCTGCTTGACCTCCAATCAATTACGATGCTGAGTTAGTTATAGACCCCATATAGTCATCTTCCACAACGCCATAGGCTGCCCTAACCACGGTGATTATCTTGTGAGTGCTATCGCCGTAAGGAACCAAGCCCCCACCATGCAGGTAAGGAGCGTCCCAAGCGAACGCGAGGTTCTGCTTGTTGGTAACGAACGCACAATACTTGCTGAGCTCACCGAATCCATAAGAACTCGATGCGATGCTATAGACGGGAATGCCCATGAAGGACCAGTTGAACCCGCCATCAGAGGTCATGGGACCCATAACCGCTGTGGACTTCAGTGACACGAAGTTACCCCATGCCCTGCGGTCCATAACGATAGCGAAGTCCTGAGGATCAAGGTTGCCATGAGCGGCGACACACTGACCCACAACACTACCCATTAACCTAAGGTTCTGAGCAATCTCTCCGTCTGTGCCATCGGTCCTGAAGTTAGACTGTCCCGTAGGAAGAGTCTCATTGATACCCGGCGTGCCTGTGGCAATCGCCTGAATAACCAGATCCTGAAAAGTCTTGAGCAATGCACCAGCGTGATTCTGGGCAATCTTCTCAAGGTTTTTTGGTTCTAGAAGGTTGCTTTCCAGCATGTGTGGCTCAATAGTGAGGCCAACACGATATGCCGCTACCGTCAGACTAACGTCTGCAGTTGTCGTGCCATTACTGACCAGGGTACCATCGGCTACCGCGGCTGCCGTAGAATCTACGGTCTGAACGGTGATGGCTCCCTTGCCAACCGGCACACCGAGGTCACTATTAACGTGCTTGAGCCATTTGAGATTGGCCAACATAGACTTGTTAACAATATAACCCCATTCGGTTGAAGTTGTAGCTGCCATTTATAATCCTGCTTGTTTCTTGAGAGCCGCACTTACATTAGTAAGGGCTCTATCCGTGTCATCCTTTCCTTGATAAGTGGGGAGGTTAGGATTGCTCACGGGCTGATCTCCCTGTCGTGCGGGACTCCCAGTATTGTCATCTGTAGTCCCTGTGGAATCACCAGGATTATCTGTATTGTCGCTGGCTTTCTCTTCTTTGCTCAGCAACGTTGCCAGATACTTCGCTTGAGCATCTATTTCCTCTGGAGTTCGCCCTGTCAGTAGAACCAGGGACTCTTTATCAAGCCCATATTCTACTTGAGCGTCCTTGCGAGCTAACTTCAACTCAAGCTGTGCTACCCTGTCATTGTCAGGTACAGACCCGCCTTTATTATTGTCAGTGGCTAGTTTTGATTCCAACTCAGCTATCTTGGTTGCTTGACTAGCAAGCTTATCCTTAAGTCGCTGCTTAGCCGCCCGATCATTGGCTGCCCTCTGCTCGGGGGTGGATTGATCCCCCTCTGCTCCCTGCTCGTCGTCCATTGTTACATCAATGTCAACGGTGTCTTTGTCATTGTCCATTACGGACCTCCTATTTGTATTGGGCTGGGTAGCCCCTCGGTCCTCTGGGGTGTTTATGCCTTTTGGACCGGATATTTATATAATGGGCATAGCCCACGTCTTCTATTTATTATCAAAGCTCATAAGGTGTCTGATACGAACCTTGAACTCATCGTCTGTAATGGCGCCAACATCATAAGCATACTGAACATTAGCCAGTTCTGTCTGCTTCTCTTGGCTGTCTAATATAGAGAAGGGCTCAAAGGTAAGCGCCGCACCGTGCTCTCCATAGATATCTATGAGCAACTTTCTCTGTATGCTCACGAATTGAAGGGTAGGCAACATAGCGAGCCGTCGCGATACACCGCTCATTGTTATGGTGTCTGGTGAGAGATAGTCATACATTGACTCACGATAGAGCTTCAATAGCCCCTCGTGCTCTACCATAAGCTTCTCAACGGCGTCACCATTGAATACATTGTGGACGCCTATGTCAGCCCCGGGAATGAATATTCTCTTCTTATTGGCTGCGAATGCCGCCTTTGCTTGGTCCATATTGCCCGTATATGACCCCGTTATAATGGTGGCAAGCGCCGACGAGTCTGTCTCACCCTTAATGGTCTTTTCTATCTCTTCTAACCTGAAGAATGTCTTCTGACTAGGCCAGAGAAGTCCCTTATCATTGGGCAATATAAAGAGCATCTCGTCGGTGGTCTTTACCCCTGCTTCAGATGCGGTGAAAGGCATCTCAGAGGTAGTGGTCCATTCTTTGTTCTTGATCTCTTGGTCTATGACTATTACTATATTAGAGAACTTAATGTATACCCTTCTATGTCCTGAGAGAAGGACGCCGTCCTCATCTCTGATATTGGTGACTACCTTGTCGTTGTCTATATAGATTATATCATAGATGAACTTACCCATGAAGATAGCCACTGAGCCGTCTATGAGCAGGTGCTTCGCCATTGTGGTGGGAGGAATATCCGTCAAGGGCTTTTGTGCTTCTCCTTCGAGAGCCTCCCCAGCCATTATATATGCCGTTAGTTTGTTAACGGGAGACCTGTTGAGCCCGGTAATGGACATCAGACTATAGATCTCTCTCCCTGTTACGATAGGATAATCATGCTCAGTTTGAGTATTGATTAGTGCCTGTCCTTCGAATATAATATCTTCCATTAGTTAACCTCAGAAATATATGGGCTCTTGCATCGCCGAGATGGCCATCAGAATGCTTGAATATAAGTCGCTATGAGACCACTCCCAGTTGCCATTTACTTTGATATTGAACACCAATGATTCAAGGTCTCTCTTATATTGGGAATCAGATACCCTGAACTTGTTTTTCTTAACAATAGTCATCATATAGTCGCTCAGTGCCTTCTTGTTAGGATATGTAAGGTGAATACCATTCATGCCCCTAAAATGAGAAGTACAGAGAGACTGAAATAGCATACTGTTGAAATTGGTCTCTATGGTTATGTACTGGTGTCTTACTGGATACTTCTTGATGAATTCAGCAATACGCGCGGCCTGCCCCCCATCTTTGTCTATAAAGTCCCCCCTGGTCTTATAGACATCCACTAGGTCTATATATTCCCCAGCACGACGGAGGACAGACACAACTGTCTCATCGTTCTTTTCCCCCACATCTATTCCGATGTAATAGACAGCGCGCGCATTAGGATCTATATCTGTTGCTATTTGTATATCAGGAAATAGATAACGTGTTCCTGCCCCTACTGGTAAGCATAATATATGTTGCTCATAGTCAACAGGAATGAGACTACGCTTGAAGTCCTCAAAGACGCTCTCATAAGCAGGCACATCGGCTATGATCTCATCGGGGGTTACCCTGAATGGAACGTAGCCTGTTAGAGTATCCTGCTTCATCTCTTCTATGAGAGACCTTACGTGTCCCCCTACGCCTAATAGTATAATCTTTGCTGTTCCCTTGAGTTTGGCCTGTGTTAGGTAAGGCTCAGTAATGCCTAATATAGTCCTTTCGCTTCTATGAGCCTCATCAATGATTAACAGGTCGGCGCTCCACCCTTCCTTCTGGGCTGAGTTATCAACAGAGATAGCCCGCAGTTGGGCGCCGTTATGGTATAGTTTCTCAGTTGTAGTATCAATGAAAGGCTTCATATATGACCCTATATATCCCCTTAGTTTCTCTACCATACCTGCTATTTGTCTGAATAGTATGCCCTTGCTCTGGCCTAGGGTGGGCATTCCAACTATTACGCTACCGCCTGCTAGAATGTATGCTGATGCTACTAATGCTACTGAGTATGTCTTGCCTGTTTGTCTAGGCATCTGTATTATGGTTTTAGGATTACTCAGCAGATGCTCCACCGCGGACCGCTGCCAGTCGCCTAGCCATTCATTGTCTAATAACTTTAGAATGTTCTCTACTGAATGGGTGTTAATCTTCTGTATCACTATCTACACCAAGGATATCCTGAATCGACTGACTAGGCTTGATATTTTTGTCGTTGCTATCCGAATCTATAGTCTTGTCTATTAGCCACCGCGCCGAGACTACATCTCCGTCCTGTATTGCTTTACGGACACATTTCATAGCATCCACAAGGTCAGTTGTAGAGATTTGGGCTGTGATAATTTCCTTTACTACTTGCTTGACCTCAGGACACTTTAAGTCTCTATATATAGTTACCTGAGATACTCCAAATAGTTCCATTAAGTGAGGAATGTCGGGGCGACCGCCCATGCATATAATCTGAGCAATCTGTTCCCTTCTGTCCTTTGTTGATAGAGATACCGCCGGTTGCATATAGAATTCCCTCCGAGACCTATAGCCTCACTCTTTAATAAGGGGAATATCTACCAATAAGTGCCTGAATATAAGGTTATTTTGGAGTATGGGTAATTACCTGAGGTCCCCTTTCTTCATAATAAATAGAGTACCAATAAGCCCATCCATTGTATCTACCTTCTCTTTGAGCTTGTTGAGGTGTATTGTGAGCCCGCCGATGGCGTCGGCTATTGATTCTATGGCAATCCTATATTGCTTTAGCTCTTCCTCTATTAGTTCTACTCTTTCTTCTATGGTCAATGTCCCGTCTTCCATTATAATCCTCCTATTCGTAAACCTCGCCCTTTTTGTAGGGTTCTCTGTTGTTTTGTGCCCTCTGAAGCTCTTTTACTGCCTTTTCCAGTTCCTGAATCTTGGATACTAGCATTAGAATAGCCTGTGAATTGTTGATGATGACCTTGCTACATTCTTGTAGTGTTAGCTGGTCAACTTCTTCTTGATTGGTGTGTTCCTCTTCCATCTTATCCTCCTATCTCTATTACCAACTCGTCCCTGAGTATATCCCCTTTTTATATATGAAGTCTGTATTATTGCTATATGCGAATTTGGCTTGGTTATACATGTTGTAGATGTTGTGCGCGTCTCTCATGAGCATATTATGTAAATACATAGCGCTCATTGACAGCGCGGGCGATGGTGATATGGTTCCACTATCCATTATCTATCCTCCTACGAGCAATCTCTCTCTAACTGCCAATAAAGAATTTACATAGCTTGCTACGCTTGCCCACATTTGGTCTTTATTAATCTCTCCGTGTTGCTCTGCCCATGACCACGCTGATAATTCTATTTCAATGCCCTCAAGCCTACGAATCAATTCTTCTCTATTCATAGAGATATACATATGCCCTAACTCGTGGCATAAAATGCTATCAAACTCTTCTTCATCAGCATTGACAGCAATAGACAATGGATAAGCAAGATACAGCCCATTGCTTTCCTCTACTTCTCCCATGAGCGGGAATATCGCAAAGTCAGGTCCTTTCCCAGAGACAATGAATTTCCAAGTGTGTTGAGAACTTCTGATAACACGACATAGTTCTATTACTTCTTCTTTAGAAGGAGGACAGGGAAAGTCTGAAATATACATTGTTCCTAATCTTCTTATGGAATATTGCATTCAATCCTCCTGTATTCTAGCCCTTGCCAAGGCTATATAATCTTCATTTATCTCTATGCCTAGAAATGACCTACCTAACTTCTTACATACAAGACCTGTTGTCCCTGCTCCACAGAAGGGGTCAAG
>Ga0180007_10005732_pt1 | contig 12404 bp, 18 predicted proteins | sample MM_PC_MetaG_FD_121122 | JGI IMG/M metagenome (GOLD analysis project Ga0180007, IMG submission 121122) | Groundwater microbial communities from the Aspo Hard Rock Laboratory (HRL) deep subsurface site, Sweden - MM_PC_MetaG | ecosystem: Environmental > Aquatic > Deep subsurface > Groundwater...
GAATAATAAAAAACATGAAAAACCGAGCTAAACAATTTGGCCTGAAACTGGTGGAAGCAGCTGATGTGGCTGGGACTGATATTGCTGTGCCATCAACAATATAATTTAAAGTTTATTGGGAGTCAATATGTTTTTTATATTCAGCAACATAATTTCTGCCTTGATAGGCAAGCGTAAGTTTATAAACTCCGTCTGGTTTATGAAGGCTTTCTGTAAGTATATCCTTTGCCCATTGTTCGTAATTATTCCATTTTTTGTTGAAGCATCCCCTTATGGGGAAGAAAACATGGGGGGTGAAAAGCCGGGCAGCTTCTTTGTGAGTAGCAAAGACAGCGCTAAACTTGTCTATGGTAAAATTATTGAAAAGATTAAAACTGAAATCTCGGTCAAAGGATTTTCTAAACTCGGCAGCAGCATTGGCTTGACGGACTTTATGGTTATTTCTCCAAGCAAAATACGCCCCGATACAAGCGAGAATCAGGAGGCCGATGAAAGTGTTGAAAGTCAATTTGATATCCTTATTTGGTTTATAATAATTGTTTTGTTCCCGCTATATTATGCTTCATCAAAAAGCATATAGAGAGATTAATTATATACCCCATCGTCTAAAGAGGATTTTTTTTTGTTTATATTTTCTGATGAACTTTTTTTACAGTTAATAGGGTTGGGATACATATAAGTACAATGATATTCGATGCCTTCACATGTTGCGGTGAAGTTATGAATACCACGATAAACGGTTTCATTCGTTATTATTATTTGATTTGGTGGGCATCCAATAGATCCGGATGCTAAAGATTTTGATATTCTTGCGGAAGTGCAACCATTGATTAACGGTCCAAAAATAGCAATTATTACTATAAACTTAAATACTTTGCCCATGTTATTCTCCTATATGTTATTAAAAGTTTTATAACAGGTGGTTATGCGATTTATCAACGTCTTTTAACGTAACTAAATAGTTTTTTTGCACAGGAGATTAAATGTCTAAGATTTTCTTCATTAATCGTAGCAACCCCGGTAGCAGTATCATATGTGCTTATATCTTGCTTGGCGTTCTCATATTTGCCAACGGCCATGCGGAAGCGTGCTCGTTTATAAATCGGGATGTAATGCTCAATCAACAAACAAACTATAGTATGCGGATACAGCATGTCCTCCGTGTTTAATCTGGTTACTAAGAGATGTAAACAGATCTACAGAGATGTTGTTAAATTCTTTCCGCTTATCACGTCCAATGGCTTGCCAGTTTCCAAAGATAATCCCAATAATGAGAGTAATGAAGCTAAAGACGACACTGTAACTATTGAAACTTTGAAGGAACTCGGTAAACATTTATTGAGACTCCTTTTCTTTTTTTTGGTTGGGTTTTTCTTAGGCGGTGGTTTTACATGGTCTCCATTCTACAGAAAAGAATAACAAGTGATTATAAAGTTTTGGATAGCTTTACCATTGTAAGAAACTCTGGAAAGATTAAAAACAAATTATTCTAAAACCAAAAGTTAGCTACACAAAACTTGTAATTTATTTATTTTATTATATTCAATAATTATATAGCTTATTAACAGATTTTTTATGGTAATATTTTTCTATCTTTATGTATATCATTCAATTTTACGGTTCATATAGAAGGATGATTCATTTACATTGAATCCTCAATATCCCGCATAGCCTGCCCTAAAAAAACAAAAGCCCCTTGCTTCAATTATCTGAAGATCGGGGCTTTATTGTATCCGGTCATTCTTAATCCTTTTAAGAGTAAAAAGCTAAAACGATATAACGGATTATTTATTGAAGATTCTATATTGAAAGCAACGGGAAATCTTCGACAATAATGAGCAACTATACATAAATTCCGCTAACATTTTGCTTTAATTAAATCAATAAATATTTAAAAAGTATTAGAGATTTCTTATTATCAATATAATGTAAATTTAACGTGACACTTTAAATTTGCATCGTATTTTGCCCATATAATTTTCACTTATGCCGGTATTCCTTTGAATGTAAAGAGCCCCGGTATAGGGCAAGGCAATTGAAGTAAATTATCAGAAGATTGGCAAAAACCGCCTTGATAAGGCAAGATGTTTATGAGATAGTAATCACAATAAGGATAAATAAATAAAACCGAGATAGACTGAGCATGCTGCTATCACCCAAACCGGCAAAAAGCGTATGATGGAAATTCAATACTCTGAAAAAGCAGTAAAGCAAATAAACAAAATATATAAAGGTGATAAAAAAAGCGCCGGTATGATATTAAAAACCATAGAAGCCTATGCAAAAAATCCCGAAGAGAAATTTGACGTTAAAGTATTGAAGGGTAAATATGGAGAATTTAAAAGACTTCGGGCAGGAACCTATAGAATTATATTTGAAGACAATGGTAACATTATTTTGATTTATGAAATAAAACATAGGCAGGGAGCTTATAATGATTAAGACACAAATAATAAAAGAAGACAATAAACCTGTGGCCGTTATCCTGGATTATAAAGAATATTTGAGATTAAAGGAAGTTGAACAGGATAAAATCGATTATTTATCCGCCGTTGAAGTTAAAATAAAAAATAAAAAATGGCTATCTCATGGTGATCTTAAAAAAACATTGGGTTTAGATTGAAGTAATGGTTCCCGGAAGAGTAAAACCTCCTTGCCGCCTTGCTATCTCTTTGAATGCAACCCGGTATTAGAGAGAGTAAAAAAACCAAAACAAGATAAGGGGTTACTTATTCCTGTATAAAATAGAACAGCTTGTCCAATGAACATAAATTTAAAATTGGCTAACACTTTGGATAAATTAAATCAATAATTATTTATATTGAAAATTATTCAAAAACTATTCTTTCAACTACTGCAACATTGCCTCTACTTACCGTATTCCCGTTTCTTTTCTTTTACCGTAAATCCAATTTTCAAATTCTTCTATTGACAGCTCAAACATGAAGTCAGGAGGGAAGCGGTCAATGTTTCTTCTGACCGCCTGTTTTAGGACTTTTGTCTCTACTTCGTAGAGCTCTGCTAAGTCTCTATCAAGCATAACCTTTGAATCCCTTATAAAGTATATTTTGCTGACAATTGTTTCTGCCGGTAATAATTCAGTCATTGCTATGATCCTTCGGGTTTAATATCCGCATTTCCTCTTACGTTTGGATCTTATAGTTTTTTTTATAAATAAGACGGGGATTTTCCATAATAACGGTTGTATCGGGCCTTACAGATTCGGTTATCCAGACATTTCCGCCGATCACAGAACGTTTTCCTATTACGGTATTTCCACCAAGTATCGTGGCCCCCGCATAAATAATCACATCATTTTCTATTGTCGGATGCCGTTTTTTTCCTTTAAGAAGTATACCGGCGTCTTTTGGAAGTGAAAGAGCTCCCAGTGTTACGCCCTGGTATATACGAACATTTTTGCCGATAACAGATGTTTCACCTATTACTACCCCTGTGCCGTGATCAATCGTAAAGCTTTCGCCAATTGTTGCTCCCGGATGTATATCTATACCTGTAAGACTGTGAGCATATTCGGTTATCATGCGCGGAAGAAGAGGTACACCGCTTTTAAAAAGTTTGTTGGCCAGCCTGTAAACCATTATGGCATAAAGGCCGGGGTAGCTGAAAATAATCTCATCATGGCTTGAAGCAGCAGGATCTCCGTCAAATGCAGCCTTTAAATCGGTTGCAAGTATTTTGCGGATAGACGGAATGGATTCAAGAAATTCTATGGCTATTTTATTTCCACGTTGGCTGCAATCGCTGCATTCCTGGCTATACCTGAAACAATCGTGTCTTATGCAGTTTGAGATCTGCTCCGAAACCATATCAAATAAAACGGAAACATTTTGACCCATGCAGTATTTAAGGTTTGCAGGATCAATCTTTTCTTTCGCAAAAAAACCCGGAAACAGAATTTCTTTCGATTTATTTATAATTTCAACAACAAATTCTCTTGAAGGGATTGGCTCATAATCAATATGCGTAAAACATTTTGTATCATAGCAACTTTTTATTATCTTTTCTGCAACCCCCGGAAGACGGGTTCTTGTTTTTAAAACCGAATCGGCATCTATTCTGCATTTTCTGTCGTCTTCAGATATTTTTTTCGGCATATATTTCTCCTCTAAAACCCATGAATACGCATATAATTACCGGATAAAATATTTGTGCGAACATTATCATCATCAACATACTTTAATATGAAATCATAATACTCGGCTGTCAGAGCCGGTTCATCGAATACTGTATCCGAACCGAACAAAACACGGTCGCTGTATGTTGTAATAAAATCCACATACTTTTTGCTGTCTTTTTTCATAAAGGGCAGCAGGGAAGAAAAATCTGTATAACAATTTTTGTATTGATCCATTAACTGTGATATGAGTTTTCTTGAAGAACCAAAATGCGGAATTACTACAGGATGCTTCGGATATGCCTGAAGAACTTCTTTTACAAAATCATTGTACTTTCTAAGATCGGCATGAAAGATTACCGGCCAGCCGAAACTTACCGCCTGCTCTGTCATATTTATTATAAGCTTCTCCGATTCTTTTACCGAACGTTTGAAATAATTCTCCCAACCTATAATGCCAAGCTCCTTGTCTTCTTCCGGAACATATAAAATTTTTAACCCTTTGAATCCGCTTTTGCGATATGGTATAAGATCAACTGACTGACCTTCTATAAACCGGGTATCAAGATATGGAAAAATATTAAACTCATCTTCATTTATTTTTTTTGCAGTTGAAATGTCAAATCCTGATCCTTCATTGAAAAAAAAGGAATCACCTGTTCTGTCATGGTAAGCGACAGGAATTAATTTTAAAAGATTATTTATATCATCGGGGTGATAGGCTACAATGATAACAGCGACTCCTCTTAAACCCCGATCTATCAGAGACTGCCACTTGGGCCTCACAGGCTCAAAAGAACCTGTCCAGAAAAAATGAACGTGTCCGTCATAAAATATCATTTTACATTTCCTTATCTGATTGGTAAATGCCCGTTCCCTCTCTCAGATTCCCCCTTAGCAAAGGGGGATTAAGGGGGTTGTAATAAAATACGGAACAACCCCCTGGCCCCCTTTTTTAAGGGGGAATTTACTGTGATTTGTTTTTTATACGGGGGTTGATTATGTCATTTCCAAATGTGGTTACCCTACGGCAACTGTTTACCCACGCAAAACAGCGAAAAGCCGTATTTGCTGATTTCATGTTAAGCATTTTTTCCAAGATGGAAAAAGAATATCCTCATATACCTTACACTCGAAAGTATAAGCGCAAATCCTATTGCCGCATATACTATCGATAAATAAATCTTGGGAATTGTTGAATTCCGGACAATTATTCCTATTACTGCCATTACTGCCACATTTATATAACTCTTCCAGTCCATGAAAGAAAATATGCACTTTTTTTCTTTGGCAGGAAGTAATCGTCTTAAGTTTATATCTACAATTTTCAAAAATCCAAAATGGTGTATTAACAAAGATAATACAAAACTAATACCTGCTATCAACCAATAATTTATATTTTGTATTTCATGCAGCCAGTAATATGAAAAACTTAACAGCATTATTCCGCTGCAAATCCATATGAAACCGGCTATAAAAATTAAAGCCCGTTTATCTGCCGCAGGTTTGATTTTTCTCAGTTTTGTTATCATAAAATAAATATTATCCCAGTTTTTTCTTAAATCTTATTATTGCCGCAAGAAATAAACAACTGCCGAAAGTAACCAGTGAAAGAGTTTCAGGTATAAGATCTTTTATTGTAGTTCCTTTGAGATATATTTCCCGCAATATTATTATAAAGTAGCGAAGCGGGTTAAAAAGCGTGATCTTTTGTATTACATGGGGCATATTTGCAATAGGAATAAAAAAACCCGAAAGTAGTATGAAGCAAATCATGGTAAACCAGGCCAGAAACAGAGCCTGCTGCTGGGTATCCGCTATTGTAGAAATAAAAACACCGAGCCCTATCGTTGAAATTATAAAAATCATAGATTCAAATACCATAAGAAGAAGGCTGCCTTTAACTGCTATCCCGAAAATAAGATAGATGAAACCCATTGCAATATTTATCACAACAATGCCGAGAATGGAAAAAGGTATAATTTTACCGAGAACAAGCTGATATGATCTTATCGGTGTTACCATAAGCTGTTCCAGTGTCCCGATTTCCTTCTCGCGCACTATGCCCATACTTGTAAGAAACATCGTAATTATAAGAAGCATAATGGCGATGATTCCCGGTACAATATATGGTTTGCTTTCCAGATTTGGATTATACCAGAACCTTGGTTCCGTTTCCACTCTGTGAATATTTTTAACATGAAAACCTAAATCGGGAGAAGATTCTATCAGCCGTTTCTGATAGTTTTGCATAATTTCCGAAATATAACCAAGAGCCACTCCGGCGTAGTTTCCATCTACTCCATCAACAAGAACCTGAACATCCGGTTTTTTATTAAGCACTATATGCCGCTGGAAATGTTTTGGGATTACTATTGCAAGATTTGCTTTTCCTGAACTAAGGTAATCTGAAAGCTTGCTGTAGCTTTCTTCAAATCCTATAGTTTTAAAATATCCGCAGTGGACAAACTGAAGAACCAATTCTCTGCTGTATGGTGTCCTGTCCTGATCCTGAATGACAAGCTTTATATTTTTAACATCTGTTGTAATAGCGTTTCCAAGAATAACAATTTGAACCAGAGGAACTATAAAAATAATTCTAAGCATTGCCTTATCGCGAAAAACCTGCCTGAATTCTTTTTGAACAAGATAAAATATCTGGCGCATTTTATTATTCCAAAGTCATTTTAAAACGTTTAATTGCAATAGATATCATAAAAAGGCCGATAGCGGACAAAGCCGCCACCTGTTTCCAAAGCATCATAAACCCGGTTCCTTTGAGCATAATGCCACGTATGATGATTAAAAAATGAGTGGCAGGTATCAGATTTGATATTAGCCGAAGGGGAAGAGGCATACTTGCAATAGGAAAAATAAATCCGCTTAACATAATGGTCGGAAGAACGGTTGCCATAATAACCGCAAGCATCGCTGACTGCTGTGATTGTGCAGATGCGGAAATCATAAGGCCAAAACTCATTGCTACAAATATATACAAAAGCGCAAAAGCACTCATTAATATCAGGCTGCCGTTAATGGGCACTTTAAACAAAAACTTTGCAAAAAGAATGATTATGGTTCCGTTTAAAAAACCTAATGTTACATATGGGATTACTTTTCCTATTACTATTTCTACAGGATAAACCGGTGAAACCAGAATTTGTTCTAAAGTACCGGTTTCCTTTTCACGTGCAATGGCAATGGATGTTAATAATGCGCTTATAAGAAGAAGTATAAATGCCACAAGTCCGGGTACGAAAAACCTGGAGCTTTTTAAGTCAGGATTGAAAAATATCCGTGGTTCAAGATTTATTATTCCGGGAGTTTCGATGTTGATTTTCCCATTATATATCTGCATTACCTTGTTGCTGTAGTTATTTATAAATGTCGCAACATTTGAATCCGCGGCATCTATCAAAAGCTGTACTTTTGTTGTTTGCTTTGAGGTAAGGCTTTCGGAAAAATCTTTGGGAATTACCAGAACCATCTGGATTTTTCTTTCTTTAAACAAAGAATCTGTTTCGCTGCGTTTTATATCCATAAATTTTAATACAAAAAATTTATTTCCTGTAAAGCTTTGGATAAGCTCCCGGCTCTTTTGTGTTTTACTGTCATCGATTGTAGCAAAACTTATGTTTTTCATATCAAACGTAATGGCATAACCATATAGAATCACCATGACGATCGGCATAAGAATTATTATAATAAGAGAAACCTTATCTCTGAAAATATGTATATATTCTTTAATAATAAAATTTGTAATTCTTCGCAGTTTCATTTTTAATCTTACCCGACCAGTTCAACAAAAACATCCTGAATGGAATCTTTGCCATATTTCATTTTGAGGTCAGCAGGTGTTCCCATTTCTATTATTTTGCCTTTATGCATTATAGACAGCCTGTTGCAGTATTCGGCTTCATCCATGTAATGGGTTGTGACAAATACGGTTTTCCCGCTATTTGCGATTTCATAGATTATCCTCCAGAAGTTGCGCCGAGAAACAGGGTCAACTCCGCCTGTAGGCTCATCTAAAAATATAATGGGAGGATCATGAAGTAAAGAAGTACTTAATGCAAGTCTCTGTTTCCATCCCATAGGCAGGGTTTTGGTTAAAGAATTTTGCACATTTTCCAGATGAAGCTCGGATACAAGAAGCTTTGTTTTGTTCAGTATCTCTTTTCTGGATAAGCCGTATATTCCTCCGTAAAATTCAATATTCTCTTTGACTGTAAGATCTTCATAAAGAGAAAATTTCTGGCTCATGTAGCCTATATGTTTTTTTATGTTAGTACTATCTGTTTTGATATTAAAACCTGCAACATTAGCTTCACCTGATGTTGGTTTTAAAAGTCCGCAAAGTATTTTAATAGCCGTTGTTTTTCCGGCTCCGTTTGCTCCCAAAAAGCCGAATATTTCCCCTTTTTTTACTTCAAAAGAAATTTCATCCACCGCCACAAATTTTCCGAAATGGCGGCTAAGCTTTGATACGCTTACTGCAATATCAGTTTCCATTAACATTATTACCTTCAACAAGCGCTATAAACAAATCTTCAACCGATGGTTCTATCTGTGTTAAATCAAAGTTTTGTTTTAAAATGTCTTTAATATCTTCATTGATTTTTTCAGCAGATATATTTTTTGGAAAAGTAAGGTGAAGGCTGTCACCGAAAGACTGAACGGAAATTATACCTGTGATCTTTGCAATCGGGTCTATATTACTGATAAGATCCGTTCCGGAAAGCTTGTAGATATTATTATCTATACGACTGGTAAGCGTTTCGGGATTTCCGCAGGCAAGAATAACTCCTTCGTGCATAATTGCTATGCGATCGCATTTGAGCGCTTCATCCATGTATGGTGTAGACACAAGAATTGTAACGCCTTCGTTTTTTAATTCCTTCAAAATTATCCAGAATTCGTTTCTTGAAACAGGATCGACGCCGGTTGTAGGCTCATCAAGTATAAGCACAACAGGATCATGAATAAGAGTACATGATAGAGCAAGCTTTTGCTTCATACCTCCGGAAAGCTGTCCTGCAAGCCTTTTCGCAAAGGGTTCAAGATTGCTGAACTGAAAAAGCCTTTTTTTCCTTTCGGCGATTTCTTTTTTTGGAACTTCAAACAGTTTTGCGAAAAAATTCAGGTTCTGGTTTACGGAAAGATCGGGATATAAAGAAAACCTTTGAGGCATGTAGCCGGTTATGCTTCTGATTTTTCTTATATCTTTTGAAACATCAAGATTGTTGACATAAATTTCTCCTGTATCCGGTGCAATCAAGGTTACAAGAGCTCTTATGGTTGTGGTTTTTCCGGCTCCGTCCGGCCCTATCAGGCCAAACAATTCGCCTTTTTCGATATCTATGTTTAAGTTTGCAACCGCCTTTGTTTTACCGTAGGATTTTGAAAAATTTTTGATGCTTATTATAGGCAACATTATGATTCCCTGTTTACAATAACTGTAACAGGCATACCGATTTTTAAAATTCCGTCATCATTAGACACAGTAACTTTTGCGGCATATACCAAAGAAGCTTTTGTCTCTTCGGTAAGGATGGTTTTGGGAGTGAATTCCGATTGATCCGATATCCATGATACCCGGCCTTCCATTGTTTTATCCTCAATTCCGTCAATTTTAACCTGTACTTTCTGACCAAGCTTTATAAAAGGCAGGTTTTTTTCTTCTACATAAATTTTTGTCCATAGTGTAGATATATCAGCGATATCACATACGGGACTTCCTGTGGTAAGCAGTTCTCCGTTTTCAACATACCTTACCAATACCGTACCTGTAACAGGAGATGTAATTGTTGCATCTTTGAGCTGCTTATTAATGATATCTGATGCGGATTTCACCTGTTTTGCCTTGCTGTTAATTGCATCAATTGAAGACCGGATATAATTAACCTGCTCGTTTGCAGCGCCATATTGGGTTTTAAGATCATCAACATCCTGCTGCACGGCTGCATTTATCTTAAAAAGGTTTAAAAAGCGGTCATATTTAACTTTTATATTATCTCTTTCAAATTTTGCTTTTTCAAGTTGTGCAAGCAAAGCATTGTATTGATTCTTAAGTTCTTCAAGAAGTGCTTTATTCTGATCAAGCTGGTAACCGAGTTTTTCGGTTTCCACATTTACAAGCACCTGGTCATTTTTTACTAACATGCCCTCGTCAAATTTAAGCCCGGTTATTATACCCTGTGCCTGTGAGCTGACACGGGTAATATCCGCATCCATTATGCCAGTATATTTCATGGAAGAGTTATTGTTTTTGTTACACGAAGAAATGAATAAACAAGCGGTAAAAAGCAGTAGAATGAGAACTCTTTCAGTAAAATAAAATTGACCGGTACGTGTATTGGGGTTTATCATAAACTTTTCTTTTATTATAACTTTATTAAGAAGGTTAAAAAGCAGTCGATATATTAAATGTAAGAGTCGGTTTCAAAACGTTTCAGTTTGGTCAAGCTCAAGGCAGGCGAAAATTTCAACCACAGGAATACATAGTGTATTTCGAGGATTAAAATTTGAGCCCAACGCAGAGATCGGCCAAAATGGAGCGTTTTGCAATTGGCTCGTAAGTAAGATATTAAAGTAACAGCATATTGGTGTCAAGGAAGATATTAGGGAAGATATACAGGAGGTTGATATATGTTATAATTTGGCATTCACAGTGGGAAAATATAATAATTAGAGTATTAACAGTTCATCATAATTAGCTTGACATTTTAATTTATAATTCTATCTTTTAAATAAAATTTAGATAGATAGCTATAGAGGAGTTTTTATGAAACACAAATTAATTATTGCCTGCTTTTTTGTTATTTTGTTCGTTGCGTCATATTCGCTTTCGCATGGTGACAACGGGCAAAATCAGCCAAATACCGTGATCCCTGACAGCAGTTATATATTTGACCAAATCCCTGAAGGAACTAAAGTAGTGCATGATTTTGTGATAAAGAATACCGGAGAAGCACCTCTTGAGATTCATAAGGTACAAACAGGTTGAGGGTGCACCGCTGTTTCTTATACGAAACAGATCCCTGCCGGAGGCGAGGGAGTAATAACAATAAGTCTAAAAACAACAGGATATGGCGGAAAGTCTGTTAAGAAATACATAGCTGTTTATACCAATGACAGAAATAAACCAAAGCTAAACCTTGCAATACGAGGATCTGTTGAAAAAATTGTTGATATCAGCCCTAAAAAAGCGGTCTTAAGCGGACCACTGGATAAGGAATTATCTGTTTCTGTGATTATTACGCCGGAAGAAAAATACCCTTTTAAAATAAAAGAAGTTAAAGCTAAAAACGGCTATAACATAAGTGTTAGGCTTGAAAATGATAACAAAGATAATCAGGGCCAGTATACAGTAATTGTTAAAAACACTGCAAAATTAAAAAGAAAATACTACGACTGGGTTTATATTTATACTGACAGTCCGATTAATGACATAATTACAATCCCTGTGATTGGGAATATAATTGATGGTAAATAAAGGAAAATATGAATGACATTAAAGTAGTTGCTTTTGACTGTGACGGAGTTATGTTTGATTCCGGGCAAGCCAATATGGATTATTATAACACTGTTCTTAAATATTTTGGCAAACCGCAGATGACACCCGATCAGTTTGTTTATGCTCATATGCATACAGCGGATGAAGTACTTTCTCATCTTTTTAGAGATCCTGAAAGTCTTGAAGCTGCACAGTTATTTCGAAAAGAAATGTCATACAAGCCGTTTTTCAAGAGCATGAAAATTGAACCGGATTTGATAAGCCTGCTGAAAAAAATCAAGCCAAAATATAAAACCGCTATCGCTACAAATAGAACAGATACCATGCAGGGAATTTTATCAGAATTTAACCTTGAAAGCTATTTTGATCTTGTTGTATGTGCCCTTGATGTAGTGCACTCAAAGCCCCATCCGGAATCTTTGCTGAAAATTATTGAATACTTTGATGTTGAACCTGCTCAGGTTCTTTATGTGGGAGATTCGGTTGTAGATGAAACGGCAGCAAAAGCTGCAAATATTCCTTTTGTTGCATACCGTAATGATAAACTTTCTGCTGATTACTACATCATGCGCCTGGAAGAACTTGAAGACATGCTTCTCGGTTAAATACAGTAGAGACGCAAAACCTTTATAGAGACGCAAGATTTTGCGTCTCTACTTTTTGTCTTTTTTGTTCGCTAAAAAACCTTTTACCAGCATTACAGGCATATAAACAATAATTGAAAAAGACAACAGGCCTAAAGACTGCCAGATA
>Ga0180007_10005733_pt1 | contig 12404 bp, 10 predicted proteins | sample MM_PC_MetaG_FD_121122 | JGI IMG/M metagenome (GOLD analysis project Ga0180007, IMG submission 121122) | Groundwater microbial communities from the Aspo Hard Rock Laboratory (HRL) deep subsurface site, Sweden - MM_PC_MetaG | ecosystem: Environmental > Aquatic > Deep subsurface > Groundwater...
CTCCCCGAACACCCGAACAAGTACTGACAAAAAACATGCACCTTTCCGGTGCGACCACCCGGGGAACAAGGTCTTGCAACTGCTTGACTGCCCCGTGCGAGCCCCAATTCTAAAGGATGGGAATACCAGTGTCAAGCAGTGTCAAACAAGTGATTGACCCGCATGAATAAGCGGAAAGAGCAGTTGTTCCACCATGAAGCTGGTCAGGGTCACCGTTCAGGCAGGGAACTGTTTCGGGGATGAAAAGCAGAGTTTTCGATGCCCTCAAGCTCGGTTTCAATAGAGCTTTCCATTGGTGTGTTATGGGTAGTCTGCCAGGAGATCATTACGGCATTCAGGGCAACGGATACTATCAGACCTGTCAGCACCACTCCCACAAACGCAGACAGAATTGAGAGCACTCGCCCCCGCCCGGTATTGGGAACGGTATTGCCGTATCCCACTGTCAAGGCTGTTATAAAAGTAAAGTACAGAGATTTTGGGAAACTCTGCCATTTCTCTATGCGGGAAGTAATCTTGGCAATAACGCACAGCAGCCCCACTAAGAAAAGCAGAATCGGGCTTACCATGAAGAGGCCGGTGCCGAAAAGTTCCAGAAACCTGAGGGTGAATTCAAACGGGAGAAAATCCATAAGTATCTCCCCAATCAATACAGCGGAATTCCGATGATTTTACCCGGTTTGTGGCCATGCTCAGAAAATGGCATAGATGAAAGGAGCAAGCACAGATCCCTGTGTAAGAACAAGAACGAGACTCAGAAGAAGGAGAACAACGATAATGGGGGTAAGCCACCACTTTTTTCTTGTCTTGAGAAATCCGGCAATCTCACCCAGTCTACCCATAATACACCTGCCTAATAGGGTTTGTCCGGCCTGCTGCAAGGTCCGGTTTTGTCTACATCAAGCCAGTACGAATCGATGTCTTTCGAAAAGCCCTTCTTTATCTGGCCCTTTCCGAGCAGTCGAAGAAGAAGCCCTGTGGGCGTAATGGCAAAGAAAAACACAAGAATAAGAAGAACATTAGTCATGATGAATCCCAATACTGCTGCAAGCTTCATCCACAGTTTTTCCACCGGTGCCAGCATGCGGGGCATGAATACGGCAAACCCGAGAAACAGAACCGAAGGTACTGCGGTAAACGTCCACGCAGGCCTGTGCCTGAGAAAGAGAAGTGCTGAGATAACCGCAAAAGCAGTGAACATGATAAAACCGTATTTTCTGAGCTCAGCTGCGGTTTTACCGGGATGCGGCTGTTTAATCAAGTTCATAGATATTCCGCCAGTCTTTTTCTTCCCTCAACGGGGGCTGTTCATTCTTGAAAAGCAGAAAGTTCCCCATCACAAGCAAGTCCATTTCTGTTCTCATAAAGCAAAGGTATGCATCGGCCGGAGTGCACACAATAGGCTCACCCCGAACATTAAAGCTTGTGTTTATGATCACACCGTATCCCGTAATCTCTCTGAAAGCTCTGATGAGCTTGCAGTACCTGGGATTAAACTCGCCATCAACGGTCTGTACCCGCGCCGAAAAATCTATGTGAGTCACCGCAGGTATGTCGGATCTTGGAACATTCAGCTTTTCTATTCCGAACAACTGCTTCTGGGCTTCGGTCATCAGAGTACACCTTTCCTGCCTTACAGGGGCAACAAGAAGCATGTAAGGACTGGAAGTACCAATATCGAAATAGTCTGCTGCATTCTCCATGAGAACCGAAGGAGCAAACGGCCGGAACGATTCCCGGTGCTTTATCTTCAGATTCATGATAGACTGCATCGCAGTTGATCTTGCATCCCCTATGATGGAACGGCTGCCAAGTGCACGGGGTCCGAATTCCATTCTGCCGTCAAACCAGCCTATGACCTTCCCTTCATCAACAGCCTCTGCGACAGTGTTGAGAATGGTGTTCTCGTCCATTTTAATGTGAGGGATTTCAGCAGAAGCCAGGTAATCTCCAATCTGCACATCGGTAAAGGAAGGGCCCAGATATGACCCCTTTTGGGAGTCATGAACCCCGTCTGCCTCTCTTGGAACACCCAGAACCTGATGAAGGGTGAACAGCGCTGCGCCTAGAGCTCCACCCGCATCCCCGGCTGCGGGTTGAATCCAGATTTCATCAAAAACATTTTCGCGAAGAAGCTTTCCGTTGGCAACACAATTCAGTGCCACTCCACCGGCAAGAACGAGGCATTTCTCGCCTGTTTCCTTTCTGACATGCTTGCCGGTTCTCAGGAAAACCTCATCGGTCACGGCCTGTACGGAAGCAGCAAGATCCATGTCTCGCTGTGTGAGTTCGCTTTCCGGTTTTCTGGGTGAACCGCCAAACAGTTCATGAAATTTTCCGGATGTCATGGTAAGCCCCTGACAGTAGTTGAAATACTCCATGTTCATTCTGAAACTGCCGTCTGCTTTCAAATCAATAATGTTGTTCAGTATCGTCTCTACGAACCGCGGGTTACCGTAAGGCGCCAGACCCATTACCTTGTACTCGCCTGAATTCACCTTGAAGCCTGTGTAGTATGTGAATGCAGTGTAAAGAAGCCCGATACTGTGGGGAAAATGAATTTCCTTCTGAAGCTCAATACGGTTCCCTGCTCCTGTTCCCCAGGAAGTAGAAGTCCACTCTCCTACTCCATCCATGGTGATGATAGCAGCTCGTTTGAACGGGCTCGGAAAAAACGCTGATGCAGCATGGGACTGATGATGTTCCGGGAAAAGTATCTCGCCATGGAAGCCGGGCAGAGATTTTTTAATGCGGTCTCCCATCCACAGTTTTTCTTTCAGCCAGAGGGGCATTGCTTTAAGAAACGAGGGAAGCCCCTCTGGTGCAAATGAAAGATAGGTTTCAAGAAGACGCTCGAATTTTAGAAACGGCTTGTCATAAAAAGCAACATGGGTAATTTCCTCAATACCAACGCCTGCTTCTTTAAGACAATACTTTATGGCACTTTCCGGAAATCTGTGGTCGTGCTTCCTGCGCGTAAACCTTTCCTCCTGAGCAGCGGCAACAAGGGTGTCATCCCGGATTATGCACGCAGCAGAGTCATGGTAAAATGCAGAAATACCGATTATACAGTTGCTGATGATTGTATTCCTTTCAAGCAATGCGATCTGTCTTTGAGACTGTGACAGGGAAAAATAGCACGGTTACTTCCGGAAGCAAAGGGCTGATGCGTTCACTTCGAGCCAGCATGTTTTTACCGGATTAACAGCTTGATGACTCACTTTCAGAACGGGGGGCTCATCATCCATCACCAGTGCTTTCCATGCCTTCCAACTGCCTGCTTGAGAAAGGAGAGATTCGAACTGACTTCCAGTTCACCTTCTGAAGCCGGGAGAATGAAGCAGAAGCTTACCTTTAGATTCGGCTCCAGGCATCTTTTCCATGGCCGGATTGACGGATACACAATACCTTTCATCACAAGAGTAATGGGCAGAAACCTCCCGGCTGTTTTACTTATCTGCAGGCATTTTCTGTTTCACAAGAATAGACTTGAAATGGTGAACAGCGCTGAAACCTACACCGGAAAATGGTCGGTAAATGCCTGCAGTACTGGGGTTTTAAGGTGGAAATAAACACTTTCTCCAATTGTCGCTAAAAGCTCGATTTTTCGGTGCAGCAGCCGAGTCAAATACGGTCCCTTTTCCTGCCGTGAAAGCTCAGTGATTTCTAGTATTGTCTATGGAAACGGGCTTATTGAATATAGTAGAGGTACCGGCAATGATAAGTTCCGTAAGGAAAAACTGAAACTGGCATTTCTCGTCAATGATAACAAGTATTCCTGCCAGCATTGTGTGCGAAAGGAGAACAATGGTTCTTTTTCTACTGATACTCCTGGGGCTTCAGCCATTTAATGTGAGTTTCGAATACACAGGCAGCCAGGCCGGGAAGGGAACAACAGAGACAAGTTTTGGTTGCATTACAGCCGGGAACACCTCGCTGGATCTCAGCGGAAACACCCAGATTATCATGGCTGCATACGGAGAAAGCGGAGAGTTTCTCTGGGCCGATTCCATTCACTGGGGGCAGGGCAGCGAAATACTTGCGGTTCAACCCTGGACCGATGGTATAATTTTTACCGGATTGTGGAGCGACCCTTCAACCTCGGGAAATGCACTTGCCTGGGCGGTTTCTCCTGATTGCCAGAATATGTGGAGCTATTCCCTTGAACTGAACGGAGTAGAAAGATTCAACACTGCAGCCCAGGGAAATGACGGAACAATTGTATGTGCGGGAAGCACGAACAGCATAGGGTCAGGAGGCAACGATGTTCTGATGGTAGCTCTTGACCAGTCAGGCAATCTGTTGTGGATAAAAACCTACGGCACTGAAGGCGAAGAAGCCGCTTACCACATATCGGCATGCGATGATGGTGGATACATACTTGCTTGCCAGGCCATGAACTGGGGAGCCGGTAACGGTGACTACTGGATAATTCGGACAGACAGCAGGGGAGAAACTCTCTGGACAGGAACTTATGGCGGCCCTGAATTCGAATATCCATGGCGTGTACAGCAGTGCAGCGACGGCTTTTATGTTGCAGGAAGCACTCTGTCATTCGGTGAAGGAAGCTACGACTGGTGGATACTGAAGCTCGACACCTCAGGAAACATCATCTGGGAGACAGTCTGGGGCTTCAATGGAACTGACAGTGCCATGGCTCTTTGCATCAGAAACGACAGGGCTGTGGTGGGCGGAGCATCTGAACCGGTTACTGGAAGCTTTCCGGCAACAGTGGTGGTTTTCGATGAAAACGGCAATCCGGCGAACGAGTGGTTCTTTGACCAGGGAATCGTTCGATCAATTCAAACCCTTGATGATGGAGGGTTCCTAATGGGCGGCTCCACATTCTTTTCCGGTAATGAAGATCTTTCCGCCATCTGCACAGACTCCCTGGGCAATTGCCCGGAAATGGGAATAGAGCCTCTACAGCAACCACCTTCCCTGTTTCTCATCAGGAATCCAGTTTCCGCGTCGGCTGTTGTCCGCGTTCTGAACGGAGCCCGGACAATAACAGTTCTTGATGTGTACGGAAGAATCGTGGGTTATGCAGCGGTTAACGATCAGCAGGCAGTTTTTGATACATCAACGCTGCCGGTCGGTATCTATTCTGTTCAAAGCAGTGCAGGAAACACAGTAAGAATGGCTGTGATAAGGTAGCAACGCGGGTGGCGGCACCAGACATTCTTCAATATTGGCAAGAGATTACACACGCAGATGCTTCATGGCTTTCCTGAGATTCCACAGGATCAGTCCTGCAAAATGGAGGTATATCGACAGCACGAAGTAGCCACCCCCCGGGTGTCAGCGCCAACCAGTTTCCCTGTTTTTGCCCGGCGAATCAAAGGGGCACTCTGCTGACGGCTCAAGCAACATCAGACGCTCACTGTGCAAGCATATTCATGGCGAATTCCAGCACCGGATCAACACCGGAAGTGAAGTCTGCTTCGGTTGCCTCCACATAATAATCAGGAGCAATTCCTACCCCCTCGATCCACTGAAAGTCATGTGAAAGAACGGTTCCAGTTCCAATCTTCAGTAGCCATTGTGGCTCCCCAGGCAGTATAACCGTTTGCGTAACGGTAATGCTGCCTGCAGTTGTATCGCCAATGAGTGTCACATTCGTGAAGTAACTGAGATTGACTGCCATGTCTTCAGCTGCCTGGGTACAACCGCCGCCTGTAAGCAGATAAATTGTTCCATCATACTGATTGCTTCCGGCAGGCTGTATCCAGGGATGCCAGTCCTGATACTGGTCGTACTCGGGTCCAGTTCGAACCCGGTAAACAGCTGAAACTTTTGCCTTGGTAACAAGCCTGCTCATTACGAGCTGATCAAAATTGGAAAAACCTCCAGGTGCACCCGACGGGTTCATTCTTATATCAAGAATAACAGCGGGCAGTCGAAGCGCCACACACTGTTCGATAAAGGCGTCGTATGCCTGTACCCCCAGGGTGTCTGTGATTGTCGGGAAACTGTTAAAGTATGCATACGGAAACACTGCCGGATCACACCAGCCGAAGCCTTGAACGTTTCCAGCATAAGCGTTTGGCTGAAGATAGTTTTCCATAAGAACATCCATGTTCACATTGCTGGAGAGCTGCCTGGTATATGGAAACAGAGTGTCTCCTTCCATGGAAAAAATGAACAGTGCCGGGTCTTCCAGAACAGCAATCATGTCAGAGAGAACCAGCAATAATTCTTCCTGATTATCAGCTTCCGCAGCCATGGGATAGAATTCTCTGCAGATCTCAACCCAGTCTATTCCCTTATAGATAAACAGAGGATACAAGGCTTCGTGCTGTTCCCAGGCAATCTGAAATGACTCGATACTGTACTCAGGTTCAAATGGTGTCTGGGGGCTGAAAAGGCATGCGGCCATTAGAAGAGGAAGCAACAGAATTGTTTGCTTTATCATGCATTCACCAGTTCTTTCATTAAACCCTTCCTATTCATATGTAAGCACATAGATGTTTCCAGATTCTGACACCTTCATATCGACGGGATAGCCCTGAAAATCTGCATACCCGTTTATCCCGTAGGGAGCTATATAGCTATATGATGAAAGCCTGCTAACACCGTCTCCTAAATAGCTGAGAGCGTACACGTGCTTGTAGTCGTTTGCTGCGGCTGTTATCACATTATCTCCCGTCAGCTGATCGGTGTTGTAAAACCTGGGCGGAGGATCAATATAGAAAGAATCATCATAGGCACATAACTCGCCTATAACGTAAGGATAGTTCCCGACAACCGCAACAAAGTTTGAATCGTATGGAATTGAGCAGAGGCTTACACATGACTGGAACAAGTCAGGCACATAAGTTGCTCTGATACCGCCTTCAGAAAGTGCTTCAAGCTTGTACGTGATTAACGATGTTCCTACAAGAAGACTGTCCTGATAGTAGCCACTGGGTTCAATGCACTTAATTGTGCAGTAGCCAGGAAAACTAATGGAATGGTGGCTTTGATTAGTACCAATATCAACCTGATAAACTGTGTTGCTTGTGCCGTCTACAACCCAGAGATATCCGAGAACACCTGCTGTTACTGCCATTTCCACCGGAGAACTGCACAGGGTGAACTCGTCAATCACCTGGCATTCCGGAATACTGAGTTCCAGTAGACGCCCCATGGAGCCAATAATATATGCAGTGTTCTCAACTGGGCTGAATACCATTTGAGTGTATCCGGCCGGAGAAGAAACCCCCACATTGTACTCCCCTGTAAGGGTATAGCTTTCAGCATCAAAACGGTAGACTGTCCCTTCCGTGGAAGCTGCAAAAACGGTTCCGGGATAGAGCATGATGCACCTCGGATTGATCATGTCGGGAAACGATGCGACCAGAGATAAATCTACAGGAGAGATCACGCTCAAGCCTGAGTCGTATGTCATGTCGAACTCGGTGACATCAACACAGGCAGAAACCGTAATGACCGGCAGCATCAGGCCGAGAACAACTCTTACTTTTCTATTCATAAGTAAGAGCATAAATCCTCCCTTCATGGGATACCTTCAGATCAAGCGGGTAACCGGGCACGTCTACAGATGCCTCAATACCGTAATCAGAGCCTGCTCTGTATGAGCTGAGTCTGCTTATACCCTGTCCGATACAGGTCAGAACATAAACATACTCTCCGCTGCTGCCCGAAGCGTTCAGCGGATATGTTCCTTCAAGAGGCACCGAATTGTAGAACGGCTGAGGTGGATAGAGATACATGCTGTCATCATAAACACAAAGCTCACCGATGGATAAATCGTTGAAGCCTATAACAGCTACAAAATTTGAATCTCCCGGTATGGAAGCAAGGCTTCGGCAATCTGCCGGAGAAGTGCTTACAAATGTGCTGCGAAGGTTTCCCGGGCCTGATGTCTCCAGCCGGAAAAAGCCCATGGCTGTGCCTACAAGAAGTGAGTCATCATAAATACTTGCTTCTATTGCAGTTATGGCAGACTGATCACCGTAACTAAGTGATCCGCAATATTCATTATCCTCCAGATGAACCTGGCTGATTGTATTCTCGGTTCCGTCAACCACCCACAAGTACCCCGGCGTGCCCGAAGTAACCTCAAGATGAATCGGTGAGGCGCAGACACTGAATTCAGCAATAACTGTGCAGTCAGGAATGCTCAGTTCAAGAATGCTTCCGGTTGACCCCGCTAGATAGATCGTTTCCCTTAAAGGGTTGAACACCATATCGGTGTACCCCCAGGTCGAAGGCGAACCAACCTGATTCTCTCCCAGCAGATCCGTCGTTACAGTACTATAGCAATGAACAAAACCGTCAGTTCCTGAAACGAAGAGCATGTCATCCGCGGTCAGAATGGCTCTTGCATGAGCTGCCACCGGAAAGTTGCTCAGATGGGAAAGATCTCCTGTGGAGAAAACATTAAGCCCGACAGTGTAAAGATATTCATGCTCTGCAACATCTGTGCAGGCAGTAGTAAGAACAATACAGATTGAAAGGACGCATGCAGAGTTTTTTACCATGAAACTGCTGCCGATAATAGGAAATGTCTTGCAGGCGACCATGCCCTTGGATTCCCCGCATCACCTGATGGGTCTCCTGATGAGTGAAACAGATCGGTCTCGTAAATGTGCGTGATGTTTCTTCTGTTAAAAATATTGTAGACAGCGAACATCAGTTTGAAATCCCCGAAACCGAAATCAATGCCCCTTGATAGGGTTATGTCTGTCTGCATGGTAAAAGGTTTTCGCTCGGTGTTGGTTTCAACCACTTCCGATGAAACGGGAGGAAGTGAATAGGGCATACCACTTCCGTATTTCCAGGTGACTGCGACCAGTGAATTTTCCAGCGGGTGCATACCTGCAAGTTCAGGCCCTTCTGATTCGAACGAAGCCAGTTCAAAAGTTACACCGGCCTGATGGGTCTGATCCCAGTCAAGAAAGCTGTCTTCCCTGGATAAATATACAACACCGTACTGTGCATAATTGTACCTCTCCAGCATGGATGAATACCTGCCCTTGGCAATCGACAGTGTGTAAAAGACCTGGCCTGAAACATTGCTGCCCTGCATTCTGGTGAAGGATGTTTCAAGACCTCTGACATTTCCGTGGCTGTCTTCGTTGGTAAAGATGTAGTACTGACCCTCGCTCTGGTTCTCTGTGCTCACAAGACCGGTTATGTCCTTGTTGTAAAATGAAATAGCCAGATCACTGAAACTGCCAAGCTCCTGACGCATACCTACCTCGAACATTGCAGTAAGTTCAGGGTCAAGGGCTGGATTTCCCGCCACGACCCTTTGTGACCCTGTATTATAGGATGTCTGAAGATAAAGCGAATTCATGGGTGGCATCTGAAAGTAGTGCCCGTAAGTGGTAAAGAAGAGTGATCGTTCGCTGAATGGCACCGAGAAACTGAATCTTGGGCTTGTATGAATACTGGGATCCACCTCGACTCCTCCACCCTCCTCCAGGGAAAACACAGATGAGTTTGGATCAAAGTAGTCGATTCTTGCACCTGCTGTGGCTATTACCCCTCCTGAAAACCTGAAACTTCCCTGAAAATAGGCCGCTGCCGAGTGGGGGTAAGCATTCCACAATGAAAGATACGAATTGCCCGGGGACTGATGGTAAACATTGTATTGATAAAGATCGTAGTAACTTCCTGCAATACCGGCCTTTATTCTCATTCTAGGATTGGGATTGATATCGATTCCGGCCATTGCTGTTGTAACAGTTGCTTTTGAATCGTGCCAGACATTTCTATGGTAACCGTTGTAATAAAACCCCAGAGTATCCTCTGCGAGATAAGGCGGTGAGTATTGAGTCATCCAGAAAAGAGGATTCATATCTTCCCCAATAAAACCTCCATCTGCGTCATTAATCCTGTTGCTATTCTGGTATTCAACGGAACCCAATGTTATGCTAAGACTCGTCTTGTCGCTGATAAGACGCGAAATATTCAAAATAAGGCCGCCGGTTTTGCTGAACATTGCAGGCAGGGCATAGTCTTGACTGAGAGGCGGATACATTATTCCTTCGGAAAACGAAAGTTCACTGTAATTTGACCAGGCCCACTGGTTCCACCCATGCTCTCTATAAGAGCCAAGAGCGCTCAGGGAAATGCTCATCCTCGGCACGGGTTTGCAGGTGAGTTTTGCAATAGCAGAAAAGTCATTCAGCCAGTTGTATGACCAGTTGTCTCTGGTGTCGATGTTGTTTGCACCGCTTGTGGAGAACTGACCGGAAGCACTTAGGCTCATCTCTCCGGGTAGCTGAATTCCAAGTGACGGGAGCACTGTTTCTGTTAACGGTTCCGGGCCGGAGAGCGAAATTTCAATACTTTGCAGATCGGTGCGGCACTGGTCGACATCAATGCTTTCCATGAACACCTGCTCACCGGAGGACAGCATCCCTGAAGTCATGTCACCCATTCTGCCATTGATTACCGCTTCGAATCTGTCTCCACCCTCTTTTCCTATAAGATCAACCACTCCTGAAAGTGTATTGCCGTACTCGATGCTCAACCCGCCGGTCATCAGAGTGGCACCGGAAACCGCTGACATGGGAATATCAAAATTAAACCTGTTGTCCATGGGTGATCTGAGTGAGATTCCATCCAGAACATAGTCGACTTCACCTGCCCTTCCGCCTCGTATATGAAGCTCGCCATCCTGCTGCACTACACCGGGCTGAGATGCCACCGCATCTACAATCCGGCTCGATGACATGGTTCGTATTTCAGACAGGTCAAGCTGATAGGCGGTAGCCGGAACATCTCTTAATATGTGAGTTCTGGATTCAATAACGCTGATCACGGTTGATCCGCTGGCGTCTTCTTCAAGTTTGAAATCTATACGGCTAGTGCCGTCGCTCTGAACTGTAACACCTTCAACCCTTGATGTTGCCCTGCCGATCATTCGCGCCACTACAGTGTAGGTTCCCGGAGTAAGACCGGCAATAACATATTCGCCCTGTGGTGTTGTCATGGAGCCGTAGGGCGTTCCTTCTATGATAACTGTTGCGCCTGTCAGAGGTTGTCCGTGGGGGTCTTCAACCACACCGGTGATAATGCCCGCAGCAGAGAAGGCTGTACCGAACCCAAAGAATATCGCAAGAAGACTATACCATTTCTTCATGTGATAAATACCTTTCGCATAATTGTTAAGGCCGGAAATATTTACTTTTCGCGCTTACGCTACTTACACATTTCAATGAAGTCAAGCGGAAGTCTTTGCCTGCAATTCTCTCTATGTAAACTATTCTGCTATTAATTACTTCATCATGTAGATATGCAGAATCCGCTCCTCCGGAACGCTGCTCAATGCTGAGGCCATGCAAATGAGTCATAGTAAAGAAAGCAAGCTAACTACAAGACTGGTCAGAGTTTCAGAATCTCAGGTCAGAGAAGAACTCCTGAACAATCCTTCCTATTTCCGACAGCAGGCTTTATGCAATTATGCTGTTACCCTTTCCATTAGTGTGGACATTCCAGACTAGAAACCAGTATACATGGTTTCCTCCACATTACTGAAAACATCCGCTCTATAGCCCATCTCATCCACTTCAGAGCTGTCTGTGTTGCAGATACTGTTGGATCTCCGCATGACATAGGGTTCATAAATTCCCTGTGGAGGGCTCGAGTGGTCTGAAGCAATCGGGTAGGCGGTAGTTTTGCAGCTACCGCCTCCCACAGCACCGAACGTACGGTTCCGTATTCGGCGCTTCCTATGTTGCTCTTCTAATCAACATCTTCTCAAGCAGTGAGTACAAGCTCATGCTGTTAAAGTATTCCATGGGAAAAGCCGAGTTCATATGCGAAGCGCCGCTGTTAAACCACGGGCCATACCCGTTGTATGCGCACTGCCTCGCCTTGTCCAGACTAAGCCCTCTGTTCATCAGTTTCTTCACACGGAATCGAGGCCGTTTCCATGGCCGCCACAGTATGTTACGCAGATGTCGGCGTATCCAGCTGTCAAGCTCCTCGAAAACGTTCTTAACCTCGGCCAGTGAAAAGTAATTGAACCAGCCTCTCAGCTTTGGATTCAGCTCTTCATTGGTGAAACGCTTAATGTTACGACCCCTTCCTCTATGAAAACATCTTACAAGGTTGCTCTTCAGTCGTTGAACCGACTCCTTTGCAACCTTGAGTCTGGGTTCCCTGTTACAGGTGATGCTGTAACCCAGAAATTTGCGTTTCCATGGACGGTCTACCGCACTCTTCTCACTGTTCACCTTCAGTTTCAGTCGTGGTTAACCCGGTCAAAGAACTTTTCCAGATCCATGTCTACAACCCACCTGTGACCGTCAGCTACAAACTGGCGTGCTGCCAGCACTGCCATCTGTGCACTGCGTCCGGGACGGAATCCGTAGCTGTGTTCGGAAAAGAAGGGGTCAAAAAGGGGAGTCAGTACCTGATGAAGCGCCTGTTGAATCAAGCGATCA
>Ga0180007_10005734_pt1 | contig 12402 bp, 11 predicted proteins | sample MM_PC_MetaG_FD_121122 | JGI IMG/M metagenome (GOLD analysis project Ga0180007, IMG submission 121122) | Groundwater microbial communities from the Aspo Hard Rock Laboratory (HRL) deep subsurface site, Sweden - MM_PC_MetaG | ecosystem: Environmental > Aquatic > Deep subsurface > Groundwater...
TAGGACTGCGCAGCCTCATTAAAAATAAATAACAGATTTGAAGATAGGAGTGAATTGCGAAGCAAGAGAACCTAGGTTCTGGATGCTGGAATAACTAGAACCCGCAGGAGGTTCTAGGTTCAATAACTTTAAAAACCAACTTTCAATATAAAAATATGGCAGCTTACAAATTAATTAAAAAATCAATAAGAGAAAACCTAAAAGAAAAACTTCCTGGTTGGAGAAATCAAAACGCAGTTGTAAAAATTGAAAAACCAACAGACATAGGAAGAGCAAGAACTCTTGGATACAAAGCAAAAAAAGGAATAGTTATAGTTCGAGTTGGAATTAAAAGAGGAGGACACAAACGTCCACGTCCTAGAAAAGGTAGAAGATCAAAAAATCTAACAATAAGAAAAGTTCTAAAAATGTCTTACCAATGGATTGCAGAAAACAGAGCAGCTAGAAAATTCACAAATCTTGAAGTTTTAAACTCATATAAAATAGCAAAAGATGGAAAAAGCTATTTCTTTGAAATTATAATGATAGACACACAACGTCCTGAAATAATAAAAGATAAAAACTATAACTGGATAACAAAAAACAAAAACAAACAACGTCCAGAAAGAGGACTAACAACTGCTGCTAAAAAATCAAGAGGACTCAGAACAAAATCAAGACAAATGAAAGTCCGACCTTCTTCTAGAGCTAATATGAGACAAGGGAAATAATTCTAACGAGAATAAATACCAATTAATTCTGCAGAATCTAAAACATATCCTTCCATCTCACTACTAATTTTATTAACATCAGCACTTGAATCTAAATCCAAAGTTATATCTAAAGCATAAACTTTAAAATGATAATGATGTTCTCCTGTTCCAGCAGGAGGATTAGGCCCACCATATTCAGCCTTCCCATATGTACTCTTCCCAGAATCTCCAGGAATACTATTTTCACCAATAATAACTTTATCTCCAGAAACAGGAATATTAAATACAACCCAGTGAATCCAAGTATAACCAACAACTTTCTGAGCATCAGGATCATCAACAATCAAAACCAAACTCTTAGCTTCATCAGGAATTCCTAAAATCTCAAGCCTCGGATTCACATCATCACCATCAGCAGTATATTTCTCAGGAATTCTCTCATTATTTCGAAAATCACTTTTTATTTCCATTTTTTACAGATATTATTTCTTTATTATTTCTACCCCAAATTCCGATAATAACAAATATAATCCAAGAAGGCAAACCAAATATAAATAACATATACAACCAATTCCATACAGAAGGTGAAAGGGTTTCTAAAACAAATGTATCAAGACCGAACATTGAAGCCTCTTCAGGAGAGGATGAAGCAGCATCTTTCAATCCTGACCATTTAAGATGAATTAATACAAAAAAAATAATTAATATAATTAAATAAACAATTCCAATAATCATCAAAATCTTAGCCCACTTTTTCATAACAATAAATACAATTAAGAATATAAAAAGATTTCTAAGCAGCCTCAACAACCTCTTCTAACTGACCTGTAGCTCTTAATAAAACTTCATTAAATTCTTCTGGTTTTTCCTCAAAAGGAAAATGACTAACACCAGATATTGGAAACAATCTCAAAGAAGGGATTACTCTTTTACATTCAGATACAGCATCAGAATCACAAACAGGATCTTCTTCACCATAAATTAAACCAGGTTTTAATTTATCAAGTTTAGCTAAAAATTCTTTATAATTCCCAAATTTTTCAAATTCAGATTCAACTAATCCATAAAAAAATTCCTGCCTTTCCTTATAACATTTATTAGGATACATATAAGGCCTAAAAGCAACAGCAAAAGATTCTCTTAAATCAAAAGGAACAATAACATGCCCTTCTTCATATTTTTTAAAAGCTTCATCTCTTATACAAATCATAGGATACTCCCTAAAAGGATTTCCTTTTTTTACAATCTTTGTAAAATACCTTTTTTTCCTATCTGAAAAGCAAAATGCAGAATCAACTAATGTTAAAGATTCAGCTAACCCCTCATTATGTAAAGCCATACAAGAAGCAACACTCCCACCAGTAGAATGTCCCACTAAATGAGCTCTATCTATTCCTAACTCCCTCAAAGTAGATTCCCCATGTTCTGCTAAATATTTACAACAAACTCTATCATCAGGAAATACAACTTCAGACTTCCCAGAACCTACTTGATCCCATGCAACAACCCTATAATGTTTAGATAAATCTTCAATATTTCTCCTCCATACAAAAGAATTAAACAATATCCCATGCATCAAAGCAATCACAGGAGCATCTTTTTTCCCTAAATCAACAACATGAGTTTGAACAGATTTTCCTCTTACAGGAACACTAAAAGACACCCCTTTCTCATAAAAAGATTTATTAACATAGTCTTGAACTTCCTCATCATTTGGAAAGGATACACACCCTGTCAATAAACTCCCTCCTAAAAAACCTAATAATTCTAAAAATTCCCTACGATCTGTTTTTATCATCTCTTTTTATCTAATAAATTATTTTTAATTAGAAAATAAAACCTCACAAAAATTTAATAGTTTCATATATTAGATAAACTATATCCATTTTTAAGTATTTAGATTCTCAAAAGATTATTTCAAATAACCTTAAATATCTCTAACTCTTAATATAAAAATGAAATACTCTCAACTAGCAGAACTATATGAAAAACTAAGCTCAACAACAAAAAGTCTAGAAAAAACAGATATCTTAGCAAAATTTCTAAATAAATTAAAAAAAGAACAAGACAAATCTATCATCTACTTACTTAAAGGAAAAATCTTCCCTGACTATGATGAAAGTGAAATAGGAATCTCATTACAACTTACAATCAAAGCCCTAAGCAAAGCAACAGGTTATCAAGAAACAAAAATAGTTGAAGAATTCAAATTATTAGGAGATTTAGGAAAAGTAGCAGAATTATTAACTTCTTCAAAAGAACAATCAACACTTTCCTCAACAAAATTAACAGCAGAAAAAGTTTTAATAAATTTAAGAAAATTAGTAGAATTTGAAGGAAAAGGAACAGTTGAAAAAAAGATTTCTCTAATAGCAGAACTCCTGACTTCTGCATCACCAACAGAAGCAAAATATTTAGCAAGAACACTTTTAGGAAATCTAAGAATTGGAATTGGAGAAGGAGTTTTAAGAGATGCAATTGTAGTAGCTTGTTGTCCAAAAGATAATAAAGCAATCCCATCAAAAGGGAGGGAGGGTTCTGGGTTTTCATGGGGTTGCGATGAGGAAAAAGTAAAACAATTAAAAGAACAAGTTCAAGAAGCTTACAACACATCAAACGACTTTGCTCTAGTTTTTGAAAAAGCATGCCAAGGAAAACTAAAAGAAATTGTAATTGACACAGAAAAACCACTAAAAGTAATGCTCTACCCAAAAGCAGATGATTTCCAAGATGCATTTGATAGATTAGGAAAACCTTGTATATTTGAATACAAATACGATGGATTCAGAATGTTAATTCACAAAAACAACAACGGAATAAAATTATTTACTCGAAGACTAGACAATGTAGCAAAACAATTTCCAGATGTAGTAAAATATGTAAAAGAAAATATAAAAGCAGAATCTTTCATAATTGATTCAGAAGCAATAGGCTATGATCCAAAAACAAAAAAATTCCTACCTTTCCAAACAATATCTCAAAGAATAAAAAGAAAATATGACATAGAAAAATTAGTAAAAAAACTTCCAATTGAAATAAATGTATTTGATATTTTATACTACAATGGAGAAAATTTAATTAAAAAACCTTTTGAAAAAAGACACGAGATTCTTAAAAAAATAATTAAAAATGACAAATACCATTTAAAATTAGCAGAACAAATAAAAACATCAAGTGAAAAAGAAGCAGAAGAATTCTACAACAAAGCTCTAGAAGAAGGACATGAAGGAGTTATGGCAAAATCAATAGACGCACCTTACAAACCAGGTTCTCGTATTGGTTATGGATTAAAAATAAAACCTCAAGATCAAGATTTTGATTTAGTAATTGTAAAAGCAGAATATGGAACAGGAAAAAGAGCAGGATGGTTAACATCTTACACAGTTGCCTGCCTCCAACAAGACCAATTTTTAGAAATAGGAAAAGTATCAACAGGATTAAAAGAAAAACCAGAAGAAGGATTATCATTTGAAGAAGTTACAAAAAAACTAAAACCTTTAATAACAAAGGAAAACGGCAGAGAAGTTGAAGTCAAACCAAAAATTGTCATAACTGTCACATATCAAAACATTCAAAAATCTCCAACTTACAAATCAGGTTTTGCTTTAAGATTCCCAAGATTCACTCGTCTACGTTTAGACAGAAACACAGAAGATATAACTACTCTTGCAGAAATTGAAAAAGAATACCAAAGAGCTAACAATTAAAGTTTAAATGAAAAACATTTATAAGATACAGATTCTAATATAGTTCATGAAAAAAAGAGGGAGAAAAGCTCCTAAAAAGCAAATCAAAAAAAATAATGACAATTGGAAAGTTATTGCAATAATAGTATTAATAATTTTAATATTTATTTTAATCTATCTTTCAATTATAAAAAAAGATAATCTCCCATTATTCAGTCCTGCAATAAATCTACCTTCCTCATGTTCAACAGCAGAAATCTCAGCATTATGGGATTCAATTTTTCAAATCAGTTCAAGTGATATATCAATAATAAGTGATACAACTAGCACAATCAAATGTAATTCTTTCATAGCAAACAAAACAATCAATGGAGACATAATGTATATATTATTTGGATATGCAGATAATCACACAACAAATAACACAGACATCTTAGCAATGAGAATAAACGCAACCTTAACATTTAAAACATTATTTAAAAATCTTGCAGTCGCAATTAATAATATAAATCCTATTAGTCCTTTTGAGACCTACATAAACAACAGAATAAGTTTCAACAACAGAAAAATTGGAATAATTGATTCAGCTAATGCATCAAGAAATTTCAGTGCTACTTTTAAAATAACACAAGCACCTTTAACAAAAACAGAAGAATTTGCAACTCTTCTAGACACATCATATAAATTTCAAACATCAGAAACAGAAACAAATTCTATATATACAGAATTAGGAATTGTTTTCACAAACAAAAGCTACGAACATTATAGATACACAAATTACTCAACAGGAGTATGTACTCCTTCATGGCAAGAAATAAACAACAATTGTACACCTAGTGAAACATATTTAAAATGGTACAATGACACAAATAAATGTCCAAATGCAAGCGGCATGTCTTCAAACCAAACAATTGGATGTGACTATGACAGCAACGGAATAATAGGAAACGAAACCACTATCAACTCATCATTTTCATTAGCAGTATATATCAACAATGAAAGATTAAACTTATCAAAAGTTTACAACACAACAAAAATAGTTGAACTAAAAGAAGGGGCACTAGGAAGAGTAAAATTCAGTTATGGATTTTCAGATCCTTTAAATCTAATAGACTTAGAAATAGATAAACAACCCTCAAGCTCAGGTTTTGGTTTTTTAATTGTTAATGGAATACATATTTCAAAAACAGTAACAATAGATAGAAAAACAACATCAAATCAAATATGTTTAAGAAACGCAGAAGTAACATCAATTAATCACTTATCATCAAATTGTACATCTTCAAACGAAAAAAAGTTTACATGTCCAACAACATCAGGAGGTTATATATGTAATTTAACAACAGACTATTTTATTTTATCAGGAATAACAAACTCAGCAGTAAAAGAACTTGGAGGGTCATCATCTTGTACACCAACTCTTATATGTGGTTCGTGGAGTGCTTGTTCAACTAATAATACAAAAACAAGAACTTGTAATGATACAAATTGTGGAACAGGACAATCAACAGAATCAACAGCATGTACTCAAACATGTGCTTCTAACTGGACATGCACTGACTGGAGAGATTGTGTAAATAGTAGACACAATAGAACTTGTACAGATTCAAACAATTGCTTAAATGATAAAATAGATCAACAAAGTTGTACAATAGATGAAGAAAAATCATACCTACCTCTAATAATCATAATAATTATAGTCATCATAGTTATAGTAATAATTTCAATTGTTGTATATTTTCTATTAAGAAAAAGTACTTCTCCTAAAATGAATTATACAATAAAACCCCAACAAAATAATCAATTTGGTTCTCTTCAACCTCAACAAAGGTAACAGGCTCTGTCTGATTTTTTTATTTTTATATAATTTTGGAGTGGAGGAGGGTGGGGTTGGCGAAATGTTTTGCAAGTGGAGGAAAGGTTAACTAAAACAAAAAGGCGAGCGAGGCCTTGAGTTATCGACGATAGTCGAATTAAGTGGGAATACTAAAAACAAAAAACTCTAAACTCCTAACAAAAAAGGCAACCCAAAGCTTTATAAACCGAAAGCCTTTTAAATGAATTAGTTAAAAAAATCACTACTTTATACTAACAATAAAATAAAATGGCTACAGGCTTAAGAGTACAAAATATCGTTGCAACAACTTCTCTAGGAAAACCAGTTTCACTAACAAAACTTGCAAGAACTCAATCTAATACAGAATATAATCCAGAACAATTTCCAGGTTTAGTCTTAAGAGTAAAAAAACCAAAATCAGCAGTTCTAGTTTTCTCATCAGGAAACTTAGTTTGCACAGGAACAAAATCAGTAGCTCAAGTAAAAGAAGTAATAGATACAGTAATAAAACAACTAAGAAGAATCAATGTTAGAATCACAGACAAACCAAAAATAACAGTTCAAAATATTGTTGCTTCAGGTTCAATCGACTTAATGCTAAACTTAAACTTGCTAGCTCTAGAACTTGAAAACACAGAATATGAACCAGAACAATTTCCAGGTTTAGTTTACAAACTTATAGACCCAACAGCAACATTCTTACTTTTCTCAAATGGAAAACTTGTTTGCACAGGAACAAAAAACAAAGCACAACTTGAAGAATCAATGAAACAACTTCAGAAAAATGTTAAAGAAGCTATTAAAAGAATAAAAAAATAATTCTACCACCAAAATTTTTAAATATTCTTATTTCTTAATTAAACTATGCCTTTCAACAAAATACAAAAAGATGTGGATGACTGGGTACAACAATATAAAATAGAATACTTCCACCCTCTAGCAATCATTACTCAATTATCAGAAGAAGTTGGAGAACTAGCAAGAGAAGTAAATAACAGACACGGGCCTAGAATAAAAAAATCTCCAGAAGACACAGCAGACATGGGAAAAGAAATAGCAGACTCAATATTTGCTCTAACCTGTCTAGCAAATTCTCAAAAAATAGATCTTAATAAATCTTGGAAAAGTTTAATAGATAAATTATATAAAAGAGATAAAAATAGATTTGAAAAAAAAGAAAATTAATATTTCTCAACCAACCCCACCACCCCTTACCAATTTACCACCTACCCCTCTTACTTATCATTTACCAATTTAACCACCCCTTCCCTAACCTTCTCAAAAACATCTTTCCAATCCCCTTGCTTCTTCTGTCTAAACAATTTCATACTTTCATAAAAAACACAATCATCTTTCTCTAACATATACCTCCAATCAGGCATAAAAGTTAAAACAGTCCAAACAGGTTTTCCTAAAGCTCCAGCTAAATGAGCAACAGAACTATCAACACTAATAACCAAATCCAAATTAGAAATAATAGCAGCAGTATCAGAAAAATCATTAATATCATCAGACAAATCAACAACAGAATCATCTATCTGTTCAACTCCTTTTCCTTTTTGCAAAGAATATAATTGAACATCAGGAATATTCAAACTCTTAAAATTCTCAAACTTAGTCGACCTATTTTTATCATTCTCTTGATTAGAATTTCCTTGCCAAGCAATCCCAATTTTAAATTTATCTGATTTAATTTTATCTTTATATTTCTTAACAAGTTCAGAATCAGCTTTCAAATAAGATTCCTTAGAAACACTTTCAAAATCTACAATTCCAGGCAAACTCATTAAATAAATATAATAATCATAATCAACTACAGGAACTCCATCACCCTTTTCAACAATCTCATCTATATAATTAAGTTTTTCAAATAATTTCTTAAGTTCTTTTTTACACTCCAAAACAACATACCCTCCTTTTTCTTTTACAAGAGAAACATATCTAATAAACTGAATACTATCACCAAAACCCTGTTCACACAGAACTAAAATTCTCTTTCCATCTAAAACAGAACCATCCCATTTTGGTTTTCCAAAATCTCTAACATCCGAAGGTTTCTCTTTCTTAAAACGATTCTCATATTCTTTCCACCCCTCTTTAAATTTTCCAGTCAATAAATAAATCAAAGCTCTATTCCAACGAGCATCATAAAACTCTGAGTCAAGTTCAATTGCCTTATCATAATTTTCTAATGCTTTCTCAACCTCTCCCTTATTCAAATAATAAACACCTAAATTATAATATGCAAACTTTGACTTCTCATATTCAGGATCAATCTTCAATGCAATCTCAAAATTCTTAGTTGACTCTTCTTCATCTCCCATCTTATCATAAACCATTCCCAAATTTCCATAATAAACAGCTTGATTAGAATTAATCTCAATAGCTCTCTTTATATCTCTAACAGAATCTTCATACTTTTCTACCTGAAAAGCAATCAAACCCAATAAATGCCAAGCATCAGAATTATTTTCATCTACTTTCAAAATCTGCCTATAAATATATTCAGCTTCTTTTATCTCTCCTTTATTATGTTTCTCGACACCTTTATTCAAAGCTTCTTTAACACTTAACTCTTCTTCCATAATAATCTAATAAAACCACCTATTTTAAAAATTTGTATACAAAAGAACAATAATCACAATAAATATATATCAAAACACAACAAACAATAAATACTAACAACAATTCATCAACTTATGGCAGAAGGGGTGCAAAAAGAAGTAAAGACAGAGGAGCTAATACTTGAATCTAGAAATTTCTTTGAGGCTCACAAAAAAGAAATAGGAAATGCAGTTAGACAAGGAAAAACAACAATTATTGTAGATTTCTCTGAACTAGCAGAACGTTCTCCAACACTTGCAGATTATTTATTTACAAACCCAGATGAAACAATAGAAATCTTAGAAGTTGCTCTAGAAGAAATGGGATTAGTAAAAAATCCAAGAGTAAGATTTAATGAACTTCCTGAATCATATTCAGAAAAAATAAGAAACCTAAGAGCCCAACACCTAAACAAATTCATACAAATTGATGGAATAATTAGACAAGCATCAGAAGTACGTCCCCAAGTTGTAAATGCAAAATTCGAATGCCCATCATGCGGAACAATTATATCAATATTACAAATAGAAGCAAAATTCAAAGAACCATCAAGATGTTCATGTGGAAGAAGAGGAGGATTCAAATTATTAAGCAAAGAAATGGTAGACGCACAAAGATTAGTAATTGAAGAATCTCCAGAATCTTTATCAGGAGGAGAACAACCAAGAAGAATCTCAGTTTTCTTAAAAGAAGATTTAGTAGAACCTAAAATGGAAGAAAAAACAACTCCCGGAGCTAGAATAAGAGCTGTAGGAGTTTTAAAAGAAATTGTAAAACACACTCAAACAGGAGCAGTAATGACTCGTTATGATATTGCAATAGAAGCAAATAATTTAATCCCTCTAGAAGAAAATTTTGAAGATTTTGAAATAAGTGAAGAAGACGAAAAACAAATTCAAGAACTAGCAGCAGATCCAGAAGTTTTTGTAAAACTAGCAAAAAGCATAGCCCCAAGTATATTTGGATATGATGAAATAAAACAATCTCTTGTTTTACAATTATTTGGAGGAGTAAAAAAAACAAAATCAGATGGAACTTCAACTCGTGGTGATTTCCATGTTTTACTCGTAGGAGATCCTGGTGTTGCAAAATCACAAACATTAAAATTCATATCATCAATAGCTCCAAAAGGAAGATATGTCGTCGGTAAATCAGCAACAGGAGCAGGACTAACAGCAACAGTTGTTCGTGATGAATTTTTAAAAGGATGGAGTTTAGAAGCAGGAGCTATGGTTTTATCAAACAAAGGAGTTCTATGTATAGATGAAATGGATAAAATGGACTCTGAAGACAGAAGTGCAATGCATGAAGCACTAGAACAGCAAACAGTTACAATCTCAAAAGCAAATGTCCAAGCCACTCTTCGTGCAGAAACATCTGTTCTAGCAGCAGCAAACCCCAAATTCGGTCGTTTCGACCCATATCAAACAGTATCCTCACAATTAGACCTACCACCCACACTAATAAACAGATTTGATGTAATATTTATTTTAAAAGACAATCCAGACAGAGTAAAAGACGAAGCAATAGCAAATCATGTTTTAGCAGAACATTCAAGCGAAGTAAAAAGAAACATAATTGACAGAGAATTATTTAGAAAATACATAGCTTTCTCAAAACAAAAAGTAAAACCTCAGTTAACAGATGATGCAATAAATGAAATTAAAAAATTCTATGTAGATTTAAGAAACATGCCTGTATCAGGAGACTCTGTAACTCGTCCACTTCCTATTTCAGCTCGACAACTAGAAGCATTAATACGAATGAGTGAAGCTTCTGCAAAAACCAGATTATCAGACAAAGTTTCAAGAGATGATGCAAAAAGAGCAATTAACTTAATGAAATTCTATTTAATGCAAGTAGGATATGATTATGAAACAAAAACATTTGACATAGATAGAATCGCAACAGGAGTTTCTTCATCTCAAAGAGGAAAAATCATCTTAGTAAGAGACTCAATTGCAAACCTAGAATCTAAATTAGGAAAACTTATCCCAATAGAAGAAGTAAAAAAAGACCTCCAAGGGAAAATGGAAGAAAAAGAAGTTGATGAAGGAATTGACAAACTCACAATCTCAGGAGATATTTTTCATCCTAGAAAAGGTTTTGTTCAGAGGATGTAAAATGTTTTACATTATAAATAAGAATAGAATTATTTTACTTCACAATAAAGGGTGGGAGGGAGGGTTTATTGTGTGAAGTAAAATACTATCAAAATAAAAATGCTAGAAGAATTAGAAAAAATCAATATAGAAAACAAAGAAAGATATCTAAAAATATTCAAAGAAACCATAGAAAAAATAAAAGAAAACAAATTTGAATTTAAAGATAAAAAAGAAGAAAATCATTCAATTATTAATATAAAAAATTTTGTATACATAATCCCAAATGAGTTACTTAATCTATTCAATAAATTAAAAAAACAACATCCAAATGAATTTTTAGGATTTACAGTATTAATCAACAAAACAAGGATAACTTGTTTTGGAATTCCTTGTTCAGATTTATCAAAAGCAATAATAAACTAACACTCCACCCCAATAATATTTATATGTTCAAGTCGTTAAACATGTTATAGGGACCTTTTATAGTGGAGGGGTAAAGACTTGAACTTTAAAGATATAAACTATATCACAATTATCTTTATAAAAACAAACAAACTTAAAACAAAAATGGAACCAGAAGAAATAAAAGAAAAAGAAGTAGAAATAATAGAAAAACCAGCCACCCCACCAACCCCAACTCCTTCTTCGACTTCAGAAAACCCAATTTTCCAAGAAACCTCACTTCCAACAGAGCCAACCCCAACCCCCCAACCTAATCCAGCTCCTACTCCAGAACCTACACCAACACCAAAACCAGATCCACAACCAACTCCTGAGCCAGCTAGCCAAGAAAAAAATTCTCAAACCACAATCCAACAAACACCTAGTCAAACACCTCAACAATCAACACAATATCCCTCATCTACACCTATGAAAAGAAATATAGCATTCAAATACAAAATAGGAGATTTAACAAGAGGAAATCCAATTATGGATGGAGAAAGATTCTCAAAACTAGATTTAAATGGAAAAGAAGTTGTTAGAGTAAATATAATAGCAAATGTAATAGATAAATTCATATCAGAAACAGAAGACAGAAAATTCGGAACACTAACTCTTGACGACGCATCAGGACAAATAAGAATCAAACTATTTGGAGATGATATATCAAAATTTGAAAACCTAACACAAGGACAAACAATTTTAGTAATCGGAACACTTAGATTCTACAACAATGAACTTTACATAAATCCAGAAATAATTAAACAAGCAGAACCAAAATACCTCTTAATAAGAAAACTAGAAGTTGAAAAAGCACAAGCTTCACAACCACAAACACCTCAGCTACAACAAGATCAAGTCAAACAATTAAAAGATCAAATTATAGAAAAAATAAAATCAGCAGAAGCAGAAGGAAAAGAAGGAATTGACACAGAACAACTTATAATGGACCTCAAAGACTTTCCAGCAGACTCAATCAACAAAGAAATTCAAAACCTCCTCGAACAAGGTGTAGCTTACGAACCTAAACCAGGAAA
>Ga0180007_10005736_pt1 | contig 12397 bp, 14 predicted proteins | sample MM_PC_MetaG_FD_121122 | JGI IMG/M metagenome (GOLD analysis project Ga0180007, IMG submission 121122) | Groundwater microbial communities from the Aspo Hard Rock Laboratory (HRL) deep subsurface site, Sweden - MM_PC_MetaG | ecosystem: Environmental > Aquatic > Deep subsurface > Groundwater...
ATGAGGCGAGCCCTCCGAAGGGCCGCATGTCAATCAAGATGTCAGGGTGATTCATCATGAATGCCTTGAACTGATATTCCGCGTGCGCCTTTTCATGTTTGATCTGGTTGGGATTTTTGATTTGTTCGTTCATTGGTATTACTTCGCTTACTGCCCATATATAGGGCGATTAAAAATGAACCCTTCCGGAGTTAAAAATTTGCACAGAGGGGGGGACGATGCCCGATAGGGCAAAAAACACACTAATCTGAAGGGGGTGAGGCTTGACAGGGTGCAAACTACACATGATGCCTCCCCGCGCGCGTGAGGGCCAGCAGCACGTCGATGATCTCCCAGTGCCTGCAACATGTCGCCGCGTTGATCTCGCCGCGCTTGGTTTCGCGTTCCATGCGCTGCTCCAGCTCGGCCAGCTCTCGCCACATTTTTTGAATGCTATTCATGATTGCCTCCCGTTCCTATGTTTTACCATTGCTTGGAACCGCTCGCCCAGCGTGACGTAACGCCAGCAATCCGCCTCGGGATTGGTCAGGAGCCCCTGGGAGACCAACTCCTGGAGAGCCTCAACAACCTCGGCCTCGGTCACGCCACACCGCTTTTGCACGCGAGCAACCAACTGCTCGGTACGTCTCACCGAATAGTGTCTGAGGTACTTCAAACAAATGTGTTTGATGTAACTGCGGACTAACATTGATGCCACCCGCGCCTTGCATGCCTCGCCCGCCGTGCTAGTTCGCGCTTGGACAGGTAGCACCAAACGCATTCATAGTGGCATTCAATCCGCCCCTCGTCCTGTAGCTCATTCAGCGCGTGCACAACGTCGGCCTCGGTACAGTCCCGACCCATCCGTTTGATGACAAATTCCGTGATCCACACCTGGCGACGGCAACCGACCCGACGCAGGTACAGCAGCGTGATAAGTTTTGTATACTTAGACATTAGAAGGACACGTCCTTTCCCTCTACAGGGACGTTGGTTTGTAATTGGTCAAGTGGGCTATTGTTTGAGTGGCCCAAATATCCCCCGTTTTCGGGCGCAGACTTTCTTATATCTTTTTCATTTTTTTCATTTTCTGATTTTTTCTTAAGAACAGTGGGGAGAAAAACGGGGGGTTTTCTGGCCACTTTGTTATCTGTCCCGTTTTGGGAATTCGGGAAAACCGCGTCAATGCTAGGTTTTTTCAATTCGTTGTTGTTGCGCGTTTTCGGAACAATCCGCAACCCAACAACGCCCCGATAGCGGTCTAGGTCTATTTGCTTGCGGATTTCTTCCCCTTGCCAAGTTGCGGACATTGCTTCAAGAAAGCGGTCCCGGTCGAACCGGTCCCTGTGTTGGTAGTCTGGCCACCAAAGACGCCATTCGGCTTCCACGGTCTCCCACGGCAGGAAGGCGCCCGGGTCCCGGTCGAACCGTTCCCACAGGAAGCGCGCTTCCCCCCTGGCCAGTACATCGGACAGGGCTTCGGACTCTTGCCTATCGTTGAAACGATACCAACGGCCGGTTTGGATGAAGTGCCAGGCCAGGTGAACCGCATAGGAGAAAATCAGGTCCATTTCCCGGGCGTTCATCGCCCATTTCTTTTCAATGTCCGCAACGTCCCCGGGAGTGAACCGAATGCGGTTCGGCCATATTGAAAGATTGTACCGGTCGAAGAACCCCCGGGAATGGTCAGTCCGTTTCGGAAGCCGGTTCCCGAGAATCGCAAGGGTTGCCGTGTTCGGAAACGAGATCGGGTCTTCATACAGGCGCGCGCCCTGGAGGGTCGGGGCCGTTGGTTGTTCCTTCAAGAAAGTTCCCATGGCCCCGAAGGTGTCTTCCCCCGCATCATCCAAAAGACAAAGCAGCTTCCCCCGAAGATCGGCTATGCCCCGGTTCCGGCGTTCCTTGGAAAACTCATAGGGGTTCGGGCGGCATACGTTCCACTTGCCTATCAGGACTTCGATAAACTCAAAGAAGGTGGATTTCCCGTCCCCGCCGGGACCGAAGCACGCGAGGAAATCACCGGCCGGTTGAGTCAAGAGAACGCGGGCGACCACTTCCAGCAGGAAAAGCGGGTCTTGTCCCCACGGGTTCCAACCTTGGATGATTTCGAGGGATAGCGGGTCCGGCAGGCTATCCCATTCAGGGAAGAACTCCCGGGGGACCGTGAATTGACAGGGCTTGTCCGGTCGTCCAGGGACGAAGCCGGGCGGGTCGAAAGTGATCAGACCGTTCTTGCAAGCAAGCCCGGTTTGCAGTGTCGCGGTTCCTCGGTTGCGGAGGACTGCGGAAGACAGAAACCACGAAACCAAAGTAAATTCAGAAGGCGACAACGGCCGGCCGGCGGCCCGGTTGAATCGGTCTTGAACGTCCTTCGGTTCCATATCCCGGAAGGAGTAGTCTTCCTGTTTTTCGGAAAACGTAGGGGTTGCCCGGGGACTTTCGGGAGGGTTGAAGCAAGCAAGGTCCCCGTCCGATTCAAGGTCCACCTTGCGAGCGATTTCAAGGGCTTCGTCTTCCTTGGAGACCTGGGGTTTCTTCTCTTCCCATTCAAAAAGTTCCGCAAGGGAAGGCCAACCCGAAACGCGATTCCCCGCTTTCAGGTCTCGTCTTGTGGTCTCAATAACCGTTTGAACGTGACCGATGGAATATTGTTTTTCCCAAATGATTTTCAGGGCTTCGTGGATTTCTTCATCCGTTGCGGGGGTCCGGCAGGCCCAGCCAATGAAGGCTAAATCTAGATCGTTTCCGTTGACGCTGGCGGGGTCGGACTTCCTGACCTTCCGAGCGATTTTCTTCAACCCCTTTAGATGGTTCTTCTCCTTGACCGGACCGGAAGCCGCTTCAGTTGAAGCAATTTTCAACGGGCGGAGTTCTTCCGGGGGGTCCTGCAAGTTCGCGAAGTCCCCGCCTTCAATCCATTTCTTGTCATCGGAGGGTTCCACAAGAACGCAGTTCTTGCCCGCAAGACGGGGAGTCAATATCCCGATCCCGGTCTCTGTTTCAGTGTTCCCGGAGTAGCAACCGCAGTCCCGGAACCATACATGGTAGCCGTTTTTCGTGCGTTGAACGGGTCCATGGTCCGGCCGGTTCAAGTAGGCTTCCGTCCATGCCCTGCTTTGGGGGTTGTCCATGTCGAGTACAACCGCCCCCTCGGGGACCCGGACCGCAATCAAGCCGCCTTGATCGGACCAACGGGAAGCCTCTTTCGGGGTTGCGCCCTTGAAGCCGGGATCGGTGTAACGTGCAACGGCCGGTTGTTTCGGCTTCTTGTCCTTCGGTCGGTTCGGATGGTTCCCCCAGAACAGGACAAGAACCCAACCCCGATCGGCGTAGGTCTGGAATGGATCACGCATGGTTGCGCGCCCCCTTTGATGCGGCCTGGCGGCCTTGGGTTGTGTCTGCTAGTGGGTCAGGTTCCCCGCTACTTGGACCGGGGCTATCCCCTGCGGCCGCCGGGGGTCTGCTCGCGGCGCTGCGGTGTGACCGCTGGCGAGGGACCCGGCGGAGGTCATCACAGGCGGGGCGCGGAGTCGCATAAGGATCGCGTGTTTTGCTAGCGGTACGCTTGCGGTATTCGTTTTCGAGTCTACCGAGGAAGTGTTCTTTTTCCTCAGGTCGACCAATCCAGCGGGCATTGAGACGATCAATATGTTGGGGCGCTTGCCGCATCACCCGCGCTTGAATCGCACGGTGCACCCTTCGGATGTTCCACGGGCGGAGGGCACCTAGCAGCGCGGGCATGCACCCTCCCCCATGGCGAGGGGTTCCGGCAATCTCATGGGCCATGTCGGCAAGGAATGAAAACCATGTCTGATGAATGAGCACGCCGTCAGGTGAATATGTCCGGCTCATGCCGTGCTCGTCGGACGTTTCAGCGCCCAACTTGATCAGGTTGACGACATGCGCCCGGCGGGCGGTGTATTCGGCAAGTCCACAAGATTTGCTTCTAGGGGTCGGGCGTGAAACGGGAAGTAAACGAGTCGTCGGGGTCATCATGATTTGCTTCTCACTGCGTTCTCGTAATTAAGACCGCACGAAGAAGCCCTCATTGGGTCCTTTATAGCAACGGTTTCAGCGGAAGTCAACGCAATATTTGCAAATTCAGTAAAAATATCAATGACTTACGGTTTTTACGGTTATTTACGACTCCCGTATTTAGCAATCTTGCGAAGTACTGCGATATCATTTCAGAATCGGAAAAACGTAGGTCCGCACGTGACCCGAAAACCGCGACGTTGCAGCAGGCGCGCAAGGTGTAGCGCGTGATCAGGATCGGCGATCTCGACCGATAGGTGATTGACGGTCACGAGCATGGCTTGACCTTGACCCACGTCGGAACGCGCGTACCGCAGGCGTAGCCGGACCCGCAAGCCTTGGTCACAAGCCCTTCATGCCCGGCAGCCATGGCCGCAAGGAACAGTTCCCCTAGGCGGTCTTCCGACTCACACAAGGCCGACTCGACAAGTCGCACGCCCGGCACGTCCCGCAGTGCCTGTAGGCGCGCCCTGCGGGCCTCCAGGGGCACTTGTGATCCGCCGTCGGTCACTTCCTCCGGGGTCAAAGCATCGAAGGCCCACCAGGTCAGTTTAGACCCGTCCCGGCGCATTACGGCGGACTGAGTAGCGGACCAGGTTTCCCCGGCAAGCTCGCCGTCATACCACCCAGCAGGCGCAACCCTCGCTGCTTCATCGGCGATCCACTGGGCCGCCCGTACCGGGCGCCCCTCGCGAGACCATGCGGACCCCCGGCCGGACTCGTCAACGTGGATCAAGAGCCTGTGACCGTCGTATTTGCGTTCCACCCATAGCGGATAGCGCAGGCGCTCAAAGTCGACCTCGGTTAGAAGTTGCGGTTTCATGTGATCTCTCTTTTGCCGGGGTCACGCCCGACGCGGAATGCTAGGTCACTCGTTTGCACTGAGTGACCCGAAAAACTCGCTTCCCGTAGACCTGACCGCAAATCAGTGAAAGAATCACAAGACCCGTAAGTGCACGTTATGATTGGCCTTTTCCGTTTTCCTTTCTGTAACAAGGGTTTTTTGAACGCGCAATTTCAAGACTCCAATGAAAATGAGCAACCATTTGCACATGATATCGTTCCCTTCCTAGCGTGCTAAATTGTTCCCGTCCTGTATCATTTTCACTTTGTTTTACTAGGGTTATCTGGAAGTGGACGTTGACAAGTTATGTCAGGGGTATGACAAGGAATGACACAGAAACAGTCACTGCTTTGACACTGTGTACTATGTCCTTTTCTTTTCAAGATAATGGTTGCAGGGCTTTTTAACCTTTCGCTGATTGTCTGGATTGTAAATGATTTCAACAAGTTAAGGCTCTTGTGTTCGTCCTTCTGTCTTGCAGACGGCTAAGACCCCCTGGAAGGAAGGAGGAATGACCCTTCGGGTCATATCTATGGGATAGAACACAATGACCAACAACGGCCAATAGAACCCCCGCTTTGGTTCTGCGGGGCAAGACATTGTTTGTATTAGCCATTACTGAAAGAAAATGGAGGGGGCCTTATTTGACCCCTTGACTCTCTTCAGGGGAAGGGTAGCATTTCGGTCCATGGTTCCCGCGTTCAATACATTATCAACCCGAAACAGATCAAAGGAGTTAGACCAATGACACAACAAGAAATGGAAAAGAAAATTGAAGAACTCACCAAAGAAGTTCAGGATCTCAAAAGAATAATCAACAACATTTCGCGTACTAATTCTGATAGTTATGGAAGTCTGAAGAAGTTAATCAAAGAACTTCAAGAAGAATTTGATAAGTATGTCAATGACCATCCCTAGGCCCCTTCCAGATTACCCTGTATTGCTTAGGTTCTGGCCCCTAATGTCTTCCCCTTCCTGAGGTCTCGAATCGATTACAGAGCCTTGCAAGGGCATTCTACCAATTATGGTTCTGAACTTCAAGGGCTTGTCTGAAACATTTTAATCAGGAACCCATTATTTTTTTGGGGTGGTCTAACCGACCACTGACGTTTTTACCCCTTTTATAGGGGGGTGTGGGTATGTCACTGCGAGCAAGTCTGGTCAAGCGTGGTAAACGGGCAGTAGCGGTCAGGCGAGATTGGTTTGGCTATGATACTAAAATAGTCAATAGACCGCTACTGCCCCACCAATGTTAATTATGATACAAATCCCTTTTCCTTGCGAATCTGATTAATTTTTTCGGCCATTAGTCTTTCTGCTTCCTGATTGGCCTTGACCCATTCGGGATACCAGCCCCCGGGAAGATAGGCGCTCTCTGCTTCGATCTCTTGCTTGTTCATGTGGTACCTGCAGGCCACTAATTCAATATCAAGCGGCATTCGGCCCACCTGCTTATAAGCCTCCACAATCTTTGAGTGAATCTCCATTGACCGCAATGCGCTATCACTGCCAGAATACCAAACGACCTTGATAGGCTTGCTCGAATAGTTCAAGTATTCTTCCTTCTCGGTTTCAATCTGCAATTCATGCCTGAACCCTGTCATATCAAACCCACTCACATAATTAATAACATTCAATACAAATCTTTCCATAATCATTCCCCTTTTTCCAGTTTATTAAAATACTTTTCAACCATTATTTGCCCTTGACGATCCAAAAGGCTAGACACTCCTTTCATTACCTGATCCTTTATCTTTTTTGTTTCGGTCTGCCTTATCTCATTGCGGTACTTCTCCAAGCCGTCAAGTTTTGGTTTGGCAATCGCTGCTAATCTTGTGTTTTCGTCTGACAGTGCCTTGTTTTGCTGTAACAATTTTTCGGCCAGCAATGCCAAATAATAAATTTTTACGCGATAATATTTGTAATGTAAAAGTATGTCGTCAATGTCCTGCAACCCCGCCTCAAATCGCGCCTTAACATCCTTGTTTACAATCTCCTTAACCTTGGCAATGTCGCCCATAAACTGTGTGATTGTTTGCGATTTGGCGTTAATATCTGTGTTATAGATAATAGACTCAATGTCTTTTGGTGTCAACCCCACATTAACATAGATGCAATTTTGTAATTTTTGCAGGAAATCGGCCATACGCTCTTTTTCATCTTGCTCTTGCTGTTCCTTTACAAAATCTTCAATGCATTTTAATTCAATTTTCATTTACACTCTCCTTCATTAAATCATTAGTATTAATATATTGCACTGCTTTTAAATACACCGACATAATCATTGCAAAGTCATTCTGTTTTAACTTTAATCCTTGTTTTTCTGCTTGCCTGGATAAGTGCTCAAACTGCTTTTCTATCTGGCTTTTGCGCCTATATGCATTAATGTTAATGTAAAACTGATATGCATTGCAATTGTCCACAAACAGCATGTGCACATAATTTGTCCTCCATCTATTTTTTACTGCCACATCTTTAAGCTCCCAACTATTTTTAGCCAACTTCATTTAACATCTCCTTTTCCTTTTCACTTACGTTTTCTGACCCTTCAATTTCAATTTCCATTTTCTTCATTGCCTCCATGAGTTCACTTTCATTTACAACACTAAATAGATTCCTGACTCTGACTCTCTCACTGCCAATACGCTTAATAAATGTAGGTCCCATTGACCTGGACGGCACAAATCCCATTGCCCTGAGGGTCTCATTTGTCACCCAGATATCCCCTTCTAAGTTTTGCCCCTGGAGAAGGTCTCTGAGGGCCTCTACAAGCGCCTTGCGGTCTATCCCGTAGGTTCTGGCCACTCCCTGAGCTAGCGCATGATTCACGGCCTGGAAGAACTCCTTGACTGCTTTCTGTGGGTTCTCTGAGTGCCTTTGAGCGGTCCAAGCGATCCACCTAAGTTCTTGAAATGATAGACTTTTACCTAAAAGGTAACTTCCCGAAAGGTTCCCCAGTTCCAAACGGGTCTGGTTTCGTTCCCCCTTGGGCGTGTTCGCAAGTCTCCAAGTCATTTTGCGACAACAAATAGACTGATCCATGGGCATTCGTGGCCGGTCTTCAAGGTAAATCGGGATATGCAGGCCATACAGAGACAAGTACTGCACCGAACTTGTATTTTGTGGCAAGTCCTGCTTTTTCTCGCGTAGCTGGCCAACTTTTCCCGAGGACCGACAGGTCAACTCTTCGGGCAGTTCGGGCAAATCTCCTAATCGATTCACAATCCACATTTTCCCGGGACTCGGCGCAACATTGATCTGATTGGCCCCGTGGAAGCGGTAGGTAACGTCAATCCCTGCCTTGGTTCGTTTTCCTGAGGGTCTGTTCTGTGGTGCTTTAAAAAAGATATGATATCCATTTCTAGTGGCTTGGTAGTAGGGTAGTTCTGCCTTGTGTGCCTCCACCCATTCCTTGCCCGTGGGCTTGTCCATGTCTAAGCAGATCACCCCGGCTGGTATTTTTAGGCCAATAGCCCCCCCACTGGCCACATGTTCCCGCAACTCGCCAACCGTTCGGGATTCGGCCTGCCAACCAGTGCACAGAGGTACTTTGTCAGGACGACACAAAATGAATTCTGCAAAATAAATATCTTTAAAATAATCTACCATAGTCCAAGGGCAAGTATCCATAATCCAAACCTCACCCTTAACTAGTCTTTCAAATTTGTTTTCTCACCTCGTTTGCTCCAAATCTTCTTTTTTTTTTAGAAAATCAAATGTAATCGCGCCTAGTTATGGCCCCCGGCCTCAGGTTATGCTGTCTTCAAACGGCAGACGGCCTTTTAGATTGTGTCCCTATGGGACAATGTATGGAAGTGGGGTTTCCCTCAAAGGGCGCAGGTAATCACTTATATAATATAGGTTAGCATATGATATCTACTCACTACGTTCGTAGATATATACCGAAGTGTTGACAAACGGCCAGCATCAAGGGTTTCTCTTTTTTAAAAAATATGAACTGTAATCCTTGCTTTCTGATTTTTACTGACTATACGTAGGTCATGTTAACGGTATACAGTCTCTACACAACTACACAGGAGTAAGGAAATGAACAGTATTCAGTTTTACAGAGAGAATTTATCTAAAGACTTGCAAACTGCCAAAATGTACTTTTCAAGAAATTTGAGTCTTGAAGAGTGTCTATTTGCGTTTTATCACATTGTAATGGACAGTCATGTTGAAAATAGATATGATCTGCTGGATCTGTTTTTAAAAAAAATAGAAGGTTTCAAGTTGTCTGAAATCCTGGAAAATGAAGAAGACAAACGGTCATGGGCTCTATTTACAGAAACAACTGTAAAAATGCTTGAAGAAGGCTATCTCAATAGAAAGCAGTATGATCATATTTGGACGAAGATATTAAAACTAGAGTTATTGAGTGATGCACAACTGCTCATGGATGAACTGAGATTAGAGTATAATAGTGTGATGCATATTGAACTATTCGAAGAACTGCTTGAAGAGCACAATACAGTGAAAGGATTTATCGATCACTGGCTTGAGCATGATAAAATTATTGAAACTTTGGATGGTTTCACTAACACGAAATTTGATAGACCAGAAATTACTGATGGATTCTTCAAATTTTTTACTAAGTATGCAGAAAAATATTCTGATTCAAAAGGCAAATTCAACGAGGGTCAGACAAAGAGATACAGTCTCTGTCTTGACTTGCTTAAAGTTGCCAAATTAAATAAACATATTGAAATAGAATTACTCGCCAAATTGAAAAGCTACTATTCCATCATTGAATAGAATGCTCTCCAAGGCCGCTAGAATGCCCTGTAATCGATTCGTGCACTTCCTGAGGGTCTTTCCCTTACCCAAATCACAGGGACACAGCACAGAGTGCAGTAAATAGGCTTGTGGGTAAAATGCATATGTTTGCTTGTGGCGGCTTGACTAACTGACCCCCACCCACTATAAACGCAACAGACAGCCTGGACCCCATGACGGGCAATAGAATATACAGCACTAATACATACAAGTAATCTTTTAATCTTTGTTTATGGGAGATTGGATAATGCTGTATGTCCCTGTCTGTTCTGACCATTGAACAAGTCTGTTCCCTGTTCTCAATCTCACAAAGAACCGCTTACCGTTGGATCAATGCCGGGATCCTGACCCCTACAAAAATTGGTGGTAAATTCTTTTTCTTAGAGTCAGATTTAGAGGCGCTGTTTAACAAAAAACCAAAGCGCAAAAGGGGCTAACCCCTGATTGACCTGGACAGCTAGACTTGTTCCCGGGAGGTGTTCGTCATGGCTTCACAATACGTGTTAAAAGATGGTTCGGTTCAGTGGATGGCCGATCAACTGGTCTATATTCAGGGCAGACAGATCAGGCGCAGGAAGAAGGGTTTCCCGACAAAGGGGGAGGCTGAGACCTACGAACAGACCCTTTCAAGAACTACTTCCAAGGGCAGATCAGATCCTGAGGTTGACGAGATACTGATTCGGGAGGAAAGGAAGCGGGAGGCCAGAGACCGACCCAGTTTGCAAGCTGTCTTTCATCAGTTCGTTCTAATGCAGGAGAACAACGGGAAAAAGTTTAATACTATCAAACACTATCGGCAGAGTTTTGGACAACTGAAAACCATTGTTCCTGATTCGTTCTGGCACATGACCCCGACAGATATTCAACGGGTTGTTGCCGCTGACCTCCACAAGAAACAGAAGAACCGAATCAAGATCTTGTTACTGCTTTACAAGTTCGCCCGTGAAAGGTTCTCTGATGTTCCTGTTCTGGATATCCCGATCAAGTACGACTACACCCAGCCCGACGTCTACATGATGCAGGACGAAGAGTTTCAAAGGGTTGTAGAGGCTGAACCAAACCTCTATTACAAACACCTGTGGACCGTCCTAAGCCTCACTGGCCTGAGGATCGGCGAAGCCTTGGCGCTTGAGTGGCCCGACGTTGTCAACGGGACCCTGAGGGTCAATAAGACCACTATAGGCTATTCCACCATGACCGGCCCAACGAAGACCTACGCAATCAGGTATATTCCACTTCATCCTATGACTTTGAAATGTTTAGAGTTTTTCAGGGAGAACAACAACCCTGGACAACCCCGAATTGTTGACCGCAATAGACGCGCAGTCTATGAAAAATTGTCCAGACTCTGCAAAGCAAACGGGCTTTCTTCCCGCATTACATGTCATTCCTTTAGACACTACTTCGCGTCGAAACTCCTACAGACCGGGGCCGACGTTGTCACAGTGAAAACGCTCATGGGTCACGCCTCCATTCTCATGACCTCCCGTTACCTTCACCTCCTGGACAACTCGCCACAAAAGGCCGTCTTGTCACTGCCTTGTCACTCCATTTTACAAGGCTAATATATCCAACAATATCAATCGTTTTCGACATGTGTAAAACCACTTGCACATTGTGCTGACCGATATGGACGGCATCGCGCCGCTCTTTGTGCAGGCCATGAACCAGAACATCGCACGGTTCGTCAACTGCACGCTGGGTCACTTCGGAGCCATGTGGGAGGGCGGCGCACGCCCCAACTACTGCGTGCTCCCCAAGGGCGGCGACGTGATGGACAAGGTCGTTTACACGCTGGCCAACCCGGTGAACGCCGGCCTGGTCTCCCAGCATCACCTCTGGCCCGGCGCGATTTCCAATGCCGCGCAGATCGCCAATGGCTGCATCACCACGAAGCGTCCGAAAAAGTTCTTCGCAAAGACCGATGATCCGGAGTTGCTCACACGGGAGTTGATTCTGACGCCGGTGCCGGGCGCCGGTGTCCTGTGCCCGGAGGATTACGGCAAGGTGGTCTTGGACCGCGTGACCGCCGAAGAGGCGCGAATCGCCGAGCAACGGGAGGCCGCGGGACTGCCCTGGATGGGCCGGAAGAAGTGCCTGGCCATGAATCCGTACGACGCACCGGTGAAGACGTGGAAGGCGTTCTCACGGCGTCCAAAAGTGTCTACCAAGAGTGACGAGGCCCGCCGGTATGTCCTGCAGCGACAGAAGCGGTTCGCTGAAGTGCATGGGGCGGCAAGGAAAGTGTTCCGGGACGGCAATCGCGATGTGGCCTTCCCTGAAGGCACATTTTTTCTGCGCGTGTACTTCCAAGTGCCGATTGAACCGTTCGTGTAAAGTTCCTGGCGCCCTACAGTGCCTCTTTTAATGCGAATCACCCGATTCGCGTCTGTACCGCTGCGCCCAGGTCTGTTCTAATTCGCCCATAGAACTCATTGCCTCAACATTCCGCCCTCTAATTTAGCCATATATTTACCTTTTTCAGGTCGCTTTTATAACCAGGAGGGATTCCGAAGGCGCACATAATTCATACCCAATGCCCTTGTGAAAATCGAGGCGTGGAGGGATCCGTTCGAGGGATCCGTTCAATACCGGAAGCGGCGCAGCATGTCCCAGGAGAACGGCGTGGGCCACAGGAAGGTGCCGGTGAAGTCACCGGCGGGGACCACGAACCAGGAGGTGCCGGGATCCCCGTAGGTGCCGCGGCGAGGCGTCTTCAGCACGTGGAGATCGGTGGCGGGTGTGTCGCCCTGGGCCACGACG
>Ga0180007_10005737_pt1 | contig 12396 bp, 1 predicted proteins | sample MM_PC_MetaG_FD_121122 | JGI IMG/M metagenome (GOLD analysis project Ga0180007, IMG submission 121122) | Groundwater microbial communities from the Aspo Hard Rock Laboratory (HRL) deep subsurface site, Sweden - MM_PC_MetaG | ecosystem: Environmental > Aquatic > Deep subsurface > Groundwater...
CAGTATGCACAAATGATGGATCCTACTCAGTGGAATCAGCAGAGAATGCAATGGCAAACAATGCCCGAAGATTATCTAAATCAACAGAGAGCAACGTATGCACAACAAGCTGCTCCATGGAGTGAAATAGCCCTTAATATCGCTGGTATGGGGTACCAGTATCCTAAAAGAGTTGTGACAAACCAAGAGAGTGGATCTACCGGAATGGAGATGGGTGGTGGGTTAAGCTTAGGAACCTGTTGGGTTGTTAGAGCTCTATTTGGAGAGACTGGAAAGAAAACTAAGATACTTATTACCTTGGTTAATGAGATATGGCCTAAGTCGTCTCTCTACGGGTGGATTAGATATAAACTCTATATGCGATTTAGTGAAAGAATTGCCAATTTCATTAAGAAGGATAGTTTTATTAGACATAATGTGGGGAAGATACTGAAGTGGTATTTTAATAGACAATATAAGAAGTTAAACTAAGAGGTGTAATCTATGGCGATATACGATCCTGTTTCAGGGCGATACTATAATTCAGAAGAAGAAATGCGAACAGCAGCTTTGGTCCGCCAAGCCCAAGAAAGGGAGAACTTCCAACGTGGTGGACCAGGTATTATGGACGCTATAAGTTCTGGATGGAACTGGTTAACTGGTGGTGGACTAGCGGAAACTACCCGTAAGCCTATCCCTCCGCCAGAGTCATCTGAGGAGGCCTATCGTCGGTTTCGGATGAATGCATACGGGAATCCAGAAGGTCCATATGGTGGACCTGAGCCCATAGGGCCACGTGAAGCCCCTAGTCCAATTCCCCCAATGGCCCAGACACCTCCATTTTATTCTCCTCCCGGAGTTCCTCCACAAAATTTCTCACAAGGAGACCCTGCAGCTCAGTGGAGACAGTTTGTAGAGGCTGGTGGTAAAGAGATGAAGTATGGCAATGGAACTACCATTAAATATAAGAAACCAGAGTCACCTGAAGAAAAGGCAAGGAGACAACAGGTGAAAGCACAGGTAGGAGCAAGCCCCCAACCGGGTGGTGCTCCGCAAGGTCGTGCAATTTCTGGTCCTTTTCCTATGGAAACAGAACAGGTAGGTCCAAGACCAGGGGACGTCGGTCCTGGACAAGCACCACCGCAAGAGCAACCTCCAACACCACCCCAGGGTCCTGGTGATTATCCAGCAAGAGATGTAGATCGGAGAGCTCAGGCAGCTGCTCTGCAGTATAAAAGTAGATTTGCTCCAGGAAATGAGCCGATGAATGCTGCAGAATGGGAGCGTAGAAAGAGAGCTCTTATTGAACAAAAAGCATCAGAACAGGAACGTTTATTACAAGAATCTATGCCTGAAAAAGGAGTACTATTAGCTAGAGCCTATGAAAGGATAAATAGATCTACAGGAAAAGGAACCCGAATTTTATTGGGGATTCTTTCTGGAAATCCTTTTTGGGCAGACGGAATAGCTGCAATGGAGGCAGAGTATGAGGCTAAAAGAGCAGCTGTTATAGGAAAAGAACGTAGAGATATATCTGCTAATAAATATACAGAGTTAATGGATCTGGTGGATGGTCTGGACAAGAGACAAGGGGAACATAAGAAGGTTGTAGCGGCGGAATTGACACAGAGGATACAGGAAGAACCGAATCTTATCTATAGTAGAGATGCTAGCAAAGATTATGCCTTACTCCTAGGTGTACCTACAGATCAGGTGGAGCAATTTTTAGATGACCACTTTGATGAGAAAACTGGTGTATTTAATCTTCTAAAAGACCCATATGAGGAGAACATAATTCGAGCTAAGAATGATGCGAATGTTATTCTTGAACTTTATCCATGGATTCCAAAAGAGATGGCTTTATTGGTAACAAAGCATCCAAACTTACTTCTTGAATTGTCTACTGATGAGGCTAAATTGTATGAAGTAAAAGCAATGCATGAAAAAGATCCAGAAAAGAAGGCTGAGTATCAAAGAATATCGGACTTACTGCGTTCAAGGGCTACCACATTGGCTCAGTCTGAACCTATGAGAAGACTAATCATGCTACAGAATATACACGACAATAAAACTGTATGGAATAAGATGACAGAAAAAGAACAAACGGAGTGGTATGTGACCTACCAAGATGCACATAAGGCAGCATTCGGACCTGCCACTGGTAGAGATCCTAAAAGCTTATATCGGAAAGAGAGACAAGAGGAAGAGGAGCTCAAGGGGAGGATACTTACGAATCGTCACGTCGCTATACAGAATAAATTATTACTAACTGAAAAACCAGGTAAGGAAGAGAAAGACCAGTCCAATGTGTATACTAGTATTGCAGTAAAGACTTACCCTATCCTATCCCAGAAAAAGGCAAGTGCACTGAATCTGGCAGAAGCCGATAGAGACCAGCAGATCACAATAGCTATGATGGCTGAGAACCAAATTCCTACTGGGCAAACGCCAATTGAGAAGGATATAAGACGTAAGGCGGATATAATCAAGTTAGAAGTCTGGAAGTATTTCCCCTTGGAATTACAGAAACAATTAGGTAATTTATCCTACTTAGAGGCTGCTGTGGTATTGAGTGCGATATATGGGGCTCAAGTAAATGAGCCACGACAAACCCCGAATATGGCGGAAATAGCAGAGTATTTACGTCAATCACGAGAAGGGCAAAAAAAGATAAAGACGAAATAAGGGGCTAAGAATATATGGCTATTACATTAGATGAAATTAGATCCTATTATAACCCTAGCCTAGTGTCTGAAGCAGAGAGTGCGTTAGGGCCACAGGAAGAACGGGAAAAGAGATGGGACCAGGAGATGGGCATTCCCTCTAGAAGTCAAGTTCCTTTTCCTATGGAGGCAACTACTCCAACACAACCTCCTGTAACAAATAGGAGGATAACTATAAAGGAAGATGTTCAACCTTCTGGACAAGTTATGTTACCACAACAACTTCCTGCTACGGAACCTAAGACTGGTGGGTTACTGAAACCTACAGGCAATGTTCTTCTCGATCCTATGAAGGGGTTCGCTGCAGGTGTGGCTCAGGCTACGGCTGGGGAAATTGATACGGTTGATTGGCTAATCAACAAGATAGCAGATGCTATACCTGGGGTCCCGCGTCAAGAAATAATTGGGAAGCTCAGAGACGTAATTACTCCAGAAGCTTTAGATAGTGATGAGGAAACTCTGACCTATACCATTGGGAATGCTGTTGGATACGGTGCTACTCAGATGGCTTTATTGTATGCTTTGATCTTTAAGCCATTGAAGGCTGCAAAGATACTGAATGCTGTTAGAATAAAGGATGTTACTAAATTAGCTACAAAAGCTGGTAGAGCAAAAATAGGATTCCAAGGGGCATTACGAGCAGCAGAACCTGGTGGAGAAGCTTGGCTAAAAGCCATTAAGGCAGGAAAGTTCGGAGCAAGACCTGGGTTAGCTTCTCGAGCTATAGACACGTTAGGAAATGTGGGTCTTGCAGGTCCTGTGGGACTTGGTATCCATGGTGCTATAACAGGAGCTAAAGTAGAAGAGCAGACTAAAGAAGCACAAGCCCTTGAGGAAGGTAGAGAGATACCAGATAGTGAAAGATTACGGGCTAATATAGATGGAGCAATGCGGGGAGGTACCCAAGGATTTATGATGGGTACTGTTCTTGGATTAATGCATAATTGGAGTCAATTAAAGCGAACTGCAGGTATGGGTACCGTATTTGGTGGTATGTCATTGGCAGAGGGGTCAGACGTAAAACGTGGATTTGCTGATTTTATAACTGGGGCGTTATTGGGTTATATGCCCAATAAGCCGGGAGAGAAGTGGCCTTGGAGTAGAGCAAAAGGAGAGAAGATTGCTCCAGCTGATGCTTCTAAGCCAGCAGTGGATACTGGTGTAATAGAAGATCTAGTCACAGTTTCTCAGGCCGCTCAGATTGATCCTAGAGTAGCCAGGGGATGGGCGAAAGCTGCGGGGTATACTGACCAAGAAGCAGTAGTGCGAATTAGAGAAATGCAGGAAGTATATGGAGGACCGGGAGCAGATAAGATACATCCTTACGTGGATCCCTCCCTTGGGGTTGTTTTTAAGCGGGGAAGCACAAAAGGAGAAGGATTAGCTGAAAAAACATGGGAACAGATTCGGAAGAAACATAAGAATCATCTTGAGGCTGCCCTAGAGTTCGATAAGTGGGCTAAAAACTGGATATCGTCTCAGGGTATTGAACCCAACCCAGTTCTTACGGGTCACATGGATAATTTAGTTCATACCTTAACAAGAGACTCTAATGGGTATAGTCCAGTTGGGTCGGCATATATATCTCCTGCGAGTGCATTTAAGGGAACCCATACTACAAATTGGGCTGGTCAGATATATAGGGAGATCTTTAAAGCGACTAAGGCAGGAGATCTGTCTCCATGGAAAGCCGTTATGTCCGATGGGAGAGAAGTAGAGTTAGCTGATAGCCCTGGATCACGACAGTCTAGAGATGGTAAGTTCTTGTATTCTAATACAGGAGAGGAACTTCCAATCAGGGATGTTAAGATTATTGTATCAACTGCAACAGATAAACCTATCTTAACCATGCCGGAAAAGACCGCGAAGGATATATTACAAGAGCGTAGAGTTGCTGAGAAGGCTGATGCCTTGGCACAAAAACAGGCAGAAACTTCTAAGGCCAAAGCTGCTGCTGAGGAAAAACAGCAAGTGGCTGCTCAGAGAAAACTTGATGCGGAAAAACGTAAGGAGATTATCACTGAGAATAAGCGTAGACAACAAACAGGAGAAGAACTTCTAGAAGTTCCAGGAGAGGAAGTATATAAGGAAGTCTCTGTGGGGGATGCTGAGTGGAGGAATAATTTTATAAAAGAGTTGGATAAACAAATTCCTTCCAAGATGCGTAAAGAGGCAGCTACAAGGTTAGGTATCACAGAAGAAGAGTTTATTGGTATACTTGCAAATGAAGTTCAAGGTATACAAACAATAGGTAAACGATCGTGGGGGGAGAAGCAAGTAGAACCGCGAGAGGAGTTTCTAAAAAATCTAGATAGAACCATCCCTGTTGATGTTAGGAAAAGACTAGCTAGAAAACTAGGAATAACAGAAGGAGAGTTAATTGCTCGTTTGGAGTTTGAAGTCCAAAGTTTACAGAAAACAGGGGTAACATCTGGAAAACTAGAGTGGGGTAAGGGTAAACAGGAAATCGCAAAGGAAACCACAAAAGCATTACGAGCACCTTATAGAGCAAAAGGAACTAGTGCAGAGGAGTTTCTTGGCAGACTATATGGAAAAAAACCAGGAGTTACCGCGTCAGATATAGAACTTATGGGGAGACAAGTCGCAGAAGCAGAGTTGATCAAAGAGAGAAAAGCTATTTCAGCTTTCGTAGCGGCAGAGGCTAGAACTCGTGGAGTATCTGAAGCTAAGGAGGAGGCTAGACTAAGAAAAGGAACTGAATTTAAAAGATATGGTCTACAGGAACCTCGTAGTAAAGAATATTATGCTAAGGAAAAAACTGCTGCTGGAAGAATGGCCCCCGAGAAAGAAATGAATCTTAAGGCCACAGCACAAGCTCTTGGTATGTCTGTGAAAGAACTACAGAAGATGCTAGATAATATGGACGTAGGGCCACCTAGAATTACAGATCCAAAATTGATACCCTACACTCTGGAAAAATTTTTAGGATTTACTCCTGAACAAGCCAGATTGTTAGCTGAGTATCCCGTTTTGGCTGAGTTGATATTGGATGGACCTTCCGTGAGTTCCATGCTTAGAACTATTAGAGGTAGGATAGCTGAAGCAGAAAGAGATCCGGATCTTACGGAGATTGGAAGAAAACAGAAATTAACTGCTCTTAGGGCAGAAGAAGCGAGAATTCCTGAGGAAGAAAGAAAGCCATTTAGCTCAAAGGATATCTATGTAGATGATCTTGGAAGAATAAAACCCTTATCATCTAGAGCAGAGAAGTTCTTTAATGGTTTGATGGATTCTCTACAAAAACAGATCCCAGACTTGGAATGGCCCAGGATCGAGTGGCTTGGAAAGATTACTGGAAAATTGGAAGGGAAGGCTAGACGTACGGTTGATATGTTCTCGCTGAACGATTTAGTTCATGCTCTTCGCATGGATACAGAGTTCACGAAGTTAAAATATCATCAAGATGTAGTCGATTCACCGGGAGTGTCTCATCTCCCTAAAGCAGAACAGTATTTACTCAAGCCAGCTCAGTTATTTGCTACTCACAAGTTTCACAATGCTATTTTTGGTCCCCCTGAACAAATTAGGAGAACTTTAGCAGGGATAGCCAGAAGCGAGGGAATGAGGTTATCCGATAAACAACTTGATGTAGCAGCTAATTGGATTACCATGCAGAATGAGGCTAGGGGAATTAATACAAAGACAGGGCAATTATATGAAGTGGAAGAGGCTAGAGATAAGTTTACTAGGAAAGGTGGGAGAGTTCCAAAGTCTCAACCTATTACCACTAAAGATATAGAGTTTTTCTTTAATCAAGATAGAACTAAAGAATGGGGAGAGGCTGCTGATATAGCTACTGAACTAACAAAGGTAGGTGTTCTCCCATCTGAGTATAAAGACAGAGTAGAGATGTTGAAATCTTCTGTATCTGAATTAGAGTCTAGTCTTAGTGCATTTGGTCTTAAGTTTACTAATCTAAGGGAACGAGTGCAATTAGTCAATAGAGTAAAGGATATAGCAGATAGGATCGTAAGCATTAGAAACAGTGATAAAATACCAGAAGCTCAAAAAGCAATACGTATTGCTAGACTAACTAAATTGGCGGAGAAAATAAAGGATAATAAGTTAACTCCTTTACGACGAGTTGGTCTACAAGATAGTTATAATAAGTTACGTGAGCAGCATATGGTTCGTATGGCCCGGGTGGATAAAGATACGACCATGGACGAAATTACGAAGGCAGCAACCAAGGTTGATCTAAACGCTAAATATGATGATGCTGTTAAAAAATTAGATAAAGGAAGAGCTACGGAAGCTCTTGCAGAGGAGTCCATATGGGGTCCACTGCGTAAAGGAACATATCAGGGAGGAAAACTAGTAGAGGAGGGTGAAGTTGAGTCCTTCATGCGTTTAGCAAGTAGAATGTCTGACGCATATAAAGCTCTAGATAATGTACGATATCAAGAAAATCCTATTAATTGGGAACCTAATGAGAGACGATTACTGAGTACTCCGGATGGAGAACCAATTATCATATCTACTGGCACAAGTAGAATTCCAGGACTTGGTCCCTTACAACAAGCTTCATTGCAGGCATCCCTTCGTAGGGCGGGAAAGAAATATTATGTTAGCGAAGAACATGGGTTTACATCTGGGATTTCTACCGTTATTGGTATTATGGAAGAAGTCGCTCCTGGAATGAAGATGCCGATATCTGGTGGAATGATTGGTGACTACACCATGGATATAGCCAAAGGTACTAGTCCAGAAGCTAGACGTATAAGAAAAGAGATGATAGATGAGGCTATAAAAGGTGCTAAACTGTCCCCTGAAGAACAGAATGCTGCCAGGGAGTATTACTTTAACGAAGAACGAAACCGCCTGATGACAGAAGCTGCCGAACAAGCAGCCATGTCTAAAGAAGACTACGAAATGGCCATGGATCTCCAACGAGGTCAGGTAGATTATCCTTGGCTAGAATCAGAAGATATAGTAGCTGTGGAGACTGAACGTGGAGCCAGGACAGCAGGGGCTGCCTCAGAATTTGGTAAATTAGGTGTTACACCCAGAGGAACCACATGGCAGATTCTAAAAGAGATGGGTCTTACTTCCGAGCAAAGGAAGGAAAGAGCAAAGTTATCTGGTGAAGCTGATAAAATACTAAGGGCTGATAGGAAATTTCAGGAAGAGCAAGAAGCTTTAGCTAGAAATGAAGAACTTGGGATTTCTTTAATCGAGTATCCTTCCGGAAAATTGGAACATCCTAAGGTTGCTGGGGCTAAAGAAGAAACTTTAACTAGGGCGAGAGTTGCTCTAGAACCAGTTACGGTTGTAGAGAACGGGAAAGATGTAGTTAGACCAGGACAATTTAGGGTAATTCTATTTCAAGAGGCTCTGACGAAAGTAGAAAGAGATAAAAAGTCAGAAGCTATCCGTATACTCAAAGAGGAGTTAAAGACGGCGGATAGAAAGCCGGTATCTTATCCAATAGAGGAAGCTCTTAAGAAGTTTCCGTGGCTAGAAAGAGAGGAGAAACAACCAGGGAGTCCTCAGAAAACCCAAGTAAGAATACGGGATATAAAGGATAAAATTGAATTAGTAAGAGAAACTGGTGAGGGTAAAGAGAGAGTACGTGAGAAGGCTGTTTACTTTGAGGAAACCCCATATACAACGAGACAGTATGAACCAGGATATCGAGTATCTGATAGGCATGTAATCTTACATGATATCAGACGACTGCAAGCCGAATTGGTAGGAACCACACTACTGACACCAAAAGGTAAACTTCCTGTGATATTTGATGGACAGTTGACCTATACTGAGGTTCCTACCGAAAAAGGAAAATCGAATAAGTTGGTATGGAAGTTTGCATGGCAACGACCTGGAGAAGAGGTTTTAAAGGTCGGAGATCCTAGAGAACTACAGTTAGCTCGTAGTGCTGAACTAGTTGTTAAAGACTATCTACGCAATAGAGCTCCTCTACCTTACTCCGGAGAGGCTAGAGAAACAAATATAGAATACGAGTTTGCTGATACACCAAGACCAACGATACTTGAACATCGTGGAACTAAGGCAAAACAGTTGCGAGAAGAGTATCGAGAGAAATATGGAATTGACTATAGTGAGAAACCCATTACTGAAAAACACGTAAAAATGCCTGTATTTAAAGGTAAAAGTGATGAGATACTAAGATACAGGGATGATACGATTAAGATGGCTAAATCTGAGCAGAGGGAAGAGAGACGACTTGCTGCTCGTATAGCTGACTTTGAACGTGCAGAAAAGGTTATAGAGGGTAAGTATAGAACTACGGAGTTTGAGAAGAAGTTGTATGCTGCTACAGGAAGAACCTATGAACCTGTGGAGAATGTGTTTACAAGGGGTGGAATTGCTCATACGGGGGAGACCCCAGCGGAATTAAAGTGGAAGAAAAGACCACTTACGACTAAGAGAGAAGCCCAGATTGGTGTGACTGTAGAAGAAAGGGTTAACCTGGCATCACGTATGGTTGGTGCTCTTGGAGTAGAGAGTCCGGTACAACAGGCTACAAGACTTGAACAAGAGTATAAAAAATTTAAACAGACCGCAAAATATAAACTTCAGCAGAGGGATAAAGAAGGCAAGATAACAGGTAAAACAAAAGAGGTTAGCATTTCTGCACTGGAAAATGACCCCCAAAAACAGGTTGACTTATTTAGAGCAGAATTTGCTAGGGAGTTAGACACTTTACCAGTAGATGTACGTGAAGCCCTTATAGCATATCAACGAGAAAAGTTTAATTTTAGTGTTCTTGATCTAGGAACACTTCCTAGTACGATATCTGCATTAAAGGGTATGATAACTAAAACACCTGCTAAGGAATCTACCGCTCGAAAATTGATGAAAGAGCAACTGGATCGTAGATTAAACGTTATAGAAAATGTCGGTAAGATCTACGACCACTTAAATAATGTAATGAAGGAGTATGAGAGAAACTATGATTTAGTCGTTAATGGAACTCCGGAGGAAAGTGCTGGAGCGGGAACTGTTATTGCTGGAACCCTTCGTACTCTTAAACAACTTATGGAAATGATACGAAATCAGAGGGTACTAAATGTTCCTGAAAAGGGGACGAGATCTATTCCTAGTAGATATGCTTCAGATTCTATGGGAGTAGAGGGGATAATGATACAACAGGTCAAGGCGTGGTTGAAGGGATTTGAAGACGCAAGAGAGAAGTTCGAGAAGAAAATTGGTGAGGAAAAATTTGGAATTAGTGATGGACTAATCGTAGATTTAACAAAAGGTCCTGCAACGTTGACTCCGGAAGGAGCAGGGGTAGAAGGTCTTCCGGGGGAGCAAAAGGGATTGGCTAAACCGATAGGTGAAGCTGCACAACGGATTGGTGAATTTTCTGGTATTGAGGGTCTCCCTGGGGAACATAGATTCTTAAAGAGACCTACTAAAGATGGAGAAGCTGGAGAACGCGAGCGTCTAAAGAATATTGCTATGGTCGGCGGGAAGAAGATTATTCTTCCTGGAGCCAGTAGCAAAGAGGTAGAGAGGGCTCTTAAACAAGGAGCCAAGATGTCTAAAGAAGCTCAAACTATGCCTTCTATGCGTAATAAGCAGAGGGAAGCGGAATACAGGATTGCTCTAACACAGAGCAGAGATGCTCCTCCAGTTAAGGTTACTCCTGTTGATACTGGTAGAGTGGCTAAGAAGGTTATCCTACAACCACTAACTCAACAGGACGTTCTAGTTGCTATAAAGATGATGGAGGACTTTAAGCGATCTCCTTTCTATATTAGTGAGGAAGATCGTATAAAACTATATAATAGGAATCCAGTAATATCACGTAATTGGTTTAGAGGTATATTCGAAAACTTTGGTCAATTTAGTCAAAGTAGCATTCCCGAGTTTAGAGTTTTAGCTCAGGGAGCAGATCTTGAACGTATGAGTAAGATTAATACTCTAAAGCAATTGATCTATAACGAAGATAGTCCTATGAAGAGAATTCGAGCTTTGGCAGGTAAGATTAAGGGTGTCAAGAGTGGGGATGAGGGGCTAGAATTAACATCAGAATATGCTATGTATAAACGTATTCCAGAAGATCCCAATATGAAGGAGATACTCAGGATAGCTAGGGAAGAATTGGCCCCTGGGTTTAAAGAAGCCGCTCATATGGTTGATGTTGGGGTAGATATCGCAGGGTACAACTTTCCACTAATCGTGGATATGAATAGAACATTCGAGAGAATAAAAGGGAGATATGGACACTTAGGACACAATGAACTCCACAAGGTTAGGGGTGGAGATACCATTCAAGCTATGACAAATCAGAAAGAATGGGCGGAGATCAGAGACATATTCGATAAGAAAGATTATTGGAATCAGAGTAGCAAAACTCCGTATGATTCTAGTCGTATTCTTACTGATAGAGAAAAAGATATGATGCGTGTATCTATCCTTCAGTTTACTAACGCATTGGATGATATGCGTTATCTACCTGGCGAGGTAAAATCACAATTAAGATTAAAAGACTCTTTTAATAAACACCTACAACACCGGACGGAAGGTAAGGACTTTCTATCCTATAAACATAACTTTGCTGAGTCCTGGGAAAACTATATCTACAATATGGCCCAGGTCAACTATATCAATAATGTTAAGAAGTTAGCTGCACCGCTCCTTAATGTTTATGGTGATAGGGATGTTGCTTGGACACCTGGCTGGCAAATGGAAAGATACATGCGGAGAATATTTGGAAGTTGGGAATCGCAGGAAAAGTGGTTAGCCAGAAAAGCACAGGGTTTGAACGAGATGACAGGAAGAGAGATAATTAATCCTGCTTTCTTGGCCAAGGGTGTTCCTAGTATTGCTACAGGTCGAGTAGTTCAGGGAGCTATTGGAATGATTGACTCCTCTATTCGACAACTATCTGACCACGCTAAGATGTTGGTTGCGGATGAAGCTTGGGGAAAAACGTATGTTAAAACCTGGTTTGAGGGGGTTAAAAACTGGGCTTTTTCTCCGGAACACAAATTCTTAGGGGAATACTATAAGTGGTGGGATACAATGGCGATAGGGAGAGAAAGTTTTGAGGGAGCTACTGGAGAGACCCGAAGTCTTGGTGAACGACTGGCGAAAAAGGCTACAATTCCTAGAAAAATGTATACATTATATGATTGGATAGGAGAGAAGGGTCTTGGTTTATTTACTATGATGGAACACTTTAATAAGGGATTTGGATTGCTATTTAATATTAATAGAATGAAAGCTAAGGGTGCTTCTTGGGATGAGGCAGTACAAGTAGGAATACACAATGCTTCTACTAATGTGTCTACAATGTATGTTCCTAAACCAATCCACGATGCTTATAGAGAAATGCTTAACCAGAATATTGGGTATTCTCAGGAACATAGAAGTCTAGTTCTTGGTCTTAATCCACTTACGAGATTAAGCACCATATTCTTCTCCTATCCAGGGGACATGGTACGATTCCTGTATCAGGGAACAAAGGATGGGTGGCATAAGGGAAAACAATATGGAGAGTGGGGTCAGTTAGCCAGATTTTCAGCGTATCTTGGGTTTCAAGTATCAATAGCTAGTGCTCTTGGTGGTATACTCGGAATTGATGTTGGATCTACCTTTGGTGTTGGCATACTCCCCGTTAAGGCTATGTCGGTTCCGTGGGAAATTATGTATAATTCTTATAAAGGAATTGACCTAATGCAGTATGTTGGAAAACCAC
>Ga0180007_10005738_pt1 | contig 12396 bp, 11 predicted proteins | sample MM_PC_MetaG_FD_121122 | JGI IMG/M metagenome (GOLD analysis project Ga0180007, IMG submission 121122) | Groundwater microbial communities from the Aspo Hard Rock Laboratory (HRL) deep subsurface site, Sweden - MM_PC_MetaG | ecosystem: Environmental > Aquatic > Deep subsurface > Groundwater...
CCCAGCGCGGTGCCGTAGCCCGCCGTGGCCAGCGCCCCGGCGTTGCAGTGCGTGAGCACCGTGAGCCGGCCCGGGGGAAGCGCCTCGAGCCCGTGACGGCCGATGGCGCGGCAGAAGGACAGGTCCTCCACGACGATGGCTGCGGCTTCACGCGCGAGCCGTTCGGTCCATTCCGCGGTCGGCGTCGCGTCGGCCACGCCGAGCATGCGCGTCACGGCCCAGGGCAGGTTCACCGCCGTCGGACGGGTGGCCACCAGCCGTCGGCCCGCTTCGCGCAGGGCCTCCCGCCGGTCGTCGTCGCCGGAATTCAAGGCCGCGAGATCGCGGGCCGCGAGATCGCAGGCCGCGAGATCGCAGGCCGCGAGATCGCGGGCCGCGAACGCCATGCCCCAGGCGGCCACGCAGCCGATCGCAGGGGCTCCGCGCACGGCCATCGTGGTGATGACGTCGGCGGCACCCTCGCAGTCGCGGACGGTCAGCCAGCGTTCTTCCCGCGGCAGCAGCCGCTGGTCGAGAACGAGAAGTTCGCCATTTTCAAGGAAAAACGGTCGGATCATCACACATCCTCCGGAGGGGGAGAAGATTTCAACCACGGAACACGCGGAATGCACGGATGCGATGTCCCGACTCCGAGTGTTCAGTGGTGAAAAACACCTTAGGACAGCAGGGTTTTCAGCAGCTCCGTGACGGCGGCTGCGTCAGCCTTTCCGCGGGTCGCCTTCATCACTTCTCCAACGAAGAATCCCATGACGTTGGTCTTTCCCTTGCGGTACTTATCGACCTGCGCGGCGTTGTCGTCGATCAGTTTGCGGCACAGCATCTCCAGCTCACCGTCGGCGGCCACCGAGCCCAGCAGGCCCAGGTTCGCCGCGAGCTCGCGCGGGTTCTGTTCTCCGGCGAGCATCCGGGCGAACACGTCCTTGGCGTTGCGCCCCGTCAGTTCGCCGCCCTCGACGAGCAGCATCAGGGCGGCCAGGTCGCAGGCGCGGACCGGGATCCTGCCGGTGTCACGGAACGTGCCCATCAGTTCGGTGAGGATCCAGTTGGCGACCTTCTTGGCCAGGCCCGGCTGGTTGGCGAGGTTCACGCAGCTCTCGAAGTAGTGCGCGACCTCGAGGTTGTTCATGAATATTTCCGCGTCATACGGGGTCAACTGGTGCTGTGAGATCAGCCGGTCCTTGAGGGCCAGCGGCAGCTCGGGCACCTGGCCGCGCAGGGACTCGATCCACTCGGCCGGGATCGCCAGCGGCGGCAGGTCAGGCTCAGGGAAGTACCGGTAGTCCTCGGCCTCCTCCTTGGTGCGCAGCACCTTGGTCTGGCCCTGGGCGGGATCCCACAGCAGCGTAGCCTGCCTCACGCCGCGCCCTTCGTCGAGCACGGCAGCCTGGCGCTCGATTTCATACTCAATCGCGTCGGAGACGGCCTTGAACGAGTTGAGGTTCTTCATCTCGGTGCGCGTACCCAGCTTCTGCGTGCAGCGGAGCCGGATCGACACGTTGGCGTCGCATCGCATCGAGCCCTCCTCGAGGTTGCCGTCGCAGATGCCCAGCGTGCGCAGGATCTGCCGCAGCGCCTTGAGGTAGCCCACGGCCTCGGCTGCCGAGTGCATCACGGGCTCTGAAACGATCTCGACCAGCGGCACGCCGGCGCGGTTGAAGTCGACGAGGCTGAAGTTCGCGCCGTCATCTGCGTGCATGTTCTTGCCGGAGTCCTCCTCCATGTGGATGCGCGTCAACTCGACGTTGCGCCGTGTACCGTCGGGCAGCTCGAACTCGATGACGCCGCCTTCGCAGTAGGGTTCGTCGTACTGGCTGATCTGGTAGCCCTTGGGCAGGTCCGGATAGAAGTAATGCTTGCGGGCGAAGCGCGACACATTGCGGATGCGGCCGCCCACGGCCAGCGCGAGCTTCACGGCGAAGGCGACGGCCTCGCGGTTGACCACAGGGAGGGTGCCGGGGAGGCCCAGCACGACCGGATCGATGAGGGTGTTGGGTTCCACGCCGAAACGGTAGGGAACGGCAGTGAACATCTTGGTCGCCGTGGAGAGCTGGGCGTGCACCTCCAGGCCGATGACGGGTTCGTAACGATCGAGCACGGCCGGGTTCATGGTGTCACCTCCGAAGTCTCGTAGTCGGTGGCCTGGCTGGTGGTCAGATCCGGGCAGAGCCCCTCCCAGAGCCGGGAGAGGGCGAACAGCGTGTTCTCATGGCCGGGCTTTGCCAGAAGCTGCATGCCCACAGGGAGGCGGGGGGGGGGGCCAGCGCCGTCGGCCGTGACGCCGTCAGCCGCGGACGGTCCCACGTCCGCAAAACCGGCCGGGACCGACAGGGCCGGCACGCCGGCGAGGTTTGCCACGACCGCGTACATGTCCGACAGGTACATCGACAACGGGTCGTCCACGAGCGCACCGATGGCGAACGGCGGCGTGGGCACGGTGGGGCCGAACAGCAGGTCGCAGGTCTCGAACGCGGCCGCGACCTCGCGGCGGATCAGGGTGCGCACCTGCTGCGCCTTGCGGTAATAGGCGTCGTAGTAGCCCGCCGAGAGCGCATAGGTGCCCAGCAGGATGCGGCGCTTGACCTCGGGGCCGAAGCCCTGGCCGCGGGTCCGGGAGTACAGTTCCTCGAGGTTCTGCGCGTCGGGGGCGCGGGTCGAGTAGCGGACGCCGTCATAGCGGGACAGGTTCGAGGAGGCCTCCGAGGTCGCCAGCAGGTAGTAGACGGCGATGCCGAAGCGGGCCGACGGCAGGGACACCTCGGTGATCTCGGCGCCGGCCGCCTTCAGGGACTCCAGCGCACGCTCCATGACGGCTCGCACCTGGGGATCCAGTCCCTCGGCGAAGAACTCGCGCACCACCCCGATGCGCAACGGACGAACAACGGGATCGGGTGCGACGGCCAGATCGGCGTCGGTCAGTGACGTGGAGTCGAGCGGATCATGGCCGGCCAGCGCCTCGTACAGCAGCTGCGCGTCTGCGGCGGTGCGCGCCAGAGGCCCGATCTGGTCCAGGCTCGAGGCGAACGCCACCAGGCCCGAGCGCGAGACGCGGCCGTAGGTCGGCTTGAGGCCGTACAGGTTGCAGAACGAGGCCGGCTGCCGCACCGAGCCGCCGGTGTCCGACCCCAGCGCCAGAGGCACCAGGCGTGCGGCCACGGCCGCGGCGGAACCTCCGGAGCTTCCGCCGGGGACCACCCTCAGATCCCAGGGGTTGCGTACAACTCCGAAGGCGCTGTTCTCGTTGGAGCCGCCCATGGCGAACTCGTCGAGGTTGGTCTTGCCCGCGATCACGGCGCCGGCGGCCTTGAGTTTTTTCACGACGGTTGCGTCGTAGGGGGAGACCCATCCCTCGAGGATGCGGGAGGCGCAAGTCGTGGGCATGCCCGTCGTAACGATGTTGTCCTTGACAGCCACGGGCACGCCGCACAATGGTCCCGGATCCTCGCCGGCAGCGACGCGACGGTCGATCTCGGCGGCCTCGGAGGCGGCTTGCGTATTGATGTGAAGGAACGCGTTGAGCACGGGGTTGTATCGGCGGATGCGGGCCTCGAAGGCCTCCCATACGGCAACGGCGGTCAGTTCACGGGCGCGCACGGCCCGAGCGATCTCGACGGCGGTGAGCTTACACGGATCCATGTTCGCCTCCGTCCACGATGCGCGGCACCTTGAAGAAGCCATAGCCGCTGTCGGGGGCGGCCTTCAGGAACGCCGACGGTGCGATGACCTCGGTGGCCGGCACGTCCGGACGCAACGGCAGCGTCACGTCGAGCACGTGGGCGGTGGGCTCCACACCCTCGGTGTCCACGCCCTGGATCATCTCCACGTATCCGAGGATGCGGCCCAGTTGGCTTTCGACGAGGTCGATCTCCTCCGGACTCAGTTCGAGCCGGGAGAGCTTGGCGATTTTCAGAACAGTTTCTCGGGAGATCATCAGTCCAAATCCCTTTCACGCCAAACGCTTTGGCGACGTCCCACGCTTTGGCAACGCCACCGGCTTCGGCAACAGCTTTATATCAGAATGGGTCGGACCCATAAAGATCTAAGTTGCGCGGCACCTGGCCTGACGTGAAACCATCTGGAATTGCATTGAAGGCGCGGGTGTGGCACTCTCTTCAGGTTGTCCCTCAATTTCATCGGGGAGTGACTTCGGAGGTGCCCATGTCCGTGTTTGAAAAGATTGAAAACGCCCTCAAATTGCTGAATTCGACCACGCTGGCGAACCGGGTGATTCCGGTGGCGGCCGCCGCGTTGATTGGCGTCACCGCAGGCGCCTGCTATGCGGCTCCCCCGCAACGCTCGACTCCCTACCGCATGGAGACCCCCGACCGGCAGGTGGATTCCGCCCCGCCTGAGGAAGGTTCCAAAACGGGCGACGAACTGCAGCCCGAGGCCGCCGAACAGCCCGAAGGCAAAACCAGTCCGACCCTTTGACCAACACACACGGGGGGCGCTGGAATCATAACAAAATAACCGAAATGGACCGGGGGTCGGCGTCCGTGGGGTGGACCGGTGGCGTCTGCGGCCGTTCCGCAGGGCGCGAGGGGGCCGGCAGGTTTAGGCAGCAGGTTTCCAGGCCCTGCAGGTAGGCCACGAGTGCCCCCAGGGCCCCGCTGCTCGCCATGCTGTGGACCATGCGGTTGCCCTCGCGGCGGAAACGCAGGATGCCCGCTTCGCGCAACACCTTCAGGTGCTTGGAGAGCACCGGCTGCGCCACCCCCACCTGCTCGTTGATCTCCGAGACGCAGCATCCCTCTTCCGGATTTGCCTGCCTGCAGTTTGACAGCAGCGTCTCCAGGATGCGCAGGCGCACCGGATGCGCCAGCACGGCCAGCACGCGGGCCAACTCTTCGTGATCCAGGTTCATGTGGGCGGTGTTCATCCGCAGCCTCCTTTCGAAATGCCTCCCGAAGATGACCCGCATCCGCACCCCGAACCTGGAGGGGCGATCTTCAGGATGTCCTCACGCAGGATCGCCAGGAGACAGCCGGTGCCCTTGGTCACCTCGATGGCGTCGGCCGGGCAGTTCAACTGACACGCGCCACACTCGAGGCAGGCGGGGTAGTCCCGGACCACGGCATGGCGCGCCTCCAGTGACAGCACCTCGCGAGCGCACACATGGATGCACACGCCGCAGCCCGTGCATCTTCCACGGTCGATGGTGATCATCGCAGGCCTCCCTTCACCACGGCCAGGAGCAGCGCTCCGGCCAGCCCCAGCGCGGCCACCGGCAGCCAGCGCACGATCTCCCGCTTGACCAGGGAGTAGTTGCTGACCCCGCTGTTTCCGGTGAAGTACAAACCGAACCACAGGCCCAGGCTGGCCATCAGGACAGCGGTGTAGACGAAGGTCCATGGGGTCCAGGTGTGCTGGAGGAGCCACCAGCCCGAGAGCGCGGCCAGGGAAATCCCGGCGGTGACTAGGCCCTTGACAGCGAACTGCCGTGTGGGCAGCACCGGGAACAGCACGATGTAGGGGATGGACAGGCCCAGCCCGTACGCCAGGGGGGTCCACGCCGGGAAGGACGGATACAGGTGGTTCCATCCCCACAGCAGGAGGGACGGCACCGCCATGTACAAGGAAAATTGCACCACCGACGGGACCAGGATGAACAGCCGATCGCGCAGGTCGAAGCGGTACTTGTCGTCGCGCCGATCCCTGAAGGTGCCTTCGTCGAGATAGCGCGGGAGATCATGGCGGTAGATCGGGCCGATGACCGGCTGCACACCGGCGGCCCGCAGCTCGCTGAGCTTCACGCCTGAGAGCGACAGTTTGGGCAGCACGAGCCGGACGTGACCTTCGTGGATCAAGTCGGCGGGGTCACAGCGATGCACCTGCCGGAGGATCTCCGATGCGCAAAACCGGCCCTTGCCCGACGAGCACCACACATTGATGCCCAGAGTGTCGATGACAAGCACTCGGACGTTGCGGCCCCGGAGGGTCCGCCACAGCAAAAACACCGTGAGATGGTAGTTGCCCGTCACCAGCACCGGCGCCGATGGATCGGGGGTGCTGCCGGTGAAGTAAAGCCCGGGATCGATGGCGCGGGCGTTCCCGAAGGCGTTGATCCACTCGGCAAACGCCAGCAGATAGTCCCACCAGGAGAAGGTCAGTTTTCGGGGTTTGGGGACAGGGCCCGGTGGGCAGTCGCTGGACATGAATGCTCCTTGGTCAGACTGGACTCATTGAAACGTCCTGTATGCCACAAAGAGAATATGCTACAAAGAGAATATAAAGCAAACGGAATATAGATCCGACCGTTGTCGAACCCGCTTTCTTTTTCTTTTTGAAAAGCCTTGAAGGAAAATGGTTTGAAAAATCAGCCTATTACGGTGGATCCTGGCGTGGCTCGACGTCACTGTCGAGGACCTCACGGACTTTGCTCGTGAGCCTGGTCGCCACGAACGGCTTGGCCAGAAAGTGTGTTCCGGGCTCGATCTCTCCATGTTGCTCGATGGCGTTGTCGGTGTAGCCGGACATATAGAGCACCTTGACCGATGGCCTCGTCAGCAGGAATTCCCGGGCGAGGACCCGTCCGCCCATGTGGGGCATGACCACGTCGGTCACGAGCAGATGAATCTCCCCCGAATACTCCGAACTGACGCGCAGGGCTGTGGGGCCGTCGGAGGCGGACAGCACATTGTAGCCGGCGGCGGACAGGGCCCGTTTGGCGACCTTGCGCAGCGCCTCCTCATCCTCGACGACCAGGATGGTCTCGGTCCCGGTGAGGCACCTCTGGTGCAGTGAGGAAGCGGCGTTCATCGCTGGAGCTGCAGAGATGTCCCGCGGCAGGAAAATTTTGAACGTAGTACCGATCCCTGGCTCACTGTAGACCCATACGTCGCCGCCGCTCTGCCGGACAATGCCGTACACCGTTGAGAGCCCAAGACCGGTCCCCTTGCCCATTTCCTTGGTGGTGAAAAACGGCTCGAAAACGCGCTCCACCGTTTTGGGGTCCATGCCGCAGCCGGTGTCCGACACCGAGAGTTGGATGTACGATCCCGGCACCACCGCCACGTGGCGCCCGGCGAAATCTTCGTCGAGCTCGACGTTGGAGGTCTCAATGGTCAGTTTGCCTCCCCCGGGCATGGCGTCCCTGGCATTGACCACCAGGTTCATCAGCACCTGCTCGATCTGACCCGGGTCGGCGCGGACCAGACCGAGGTCGGGTGCGAGCACCTGCAGGAATTCGATGTCTTCGCCGAGGATCCGCCGCAGCATCTTTTCCACGCCCGCCGAAACCTGGTTGAGGCTCAGTCGCACGGGTTGAAGCACCTGCTTGCGGCTGAAGGCCAGCAGTTGGCGGGTCAGGGCGGCCGCTGCTTCTCCCGCTTTTTTCACCTGCAGGAGATCCTCCCTGGAAGCATGGCCTTCCGGCAGCGCGTCGATCGCGAAGGTGGTGTAGCTCAGGATGACCGAGAGCAGGTTGTTGAAATCGTGGGCCACGCCGCCGGCCAGACCTCCGATGGCCTCCAGTTTCTGCGAAGCCCGGAGTTGCTCCTCGAGGGCCTGCCGTGCGGCCGCCGCCTCATTGCGCTCGGAGAGGTCCCTGACGATCGAATGAATGATGGTCTTTCCCTTGAGTTGGATGGCGCTGCTGCTGATCTCGACGGGGATGACGCGACCGTCCTTGGTGACATGCTCCGTTTCGAACAACTGGTGGCCTAGTTGACGAATCTTGGCGATGATATCCGGAATCAGCGGTCTGCTTTTTTCGGAGAAGATATCCCGGGGGGACAGGGTCAGGAATTCCTTGGCGGTGTAGCCGAGTCGCCGGCAGGCGATCTCGTTGACCCGGACAAATCTGCCCGATGATCCGTTTTCATTGAGTTCGAAGACATGGACGGCGTCACGGATGCTGTCGAACAGCATCTTGTAGGTCTCCTCGCTCTCCTTGTGTGCGGTGATGTCCTGGTGATGCCAGATCCGGCCCACGGGATTTCCATCCACGCTGACCGGGATGTAATCCACCAGGAGCGTCCGTCCGTCCTGCATGGCGACTTCCTCACCGCTGACGGGCTTGCCCTGGGCCATGACGGCCTGAATGCGGGCAATCGTCCGCGCCGGATCGGCATAGCGGTCGGCAATGGCCCGCAGCATTTCGCTGGAGGTGATTCCGATGTAGCGGGACGGGGGCTCCGTGAGGTGGAACAAATGGCAGAATGCCTGATTGACGAGCTCGACCTTTCCGTCCTCGGAGACCGACAGCACACCGGCGACCAGACTCGATAGCGTGATATCAAGTCGCTGGGCCGCCGTCTGGCTCTCCTCCTCGGCCAGCTTGCGGTCGGTGATGTCGTTGATGCTGGACAGAATCAGGTTATCTTCACCCACCCGCATGACCTGGGCCGAGAATAGACATGTGATGGTCCGGCCGCTCCTGGTTCGGAAAAGGTGCTCCTCCCCGACCACGGTTTTGCCCGCCCGAAGATCGGCCACGACGCGATCCCGCTGGTCCAGGTTCATCCACAGGTTCAGGCTGATCGAGGAGCTGGCCATGGCCTCCTCCCGACTGTAGCCGGTCAAGGTGGTGAAGGCATCGTTGACCTCGAACAGCCGGCCGTCGGCTGCGCGGGTGATGGTGATGGCGTAGGGAGAGGTCTTGAAGGACTTGGAGAACTTCTCCTCGCTCTCCCGCAGGGCGGTTTCGGCGCGAATGCGCTCGGAAAGCTCCTCTTCGAGGTGGTGTGTGCGCTCGGACAGCAACTCAGCAAGTCCATTGCGCTCGAGCCGTTGCTGCCGGTTGGATATTTTAATCTTGGCCAAAACCTTTATTCGCGCCACGAGCTCCTGTTCGTCGGGCGGCTTGGTGAGAAAACCCTCGGCGCCGGCTTCAAGGGCTCGAACGCGTGCATCCCGATCGGTCGCCAGCGCCGTCAGGAAGATGATCGGCACGTCCATGGTGGACGCCAAGGCCTTGAGCGTTCGGCACACCTCGAAGCCGTCCATGACGGGCATGACGATGTCCAGCAGGATGACATCGGGATCCTCCCTGCGTGCGATCTCGATTCCACCGGGGCCGTCCAGGGCCGACAGAATGTAGCATCCCGGAAGGACATCGCTCAGCACGGCTCGGAGGGAGGTCACGTTGTCCTGGACATCATCAATGATCAGGATCTTTGGCATATTCCCTTCCGCTGAATGCACGCGAGAACTTTCATCCATTTTTTTTCTCCATTGAAGACTATCCATTCTAACGCCGCTGCTGTCAAGGCTCCGGTGGTAGAACCCCATCAGCGGGGACGTCGGGGAAGGACGCGAGGTTTTCATCGGGCGCTTGCATTCTTGCATTCTATCCATGGTCTGGCATACTTTCAGGCGAAACGAAGGAGAAGATCTGCCATGAAAACCATTTCCCTCGCCAAGAAAGCCGTCGCCGGAATCCTCTCCGCGGGCGCCACCCTCCTGATCGCCGCCTGCTATGGTCCCATGAGCAACGGCACCTACCTGCTGGCCTCCGGGACCGTGGATGTGCCTGAAGGAACGCCTGATACCTATGGTGTCGAGGCCTGTGTCGAGTTCACCGAGAACGGCACGTCCTGCTATCCGGTCGGCTCCGACGGCTACTACTCCACGTACGCCCAGGGCGACCTCCAGTTCGATGACGCCAACCTCAACGGCTACCGCCTCTGCGTGCGCGATCCGGGTCAGGTCTTCGGGGAGAACTGCATTGACGTTCCCGGGAACACGGGCACGTTCACCCATGACTTCTCCCTGGATTACACACCTGTAAAATAAAGACGGGGTCTCAGGCCTCCTGGCGGGACTGGGTGGCCCAGGGACAGCCGAAGGTCTCCACAAGATAATTGTCAAGCTCATCGGCGCGGGGGCCCAGGCCGACCAGTTCGTCGCCGATGCGTTCGCGCTGCTCGGGGTCGTCGAGATCGGCCAGATGGGAGCGGTAGGCGAGGTGGATCACGTCGTTGCTCATGGTGAACTGGTACGGAGGGACGGGATCACCCAGCACATAGGTGTACAACTCCACCAGGTTCTTGCGCGGGAGCTTGACCAGGGGCGCGGCCGAGAACAGGAAGGCGTCCCGGTAGGTGAACACGCGAACCAGGGAGCTGCCGCGGTAGTAGGTCCAGAACTCGGGGGAGCCCTTGCGCGCGAGCACCGGGTCGATGCCGGCGGCGGCAAGACGCCGCTCGACGAACTGCTCAACAAAGTTCAGTTGACGCTGCTCGAACAGCTCCGGATCCAGCTTCACGCCGCAGTTTTCGCAATACTCCACGGGCTCGCCGATGAGACCGGCACACGAGGGGCAGCGCACATGAAAGCCCCCTGTCACGCCATCCTCCTGGAACATCCGGATCTCCTCGGCGATGTACTCCGCGGGCAGCGCGAAGCCGATGTTCTGGGCGTCGCGGTACATCATGGTGTTCATGCCCACGACCTCGCCGTTCTCGTTGACCAGCGGGCCGCCGGAGTTGCCCGGGTTGATCGCCGCGTCGGTCTGGATGTAACGCACCTCGCGCTCCACGTGGTCCGTCGAGGACACGATGCCGCGGGTGACCGTGAAGGGCAGGTCGTACGGGTAGCCCAGCGCGAACACGGGCTCCTGCTGCACCAGGGGCCGCTCCCCGACCGACAGGGAGGGAAGGTCCAGCGCACGCCCCACCGAGATGAAGGCGATGTCCTTCTGGGGGTTCACCGTCAGCACGTGTCCCAGGAGCTTCTCGCCGCCGGGCAGTTCGACGGCCACGGTCCGCTCACCATCGACCACGTGGTGGTTGGTGATGATGGCTTCGATGTCCCCGTTCCAGAAGCCCGATCCGGTGGCGACGCCGCAGATGATCTTCACGACCGATTGCTTGATGTGTTCGATTTTTTCCATCGGTTCGTCTCCTTGCTTCCTAGGTGAAAGCCGGGTCCATGATTTTCTGGAAACTCTGCCAGGCGTGCTCGCCGGCGATCTCCCACTCCTGACCGCTCATCGCTGCCAGCGTGGAGGACAACTCCTCGGCCAGCTCCGCGGGCACGAAGAAGTTGTAGAGCACCTCGTACGCGGCGAACAGGTAGCAGATCGCGACGCCGTGGTTGTTGCGGTGGGCGCGGTCCTCCTTGGCCCACTCCCAGCGCGTGCCCATGCTCTTGCGGCAGGCCTCGATCTCGGCGGACTTCTTGGCGTTGATGAAGAAGTCGGCGCGGTAGAAGTCGGCCGCGAACGTCTCGCGATCGAGCTTGAGGTACTCCTCGACGTCGCGCATGAGCAGGCCGTGGATCTCCTCGGCGGAGCGCTTGTCCCAAAGATGGTTGATCGTCCGCTCCAGGCGGGTGCGTAAAAAGCCCTGGGGTGAGATGACGTGGTCGATGCGCATCAGTTGGATGCCCAGGATCTCGAAGGCGAAGCCGGACCAGCGCTTGGACAGGTAGTATTCTGCCGAGCGCTTCGCCTCGGAGAGGGCCTCGCCGAAGATCGTCCAGGCCTGCTCGACCTGCTCCCCGGGCAGGACCGTCACCTGCTTCTCCCCGAGGGGCATGGCGCCGAACTTGGTGACGTACTCGTCGTCGAGGGAGTCGCCGTTGATGCAGATCTCGAACAGCACGCGGTACATCTTGTTGGGCTCGGCCAGGGACAGCGGGCACTTGTATACGAACGTCAGACCGTCGTCGGCGAGCACGAGCCGCGGCAGCGTGAGGGTCCCAGTGTTCAGTTCGAGCACCTGGCGCAGCAACGGCGCCCGGCGGTCCTGCGCCAGCTTCACGAACGGTGCGGTGATCTCGAGCTGTCCGTCGGGCGTGATGCGGATCTCCACGATGATCGACCCGTGGGGGATGACCCAGTGGTTGGGCGACTTTTCGCAGGCGACGGCGGCCTCCTCGTTGACATAGCGCAGAAACGTCCGGAAGGACTCCTCGTATTTTCCGGCTTCGTAGAGCTGGACCGCAGGCGGGAAGAGTTCACGCTTGAGTTTGACCTCGTATTCGACCACAGGCGGCACGTATTGGGGGCAAAGATCCATGGGTCCACTCCTTCGGGTTGAGGTTGAACAGGCGCGGTCAGGCGACGGACCAGGTCCAACGCCGAGCCCAGTATTTCCCGGCGAGGGGACCATTGTCAATGGTGAAGAAGGGGCACGCGGATCCCTGGGGGCGGGGAGCGCTATTCCAGCCAGCCGCCGCCGAGGATGACGATCCACTCCGCGGTGCTCTCATCGAAGGGAAGGGTGCGGGCGTAGCGCAGGACGGTCGCGTCGAACACGTAGCCTCCCTGCCAGAAACCGGCCAGCAGCGCGGTGTCCTTGACCACGGCCAACGGCGCGTACCATTCCGCCTCGGTCAGCGGTGAGGCGTGATCCGAGAGATCGAAGCCGCGGGTGGAGGGAATGCGCCCCGAGGGAGGACAGGCTTCGGCCAGGAGGGCCGCGTCGCGCCAGGCGGCAGGCCACGTGAGCTCGC
>Ga0180007_10005739_pt1 | contig 12393 bp, 11 predicted proteins | sample MM_PC_MetaG_FD_121122 | JGI IMG/M metagenome (GOLD analysis project Ga0180007, IMG submission 121122) | Groundwater microbial communities from the Aspo Hard Rock Laboratory (HRL) deep subsurface site, Sweden - MM_PC_MetaG | ecosystem: Environmental > Aquatic > Deep subsurface > Groundwater...
AGTTCCTACAGAGGATGAAAAAGGGGTTGAGGGAGTCTTTGCTGGGGTGCTAGAAGCGGTTAAGGAGCTGGGACCACAGAGTCTGCTGGGCGTTGGCGTGGGGATTGCTGGTCAGATTGATGCTGATAAGGGTTTGTTGGTCTACTCGCCCAATATGCCAAAACTGACTCATGTCGATATCAAAGCTCAACTGAATAGCATAATGAAGAAGCTAGATCTTGAAGAAAATCTAGCTATCAAAGTTGACAATGATGCCAATGCTTTTGCTCTGGCCGAGCATCACATTGGGGCTGCCAAAGATTTCAAGGATGTTGTAGTTCTAACCTTGGGTACCGGAGTGGGAGGCGGTTTGATTGTTGACAAGCAACTTTACCACGGCCAAAGCTTTGCTTCAGAACTTGGGCATATGGTAGTGGAGGTCAATGGCCGTCGCTGTTCATGCAATCTTTTGGGTCATCTTGAGGCTTATTCTTCGGGAACATCTATAGAAAAGATGTACAACGAAGAAACTGGCATAACCAAAGACGCTCTTGAGATTGAAAAAGAAGCCCAAGCCGATCCACAGAGTCAGGGTGCCAAAGTATATCAAAAAGCAGGAGAGTATTTGGGTTTTGGTCTGGCTAGTCTAGTTAACATCCTCGATCCTGAGATAATTGTTCTGGGCGGAGGAATTGGTCGTTCTGATCTTATTTATCAAGTAGCTAGCAAAATATGCCAGCAAAATATATTCTTTCAAGACAGAAAAGTAAACATAGTTAAGTCAGAGCTAAGCAATGATGCCGCTATTATTGGTGCGGCTATGCTGGTTATTTAGTTCTCCTTATGCTCACTGGTAAGCATTTTCTTCTTCTCTGATATTCTATAGTAATGTAAGTTCGAAATCAAAAAAGACGTATCGACTACGTCTTTTTTGATGTTAACCCTGACTCAAAAACCCATTCAAACCTGTTTTCCTCGATCCCTTGTTATTGCTTTCTATTGATGATTTTATCTCTTTGACCTCTTCCTCGAGACTGGTAACCTCCTTATCTCTTTCTTTTAGTACCCTCTCTAGGGCTTTTTTGAATTCAGGTGCCAAAATTGGGTGCTCCTCAATAGCTTGTTTGGCAAACTCAAGATCGTTTTTGTGCTTGTTTTCCATATAGCAACTCTAACCTATAAATCAAAGAGAGATCCCAGCTCCTCTTTGCTAAGTTTTTTCTGAATCTCCTGAGCAAATTTTAACATATATCGGGGTAATTTTGGGGCTGCCTTGATTTCTTTTATAATTTGACGACTGTCATCGTCTGAGACGCCAATTTTAAACAAGCCACTCAATTCTTCTTTGCTTAGACTTCCGATTAACCGTTCAGCTTTTGCTTCTTCTTCATCATCAAGCTTGGCAATGGCTTCAGCTCTTGTTTCGGTAGCAAAGTCTGACAGTTTATCTACCCCAAGATAGGCAGCAAGTTCACTTTTACTAAATCTATCTTCCAAATCTTTGACGAATTGCAAATCATAGTCACTGTTTTTACCAAGTTTTTCTTTGAGATTAGCCTCGACCGGTGCTCGTTCTGTAGTGGTCAGGCCTGACAACGACAGTAAAGCCCGGAGCTCTTCTGGTCCTAAAGCTTCTTTAATTTTAATCGCCTGCTTCTGTTCTCTACGAGTCATTTTTTCTGACACTAGCTTCGCTTTCTCTTCTTGCTCTTCCTTTTCTCCCTCAACATCAGTTCCAAAGTAAAGACCGAGTTCATACTTATCAAGCCTATTTTGTAACTCTTCGGCCAATTCCAAGTCGTATTCAGGCAGTTTCTCTTTAATTCCTTCCATTATGGGATCACGCTGTTCGTCTGTTAATCTTGATAAGCTAAACAATGCTCTAATTTCATCCTTACTTAAAGCCTCCTTAAGCTTGTTAGCCTGTCTTCCTTCTCCACGAGTCAATTTTTTTGCCACCAGTTCATACTCTTCTTCGTCAACTCCCTCTGGAATATAGTCTTTGGTTAGGGGAGGAGTTTCCGGAACTTCCGGTTGCTCTTTCTCTTCAGTCTGTTCTGCCGGTTCTTCAGGCACTTCACTTTTCTTTTCTACGTTCCTCAACGACTCTTCAGCCGTGTTCATAATTTCTTGCCACTTATCTTTGTCGGCGCTAGTGCCAAATTTTTTTTCAAGTGTGGCTCTCAACTTATCTAGGTCATGCAAACCCTCTGAAATTAGCGTTGATCTAGATTTGTCATCTTTTGCAAGTTCTTTGATAGAGGCAATGTCGGCATTAAGTTTATCACTGACTTCAGTTTGAAGCTCAGGCGTGGCTTTATCAATTTGGCCTATTATTTCAAGAACATTATCTTTGATATTCAAGCTCTCTGCTGTTTCCTGCGCTTCTTTGGTGGCTTCACTTTCATTGCCAAGATCTCTCAAAGACCCTTCGGCCGAATTCATAATTTCTTGCCATTGATCTTTATCGGTGGTCGTCCCAACTCTTTTTTCAAGTGCGTCTCTCAAGTCATCAAGGTCATGTAATCCTCCTGTAATAAGAGCCGATTTATCTTTTCCAGCCTCCGAAAGACCTTCGATGGAGGCAATGTCGGTATTGAGTTGGGTACTGACTTCAGTTTGAAGTTCAGTAGTGGGTTTACTTTGGCTCAGTATTTCAAGAACATTATCCTTAATACTGAAACTTTTTTCTTTTTCTTCAGAAGCTTCGGTTTCTGCTGAAGCTTCGCTAGGTTCAGGTGTTGGTTCTGGGGTTGTCTCTGCTGATTGTTTTAGTTCCTTTAATTTTTCTCTTAATAGGCGCTCTTCTTCCTTTAGACGATTTTCAAATTCTTGTCGCGTCAGCTCTTTCTCTTGTATGGCTTTTATGTACTCTTCTCCGAGAATATTCCCGTGTTGAGCTTCTATCTCTTTAGCAAATCGTTCGTCGTTCTCCCTGCCAATTTTATTCACAGCAGTTTCTTGCATAGCTCGGTTAATCTGCTTTTGTAGCATATCTTCCTGACTAGGTGCTTTTTTCTCAGGCTTCTGCTCCGCCACCTCACCTTGCTCGACAGCTCCTTCTAGTTGATTCTCTGAAGTTGCTTCATTTCCTTGAGAATCTAACTCTGATTCACTGAAATCTTCCTCTGTTGTCATATAATTTTATTTATTTACTTAAGTCTACTTCTCTAGTAGAATAATAGCAGAAAACTAGATATTATTGAAATACATGACTGAAGCGATTTGGGAAGTTCGTCGCAAGTGTTCAAAAAAACACATCAACGCCTTTTCTGAATACGACGCAATTTTGGTTCAATTACTCTATAATCGAGGTCTCAAGACACAAGCAGACGTCGATGAGTTTTTTAATCCAGATTTTGATCAAGATCTCCACGACCCTTATCTTTTCAAAGATATGGAGCGGGCCGTTCAAAGAATCCTTGAAGCCGTCAAAAATAAAGAAAAAGTTGCTATTTACGGTGACTATGATGCTGACGGTGTGACTGCTTCTAGTATTCTCACAGAGCTTTTTAGAGCTCTGGGTCTTTCCGGCCAGATCTATATTCCAGACCGTAAGAATGAGGGCTATGGTCTCAACAAGAAATCGATTGAGTGGCTGTATCACAAAAAGATTGATCTTATTGTCACTTGCGATTGCGGGGTCAGTAGCCGAAAGGAAATTGACTACGCCAAAGATGAATATGATATCGATGTAGTTGTTTTAGACCATCATCATCTACCCGAGAATTTCTCCAAAGACTACATAGTCGTTGACGCCAAGAGAAAAGGTGACAAATACCCATTCAAAGAGCTATGTGCTGCTGGGGTAACTTTCAAACTGGCCGAAGCTTTTTACCGTCACGAAAGAAAATACCTCAAGGCAAAAAACAAAGAAGCTTTTTTAAAGTGGCTTCTTGATCTTGTGGCTATTGGGACTGTTGCAGATTGTGTTCCACTTTTTCATGAGAACAGAACCCTGGTTCAGTACGGGCTGACGGTTCTTTCCAAAACCAAACGAATCGGTATTCAAGAAATTTTCAAAAAAGCTGGAATTTCTAACGAAGCCATCACTAGTTATCATCTCGGATATTTGGTTGGCCCTCGAATCAACGCCGCCGGCAGGATAGATCACGCCAATGTTGGTTATCAACTACTGACCAGCAAAAACAGAACCGAAGCCGCAGCATATGCAGAAAAACTAGAGAAAACCAACACTCGAAGACAAAACTTAACAGAAAAAGTTCTAGAAGAAGCTCTTTGTGAGATCAAAAAAAGAAAGAAGCTTGAGAAAATAATTGTGATTGGCAAGCATTGGCCACAAGGCGTTCTGGGTATTGTGGCCGGAAAGCTCACCGAGAAATACTCGAGACCGGTCATTGTTTTTACGATTCCAACTTCAGAGGACAGAAAAAAGGGTCAAGTCGGTTGTGTTGGTTCTGGTCGAGGCCCGGTTAGTTTTAATCTGGTCAAAGCTATTGCGGCTTGTAAAAAAGACCTTGAAGAATATGGCGGACATCAGCAAGCAGCAGGCCTCACCGTAACTTACAAGAAATACAACAAATTCAAAGAAAGCATAGAGAAGTTTGCGGCAACGAAGCTCAAAGAAAAAGATTTAGTGCCCAAGATCTCTATTGATGCCAAAATATCTCTTGGGGATGTCAATTGGGACTTTGAAAAAAGTATGTCCAAAATGAATCCTTTTGGTGAAGGCAACCCCGAACCTAGATTTCTAACTGAGAAGCTCGCCATAGTCACTATTATGGCCGTTGGCAAGAAGTCCAATCATCTCAAAATGGTTCTAGAAGATCAGAAGGGGAATCAGAAAAATGCTATTGCCTTCAGTTTTGGAGATAAGATCAAGGACTTCAGAATCGGCGACTTGATAGACGTGGTTTTCTCTTTTTCAATCAACGAGTGGAATGGCAACAGAAATCTAGAACTTCGAGTTGTTGACATGAAGAAATCAAAACAATCATGACGCAAGCAAAATTCTCATTGTTTACCGACGGGGGAGCCAGGGGCAACCCCGGTCCGTCTGGGGCTGGTGCAGTTATCAAGAATAAAAGCAATCAAACAGTTTTTAAAATTTCTGAATATCTCGGAGACTTAACCAACAATCAAGCCGAGTACCAAGCCTTGATTTTAGGGCTTAATAAAGCCAAAAAAGAGGGTATCACTAGTTTGGATTGTTTTCTCGATAGCGAACTCATTGTCAAGCAACTCAATGGTGACTATCGAGTCAAGGACGCCAAACTGAAAGAAGTTTTTGCTCTAGTTGCGGAACTCCTCAAAAACTTTGACAACATCTCTTTTAAACATATCAGAAGAGAAAAAAACAAAGAGGCTGATATGCTCGTCAACAAGGCTCTAGACAAAGCACTCAAATCGTAGAAAGCGTCTCTTGTTATATTTGATCTAAGCCACAAGAGGTGTTAAAATAAAGTAAGGTCACGTATGGAAAGCCAAAAAAGAATTCAGGCAACGCTAGAAAAAGCCTTGGCCCAAGACAATCTTTTCCAGTCCTACATTTTTTCTGGTCCCAGAAATTCAGGCCGGCTTGAAATGGCTCTCAATCTAATAAAAAAAGCTATTTGTCATGAAAGCGAGTTGACTAGGTTTTCGGGAAAGAAAATTAGTATTGCCGAAGTCAGGGATCTGAAGCGCAAGTTTAGTCTCCAGAAAAGAAACTACAACTTTTGTCTTATCGATGACTATGGCGCTCTAACCCCCGAAGCTGGTCAAGCTCTCCTAAAAATTCTAGAGGAACCTACCGCCAAAACTCATTTCATTATTCTGACCGAGGATCATACTAGAATTCTTAGAACGATTATTTCGCGTTGTCAGGTCTTCAGTTTCAATCGTTCTCAGCAAGTAGACGATCCTTCCTTAAAAAATGATACAGAGTTTTTGATCGAGGTTCTGGGGCAGGACCTCAAAGATCGCTTTGATCTGGCCAAGAAACTTTCATCTTCAAAGACACTCGAGACATCAATTTCAAACTGGATTTCGCTTTCAAGGACGGCCCTTCTAGAAGCAGTTCACTCTCCGCAAGGGCAATCCCAATCTCTCGGCAAACAGTATTCCTTGAAAGAAATTTCATCTATAGTCAAAAGCCTTGAAGCTTCTTTTTCCCTTCTACAGAAAAATGTTAACTCAAGACTGATTCTTGAAAATATATTTTTGAGTCTATGAATCGCAAAATTATTTTTGTTCTTGTGCTGGCGTTTATGCTCACTAACGCCAGTCTCTGTACCCAAGACAAGACTCCAGAAAATCTGGGGGTCTTTTTGAGCACAGATTATGGTGAGAAATATGAGCAAGCAAATAAGCTTCCGGACGACAAAAACCTAAACAAGGTGAGTGTCATGGATATTTCCATTGACGCTTTTAATCCAAGTCTTATTTATTTGTGTACCAGAGACCAGGGCATTTTCAAGTCAGTAAACTCTGGTGAGTTATGGGAAAGAACTTCTATTGAGGCTGGTACTTTTTACCACGTTGCCATTGATCCCAAAAATAATAGAACCCTTTATGCTGCCGGATTTGTTGACAACTATGGCAAGCTTCTCAAAAGTACTGACGGTGGCAAAGAATGGGAAGAAGTCTACAGAGAAACTCATGAAGAAAGCAAGGTCTTCAATGTTCAGATAGACAGCTTTGATACCAGAAAAATTTATGCTGTAACGGAAAAAGGAGCGGTTATAAAAAGTGAAGATAACGGACGCAGTTGGGTAGTCAAGCATTGGTTCCCCAAAAGAGTCGTTCTTCTAAAGATTTCACCTTTTGATTCTCGTCATATTTACGTTGGTAGCCCAGATTTTGGCATGGCCAAAAGTCTTGATGGTGGCGAGACTTGGGAGGAAATAATAATGTATCAAAACAAAGAAGAGATAGTCGAGGTAGCTGTCGAAGAAGAGAATGAGCAAGGAGAAACAATTACAGTCACCAAAGAAGATAAGGTCTATAAACTTCTTGACGAAATCTACGAAAACTCAGATCATGTTTTTGACTTTGAATTTCATCCACAGGATCAAAATACTATCTATGTTAGTTCTGAATTTGGTCTTCTCAGAACAACAGATGGGGGCACAATTTGGCAACCCGTTAATCTTCTGGTTCCCCCAGGTGAGAATTCACTAGTTCGCTTTGTCATTGACCCCCAAAACCCAAACAATATTTACCTCTCTCTAGACAATTCAATCTATAAAACCAGAGACGCCGGAGCTCATTGGACAGTGAAGAAAATCACTGATAGCTTTATTCATGCGCTGTCAATTGACCCTGAAGACTCGGGCCGGGTTTATGTCGGGGCTTGGTACCGTGGAGAGCAGTAGAATATTTTGCCATAAAATTATACCAAAAATATGTATCAACAAACTATCACCGAGGCCAAACAGAATTTTGACAAATCAATTGAACATCTCAAGAAAGAGCTTGGAACCCTCAGAACGGGACGGGCTAGTTCTGCTCTTGTCGAAAACATTCAAGTGCAGTATTATGGAACCCCAACCCCTCTCAATCAGTTGGCCAATATCAATATTCCTGAACCGCAGTTAATCGTGATCCAGCCCTATGATAAAGGGGGTATCAAAGATATTGAAAAGGCCATTTCTGAGTCAGAACTAAAGCTAACTCCAACTTCTGATAGTGAGGTCATTAGAATCTCTCTTCCTGATCTGACAGAAGACAGAAGGAAAGAATTGGTTCAAGTCATGAATCAAAAATTGGAAGAAGGCCGAGTGGCTATCAGAAATACTAGAGAAGACGCCCAGAAGAAGATCAAGCAGGCCGAAACCGATGGCGCAATCTCGGAAGATGACAAGTTCAAGGCTGAAGAAGAGCTAGGTAAGGTTGTTGAAGAATTCAATCAAAAAGTTAAAGAAATAGGCGAGGCCAAAGAGCAAGAGATTATGAGCCTTTAATCAGATAAACTAAGTATGTTTTTCATTATTGTTTTTATTGTTATTTTGGGACTCCTGGTTTTTGTCCATGAACTTGGACATTTTTTGGCTGCCAAAGCGGCTGGAGCCAAGGTAGAAGAATTTGGCTTTGGTTTTCCGCCCAAAATCTTTGGTATCAAAAAAGGTGAGACTACCTACTCTATTAACTTGATTCCATTGGGTGGGTTTGTCAAAATTATGGGCGAAGACGGAGGGGGTAAAAAAGACCCGCGCAGTTTCTCGTCCAAAGGTTTTTGGGCCAGGATTGGTATTCTTGTTTCTGGGGTCACTATGAATGTTCTTCTAGCCATGATTCTTCTGGCAATTGGTTTCTGGGTCGGGCTGCCACTAGCTGTTGATGATGACGACGCAAAAGCTAAATTTCGTGATCCTAGAATTCAAGTTATTGAAGTAGCCAAAGATTCTCCTGCCGCTGCCGCCGGAATTAATCCTACAGATCAAGTTCTCAAAATAGATGACAAAGATATTGCCACAGTCTCTGATTATCAAGAGGTAGCAAACGTCAAAGCAGGCCAAGAGGTTGCAGTAACAATTTTGAGTGGTGGAAGCGAAAAGACGGTCAATCTTCTCTCAAGAGATGATCCACCTGAAGACGAGGGTCGGACAGGAATTGCCTTAGTCAAAACCGGGATTGTTTCATATCCGTTCTTGACCTCAGTGGTGATGGGAGTTGAATACACTTTTGTGATCATGAAAACAGTAGTTATCTTCTTTTCTGATTTAATTTCAAAACTGGTTGTTGGACAGCCGGTTACTTTTGATGTAACTGGTCCGGTGGGCATTGCTCGGATGACGCGCCAAGCGACAACCATGGGCTTTAGCTATCTCATACAACTAACAGCTCTGCTCAGTGTTAATCTGGCTATCGTTAATATTTTGCCACTTCCAGCTCTTGATGGCGGTCGAATTCTTTTTATCATTATTGAAAAAATTAGAAGGAAGCCTCTCAATCAGAGAATTGAAGGTCTTATCCATACGGCTGGATTCATATTGCTCATGCTTCTAATGGTTGTTATTACCTTTAGAGATGTCTTTAAATTTAAAGAGGACTTTTTTGGCCTCTGGGATAAATTAGCAGGATTATTTTAACATGAAACAAACACATCTATTCTCAAAAACTGTCAAAGACGTTCCCAAAGAAGAAACTAGCATCAACGCTCAGCTCCTCATTAAGGCTGGATTTATTGACAAGCTTCAGGCCGGGGTTTATTCTTTCTTGCCTCTCGGCCATCGCGTTCACGAGCGGATCAAAAATGTTATTCGTGAAGAAATGAACGCTGTTGGTGGGCAAGAAATTTATATGCCAGCTCTTCACCCCAAGAAAAACTGGACCGTTACCGGTAGATGGGATGAGGCGACCGAGGTCATGTTTCAGTTTGTAGGTCGAGGAGATAAAGAAATGGGACTGGGTTGGACTCACGAAGAAATCGTCACTCCTCTGGCAAAAAAGTTCGTCCATTCTTATAAAGATCTGCCACGCGCTGTTTATCAGATTCAAGACAAGTTCAGAAATGAACCCCGAGCCAAATCAGGTCTTCTGAGAGGTCGGGAATTTAGCATGAAAGATATGTACAGTTTTCATATCAGTGCCAAAGATTTGGAAAATTTCTATGACGAAGTATTAGAAGCATATCATCGAATCTTCAAGAGAATGGGGCTAGAAGCTCTTCTGGTAGAAGCTTCTGGCGGGGCCTTTTCCAAATATTCTCATGAATTTCAGGTGCTAACAGAAAACGGAGAGGATTTGGTTTATGTTTGTAAAGATTGTGGCCGACACCAGAACAAAGAAATCGTTGAAGACGACAACTGTCCTGATTGTGGAACCAAAAGGTCTGCCAAGAAGGCTATTGAGGTAGGTAATATTTTTAAGCTCAAAAACCGTTTTTCGGAAGCTTTTAAATTCAAAGCAGTTGACAAAAATGGACAAGAGCAAGATATTCAAATGGGGTGTTATGGTATTGGGCCCTCGAGGATAATGGGGACAATTGTAGAAATCATGCATGATGACAATGGAATGATTTGGCCCAAAGAAGTCACCCCTTATCAGGTTCATTTGTTAGCTCTTGCCACTGAAGATGAGCAAGTCAAAGATAAAGCTAATAGAGTTTATAAGAATCTTAAAGAAGCGGGCGTTGAAGTTTTTTTCGATGATCGAGAAAAAGTTTCCCCAGGTGAAAAATTTGCTGATAGTGACCTAATAGGCTTGCCTCTTCAAATTCTGGTTGGCAAGAAAACGGCCACAAGTTCTCAAGTTGAGGTCAAATCTAGAGATGGCAAGAATCTTGATTTCACAGATGCTGACAATCTAACCGAAGAAGAGGGATTGGCCGAAGCTATACACAAGTATTATCAGAACTGAGTTCAAAATTAGCTTGTCCATCTAACCGTCTTTCTGCTAGACTAACAAATCCGGTCCTTTCTATTTCTGATTTTGCCTTTTGACTTTCTAAATCATGTCGCTTATCAATAACATTTTGGGTCAGTTTTCCAAAGATATTGGAATTGACCTGGGAACCGCCAATACTCTTGTCTATGTTCGTGACAAGGGTATCGTTATTAACGAACCTTCAGTCGTCGCTGTTAACAAGCGGACAGGCCAAGTTCTGGCTATTGGCGATGAAGCCAAAAAAATGGTAGGCAGAACTCCTTCCCACATTGTGGCGACAAGACCTCTGGTAGACGGAGTGGTCTCTGACTTTGAAGTGACAGAGCAAATGCTCAAGTACTTCATTGAAAAGGTTCATCGTGAGGGTTTTAGTCTTTTTCCCAGGCCGAGAGTGGTGATTGGAATTCCTCTAGGAGTGACTGAAGTGGAAAAAAAGGCAGTCGAAGATGCGGCCATGAACGCCGGGGCGCGCCAAGTTTTTCTCATAGAAGAACCAATTGCGGCCGCAATAGGCGCTAGACTCCCAGTGCAAGACGCTTCAGGAAGTATGATTGTTGATATTGGTGGTGGAACCTCGGAGATTGCGGTTTTGTCTTTGGGTGGACCCGTGACTTCCAAGTCCCTGAGAGTGGCGGGTGACGAGATGAACAGTGATATTATTCGCTTTGCCAGGGACGAGTTTAACCTTCTCCTTGGAGAAAGAACAGCCGAAGACATAAAAATTGCTATTGGCTCGGCCTATGAAATTGAAGAGACTTTAGAGACGACGATGCGAGGTCGCGATCTGGTCACTGGTTTGCCACGCGAAGTAACCATTAATGATGAACAAGCCAGACAAGCTCTCAAGAGATCGGTCAAAAGTATTGTCAATAGTATCAAATCAACGCTAGAAGAAACTCCGCCTGAACTCATAGCTGACATCATGGATCGTGGTATTATTCTGGCCGGCGGTGGAGCATTGCTTCGGGGTCTCAATATTTTGATTCATGAACAAAGTCAGATGCCTGTTCATCTTGCCGATGATCCTTTGACTTGCGTGGTTCGTGGAACAGGATTGGTGCTTGAAGATCTAGATACTCTTAAAGAAGTTCTCGTTGCTCCTCAGTACGACACCAAGCTAAAATAAATGTCATTTGTTTTTTGTAAAAAATGAGTCGTTTTTCAGAGAATAAATTCTATTACCTGATTGTCAGTGTGGCAATCATCATCATATTCTCAATTCTTCATGTCGTAGGTATTCTAAAACCGGTTGAGAGCTATTTTGTCAGATTCATTTCTCCGGTTCAATCATTTTTCTATCGTCAAGGCCAAGGGTTGTCTAACTTTTGGTCTTTGTTGTCTTCGGTCAGACAAATCAGTACCGACAACAATAGATTGGAAGAAGAAACTGAATTGCTTCGAGCCGATGTTTCTAGACTGAAAGAGATAGAGAACGAAAACAAACTTCTCAGAGAGCAATTGGGTTTTTCTGAAAAAAATCCTTTCGAAACTATTCCATCTTTGGTTGTTAGCTCAGATCCATCAACGACGTTGCAATTTATTAATATTGACAAAGGACGTAAAGATGGAGTTCAAGCAGGTAAGCCAGCTGTTTCCTCAACAGGTATTATGGTTGGCAAGGTTATTGAAGTCGAAGATAAAACAGCCAAGGTGCTACTTCTAACCGACACCAACAGCTCTATTGTGGGCATTACCCAGGACACCAGGGCCAATGGCCTGATCAAGGGAGAGCACGGCTTAGCGCTCAAAATGTCAACTATTGCTCAAGACAAGGATGTGAAGCCCGGAGAGAAGGTTGTAACCGCAGGCATGGAAGAGAATGTTCCCAAGGGGCTCTTGATTGGAGAAATTGAAGAAATCATTTCCTATGATAATGAGCTCTTCAAAGAGGCCAAAGTGAAACCCCTGGCCAATTTTAATAAAGTTGAAATGGTCTTCATTCTAAAGTAATGAGAAATTATTTTTTTGCTATAGTTGCCCTGCTCTTTGCTGTTCTCCAGGCCTCGTTTTTTGCTGGTCTTAGCAAGGCAGGTCTGGCACCAAGCTTGGTTTTGGCCTCACTGGTTAGCCTGTGTTTGCTTAGAA
>Ga0180007_10005740_pt1 | contig 12391 bp, 8 predicted proteins | sample MM_PC_MetaG_FD_121122 | JGI IMG/M metagenome (GOLD analysis project Ga0180007, IMG submission 121122) | Groundwater microbial communities from the Aspo Hard Rock Laboratory (HRL) deep subsurface site, Sweden - MM_PC_MetaG | ecosystem: Environmental > Aquatic > Deep subsurface > Groundwater...
GAATCTTCAGTGTAAAACTCTGTCACGCATTTTCCTATCACATCTGCCCGGTTGTATTTTAATGTGCTCAGCAACTGGTTGTTGCAGTTTGTGATAATTGGAAGTCCTTTCTGATTTTCAATTACCACATACATCATCGGTGCTTTTTCAAACAGATCCCGGTATCGATTTTCACTATTCTCAAGGATTTTGCGGGTTTTCTTTTTTTCGGTAATATCCCGGATAAAATTAACAAAAATGCCCTTTTTTATCTCTGAATACTGAATCTTTACTTCGACATCGATCAGGTTGCCATCTTTACATCGGTGTTTTGTTTCAAGCTGGCACTGTCTATTTTTAATGATTCCTCTGCACTGCCGGGCCATATCTTCTGGTGTCCGTAATGCATCAATATCCGAAAAGCTAAGCTGCAACAGTTCTTCCCGTCTGTACCCGAGCATCCGACAATACGCATCATTGACTTCAAGCAGCCGGCCCTTCTCGTCTGCAAGACAGAACCCGTCCATAGCAGTCTGAATAATTGTCTGGTATTGTTTTTCAGTCTGAACCTGTTCCGTGATATCCTGAATCGTTCCAAATGAACTCACTGGATTCCCGGTAACATCCATTGTGACTTCGCCCCGTTCCCGGACCACCCGGATATCACCATCCGGCCGGACAATGCGATATTTTTTAGAATAAGGGAGTTTATCCGTTGATATTATTTTTTCAAAACATTTAAAAATTTCAACATCTTCAGGATGAATACATTGTATATAGCCGACATATGTTGGTACAAAATTTTCAGGACTTACTCCCAGAATACGACAGAACTCGTCAGAGCAAACTATTCTGTCTTCTGTAACATTCCAGCTCCAATTCCCTGTATGAGAAATTTCTTGCGCCTTCCTGCAATTGGCTTCGCTTTCAATCAGGGCTTCTTTTGCCTGCATGATCTGGGTAAGATCATGGATTAAAATCCCAACCTGGTTGATTTCATCTCCGCTCTGAACAGGATAATAATGGATATTTAAAAATCTTCTTTTTGAATCCGGCAACTCAAACCAGGTTGAGAAATTGACAATTTCACCATTCAGTGCCTTATCAAAATTCGGTTTGACAATGGTTTGAAACATTTTTTCACCCATGGTTTCAATTGCGGGGTTACCAATAATTTCATCTTCCCTTTTATTAAATGCATCAAGGTATCCTTTGCTGACCGCTTCAAAACAATATTCCCTGTTTCCAATTGCAAATATCGCATTTGGCATGTTGTCAAAACCGAATTTAAAAAGTCTTAAGAAAAAATTTTCTTTTTCCAGTTCATTGATTCTCTTTTCCAATGCTTTATAGTCAGATTTTTTAATCATTCCTTATTATTATAGCCCCCTGTTTTAAATATCAAAGATATTATACCATAATATCAATCAAGGGCAATAATCATACCCACTGCAGACAAATGTTTGCTTTATTTTTAAATCTTGGATCAAAATTAAAGGCTGTTGCTTACCTGTTTTTATTTTCTTGAAGCCTGGATGATTAATATTTGATCAGGTCGTTAAAGACATTTCAACAAATCAACTGGGAAATATAATTTAATCAGGAAGAATTTTTCGAATGTTCTTTATAAAAACAAACGGATAATAAATATTAATCAACAGCCTGTTTTTTATCTAAAACCTTTCGGATCGTTTGTGCTATTGCCGACATGGAAACGGGCTTCATTATAAAATCTGCGATGCCATTTTTTTTTGCCTTGTCTTCATCAATAAGAGAACTGTATCCTGTACTGATGATAACGGGAATATCCGACCGGATCGCTATCATCATTTTAGCAAGCTTATCACCCGTCATTCTTGGCATGGTCATATCGGTAATAACCAAATCAAAATGATTGGGATTTGACTTAAATAGTTCCAGCGCATCAATTGAATCCAAACATATCTCAACCTGATAGCCGATTCTTTCTAAAGTTTTTTTGGTTATATCTGCAATTGAGTCATCATCATCAACAAAGAGAATGGTTTCTTTTCCATGCGGTATGCTTTCAACTTTTTCGGGCGCAGAGTCAGATTTCTTTCTCTCAATGATGGGAAATAAGATTTTAAATGTTGTACCTTTCCCGGGTTCGCTGTCGACCGAGATCGCCCCATTGTGATTCTTTACAATTCCATGAACTACGGCAAGCCCAATTCCTGAACCTTTTCCAATATCTTTGGTTGTAAAATAGGGGTCAAATATTCGGTCTATAAATTTGGGGTCTATTCCGGAACCTGTATCAATGAATCGCAGCCTCAGGTAATCCCCCGGGGGTAAATCCGTATAATCCTTGATAATGTTTTGATCTAAGTTAAAATTATCCAAAACAATTTCCAGACGGCCTCCATCTTTCTCCATCTCTTGAGACGCATTCATGCACAGATTCATCACGACCTGATTGATTTGGACAGGATCTGCTAAAATGGTTTCCTTTTCTGCCTCAAAAACCTTCTTTATTTCAATATTAGAGGGTATCAGGGATCGCAACAGTTTAAGAGAATCATCCATAATCGATGACAATTCTATTGGCTTAAATTCCTGGTTGGACTGACGGCTGAAGCTAAGAAGCTGCTTTACAATATCTGCAGCCCTGAACCCTGCAGTTCTAATTTCCTCCAGATTGGCATGTACTGGACTGGATTCAGGAACATCTGCCAACGCCAATTCCGAATTCCCAAGAATTACATTAAGAATATTGTTGAAATCATGAGCCACTCCTCCTGTGAGCGTTCCGAGTGATTCCATCTTGTATGCCTGGCGCAATTCATTTTCCAAAGATTTTCGCTCTGTTATGTCTGCAATCGTGCCAACAAGAGAAATAAGCTTCCCGTGTTCATCCTCGTGCCGCCGTCCCGTTAAAAAACCCCAGAAATCAGTGCCGTCCAAGCGAATATAATGCCTTTCAAAAGAAACCGAATCAATTTCACCGGTAATCAGTTGCCGCATTCGCTGATCCCCGATATCACGCTGGTCAGGATGGACATGTTCCGGATATGAAGAACCAATCACCTGCTGCACAGTGCATCCAAACATTTTTGCCATGCCTTGATTGGCATAAGTAATAATCCCCTGGGGATCAACCAGAATGATACCAGCCTGTGAAATATCGAAAATGGTTCGTAACCGTGTTTCGCTTTCACGCAACCGTTCTTCTGCCTGCTTGCGCTCGGTAATGTCGGAAAAAGAGATCGCTACTGCGTATGGTTTCTCATTATGATTTCGAAACAGAGGATTTGTATTGACAGAAATCCAGCGCAGATCACCTGAGGGTTGATATATACTCATAATTTCATTTCTGAATAACTCTCCCGTGCGCAAAGTTCTCGTGGATGGGTGATTTTCCGCATCAAATAAGGAATGATTTTTATGGATGCCCGTACGATTTTCCCCTTTGGATATCGGGCCGATGACATCTCTGGCGGAAATTCCATATATTTTTTCCGCACCTTTATTCCAGGTCAGAATCTCGCCAGACGCTGACCGCAGGATAATCCCCTCATTAACTGCCTCCGTTACTGAGCGATAACGCTCTTCACTATTTCTCAAATCTTTTTCTGCCTTATCTGCCAGATAATGTAATACAAAAAGAACAGAACCGATTATGATGAAAACAAGTAAAAACACATAGCCGAATGTCTTGAAAAAGGATTTATGAATTCTGTCTAAAGCAGCATCTGAATCGCTTATGTGGATTATTCTCCAATTGGGAAGCGCTTTGAGCGTTTCCGAGAACAGGCTATAATTACGTCCGGATTGATCCATCGCTTTTTCTTGGTCAATTCGTTTAAATCCTGCCCATGGCCATGGGCCTTTGCCAAACTGCATGGATGCGGATATGTTTTTAATCTTGTCCTCATTTATTTGCCACACTGTATGAAGTAACAATTTTTTCTGGCCTGAAATAAAAATCACACCATCTTCGTTAGCAATGAATAGAAAATCACGATGTTCCACATGTGTGGGATAATGCACCGCCAAACTTTCGTTTTCTATTTTATCAACGTCCTCCTTGATGACGGAAACACCAATGATCATACTTGAATCAGGTGCATATATCGGGCAGGAGAAATAAATTCCGCGCTTGTTTGAAGTCACACCTACTGCCATGTAAGCAAAAGGGCTTCCTTTTATAGAGTTTGTAAAATACGGCCGAAAAGAATAATTTTTTCCAACAAAACTATCCGTATCATTGCGATTGCTTGATGCAATAACAACACCCTTCCTGTTTAGGATGTAGCATACACCCGTCTGCATTGACGAATTGTAAAGATCCAGAATTTGATTGACGCGATTCAGGGTTGCTCCGGAAATATCTGTCAAGGCGGGGGTCAATTCACTATGGCGACTTAATGATCGTGCAATCCCATGGTAGCGTGATATTATTTGAAAAATGTTATTTTTTATGACCTTTGTGTGGGACTCTGATATGGTTCGGTCTTCCTTCAAGGCAGCGGTCTTTGTAGAATAATAAAACAAGAACAGACCCGTCAGTGCGGTTGAAACGGTCAGCACGGTAAACATAAAAATAATCACTTTAATTTTCATATGTCACACGGACCCGGGCACTGGACTATCATTGCATTAATTATCATGCGGTAACTGTTAAATAATTCATCCAATCCATGATATATCAAAAACCCTGCCAACGCAAAGAAATATCATTAAACCTGATTTTTTTGCCCAGCGCTTAAAGGATGGTACTGAATCTTACCGGTTATTGCTTACTGATCGCCAATATGCCCCCGGCAAAAAAAAGAATAAACGCCGTGACTTTATTCTGAATGGTTGTCAAGTGCCGTTTGTGCATCCATTGATACACTTTAGCTCCAAACAGGGCATAGGAAAGAGCGCTGCTGCCCTGAATGACAAAAAAACTTGCGGCCAGGATTGCAAAATGGACCGAGTAATGCGCCGGATCGATAAATTGCGGGAACAGGACAGTGAACACAAGAACGGACTTGGGATTTGACATGCCCGTGGCCCACCCCATGGAAAACTGTTTGTACAGGCTTACCCTTAAGCCGATCTTAAGGGTATGTTCATCTGATATTGAACCCTGCCAGTTTTTAATGCCAAGCAGGATTAAATACCCCACACCAGCCCATTTGATGGTGTTGAAGACCAGGGTGGAACTCTGGACAACTACGCCCAGACCCAGATACACCACAATCATCTGAATGATATAGGCGACGGAACCGCCGGCAATACCAGGAAGTGTTCGATAAAACCCGTTTCGCACACTCGAAGACATGGAAAACATGGTCATGGGTCCCGGGGTGTAGGCAATGGCCGTCATCATCAGAAAAAAAGCAAACCACGTGCTCAAAGTCATTCTGGGTTCATCCTGTTTCTATTTGCACATACGTCTGTCATACACCTGTCCGGTGATCCTTCCCCATAAAAACGGATACAAGGGTAAGCCATTTTTATACATATTTGCAATATAAATTTTAAAATTGGCCGTGATCCATACAAAAAAAAAGCGTGATCCATTGACACAGGATATCTGGTGCGGTTATTCTCAATAATCTAAAAATTTGATTTGTGCACCCATCCAGATTGAGGCGGCAGAATGAAAAAAACCCTGGTGATCATTGGAATATTCTTTCTCGCACTGGACTTGCAGGCCCAGATGACAGCTGACACCATTGTAAAAAATGCATTTGATTACTGGCGGGGGAAAGCATCTGTATCCACCATGGTCATGACCATTCACCGTCCTGACTGGGAACGCATCATGACCATCAAGGCCTGGACCCGGGGGGAATCTGATTCCCTGTTTGTTATCACTGAACCTTCAAAGGATAGAGGGAATGCCACCCTTAAACTCGGCAACGGCATGTGGATGTATAATCCCAAGGTCAACCGGATTATCAAACTTCCCCCGTCCATGATGTCGCAAGGCTGGCAGGGATCGGATTTTTCCAACAATGATCTTGCAAAGACAGACAGTCTTATCAATGATTATGTGCACTCCCTGGAAGATACAAAAATCCATGAGGGCAAAAAAATCTATTCGATAACATCACTGCCAAAGCCTTTTGCCCCGGTTATCTGGGGAATGATCAAACTTGTCATCCGTGAAGACCATATCCTTTTAAGTGAAACCTTTTTTGATGAAGACCTTGCACCTGTAAAAATCATGACCTCATGGGACATCCAGATGATGGGCAACAAACTGTTTCCCTTAAAATGGAAAATGCAGAAATCAGATGCAATAGACCAGTATACCCAGTTTGTATATGAAAAAATAACGTTTGAACAAGCTCTGAGCAACCATATTTTTACCCAGACCCATCTTAAAAACCCAGGGATGTAAGGGGATATCTCATGCCAATAGAATTAAAAATGGCGTGGCGCAATATATGGCGAAACCCCCGCCGGACATTTCTGACCATTGCAGCAATAGCCTTTGCCAGTATGATCCTTGTGTTTATGCTCTCTTTCCAGCTGGGTTGTTATGAAACCATGATTAATACCTCTGTCAAGATCAGTACGGGTCACCTGCAGATCCAGGCAAAAGGGTATCTAAAAGACAAAAAAATGAACCTTGTCATTAAAGATCCTCGCAAGATCGCAGCCTTTCTTGACAGGGTTGAAGGGATTAATGCCTACACATTCAGGGCAAATGGATTTTGCCTGGTATCTTCGGACAAAAGGACCTATGGCGTTGTTGTAACGGGCATAGATCCGATAAACGAGGCCCGGGTTTCAAGCATAAAATCCCTTGTTCGCAAGGGCAGTTATCTGAAGGCGGAAGACACCTTTGCAGCCCTTATCGGAGAAAACCTCTCACAAAATTTAAAAGTGGGTATAAATGATGACATCACCCTGCTGGGACAGGGTCGGGACGGCTCAATTGCAGCGGCAGTGCTCACCATAAAAGGCATTTTTGATTCGGGTATCGATGAATTTGATCGAAATATTGTCATGATGGGGCTTAAAGGATTCCAGGAAATCTTTTCAATGGAGAAAAGTGTTCATCAAGCCGTTATAACGGCAGATTCCCTTGGGCAGGTCTTCCTTGTCAAACAAACCATTCAGGATCATTTTACGGCTGCCAGAGGGGAAGAGTATCTTGCCGTACCCGACTGGATGGAAATCGTGCCAGGTCTTTTGCAAGGCATACAAATAGATCTTGTCAGCGGTATTATCATGTATATCATTCTTGTCATTGTAGTTGCCTTCAGCATTTTTAATACATTTTTAATGGCTATTCTGGAGAGAACCCGGGAGTTTGGCCTCATGATGGCGATTGGGGCGAGCCCTGCAAGGATAACAAAGCTTGTCATGTTTGAATCCACTTGCATGACCCTTGCGGGAATTTTACTGGGAATCATCATCGGAAGCATTGTAACGCTTTATTTTCAAAATAAGGGCATTGTTATTGCCGGCGCACAGGACATCCTCAGCCAATATGGAATTCCTGAAAGATTATATCCCCGGCTCTCCCTGATTTCAGCTTCAGCAGGGCCCCTGGTGGTATTCCTGATTACTGCAGTGTCCTCTGTTTTCCCTGCTTTGAAAATAAGAAAATTAAACCCGGTCAGCGCCATGGCCAATGTATAAAGACAACACATTATGCTCATCACCTTAGCATGGAGAAACATCTGGAGAAACCCGAGAAGAACCCTTGTGATCCTGCTGGCAGTGATCATCGGTGTCTGGAGCATGATTTTCTTGAGCGCACTCATGCGGGGGATGGAAACCCAGATGGTCAGAACGGCCATATCCACCCTAACGGGAAGCATCCAGATCCATCACCGGGATTATCGGAATGACCCTGTTGTTGAAAATTCCATGGATAGCATGGACAAACTTGACCAGGCACTTTTGAGCATCCAGGATCACGATATCTTCTGGACAAAACGGATCAGGGTAAGTGCAATTGCCGCCAATGCCAGGCACACGGGTGCTGTGACCCTTGTGGGGATAGACCCTGAAAAGGAAGCTAAGATTTCCTTTATCGGCAACGCCATGATATCCGGACGGTTCCTTTTGGCAGAAGGCAAAAACACTATCATTGTGGGAAAGCGGTTCCTTGAGAAGTTTAATACAAAAATCGGAAATAAGCTGATTCTCATGTCCCAGGACACACAAAATCAAATTGCATCAAAAGCGTTCAGGATTGTCGGCATTTTCAGTGCAGAATCTGAAGCCATTGAAACGCAATTTGTTTTTGTTCCCATATCACAGGCAGCCAATATGCTTAAAATGGGAACTTCCATATCAGAAATTTCCATCCTGCTGCCCAGGCTTGATATTACCGGCAGACAGGAAAGACAGACGGCCGTTAGATTACAACATGCGATCCAGGATGATTCCATTGCTGTTGAGGACTGGCAGCAGCTTTTACCCATGATGAAAGCATATCTTAAAATGTCGGGGTTTTTCCTTTACGTCTGGTATGTTGTGGTTTTTGTGGCAATGGGATTTGGTATTGTCAACACAACGCTGATGGCCATCTTTGAACGAATGCGGGAGTTCGGTTTAATGAAAGCCCTTGGAATGAGGCCCTTCCAGATCATCAAAGGGGTTGTAACGGAAACCTTTTTCCTTTTGGTTTCAGGCATTTTAACGGGTACTATACTGGGGTTTTTAAGTGTTGCCGCCATTGCAACCACGGGGATTGATTTGTCCGCTCTGGCAGCAGGCGTACAAATGTGGGGAATCCCGAGAATTCTGTATCCGGAAATCTGGGTCCAGGATGTTGTTGTGGCAGGCGTTGTGGTGCTTTTCCTTGGTATTCTGGTCAGTTTATATCCGGCCTTTAAGGCTGCCAGGGTTACCCCGGCCGCGGCCATGACAAAAAATTAACGGCCCCGGAATAACCGGCAGATCAGGTCAATTCATATGGAGACAGGATATGGCAATTGTTGAAGCAAAAAATATCAAAAAAACATATACCCAGGGAAAGGTTACCGTAGCAGCCCTGTGCGGAATTGATCTGATGGTTGAAAAAGCCGAATTTATCGCCCTTGCAGGCCCTTCAGGCTCGGGAAAAACCACTTTGCTCAATATCCTGGGCGGCCTTGATCTACCGGACTCGGGAAATGTCATTGTTGACAACCATCACTTTTCAGACATGAACCAGGCAGATCTTGCCGCTTTAAGACTGCATAAAATCGGTTTTGTCTTTCAGGCCTTTAATCTGATCCCGGTTTTATCTGCCATTGAAAATGTTGAATATGTCATGCTGTTGCAGGGTGTGCCAAAAACCCAACGACACAACAGGGCAAAGGCAATACTGGATGATGTGGGTCTTGAAGGCAGGTATGACAGACGTCCTGCCGAACTTTCCGGGGGCCAGCAGCAGCGGGTTGCCGTTGCAAGGGCCATTGTTTCAGGCCCTGCCATTGTGCTTGCAGATGAGCCCACGGCCAATCTGGATTCAAAAACAGGAGAAGACCTTGTTTTAATGATGCAAAAAATGAACACAGAAAAAAACGTCACCTTTATCTTTTCAACCCATGACCAAATGGTCATGGACTATGCCACACGACTTGTCACCATCAGGGACGGACTCATTGCAAATGATGAAATCAAGGTCTGATACCCTTTTGGGACTCATATTGGTTGTTTCGTCATTGGTGTTTGTCCAGAATCTCCGGGCCGGGCCGCAGCTGACCCCGGATAAAACGACAGCCCCATTTGGAAATCAGATCAGAACTGAAAACAAGACCGGGTACAAAAACAAGACCTGGACTGAACGGATGGAGAACCGGTTTGGCGGACAGTTAACACTTGAGGGGAACGCAACCGGATATGATGCAGGATCTTATTTTGACCCCGTGGGAACCCATACGGGCACGGATGGTCTTGTCTTAGTCCGGCTGACAGACACGCTTATCGTATCTGAACATATTTATTTTGAGGCCCATTATGAGGCCTTTGCCAGATCCGGGGATACCTATAAAAAACAGGCAGCCATTCAAAAATATGTTCCATCTCCTGCCCGTGACCTGATATCTGATTCTTTGAATATTGATAGAAGAAGGCTTTTTAACCTGACAAGAACACTTGAAGAAACAGACGACCATATCTTATGGCATCGATTTGACCGGCTTTTTTTCTCGATAAAACCATCCTGGGGGGACATCCTTTTTGGAAGACAGGCAATCACATGGGGGAATGGGTTTATTTTCAATCCCATGGATATTTTCAATCCGTTTGCACCGTCTGATGTGGTTCGCGATTACAAGATGGGGGATGATCTTATGTCGCTTCGGTTGAATACGGATCTGTTTGGAGAATGCAACCTGATTTATGTGCCAAGAAGGGATATTGTCACAAATGACATTGATTTTAACGAATCATCTGTTGCAGGGAAATTTCATGTTTTTGCAGGCAGCCGGGAAATGGACATAATGGGTGCATGGCATTATGGTGAAATTGTATTTGGTCTGGGGGAAACCGGTATTTTTAAAGATGCAGCATGGCGAACCGATTTTGTATGGTCAACCCTGGAAAAGGGAAAGGATTTAAACGGATATTTTCAGTTTGTAGCAAATATGGATTACTCGTGGATATGGTTTGGAAAAAACATGTATGGCCTGGTTGAATACTATCATAACAGCCTTGGGAAACATAATTATACAAAGGCCCTTGCTGATCCTGAAAGTCTGGAAAGAATTGACAGGGGAGAATTGTTTGTCCTTGGAAAAAATTATGTGAGCGCCCTGCTCCAGATGGAACTCACACCATTGCTCAATGTTTATCTAAATGTCATCAGCAATGTCCGGGATCCGTCTGCCATGATCCAGCCCCGAATGATCCTAAGCATGACACAAAATTCAACCCTGCATTTTGGAGCAAGCCTTTTTTATGGGAAAAAACAAAGTGAATTTGGCGGTTTTTTAATTCCCGGCACACCATATTATACCAATGCCGCTTTAAACGCTTATCTGCGATTTACCTATTATTTTTAAAAGCATCAGGTTCTGGCAAGAACCAGGGCATCCACTTTTTTGGCCCCGTGTTTCAATAAGGTACGGGCCGCTTCATTGCATGTCGCCCCCGTGGTAAACACATCATCTATCAACAGAATGTGTTTATGAACAATTGCATTCTGGTTGACAACCTTAAATGCATTTTTCAGATTGGCTTTTCTCTGATTCACATCAAAGCCTGTCTGGGGCTGTGTTTTCTTAATCCGTTCAAGCGAATGAGCATCGATTTTCCAACCAGGGGGCTGGCCAAATGTTCGTTGATATTGCGCCACAAAGTTTCGGACCAGCAGAAATGCCTGGTTAAATCCCCTTTTTCTCAGTTTCTGGCTATGAAGGGGGATGGGTATGATCAGGTCAATGGGAGATTGTGCATAGTGACATAAAAATGTTTCAAACAATAAGTATTCAAAAACCTTGGCAACAGACAGTTTTGAGTGATATTTAAAAAGCGGTATGGCATCTTTTATGATGCCTTTATATTCAGCTGCTGCTCTCACATGGTCAAGCATTAAAGGTGTTTTCAGGCAGGATTCGCACACATGATTTTCACCAGCGTCGGTTTGAAACTGAATACCGCATTTTGTACAAAAAGGGCTTTCAATGGGGGAAAATCCCAGGGACCTGCAGGGGTCACAAAAACAGGCCTCCATTGTATGGGGTTCAACTTGATCAGGATCAATATAAACACCGCATTTTAAACATTTTAACGGATATAAAAGCGATTCAAAAAATCTGAGGGTTTTCTTGAATACAGGTGCCCCATATGAATTGCAGCTATTCTTGAAAACCTTTGGCATGTGAGGTGTCCATCATTTTCAGACCCGTTGCCGAAGGGCTTCATACATGGCGATGCCGCCTGCCACAGAGGCATTCAGGGAATTAATATTTCCTTTATTCGGGATAGACAGCAAAAAATCACACTCTTTTTTTACAAGGGGTCTTATCCCTTTATGTTCACCACCAATAACAAGGGCTATATTTCCTGTCAAATCCGCTTCAAACAAAGAGGTCTCTGCCTGGGCATCAAGCCCTGATACCCATACGGCATTTTCCTTTAAAGCCCTCAATATGGAAGCCGTATTGGTGATAGAAAAAATATTGGCATGTTCCATGGCACCGGCAGAGCTTCGGGAGACACTTGATGACGGCAGAGCTGATCTGTCCTTTGGGATAAGGATATAATCAACCCCGGCACAAAGTGCCGTTCTGATCAGCGCCCCAAGGTTATGGGGGTCTTCAATCCCTTCCAGAACCAGGATAAAGCACGGCAATGTTCTTGCCTGCACAAGTCTTACAACCTCGCCGGCTTTTTTGACGGGGAAAAAAGAGGTCCTGGCGGCCAGGCCCTGATGATTTGAAAATTCAGTCATTCTGTCTAACAGTTCAGGGTCAACCATTTCTATTTTGATGTTTCTTTGTTTGGC
>Ga0180007_10005741_pt1 | contig 12391 bp, 17 predicted proteins | sample MM_PC_MetaG_FD_121122 | JGI IMG/M metagenome (GOLD analysis project Ga0180007, IMG submission 121122) | Groundwater microbial communities from the Aspo Hard Rock Laboratory (HRL) deep subsurface site, Sweden - MM_PC_MetaG | ecosystem: Environmental > Aquatic > Deep subsurface > Groundwater...
AATGGGCGGGACCGATACCGGAACCTATTGAACCTGAAAAAATAAAGGTTAAATGGCGAAGATATCAGGTGGCGGATCGAACCTATACGGAATCGTACCCTGTAATCGAGGATTGCTGTAAAACTTGGAAAAGAAAGCCATTAAGTTATAATGTTGATGAAGATAAGTGGAAACTATTGATACCAACTTTCTGTCCTGAGTGCGGTAAAAAGTTGTGATCATTCCAAAACCGATATCATACAGGCCCGATCCTGTTAATCAAAGAACTACGAGGCTGTTTTTCAAAGATCATAAGGCCGCAGATTTCTATATGGCCGGCTCCATTGCATGGCCCGAAGATAAGTATCCGGGTTTCGTTATACTATCAGGCCAGAGTTTGGGTGACCCTGAAAAAAAGATACTTATATTCGAGGAACAGGAATTCTGGACGATTGATAATTGGCTAAATACTGATGGCAATCTGAAAACAGGACCCGGTAATCATGGATACTGGTATGGCCTGAGCCATTTTTTAAATAATGCTGTGTTGAAATATAATTGCAGGTTATACTTTTACGGCGGTCAGCACATAGATATAAATCGCCGTTACATGATCCAGCTTTATGACAGTAAGATAACCCCAAGACCTATTGATCTGATAGAAGTTCCTTATGTGAATGAAGTAGGCCATGACCTGATATCAGAGTATGCCAAACTTGCAAAGGTTAGTTGGGATGGTAATTCTGACCTATGTCGATTAATGCACAGCATTGACCATGAGGAAAATAATGGCAACCGGGCTTTCAGATGCTTGCTGTCAGGGTATGAATACATGCCATGGATTGATATCAGAAAGACAGGAAATAAGGAAGAGGTTATGTTTTATATTTAGAAACCCTGGGAGGTTCTATATGAAAGAAATTAAAAAATTATTAAATGAGATTAAAGAATTACTTGAAGAAATTAAGAAAGGCGATGAGTTTGAAAGATCTTTTAATCAAGTTGCTTTTGAAGACCTCAAAGTTGTGAGGTCAGAGAAGTTCATTGATGAAGTAGTAGACAGGATAAATAGAAAACAATTAAAATAATGAACCCCGATATCTGTAAACTCATAAAAGCCATAATAAGATCAGCTAAGATGTTGATAGCATTATGCGAAAAAATATTGAAAGGTGAAGAGATAAACTAAACCTATAAAACATAAAACAATCCGGTATCTCCACAATATCAAAGCACATATCGGATGTAAGTCAGACGCGCTTCAGGCCCCTCTGTATATTATTTATTAATATATGGAGGGGCTTTTTTTGTTGTTAAACCAATAAACACAAAGGAGACATTGATATGGGACTTTCACCGACAGAAAAGAATAAGGTTTTATCGGCTGTTAATGATTTAAGGGATCTCGAAAAAAGGGTAGATGCTATTGAAGTTATAATCAACAGTTTTGAAGACGTTCAAAAAGCCATACGAAAAGCTGACATGGAGAGAAAAAAGGAAGAGAAAGCCGAAAAAGACAGACTATCGAAGCTTGAAGAGACGGAAAGAAAAAATATGGCCCTGAAAGCTGCCGAGAAAGCTAATATAGAACTTCAAAAAGCCATTAAAAAAGCCGAAGAAGCCAAAATTGCGGCTGGATTGATTAAGCCGGATAAGGAATAAACGCCGTGACTGAACAAACTTATGCGACCGATCTTGATGAGTATGTTGATAAGCAGATATCCCGTTGGTCTAAGCAAAAAAAGGTTTATCTCGAACAAAAGTTCCAGAAAAACTATGAGGCCGTAACCAATAAAGACTTCCGTGTTAAAAAATGGAAGAAAGGTGAGGGCGAGGGCTGGCGGTCAACTACCTGGATAGGTCATATACGGGTCAAGATTTGGACACTATATTCTATCTTTCTTGATACGGTCTTACAGGGTGGGGAAGTACCTTTTGATTTAAAACCCAATCCCTATGGCCCTGAAGATATGTCCGATGAATATAAGGAAGATAGAGATAATCGTATAACCCGGATGAAGAAAAAGATAAAGGGCCAACATAAGATCCGTAAGGTAGACAGGGAAACCATAAAGAAGTTTCTATCCGGGTCTTGGTATGGTATGGCGTTCTCTAAGTTCGATGTTGAGGAAGTAGTAAGCCATGAGTTTAAGCAGGTCGATATGGAGTTGGGCAATGTAAACGAATTTCTATCCCCTGAAGAGGCATCAAAATATGTCCGGTTTGAAAGGGTAGCCGAAACGGAGAATGTGCCAGGTCATAGATACGTTTCGGTGTGGAATATGTGTTGGGATATGGAAGTTGATGACCTTCAGGCCGGTGAAGGGTATGCCGAAAAAATTCCTTCTTCTCTTCCAGACCTTGAGAATTTGAAAAAGAAACATGGATATATTAATGACAAGATTAAGGAAGTCATGGAAGAAAACCGCGACACAATGAATAAAAGTGATACGGCCTCCATGACACCTGGACAGAGAACTATCAAGGAAGCAAGTAAAAAAATACAGCGTTATGAATATTACATGACCGCCCCAAGAAAGTTTGTCGAAAAATTTGAAGAGACAATGAAAAAGAGGCATAAAGTTAAGACCATCACACTGGGTAGCATGGAAGATTATGCCCTTACAGAGCAGGACGGTGATGTTGTCGAGATCATGGGCGAGATTGCTGACAAGAAAATAATAAGGCATATCCGTAACGAGACAGGCAAGAGAAACCATCATATGTTTATGCTTGAACGTGCGTTGGATGAAAGTCATGGCACTGGTGTAGCGGATAACATGGAAGACGTGCAGGCTTCCCTTGTGGGCATGGTCAGAGCGTTTGAGGATAATAAGAGAATATCGGCAAATGTTACAACTGCTGTCAAAAAGCGTTATTTTTCAAACCCAAGCCAGCTTGATGATATTGTGCCAGGTAAAACGTATGAGATTTCTGAATCATGCGATGATGTGAGAAAAGCCATTATGCCTATTGTTTTTCCAGATGTTGGTGAAAGCCTTGTAAGTGGTATTGGCATGATGGAACGATGGAAGGATGATGTCTCTATGATTCCTACCATTCTTCAGGGTTTTAATCTTCCCAAACAAAAATCCGATACGGCCTTTGAACTTAACCAGATGATGATCAATAGCGGTAAATATATTGGCATGATTATCAGTAATTATGATGAACAGATAATTGAGCCTGAGATAACCGATATTTACGACTACAACATGATGTATAGTGATGATGAATCATGCAAGGTTAATTGTAAGGTAGTGGCTGAAGGTTTTACCGGATATCGTAACAACTACGCAAGGGGAGAAGCCCTACAGAACATGCTTGGAACTATAATCAGTAACGAAATTCTTGCCCCTTATGTGAAAATTACACCACACCTTGAAATCATGTATGAAATCATGGGTGAAGATCCCGATGATTTTTTGAAAAGCGAAGAAGAAATGGCCGCAGAACAGCAACAACAGGCCGAAATGCAAGCAATGGCCGAACAAAAGGCTATACAGGCAATGGCTATAGAGAAAAATCTTGAATCTGAAGGTAAAGTAGCTGCCATAAAAGCCAAAACAGAAGGCGATATAATGAAAGAAACTATTAAGGCCGGTCATAAAGACGATCAGAGTGAGCAGGACTTTCACCGCGATATTATAAAGGAGAGCATAGAGAAGCCAAAAGCGGCTAAATAGGATTCCCATGGAGGAACGTGATGAGCTTAATGGATATATCTGATTATGATGTTGATTCAATAGCAGGCGATTTATTTAAAAGAATTAAGGAAGAGTCTAAAAAATTATTAAGGAGACAATTAAGTATTCTTGGAATTCCAGATGGGGATGTAAAGCTTTGGCATATCAAAAGGATACTTTATCCCGATGATCCTAATGTTCTTTGTAGATATGAATATGATGGCAAGATAATCTTGGGCGTAATGATAGGTGAAAGCGGGATGTCAATAGAGTTTGATGTTGTAAATTTAGAAACCCTAAAAAACAAAGGAGAGGTTCAATGAAAATTTACAAGGGTGAAATAATACATTTTATTGGTGGTATTCATGAGTTTATAGGCAAATTACAACAGGGCGAGCATCCAAACGGGGCGGGCTGGTACAGGATGGAAGATGCTTGTCTTACGTTTATAAACAAGAATGAAGAAATGAAGCGGCTTGACACTGTAGTGGCTGCCATTGATGGTCCGAATAAGGCATATAGAAGGTTTGTAGATTTCTATCTTTCACCTGATATGCCAATTGAGATAAGGGTATTGGATAAAAACGGGGGGTTGCATAAGTTTTATAACGAAGAGATTAACAGGGTAAAAGCCGATAGAATCATTATCCCAGGTCCAAGCATGGCATCAGGATTAAACTAAAGCCATGTTGCTATTATCCGAATATGAAAAAGGTGTATTGGCTATGGCTCCTGGAACAGAGTTTGGAAAACTCTTTTTTAGAATTATCCAGCATGAAATAGAAGAAGCCAGACAGGCTTTAGACCTGAGTGCAAAGATAAGCAAAGACCCGATCAGCGAAGACTGGCGGTGTAAGTGGGGTGAAATAAAGGGAATGAAAAGAGTTCTCAGTTTACCCAATAGATATACTAATAATCAATAATAACGGAGGATAAAAAACAATGTTAAAATTTTGTAAATCAAATAAAAGGCTTTCAGTATTTATTACGGCTCTTTTGGCTGTTGGTATATTTGCAACGGAAGGTGTGGCAGATAACTTTCGGAGAGATGCTATTTTTTGGGACACAGCGACTTTTAAAAAAGGCGCTTTTTTTGAAAATGTAATTCGACAGGGCAAAGCATATATACCTGATTGGCCGACAGACGCTATCACGGCAGTTAGTTCAACTACAGCATTTAAAACCGAGAAAAACGGAATATTGCAACATAATATATTTCTAATTGATCCAAGTGCTGCTGTGAGCCGGTATGGTTCTGATAATACAAGCGCTATTTCAGGATTTTATACAAATGGCGCATATCCCGCAAGCTACAATGGTTCCGGTGTTACGGTTCTTCTGCCAGGGTTGAAATCTACGGACGACGATGTAATTTTAACCTATATAAATTTAACAGGTTCAACATCATTTTATCTGTATGAAGCGGATGGCGGAATTAATACGTCATCCGGCACGACTCACGGGGCTGGCATGACAAGCCCAATAACGCTTGATGCAATAGGCGACAGCATAACGGTTCTTGGTAGTTATAATGGGAATCAACGCTATTCCGGCGTTTCATGGTTTGTTTTGAATTGGAACGCAAAAGAAGAATACTACTTTGGAAATAGTGCAACGATTACATACGATACAGGATATGCTGATAAGTCTCAAGAATTATCTGGCACTACGACTGGATATACTGGGATAGACGCTATAAGCGATGGCAAGGTATTTTATGTCGATCAAACCAATAATACAATGATTACAAGTATTGGCGACAAATATTCGACTATTGGTAATGGCTTCTCTGGACTTACGGTGTCCTTACCAACGGTGACGGATGCATTGGATGGATGGGAGCTAACCATAACCAAAGTTGGTTCTGGAACCACAGAGATAGTTCCGTATGGAACGGCAGTTGGGACCGCTTCTGGCACAACCCCAGGAGATGCTCTTAGCACTTTGATATTAAATGCTGTTGGAGATTCAATTACTTTACAGGCGGCATGTAATTCAGAAGTATCATGGTTTGTCAAATCATCATTTATACAATAATATGAGTTTAAAGGAGAAATAACAATGCCAGATGACAAAAAAACAGAAGAAATATCAGTCACAGAGCAAGAAACAATTCAGGATGATGTATTAATTGATACCGGCAATGCCGATGCTCTTGCAGCGTTTAATGAGCTTGATAAGGATGATAAAAAAACCTCTGAAGATGTTGGTGAAAAAGAAAAGAAAATAAAAGAAGAGGTCAAAGAATCCGAAAAGGCCGAAGAAACAAAGGAAGAAACCGATGAGTTAAAAGAGCCTGACGAAGAAGATGTGGACGAAAAACGAGGGCAGGAAATCCTTGACCATGAGGTTGAAATAAAGAGAGAAAAATCTGAAGCCGAGGCGGAACAGACCAGACTTGATGCTGAGGAAGCGGAAAAACGTGGTACAGGAATAGCCCCATACAGTGTCGATGATATTAGAGTTTTCAGGAATGTTGTGCCGGATTCCATATTCCCGGATGCTATTGAGGTAGATGGTGAAGAGGTAGACCTGAAAACATATCTTGACGATAATCCTGAGATAAAAACCATTAGTTCGATTGTTGCCAAGAATATCATTGACACACTTTTAAAAAATAAATACTTGGCAAGCCCTGATGATTTAAGTGCGTTAAGACATGAAATTACAAATCAAAGATTCATGGATAGGGTTACGGATAGAACACATGGTGTTCAAAATGCTGTTGAGATTTATAACAGCAAAGAATTCAAAGAATGGTTGCCTAAACAAACAGATAAGATTCAAGCCCTTTTAAGGTCTAATGAGGAAAAAGATCATATCAGAATATTTAAAAGATATTTAAAAGATTCTGGCCTAGCTAAAGCTGACGAAAAAATAGCTAATCTTGATAAAAAACGGGCTGATAAGAAAAAAGCTGTAGATGCTGTATATACTACTACGGTACGGTCTAAGAAACTTGCAATACCAAAAGTGGTTAGCGGACAGTCTGCAAGGGATGAAGCTTTAGCCGGGTTTAATGAATCAGATGAGGAATAAAAATTATGGAATTAGAAGATGATTTAATTATCAATGAAACTCCTGATATTTTGAGAATCAAAGTTCAAGAGGGAGAAGAAGTTAGATGTCCTCACTGGGATAAGGATAGATGGAATAGGGAAACAAAAAAAAAGGGTAGAATATGTAATTATAAATTTTTTAATGGAAGGCCCTCTACAGAGCCTCAAGAGTTCAAATGTAAGTGCGGGAAAAAGACCATTTTTGTAAGACTGGATTAAAATCCTTTTTCCAATAAAATAATCAACCAAAGAGAACCATAGAGAGTTCCTAACTAACAAAATAATTTTAAACGGAGGAATTTTCTATGGCGATTTCAACAAATGTAGTAGGTGATATAAGTTATAAAGGTATTGGCAGGATTGTCAAAAAGTTACTCAAGAACGGTAACTACAAACTATGTGCGGCTAAGTTTGGACAACCTTTCACTATTCCGCAACATCAAACCGTAACAGCCAAGTGGAGAAGGTATGATAACTTTCCACAGGCAGTAGCCCCTGTATCTGAAGGTGTAACCCCTCCAGGGCGCAAAATGGCCGCTACTGACATCTCGGCTACCATGCAACAGTTTGCTGATTGGGTAGAGATTTCGGATGTTCTTTGGTTTACTCATGAAGATTCTATTCCTGATGTCGCTGTTGAGAAGTGCGGTATTCAGATAGGTGAGACACTCGAAGTCGTAACAATCAGTACCCTGAAATCGGACAGCAACGTCTCTTACGCCAATAATGTTGCCAGCAGGTCTTTAGTCAATAGTCCTGCCCTTCCCGGTGATCTCAAGAGGATTGAGAGATCTCTTAATAACAATAAGGCGGAAATGATTACCAGTATGATCAAGGCCAGTGAGAAAGTCTCCACTGAGTCTGTTGATCCCGCCTTTATCGCGATGGGGCATACCAATCTTAAAGCCGACCTTGAAGCTGCTGAGGGTTGGACTCCGGTAAAAAACTATGCCGATTCCAGCAATAAGATTCATCCGTCAGAAGCAGGGGCTATCGGGGTGTTCAGGTTTGTTTTAACGCCTCTTTTTACTCCGTGGCTGGCAGCAGGAGCGGCAAGTGTGGATTACTTGAGCAACGGCAATATTATTAATGTTCCTGCCGCTTCAGACGTGTATCCCATTATTATTACGGCTACTGATGCGTATGGTGTGGTTAGGTTGCAGGGTTTTGACGCAGTTAAACCTCATGTTGTAATGCCAACAGCATCTATTGTCGATCCGTGCGCTCAGAGGGGACTTGTTTCATGGCTGACCTGGTATACCGCTGTTGTGCTTAACTCAAGCTGGCTGGTCAGGTATGAGGTGTGTGCGACAGCCATGCCGTAATCTTTGTATTTTTTTAACCTGATGGCATCATCATTATTTTTTGGTGATGCCATTTTAATCTGAAACTTTTTAAAAAAAATAAAATAGTAAAGGAGAACATATTATGCGCATTCTACAAGGACATTTTCTTTCCATAGGTGCTGCCCATTATCTGTGCCTTGGGGCTGTCCCTTTTGACATTAAGTTTTGGGGATTGGAGGGGGCCACACCCGATACCGTTGAATGGAATCGAAGTATGATCCATGACATTCTTACCGTTGAAGGCATTATGAGGCCGACAGCGGGTGGAGCGGTTGTTGATTACGCCTTTGGTGAAGGTGTTGCGCCGTATGAGGGTGGCGATTTGATGACAACTTCTAACCAGACCAATGTGACTTATGGGAGTGGTATTTATATAAAGCGTGATGATAAGGATTATCGTCATTATACTAACGCCGCTGCTGGAATTTCGGGAGATGCCTCAACCGTAACCATTAATACCTGGACTCTTGACACGGCGGCTACCCCGACAGGGCATTTTAATGGTAATGTGGCAGGAACTTATATTACCAAAGGCAGTCTTATCAGGATTCAGGAAACCGATGTTCCTAATCGTGTTTATGAGGCTGCTATTACCGCAGCATTGAGCGGAACCGGTTCAGCCGCAAATGCCGTTACTCTTTCCAGAGCAATTCCGAATGGTAAAGTCACCTTTATAGGTGGTTATGCCGGTTATATTCCTGTTCCAATAGGGGATGTAACGGAACCTGGTATGAAAATTAATCTTACCACTACACCTTTTGTATCAGGTGAGATGGTGGGATTCAGGGCGTTGATGCCGTAACTATTTTTTAAACACACAGACACAGATACAGAGCTTCCTGAGAAAGCCTTTCTTGTCTACTCTCAAATCAAAAAAAACCAATTTAAAAATCATAAAAGGAGAAGAGCCATGTCTAAAGGCCAGAATCAGGAAGGTCAAGAACTAAAAGGAACTGATAATAAATTTATTGATGAGTTTGACAAAACATCAACAGAAGCAGAATTAAGGGCATATGAAATAAGAAACAGGGATAGAATAAGTGACGCCTCCCTTTTTGTCAGGGATGCGTTCGATAAAAAGTGGAAAGATATAATAGGGAAACCATACTTTCAGGCCATTACTACCATCCCTCAAGTAATGGCTCCATTTGATGGAAAGAACGATACCCGAAGAAGTGATCCAAGATCATTAAACTACAGAGAATCCATTCTTTTTAAAACTATCTATTGGCAGAGAATAAGAAGAACGATAGGTAAAAAAATAAAGGATTTTTTTATCATTGACGGTCTTGTTTCAAGCACAAAAACTAAAAGACCGATACTTACTAACCTGTCCGTGGAACGCCTTTTTGCTGTCTTTGGAAAAGAGGTAGCTGATAAGATAATAGCAACAGCCAAAAGGGAAGATCGTGGAGAGATTGATATCAATACCCAAATAGATGTGCAAGGATATTGGCAGGTTCAGTTTGCTCCGCAAAAAGATCAATACGATACTCCTGATGTCAGATTATTTCTCGAAGGTGTTTGTATTAGATTTAAAAGAATGACGGAGGTTATCCTTCCAGGGTTTTATCTTGAAAATGCAGATCATACCACAAAACCTATTTATACTCATGACCCCGGCAAGGGCCGAATGAAAGTGGGGGAAATTCAAAAGTATCCGTATACCGTTTTACGTCAAGCTACAATGGAGGAATACCTGGCAGAACTGGAAAAGGGCAATAAAGAACAACGTGAATTTGAGAAAAAACAAGAGGACGCCACATAAAAATAGGAGCCAATTATGGCAAGAACGCCTATAACAAAAAGTATGCTGAAAAAGCATAAGGGGTCATTAAGGGGATATTATCTTGCGGAAGGTGAGGAAGCTACCGTAAGGGCGGCGAATGCTCCGGGAAGTTTTAGTGATATCCCCAAGTCTGATATCCGTAGTATGCAGATAGCAGACAGGTTATACAAAACTACTGCGCCGGTAGAAAGAATTAAAAAAAAGAAGGGGAAACCTACGGTTAAGGAGTATGGCCGTGGTGTAAGGGGGCTTATAGATTCAAGACTTTCCAAATATGAAGAAGCATTGGGGAGATAACGAATGAGCACAGCTTTAACCACTCTTGATCTTCTGAATAAATGCAAAAGGTTTATCCTTGATGATCCCATTAAGACAAGCAATGACAGGGTAATAGAAGATGCCATAATAACCGCTTCAAGGGAGATTGCGAGTCTAAACGGTGTTCTTCCTATGGCATGGAACAGGGAAACCTATGATGAGATATTTACACGGTATTATGCTTCCATATCGGCTGTCACCAAGGCTAACCCCGGCGTAATAACCGCTGATTCGGTTGACCCTGACCTTACTTCAGACCATGGCTTTCAAACTGATGATATTGTGTATATCGCAGGCATTGGCGGGATGGAGCGGCTGAACACGAGGCTGTTCAGGGCGGTCAGGGCGAGCGCTACAACTCTTACCCTAAAAACTCTTGACGGTCAGACGGGGATAAACACAACCGATTATGAAACATGGTCTTCGGGCGGCACGATTTATCATGCCGGTATAGTGCTTCCGGCCAGCACGATTCAGCCTGCCGATAGTTGGGTTATTTCAAGGGTGTGGGGGGTCACTTTTGACAGATACCCGTGCAGTCCTGTAACCGATGAAAGAGCGACGGCCAATAGATACATTGATGCCGGGGGAAGGCCGGCGGCGTGGCGATATCAGAAATACACGTATTCAACTTTTATAGAGACAAATATTGACCATGTTCTGTTCTGGTACGGTTTTCCCGGGATGAGGTATAACGTTGAGGTAAAGATAGAGAAAAGCTATCCTGATATTTCTACTTTTAAAACCGGCTCTGCCGCCACTTACCCGCCTCACCCACCGGAAATACATGACTATATCTGGCACAGGGCCTTAGCCAACCTTGCCACTCAATCTGAAAAGGCAAAAAGAAAAGCTGTTTATAAAGACTTCACAGGAGATAATGTCAAGATTGAAATTGTGAACGCCCAATACTGGCTTCTGAAAGCGGCGCAGGATGAGATCGCTATTTTAGCCTACCACCGTTCATTGTTAGGTGATATTCCTCATTCCTCAAGCGGGATGAGCGCCTAAACGATTAAAAAGAGGTTAAAATTGTGAAATATTCTAAGATTCTATTTTCATTAACGCTTTTAATATTTTTGTCCTTGCCCGTTTTTTTGTGGGCCGGCACAACAGTTACGTCCAATATAACCGCTCAAACTATAATAGACAGGGTTCGGTATGACCTTAACGATATAGGGAGTCAACCCTTTTGGACTGACGCGGAGCTGGTGTATTGGATTAATGAGGCCGTATGGGAAATAGCCAATAGAACACAATGCCTTGAGACAGGCGTGTCAAATGTAATAGTAAAAGAGAATGTCAGAAATTACACCATTGTGGACACCAGCGGCGTGTCCTACATGGCTATTATTAAGGTTGAATACGATATCGGCCTTTCAGGGGCTACATTAGATCAGACGCAAATTTACGACCTTGAACTGGCCCCCTTAAAAAATCTTCGCTATGCCAAAGAGAAGGAATTTGGAGAACCAAAAGTCTTTGCGGTAAACAATAACACCCTCTATATTTGGCCCATCCCAAGAACTGACCAATCAGGAAATACCCTATACCTATACCGTTCCCTTATGCCGGTCGGCGTAACATCCACATCCAGCGCCATCGAAACCCCCGCGTATTTCGATAATGCTATTTTGTATTATGTAGAGGCAAAAGCCTTATTTAAACAAGATTCAGTCAAGAAAGCTACTACATATTTTGCCCTTTTTGAAACTATGACCGGAAGAAATATGCAGAACATAATGAAAAGAGATATATTTGAGGAAAAGCCATGATTAAAAAAATACTAATCATACTTGCCGTATTCGTATTACTATTCACCGCCCCTTCAGCTTATGCCGATAGTAAAGATAGAACTCATACTTATCATGATTTAACTGGAGGTGGCACTGGTTCTCTTGACGGTTCAATATCCGGTGTCAGTGTTGGTCCAAAAGATCAGTTTATCGGCACGTATACTACTGGTGGTGTTACAAGGTTTCTGTTCTACAGGGTGACAACAGATAGTGTAGCTGAGGTGGTTCCTTTCAGAATTAGGGCTGATGATGTTGGGGCAGGAGCTACAACCTATACCTTAACTGCTATTGGAGCAACAGGTTTTGTATTTGCACCATCTGCTAACCCTACTGTGACCGAGGAAGGTTATGTGGCATACAACCAAAACCTTGATGGCCTTGTCATGGGTGATGGAACGAATACGAATCTTATAACATC
>Ga0180007_10005742_pt1 | contig 12388 bp, 20 predicted proteins | sample MM_PC_MetaG_FD_121122 | JGI IMG/M metagenome (GOLD analysis project Ga0180007, IMG submission 121122) | Groundwater microbial communities from the Aspo Hard Rock Laboratory (HRL) deep subsurface site, Sweden - MM_PC_MetaG | ecosystem: Environmental > Aquatic > Deep subsurface > Groundwater...
AATGTTGTCGTAGAAGAGAAAGAGGGGTATTATTATAATGGAAATTGTAAGAAATGCGGTTATAAAAAACAAGAATCTAAGTTTAACAATGCAAACTCTTCTTAGAGAACTGTGAAAGTTTTCTATAACCTGCCTCTAACCTTTTCAGCCTCTAAAATTCTTTTTAAAGCAATAACATAAGCAGCTTCCCTCATACTCAATTTATCTTTGTTCTCTTGATAAAGTTCATAGACCCTATGAAATGCATTTTTCATCATTTCATCTAATTTGCCTTTCAAAAATTCTTCTTCTAAAATATTGCCAACTTTATTTTGCGACCATTCAAAATAACTAACAACAACCCCCCCCGCATTAGCTAAAATATCAGGAATAACAACAATTCCTTTTTTAAATAAAACTTCATCAGCATCAGCACTAACCGGGCCATTAGCTAATTCTAAGATATATTTAGCTCGAACTTCATCAACATTTTCAGATGTAATTTGATTCTCAAGAGCAGCCAATACCAATATATCAACATTCAATTCCAACAATTCAGAATTTGAAATTTTATTACTCTGATAATCTTGAACAGTTTTTCTTTCTTTCTTTAGATTTATTATCTCAGCTATATCGAGTCCAGAGTCATCAAAAACTCCCCCCCTACTATCACTAACAGCAACTATTTTAAAACCCTCAGAACTCAACATCGAAGCTATATGGCTTCCAGCATTTCCAAAACCCTGAATCGCAACCCTAATCTCATCAATATCCTTTCCAACTACCTCTAAAAATTCATTTAAAACAATTAAACCACCTTTTGAAGTTGCATCACCACGTAACTTAATCCCTCCCAACTCAAGAGGCTTTCCAGTTATCATTCCAGGTTCCTTAACACCTTTTATTTTTTCATATTCATCTAACATCCAAGCCATTATTTGTGAATTCGTATAAACATCTGGAGCAGGAATATCTTTATCAACCCCAACAACATCCACAAAAGCTCGAATATAAGCACGAGAAATCTTCTGAAGCTCATCTTCATAAACTTCCTTTGGATTAAATTTAACTCCGCCCTTTCCACCACCCAAAGGCAATCCCAACAATGAAGTCTTAAGACTCATCCAAAACGATAATGACTTAACTTCATCTTCACTAACTCCCTCATGAAACCTAATTCCCCCTTTTCCCGGCCCTAGAGCATTACTATGAATAATTCTCCAAGCCGGATATTTTTTACCATCAACATCTAAAATCGAACGACTAACTTTTTCATGTTTTAATAACAAAGCAACCTCGTTCTCACTAAGATTCATAAAATCTGAAACCTTATCAAGTCTCTGCTTTATGCCTGCAAATACATTTTCACTTTTCATTTTTTAATTTGAATTTTGATAGATTTAATTATTATTTCAATAGAGAACAATATAAACATATGATGTATATATCATATATAAACCTTTCGGTTATAACATTACCTATCGATGTTTTTCACACTATAACTCCCCAATTTAACTAATACTAGTATATTAAAAGAAGTAGCCCAACAAAGTGGGCTGCGAAGTTTTTCAAATTTTCAAAAATTTAAACAAAAACATTTAAAAACAACATTTCCTTTGTTCAATCATAAAAAGGTGATTAAAATGTACAGACTAAAAAAAGTAAGGATTTTAACTCTAGCAAACACATTAGCTTTAATTCAATTAGCATTTGGAATTTTAAGCGCATTGGTATTTATATTAGTGAAAGGAAATACCGAACTTACAATGAGGATAAACCCGAATATACTAACAATGACCATGCCTCAAATAATTCTTTTATACCCTGTGTCATATGTAATCGCAGGATTTTTTATGGGTTTTGTTGGTGGATATTTTTACAACCTAGTTGTAAAGTTAACCGGAGGAATAGCTATAGATTTAACCGAAGAATCTGATTCTAAAAAACCTGAAAAAGATAAAAAGAAATAAATTATTTTTTAATTATATCTTATAAACAATTTACCCCTTAAAATCAGCTAATCTCACAAATAAAAAATCTTCGAAAGTTTATAATAAATGATTAAGTGGTTTTTTATTGGGATTATTTTTTCTTAATTTAAAAGTTTGTAAAAGATATCTCATAATTTTACAATCTGAAAAGATATCTACATTTTTTTCTATCTCCCAGTTTGTACATCTCATTATCTTTTGGGAGATTATATATCCCAACAAGTTTTCCTCCCGCATATATACAAGTCTTTCTTGAAGCAATATTTTCGGGGTTGCATGTTATCCAAAATTTTTTCAACCCATGCTTTTTGATAAATGGCAATAATAATTTTACGCTCCTTGATGCCAGCCTATTCCCTCTAAACTTCTTTTTCACATTATATCCTAAATGCCCTCCAAATTTTAATAGATTTGTATTATCAACCCTAAAATTAATATCCCCTATCTTTTCTCCTGTATGAGCATTTCTCATTATAAAATGGTAGGCAGGGACATATTTCTTTATTGGATCTGCTTCAGTTTGTTTAGTAATTACTAGTTCCAGTTCTCGATGTTTTAATTTTCCAGGTTTGAGAAACTTATATCCCTTTTTTTGTTTTAGCATAAATATTAAAACATTTTCTCTCTTATAAATATTTCCAAAAACCAATCAACCAAACAATTATTTACCATCCTCAATTCTACTAACACTTAATATCATGATCATGTTTCTCTTCTTTATATTCAACACCCTCAAAGTTAGCAATAGCAGCCTTTAGCGCCCCAGCACCCAGTACAGAGCAATGCAGCTTTATAGCCGGAAGATTACCCAATCTTTCAACTATATCCTTATTCTCAATCTTTTTTGCTTCTTCAATAGTCTTACCTTTAGCAGCATCACAAAGTGCATCAGATGAAGCTATAGCAGCAACACATCCAAACGTCTGGAACTTAACATCTTTAATCACATTATTCTCAACTTTCAAATAGACTTTCATTATATCTCCACATTTCATATTTCCAACTTCTCCAACTGCATCTGCATCTTTCATTTCACCCATATTCTTAGGATTCATAAAACGCTTCATTACTTCCTTATTATACGATTCAAATTTATTTTCCTTTTCCATTTTTCTTCATTTTCTCCCATTTTTTATTAATATCTTCTTCATTAAGTTTTTTATTAATTTTACCACCACCCTTCGCCTCCAACTTCTTATTAATCTCATCAACCAAATTCTTAACTGGAATTCCATGAGCCCTTGCACCATCTTCTAAGCTCTCAAACATAGCTGCAGGGCACCCTATACAATGCATTCCAGAATTCATCAAAACCTCAACGGCCTCTGGATGTTTCTCTAACAACTCTGAAAAGTTAATATTCTTATCTATCTGATCCATTTTATCTCCCTTCATCAAATTCTTCAAAATGTTTGCTCGATGCCTCACTCATATCCACACCCCTATCATCAAGTCTTTCTTCACATTCTTCCGGACCTATAAAATCACAGGCCTCATCTTCAAATTCACTCATCTTCAAATTCCTCCAAATTTATTTAATTAATATCAACAAAAATGATGTATTTTTATTTGCTTTAAGAGAATGAACCGCATTTTCATCCATATTTATCATTACTCCAGATTTCATTTCAATATCTTGCCCCTTTAAATTAAATATTCCATCCCCTTCAATAACATAAACAATTCCTTGTTTTGTTGAAGTGTGATTCCCAATATCAGTTCCTTCTGCCATACAAAATAAACTGGTCTCAGCCTTTTCATTCTCAGAAACTCTTTTACTTAAAACTCCTTTTTGAGGGTATTCAATCATATCCGTTATATTTTTTCCTTCCATTCTAACCTCACAACTTAACAGGACTCATTTTTCTTAATTTTTCAACAATCCCTGGAAGTATTTTCAAAAAATAATCTGCCTCCTCCTTTGTATTAAATTTACTAATACTTATTCTAATTGAACTATTCATTGCAGCATGGTCCAATCCTAATGCCTTTAAAACATGACTGGGTTCAAGCGAATGTGAGCTACAAGCAGAACCAGTAGAAGTTGAGATACCATAAGCATTCAAATAACCTCCCAAGGCCTCCCCCTCAACATTCATAAAACTTATATTAACATTATTACAAAGCCTATTCTTGTCTCTTGACCCATTCAAACGAGTTTTTGGAATTTTTAAAATTTCATCAATTAAATAATCTCTAAGTTCTTGCATATCTTTAACATAACTTTCTCTTGCAATTTTAACAGCAGTTGCAAAACCAACAATTCCCGCAATATTCTCTGTAGAGCTCCGCAAACCATATTCATGTCCACCACCGTGCAACAACGGGTCAATTTCCCTCCTCAACTCCCCTCTAATAAACAATACACCCACACCTTTTGGACCGTGAATCTTATGTGCATTCAACGTCATAAAATCCAGATTCTGCCTCTTAACATTTAACGGAACCTTGGTATAACTCTGACAAGCATCAGTATGAAAATAAACTCCTTTTTCCTGACAAATTTTTCCAATTTCTTCAATGTTCTGAATTGTTCCTATTTCATTATTTCCATGAATCACACTAACAATTAAAGTTTCATCTGAAATTTCTTTCTTCAACTTATTTAAATCAATAAAGCCATCTTCATCAACATCAAGATAAGTAACTTTAGCACCCTGCGTCTCCAACCACCTGCAAGAATTTAAAACACAATCATGCTCAATCTTTGTAGTTATAATGTGATTTTTTCCTGTACCCGCACTCTTATTCCAAAAATATAATCCTTTCAACACAAAATTATTAGCCTCTGTTCCACTTCCAGTAAAAATTATCTCATTGTGTTTTGCATTGATTGATTTTGCAATAACTCTTCTTGCTTCTTCCATATCTCTTTTAGCTTCCTGACCCAAAAGATGCTGTGAACTAGCATTACCATATTTTTCAGTATAATATGGCATCATAGCCTTCACAACTTTATCATCAACCGGAGTCGTAGCAGCGTTGTCAAAATATATTTCTTTTTTCTTACCAAATATCATTTTCTCCCAACGTTCTGTGCCCTACACTTATCACAATATTTACTTTCATGTTTATCAATCATTTTCAAAATAGGTAAAATAGTCTCTTTATTTAAACTATAAACCCTTTTCTTACCTACCTGTTTAACATTAACAATAGAGCAACATCGCAAAGAAGCAAGAGCATGACTTAGTTTAGATTGTTCAACTCCTAACATCGAAGCCAAATCAAGAACAGATCTAGAACCCTTTTTTAATTCACTGATTATATCTACCTTCAACTTATTTGAAAGATTCCCAAAAAATATATGATATGTATTTTTTTCAACCATTTTTATAACCTAACATGAGTTTATACACATATGAATAATAATTCATATATATAAAGCTTTCTGTACTGGAGGATATATATCACAAACCCAAAAACTTATAAACCTTAATAATTAGCAAATCTTATTCTAAAAGATATTTTACAGATTAAATGAAAAATACATGTGTAGTTATTTTAGCAGGTGGAAAAGGTACAAGGCTTAAACCATTAACTAAGAATCGAGCAAAACCAGCAGTGCCCATTGCAGGAAGCTCAAGAATCATAGATTTTCCATTAAGTGAAGCAGCAGGAGCAATGGCTCCAAACATCTTAGTCTTAACTCAATTTGAATCATACTCTCTTGAAAAACATATTAACGACTATTTTAGACCCCACGCAGGATTATTTCAAGATATTGAAGTCCAACCACCAAGACAGAAATGGGGAGAACAAGAATGGTACAAAGGAACAGCTGATGCAATACTTCATAACTGGGATTTAATTGAGAGAAATAATCCAAGCAGAGTTGTAGTTCTATCTGGAGACCATATTTATCAAAGATTTAGTTTAGAGGATTTCTTAATATTCCATGATGAAAAAGGTGGTGATTTAACAATTGCAGCCAATAGAAAACCAATAACACCAGATATTTTTGAAAAACATGAGGGAAAAATAGTTTATCCATTTGGAGTTATAGTTGCAGACCAGAACACTCGAAAAGTTACAGACTTTCAAGAAAAACCAGAAGAACCCGCATCAGATTTAGCCTCAATGGGAATTTATACATTTAGTACAAATGCATTAAGAACCTGGCTTCATGAAGGTGTAGATTTTGGAAAAAATGTCATAAAAGCAATGTATGAAGCAGAAAGACCTATATTTGTCCATATCTTTGAGGGGTACTGGGAAGATGTTGGAAGTCTAGATGCCTATTACAAAGCAAATATGGCATTTAATCAAGATAACCCTCCAATTGACCTTAACGAATTAAGAAAATCAAGAAGAACTGCAATAAGAGGCGCAAGTTTAAGGCCTGCATCAAGAGTCCCAATGCACGGAGCTTATAGCCTTGTTTCAGAAGGTTGTGAGATTCATCGAGATGCAGTTGTAAAAAATTGTGTCTTAAGTCCCGGAACAGTTATCGGACCCAAAGCACATTTAACAGATTGTGTTATACTAGGATCCTCTCCTGCATATGAAGATGGTCATTGTTATTTAGATGATTGTACTCTAGAAAGAACCATGGTTGATAGGGGAAATAGATTAAGGCAAGTACAAATTAAAGGCGGAATTGATATCACCGGCCTTCCAACAGAAGACTTAGGCGAAAAATATATAATTGATAGAGATGCAAGATTAACAGTCATCGCAAGAAAAGCTTATCCTTAAAACATATTTTCATATACAACAATCGTTATAAAGTAAAGGGGGGTTTTAATTTAAAATGGTGGATAACAGGCCCGTAATGCTATTAGCAGATAGGGAACGTAAAAATTGGAATTTTGCAAACCGAGTTTATGAGATATTAGCACACCATAAGGAGAGTAGAAGAAAATATTTATTAGGAGAGGTCAATGTGGGCTATTTTCCAGATGGTGAACTTCACGCAGAAATTGATTGCAATGTTAGGGCACTCGAATGTTATTTTATGCATGACTGTTCAATGTATCCTCAAGACGGAAAAGAAACAATATTACAGACCAACGATGCCCTGCAAAATGGAGATGCAGGGGTTATAAATAATGTTATTCCTTACTTAGGATACAGCAGATCTGATCGACCAACCGGAAGAACTTCTCTTTCTGCAGCTCTCTTTGCAGATAATATAAAACGTTCTGGAGCTAAGAGAGTCATAACAACAGACCTCCATAATCCTGCAATAAGGGGATTTTATAAAGGAATATCCTTCGAAAATCTTAAAGGAGCATACAAGGTATTAATAGATCATTTAAAAGAAAAATATGCAGACTTTCTAGAAGATGCAGTTGTTATCTCTCCTGATGAGGGGAGTGCAAAAAGAACAGGAGGATTTGGAAAAAGACTAGGACTAAGGCCAGTATCCATTCACAAAGTTCGTGACGAGAAAACTCAACAAATAGTTGAAATGAGCATAATTGGGGATGTAAGTGGGAGAAATGTTTTAATGGTTGATGATATGGTGACAACAGCCGGAACTGCATGCGGAGCCGCATACACTTTAAAAGATGCCGGCGCCAATAGCATTCTTATGGCTGCAACTCACGGAGTTCTCTGTGAAGGTGATGATGGTATGGGGGCAAGAGGTAGAATTAGGGAATCACCAATAGAAAGGATGATAATAACCGATTCAATACCTCAAGAGAGTGATGGTGAAACAGAGGTAGTTTCTATTGACGATTTCATTGCAGAAGTAATAAAAAGAATTACTCATGCAGAATCTATCAGCGAGTTATATCGAGCATAACCCTAACTAATCGCATCAACCGGACAAACATCAATAGCTTCTTTTACACATTCACTAGATGTATCAGCACCTGCCTTAACATGTGCCTTCATTTCTCCATCTTTATCCACCATTTCAAAAACATCACCGCACGAAACTTCACAACTACTGCATCCAATACATTTTTCTTGATCAACTTTAACCATATTTAAACTCCTCCCTTATATTTAATTGGAGTTTAAATGCTTGAAAATCTTTGATTTTCATAGTTTTAACCTCCGTTTTATTTAATATAAACTATTAATCAGAATATACCTTTATAAACTTTTTCACACCAAATCACAACCAGTTAAACTAGACAAAACCTCAACACTAACATCTTCCTCAACAAATTCATCCCCAATAATAAAACTAGGAAAAGCTTTAATCCCATTATTTGTACAAAATAATTGATTCCTCAAACAATTAAAAACATCAAAATTAACAATATACTCACTTACTTGAAGATTATCCAAAGTATCAAAAGGAGTCTCAGAATTTATAAAAACCGTAATTTCTCTAGATTCTAAACATTTTATTATTTTAGCATCATCATTAAGAATTTCCTCAGAAACAAAATATCCGGTGTGTTTTGAAATAGAATTAGTTGTAAGAAAAAAAGCAACCACTAAAAAAATCAATAATCCCAAACTCACAATAGCTTTATTTCTTAAATCCATGATTTATCTAGACTTAATGCACTTTTAAATTTTTGTATAACCAACACCGTCAAATTTATAAACTCTTTTAACTAAATTATTCAATGGTATTATCAATAGGTTTATGGATTGCAATTGGAGCAGTTGCACTTCTATTCATAATTGCAATTTTCTATTTCAATCGTTTTGTAACTCTTGAAAACAGAATCCAAAACAGTGAAGCTCAAATTGATGTTCAACTAAAAAAACGAGCAGACTTGGTTCCTTCTTTAGTAAAAGTTGTAAAAGGTTATGCAAAACATGAAAAAGATATATTTGACAAAATAACAAAAGCTCGTTCAGATTTAATGGGAAGTAAAGATATGGCTGCAAAAGTAAAAGCAGGAGATCAATTACAAGGTTTCCTAGGAAAACTATTTGCAATTGCAGAATCTAATCCAGAATTAAAAGCAAATGATAACTTCTTACACTTACAAAAAGAATTAGCAGCAATTGAAGACAAAGTTGCATATGCAAGACAGTTTTATAATGATTCTGTAATGGACTTAGAAAACGCATCAGAAAGATTCCCCGGTGTAATGTTCTTTAAACTCTACGGAAGAAAAAAACAAGAGTTCTTAAAAATTCCTGAAGAGAATAAGAAGATGCCTGATATTGATTTATAATAAAACCTTTAAACCCTTCTTTTTTATAATATTTTAAAATGAACACAAGTAAACCCCCTTTAAATCCAAAAAGATCTATAAACGGAACAAGTGCTAAAGGCGTAATAAAAGGAGGAGCAAATTATACTGCTCCTAGACATTTAGGAATTATAAAAAAAGAAATGGATAACGTAGATCAAGAAGTAGCTCAAAGAATCGCAGATTATCAGAAACGAGAATATTTAAGAGAAAACCCGATTCCCCTCTACGATTAAGCCTCCAAAACCCTTAAATAATCCTTCCCCGTACTATCCTCATGTCAAACCATATATCTTTCCACGACCAAATATCAAAAAACAAAACAAAATCATTTTTCTTACTAGCAGTAATTTTAGCTGTATTTGTAATATTTGGATATGTAATTGGAATGGCAATGGGACCTGATTATTTTCTAATAATTTTAATCATATCAATTATAATTTCCATTCTTTATATCTGGATAGGTTACTTCAACTCACACAAAATTGCATTAGCATCAGTAAAAGCAAAACCAGCAAAACAATCAGAATATTCAGACTATCACAACACAGTCGAAGGACTATGCTTAGCATCAGGATTACCAAAACCAAAACTGTATGTTATGGAAGATTCAAACATAAATGCATTTGCATCCGGAAGAGATCCTAAAAACGCAGTCATCTGTGTAACAACCGGAACTTTAGATAAACTAGATAAACACGAACTTGAAGGAGTCCTAGCTCACGAACTTTCTCACATTGCAAGTTACGACATTCGATTCATGACCTTAACAGCAGTCCTAGTTGGAATGATTGCAATAATTTCAGAAATTTTCTTAAGGTCTTTATTTTGGAATTCATTTTCAGGAGGAAACGATCGAGACAACAAAGCCCAAATATTTTTTATAATCGCAGGAATAGTCCTAGCAATCTTAGCCCCGATTGTAGTAATGATGGTTCAATTAGCAATCTCAAGAAAAAGAGAATACAGCGCTGACGCAAGTGCAGTTAAATTCATCCGAAGCCCAACCGGATTAAAAAACGCATTAAAGAAGATTAAAAACGAACACCCAGTTTCATCAAAACAAAAACACAAATATAATAAAGCAGTTGCGCCACTGTTCATATCCGACCCTTTCAAAAGAAACATCCAAGGACTTTTCCAAACTCACCCTCCAATTCAAAAAAGAATAGAAATTCTAGAAAGAATGTAGGAATCACAAGTTAATCCCTAGCTTATTACAAGTAGGACAATTATTACTAAAATCTCTTTTTTCAAATTTGCAGAAATTACTACATTTAATAATATTATTAAATTCCCTAAATCTCATTTCTTTTATTTCTAAATTATCAATTATTTTTTGAATACCTTGCTCACACCTTTTTTGATATTCCTCAATTGAAAGTTCAAATTTCTTGCATTTCCAACAATGAAGAGCAAAATACATTCCCTTTAATCTTTGCAAAGGCCATTTTGGTTTTTCTTTTTTTATCATATTATTCCGGACTTATTTATCTAAAATTATACTTTCAGGTGCCCAGCCCTTAGGAATAGAATATATCTCATCCAAAATAGCATCGGAATTTATTCTGTCTATAACAAATGTCCTTTTATCTTCCCTAAGATTACAAAAAGCAATAATACAATCCTTATGAAGCTGATAAACATCAATTATCCTATTTGTGTTTTCATCTGAATGAGGACTATAATATTTTATTTTAACCCTCCTTTTTTCATTAAATGCTTTCTGTAATAATTTTTTTATTTCTCTCTCAGTTCTCACGTAAATTAGATTTTTTTGTGATCTTAATTTTTGAAGAATCCTTTTCATTTCTTCATTTGAAGTATTTGGCAATTCTTTTATTATAATTTGAACATCTTTTTTTGATAAATAAACCATATAAATAAGAATACATAGAGGTTAATAAATATTTTTAGAAAAGATGTGATTAATCAAATAATCTTTCAATCTCTTTCTTTTTAAACTTTCTAAAATAATTACAAACTTGCTTTAAATGATAAGAAAACTTATTCTCAAACCCAATATTCTCAATCTTTTTCCCTATCTCTTGAACCGCTTTAATCGCAGGAACAAAATCACCGTCAGAAGAAACTAAAATTGCAGTGTCATATTCATTTTTATAAGCAAATTTAACAAGATCAACAGCAAGATGAATATCATCCTCTTTGACTTGATAAACAGTTTTCCCATCAATTTTAACCTTTTGCATCCTACATAAAACTAAATTAAACTTAGATATCCTTTTGATATTATTAAAGAACTGCTGCTGTTTTCTGTAAGCTCTCTCATCCCTTTTCCTATCTAATGGAGAATTATAATAATAAATGTTAATAAGATATCTATTTCTAACAAGTTCTTTAATAAACTCCTCAAAACAAAAATCAACCGGTTTTATTGAATCTTGAAACATATTTTTAATTATATGATAAAGATTACTTCCATCAATAAAAACAGAAATTCTTTCCATAATAAAAACCCAGGGTTGCGTACAAACCTGGGGGGTATATATTAATTTAAGATACCAGACTTTAAAAAACTTTCTATATGTATTTTTTAGAAAGAATGTAGAAATAAAAATCCCTTCACAAAAAAACATTTCAACCTCGCGTCTTAATTTTATTAATTACCTCTTAAAATAAAAATTTCAAGTTGGCAAAGTCACTTGAAATTTTCTTGTAATTAAAACCCTAAAAAGAATGTGAATCCTCTCTCCCCATTAAATTTCTACCCAATAATGCATCAAGATCTAACTCCTCTCCCATCATTTTTTTTAATTTGTCCACTGCTCTTTTTTTCCTAATAGAAAGTACAGAAACACCTGCCTGAACATTATGACTATATTTTAAAGCAACATCAGTAAAAGTTTTTTTACTAAAACAAAATATTCTTAATGCCTCTCTTTCAAGTTTAGGCAATCTCCTCATATACTTCCCAAGTAACTTTTTCAATTCAGATATACAAGCCTCCTTTGAAGGATCATCTTCAACTTCCCTATTTACATACCCACTTCCTGGATGAAAATACCTTCTAGTATTTTTATACTCCTCTCTACTATACTTTTGTAAACCTTTTCTAATCCTCCAGGTAGCATGGGTATCAAATTTTGTTCCTCTTGCAGGATCAAAAGTTGATATTGCATCATATAACCACAAAACTCCTTCTTGAAAATAATCCAAATATTTCTCACCCTTAGGAAAGCTTTTAATAACCTTCCGAACCAATCCTAGATTTCTATTAACTAATTCATGTTGAGAAGAAACATCTCCTGCAATAGCTTTTCTCCATAAACCTACCTCTTTTTCTCT
>Ga0180007_10005743_pt1 | contig 12386 bp, 10 predicted proteins | sample MM_PC_MetaG_FD_121122 | JGI IMG/M metagenome (GOLD analysis project Ga0180007, IMG submission 121122) | Groundwater microbial communities from the Aspo Hard Rock Laboratory (HRL) deep subsurface site, Sweden - MM_PC_MetaG | ecosystem: Environmental > Aquatic > Deep subsurface > Groundwater...
CGAATCTACATTTTGTAATTGCATTTTCTTTTTTTTCATATCTAAAAACACTACAACCATACTGTTTATAAACGAGTTGCATAAAATGCGAACTGCCGCTATATACTACGCGAACTATTCTTTCGCAAATATTAAAATATTAAAACATCTTCTTCCAAATCAGGCGTTTCTTTCGCTCCCACATGTTCCACTCTCCTTTTCCAATTCGCCCCTAAAAAATAAAACCGCAGGCTGTCCTTTTCGCCATCTATCTCCTTGATCAATTTCTGCCGCAGCTTAGCCCATTGCGCAGGATCCACATTACATTCAAAAACAGAATACTGTACGCGCTGGCCATAATTCAAACACGCTTTTGCCACTCTTCTTAGGCGTTTTGGCCCGCCTTCTTTATCGGAGGTCATTACATCATAACTGACCAAAACAAGCATCTGAACCGCCTATTTCCATATAAATACAGGATACCCGTCTAAATCCCCGCGTAAATACCTCGCCAAAAGCAATGCCTGTATATAAAACAATAAACCTATGGCTGCGTTTTCCTTTATAAACGGGTGCATAATCTCTTCCTGCTTGCGTTTCTGGTAAGCTATTAAAACTGTCTTCCGCGTCTCATCATCCATTAAAACCGAGCCGCTTTCCGATTTTCTAAAACCCTTAACATTTACCTGTCCGCGGTTAATAAGCGACAGCGCCAAGCGATCCGCTATAAACGGCCTGAATTCTTCCATAATATCCAATGCCAAACCCGGCCTCCCGGGCCTGTCGCGGTGCAAAAAACCCACGCACGAATCAAGGCCTACGCTTTCAAGCGCCGAACGGACATCATGCATCAAAAGCGTATATAAAAAAGATAAAATACAGTTTACATTATCAAGCGGCGGCCTGCGGCTGCGCTCATTAAATTTAAAATCTTTTTTCTGAGCTACAATTAAATGATCTAATACACCAAAATACGAATGCGCCGCGTCTCCCTCTATACCCCTCAGCTCGTCCAGATTAAAATCCCTTTCAAACTGGCCAAGCGTATAACCTAAACGACCTGACACTTTCTTTATTTCTTCCGTGTTAATTTTATCCGAATGATCACGCAATGCCCTGTTTAAAACAGCTCTGCAATTGGCTATTTTACCTGTTAGGATATTTTTTGTAATCCGGGCGCAAAAAACCAAATCATCTGTTTTACGGTACTGCTCGCGGCGTAAAAGCACATTGCCGGAAACCTTGCCCTGAACATTTGCCAGGAATCTGCCATATTCCGTAAGAAAACTAACCGATACATTTTTCTCAGCGCATAATCCCATCAAATACGGGCTAATCGTCACATTGCCAAAACATATAATCCCTCCAAGCGTATGTATAGGCGCCTGCATGCGCTTTTCTTTCTCTACAGACACCACCACTGTCTCGCCTTCCTTATTAAGGTAAGCGCCCTGAGTGGTAATAAACAATGTGTTAAGATATTTTTTCACTCTCTAACTGCCTCTCGCAGATATTCATCTACCGGAATTGCGCGCTTAAATGTTTTAGGCATGCATATTGAAAACAGCGAACAGCTTTCGCATTTTTTGCTATATTCCGGCTTGGGCGTCTTGCCTGCCTTGATAAATTCATGCAGTTTGTGTGCAGTATCCTCTGTTTCTTTTCGCAATTCTTCGCTAAACTCTACGTCCAGCCGATGGCGGGTCCTGCCATAAAAAATCGCGCCTCTTTGAATACCTACGCCCAGTATTTCTTCAAGGCACATTGCCTGAGCGCAAAGCTGGACTTTATCACAATCGTTTTCTTTAGGTTTGCCGTGTTTATATTCTACAGGGAATGGCAGGCATGTTTTTCCGTCCGAAGATCTATGGAACTCTACCACATCAGCCTTGCCATTTAAGCCAAGCCTTACGGAACGTAACGGCATGCCCCGCTCAATCCGTACCCCATCGCGTGTTTCAAACCTCTCCTCATGCGCCTTATCATGCATAATCCCGCCTTCTGCGGTAAGCAGATTTTCATGCCACGCCTGCTCGATATAGCTAAGCGCGCACTGCCGCGGACAAAATACAAAATGCTGGAGCGCGGAAAGCTGGATAAAATCATCTTCGCTATACATTACGCTTATCCTTTAATCTCCGCTGTGATTCTTTTTCCTTTAAATAATTACGTCTTGAGACAATAGGCCTTTTAAGCCGCTTTTCCAGGGCCTTGCGGGCATCACCTGCAATCTTTCCTCCTGCGCGAGAATCTGCCTCAAGTTTCCTCATCCCCCGAGAATCTTCATTACGATGAATTTCTGTTGTAGAGCGCTCTCCCAGCATGCTAAAAATCAGCTCAAAATCATCCATATGATCCCGGAGGTTCTCCCGCTTAAGCCCTTTTATCTTTATATATTCAGAGGGAGTCACGCCGAACGCGGCCTTTGATATCTCTGCTGTTAAAATTTCATAATCCCTATCCTCCTGCGCGCCCCGCTTCTGCCATTCATCAGTCAGTTCTGCCCGGATAGTAATACCACGCATACGCTTCTCAATCCACTCATCGCTGTAACCTTTAAGTTTATAAAGCACTCTCGTCCGCTTTGTAGCCAACTCCGGATTTTCAATTTCCTGTATGCGCTCGTATCCTGTCTTGGCTAACCAACGCTTAAGTGGTTCAGCCTTGGGGGAAGGAATAGACTGAATTATCCGAAACATGCCCTCTGTATCTGCGCAATCCGTTTCGCGCATCTTACCGTCAGGCGCTTCCAATTTCAACCCGTGACAAAATGTCACGACTTCACTCCCTTCCTCTATTAGTCGTTGTTTAAGCTTTCTCCAATACGCGCCGGCATCCGGGCTATCCGTAAGCGCCTTAACAACATCTACTACTGAAAACCACCACTCATTCTGGTACAATTTTTTCCTGATTTTCCTGCCTTTAAAAATCGCTATTTTTGTGTCTGGGCTCATAAAATTGGCCTCCTCTTTCTGCTCCTTATACTCTATTAAAAACCGTCGATTTCTTCAGGTGTTAATCCTTTGAGATTGTCAATCTTACATGTCCCATCTGGATTTACTGTTAATGTTCTGTGTACTACCGCAGATGAATATTGACCTGATTTATTATTATGTTTCCACCAAATAACCTTGAGAACTCTCATACTTCCTTCAGGGCGAGCTGATGACGCATCGTTTTCAAAAAGCTTAGGAAGTATTTCTTTAATTGCATCTGCATCTTTATTGCTAAATTTTGTTTTTTCTGCCAATTGGGGATTCATGCTTCCGTAGAATGAATATACCCCATGATCAACGCGATGCTTCATACCCATAGTATCTGATGCCTTCTTTTCTCCATCACCTTCACCGCTAACACTTTTGGTAATCTGAAGACTTGTTATCTCTACCGGCATAACGCTAAATGCCGAATGAATAGATACAGGGCCGCGAATACCAATAGACACGCCTTCGCCTTTTTTGCTGCCTCCGTAGGCAAAAACTTGCCCGAATGTTCTGACATCTATCCACGTCTTACATGCGCTCTCGAAGAATTTTTTCTCATTCTTCAAAACATCTTTACCTAAAATACCTTCTGCGCGATTTTTTAAACTACGGTATTCATCATTTCTGTTATCATCGGATTGAACAAAAATAGCTTGGCCTTTTTCCATCAGCCTATTCCTGATTTTTCGCTTAATACAAACATCCGACAATTCACCCATGCCATCATAGTTAACACGCGGACGATTCCCATTTAAAGGATCACCATTAGGATTGGCGCCTTTCACGCTTAAAATAACTGCAAAATCAATTTTGTTTTTTAGCACATCCATAAAACACCCTCCTTTTTAATTGGTTATGCTACCGATTCTGGTTCATTTTTATTCACATTATCCCTTTTTAATCTAAGCGCTTCGCGTTGGCAGCTATACGCCAGCAAAAACTCACCGTTTAGTTTTTTATCATTCTTAAAATCTTCGACACTGCTAAACATATCTTTCACTTTATCAATCATCATTTGTCTTTTCTGGGACTGTGCCCCTAATCTTGCTTTGTAAGGTGAAAGAGAAAGTTCGATTGTTCTCCAAGTGCTGTAAGGGCGTTCAGCGAACCGTTGCATCAATCTGTCTGCATTTGTCTGCCTGTCTTCTCCTGCTTTATTTAAAGCCCATCGCTCTAAACTATCTGCCAGCGCCAACAATCTGCCATACAAATAATCCCGTGTTTTCCTGTCTTCATCTAAAGCCATAATATATCCCTCCTTTTCATTTAGTTTCCGATACAACGCACATGCTATGCTTAAAACCTTATTCCACTCCCAATATTCCAGACCCACTCTGTTACACGCTCGCCTAACAGCTGACTCCACAATATCGCGTGGAATTACTCTCCCTTCAATAATACATGGCAAAATCCTCTCAACAACAGCCTTTTGTAGCTTATCATCTACTTTTTTTCCGTAAACTGCCTTGGCTATATCTTTTGGGGCCGGTGCTCCTACAAATCGAACATATTTTCGTTTTACTCTATTCTCTTCCTTTTTCTCTATAAACCGATAATCGTGTATCCACGCGCAAGATTCATGCCAATGTTCCAATCTTTCAAGAAAATCTGAACCTGTCAATTCCTGATAATACATTATAGCCATACGCCCAGGCGTGGCCGAATCCAGTCCCATAATTACAATATCAGTCGTTGCTCCTAAATCAGCTTTATACCCAGCTATCTTTTTCTTAAGCTTTAAAGCAAGCTCTTGCGCCGTTGAACCAATCTCAGATTCATCACTGGCTAAATTTTCCTCTCCTAAAATATCAGAAGCATCGTCTACTGGGTTGGGGATCCGCGCACCAGATATCGCCCACGCAACAATCGCTTGGGCTCCCTTTCTATATCCTTGACGACTAATAAGCCAGCGCAAAGCGCTATGTGCCTTTTGCGTCGCATCAGAACTAACACCACAAGCCTGTTCTGCCGTAACAAAACGACCGCGAAATGTAAATCCTGAAGTATCGTTTGAAGAAATTAGTTTTGCGTTATCGTTTCCTCGTCTAATTCTTTTGGGGTGCTGTATTGCAAGTCGCGATTTTCTCCCAGAAACATAACAAAGCCCCTCAGCCGAATCTAGCCCTACATAGTAATTAATCCAGCTGTCCCATAGTGTTCTATCGCGCCAGACTTGCGACTCAAGTTCCCCTGCCTTTTCAACGCACCATCTAATAAACGCACGTTCTTGATTAATTGTTTTGTCCTTTTGATCAGCTTGAATAACCTGAAATATTTGTGGAATTTTATCATCTGAACCAAAACGTTTCCGCAATTGCTCTTTTGTTTCTACTATCAGTTTTTCATTTTCAATATGAAGTATTTTTACAGAAACTAGATCAGTAATTACTTTTTTCTTTTTTGCATATGCCAAAATGCTTATCGCTTTTTCATGCCGATACTTTGAATTACACCAAGCTTCTAATTTTTCTACAAACGTGGCGTGAGGCTCTAAAGGATTTTTTGAATACCCTGAAGTGACAAGACCGCCATACTCAACAAAATCACCAGCAACAAATTGCAAACTATCGCATAATGGATACCCTTCAGGCCTACTACCTGCCCGGCCTGCAGCTTCTTCCGTACAAGGAATTATTGTTTTTTTATTTTCTCTTGGCACTACCGTTGCACGTAAAAAATTGCCATCATAATCTATGGCTATTTGAATATGCGCATCTTGAATTGAGTGACAAACAGGCAATAGCGGCACCTGATTGTCGCTTTCAATTTTACCGATCATAGAGGAACAATTGTTATAAGTCTCGTATAACTTTTGTATCCAGCTCATTGCTCCACCTCCGCTTCGACATAACCTTCGAGTAAATCGGGCTCTTCTAATCCGCATGTTTCAGGTGGTTCGGCTTTCATTGACCTGACTAATTTTCTAATAGTACATTCTTCCGGTTCGATGAAATCAACTCTGCCATTTACCATTTTTGGCCGCCAAAATCTTGCCCATAGTTCATCTTTACCTGCTTCATCTGGATAATCAAAGCCGTGAAACATCAAATTAAAGGCAATTTCACCATAACCATCGTAATCCCCCTTGCCCTCGCCAAACCGACATGGTTCCACATACCCTTGGCATTCTCGCGTACCTAAAAATACATCACGCCTGCCACCTTTTTCTATCATGCGCCGGGCAACGAAAAAGTGTTTATTTTCATTCCTATCATTTGCAAGATCCGGCCTATATAAATTCCATTCAAAATGTGCTTGGACTTGATACTCTACGCCATCTTTATCGTCATCCCTTTCTTTATACCCGGTTAGATAAGTATAAATAGAAAGATCGTTACCGCCGCTATATTTAATTGGTTTAGCACTTCTGGTCTGTGTACGTATACGCTTCATAACCCTTAAATTATCAATAACCCAAACAATGGTCGGTTTCCAATATACCGAACTAATAATTCCTTTTAACGCTTCATAGGTAGGAATATGATACGAACATTTTTCTCCTCCGATTTTTGTTAACGGATCGGTAAAAAGAGCGTATTTTCCTGACACCTTAAATTCGACTTTATTAGGTTTTCCCATATTCACCTTCCTTTGTTTACGCGTTTAAAAAAACTTCACCATTCACCTGTGTTAAACTCAACCCAAATTTATCGCTATAATGGCGCTCGTTTAAACATAAAACCCCTGACCCTTTTTGAGCCTCAAAAATCGCATTTTGCTTTTGTAATTTTCCTAATACATCAGGAAACACATTAACAGAATACCGCTGAGCTTTACTGATTAGTTTATACTGTTTCTCGAGTTCTTTAACAGAACAAAGCTCATTAATAATTTTCTTTCCTTTTTCTCTGTATGGCACAATAACACCGCGAGTAGCAGTCTCGATTGATTGAAATACTTTGGCTGCCGACATAAATGCCTGCTTGAATGGTATCTCTGGCGATTTCCCATTAATCCGTGCATATTCTTCTATAGAAAGTGTATTTATAGAAAGAAGATTAAACAAATTGTCATTCCTGCCGACTTTTGACTCAGCATTCACCGGATAATTCATCTTATCTTTTCTCTGAAAAAAATAATACTGATAATATTGCTCCATTGCCTCCGGGCCCAATAAATCATTTTTAAAGTTTTCTGGATTTGACTTAAATTCATCCAAAATGCGCTCTGTTTTTTCTTGTCCAATACGAATATCTTCTAATTTATCAATACTCTCTTCGGCTGAATTGATTATAATAACTTTCCCCAACTTTGGATCTAATTCGTTATGGCGATTGCATCTGCCCGCAGCTTGTACAATAGAATCAAGTCCGGCAAGAAAACGAATAACAGAACCAAAAGAAATATCTATACCAGCTTCGATAAGTTGAGTGCTTACACAAATAACTTGCTCTTTTTTCTCTAATAGTTCTTTCACCTTATCCAAAACCTCTAATCGATGAGCAGGACACATATATGTACTCAAATGATGTGTTTCAGCGTCTTTTATCCGTTTACATTGCATATAAACCTGTTGCGCTGATTTTTTGGTATTCACGATAACAAGAACACTGCTTATTTCTTTAAGTTTTTTTTCGACAAGATCTTTGACTTCAATATTTGTCCAGCCTCCGGCTTTTCTTTTGTCAAAAATTTCAACGCGCTTTAAATCTGCAAATAATTGTCTCGAATCTGGCATTATTTGTTGTTCTTTTGCAACCATTAACGCTCTTGATTTAGGTTCTATTCGATCCAGCAAGGGCTGTGTAGCAGTGCATAATACGACGGTTGAACTGCAATTATTCACTAAAAAATTTATTGCCGTATTAAACATGTGGATGCATTTTATTGGCATAGCCTGCACTTCGTCAAAAATAATAACAGTATTGGCAAGCTGATGCATCCTTCGTGCGCCGCGTGTTCCAGAGGCAAACAATGCTTCAAGCACCTGCACGCTGGTAGTCAATACAACAGGGGCATCCCAATTTTCTGAAAGCACTTTCTGACGAGATGTTTCTCGTTCCGGCATTAAATTAGAATGATGCTCTAAAATTATTCTGTTGCTGACCTTATTATCTAGTTCTAAAACTTTTCTTATTTCTTCGGCATTCTGGTCAATAATAGTAGTAAATGGAAGAACATAAATAATTCTATGCATTTTATGAGCTTCAGCATGATTCAAAGCAAAACGCAGACTGGAAAAGGTTTTTCCACCACCAGTAGGAACAGTTAGCTGATATAATCCTTTAGGCATATTTGAAAAATTTCGGCATTCTTGAGATATTTTTTGCCTTATGGCATTAATTCCTGTAGGATTAAATTTTTTCAAATTATTTTCCAGTCGTTTAGTCAAAATAGTCCAGTCTTTATAAAAAGTGTTATTGCGCAATCTTGCCAAGCGCGGATGTTCAAAGTCAGCTGTGCTTAATCTATCTGCATCTATTAAACAGCTGAAGATAAAACGCACTAAAAGACCATATTTAAAAATTAATGTTTCTTTAGAATCGTAATCTACTTTCAATTTTTTAAATATAGAAATGCCTCTCGATAATTCTTGCGATCTTAAAATTTCTTTTATATATTTTTTCGTGCTGACATTTATTTTTTTAACGACTTCTTCTAAGTATATTTTTTCATCTGATTTATTCATTCGTTTTAAATAAAAATTTATACCATTAGGGCTAATACAATCTATTAAACCTGAATGATGTGAAGCAACGCATAAAGATAAAATTTGGGCAATAATAGCCTTTTCAGCGCCTTCGGCAAAAAGTTCCTTAAAAATAATCTGCGCTCCAGACGTAGAATGGTCTATTTTTCCTTTCTCTTTAACAGCATTAACATAATCATCCTCATCAGGATTAATCAATCCAGTAGCTGACTTGATATACTGTTCGAATTTTCCGCTTGCCTTGCCAACATCATGTAACAAACCAATGATTTCACCCCATTCTTTTAGTCCAATTTTTGAAGCAAATTCTCCGGCCTTTTTAGAAACCTCTTTTAAATGAGATGTTAAACTTTGTATCTTACTATCGTTTTCCCTGCGATGGGCAATATATTCCTTATCAAACATATTTAAATTCACCTTATTTTTAAATCCTACATTGCTCTTCCCTCAACCTGCCTTTTAACCTATGCGCGTAGAATTTATCCATAATGTGCCTATCTATCTCCCGCAGCATTTCTTGTGCTTTTTGCCGCTTCCGCAGGGGCAAGGGTCGTTTCGGCCTATTTTTTGTTTAGTCTTCTCCCTGATATCCAAGGAAGGGGCGAAAGAAGTTATGTGGGTATCTAACCGCGGGCGGCGGCCTTCTGCCTTTCTCTCATCAGATAGCTCGGAAGGTATGCGCCCTCCGATTTCCCATCTCGGAAAATTATTCCAGATATAACTAAAAATATCCAAAATCTCCTGCGTATCCTTATTGTGTTCTGACAAAAATTTATTTATGAGCATGTCATGATGTTTTCTTCCTGTTGTATCCCTGCGTAATTCCTCATATGCCTCTACCAACCCTAATTTCCCCTTTGTCATTCGCTTCAAATCTTCATCTATATCTTTATTGTCAGGATCCTGAGTAAAAAACATCTCTTTGATCCTGCCTTCCTGAGCTAACTTAAGCGCGGAAAGAGAATATGGCGCCCTCTGCTTTAAACCCCTCATGGTCACCTCGTTTATGATAAGGCGCGGGTTTTCAATATCCTTTAAATAGACCAATTCATCTTCTATTTTTATGCATGGCTCATCCTTGAGATAATAAAGCATTTCTTCCTTAGAAAACTGTTTTTTACAGCTAATGATATCTTTTATTTCGTCAATGATAACATCCAGAGGCGCCGCCCCAATGAAATATAAAAGCCCAGAAGCATACTGGCATAATCTTTTAAGATATGTTTCCCTGTCTCTATCCAAAATTTCATCTGCTTTTTCTTCTAACTCTTCGACTACTTCATAATCCAAATATTCCTGTTCATCCCGCCAGCATTTATATATCCGCTCCAGAGCCATATTGATATATTTTACAGCTCCGTCTTTTTTACCCTGTTTATAATAGACTTCCGCCAGGCCCTCATAACTATCCCAATGAGAATCGCTGACATCCTGTTCCAATAAGAAAAATTTCTCCGCTTCCTCAAGCTTGCCTTCCTTTAAGCAGTTAATCCCTCTGCTAAAAAAATACTGCGGGTCATTAAACAACTCTTCCTCCATATATGCCAATTCTAAAGATAGGCAAGCAGTCAATAAGGGGAGCTGGCTGATTTTAAACTCCCTGTCTTCTATGAGCAACAAAGCGGTATGGGCCCTGCGCGATATCTTTTCATCCTTCTTTCTGTATTTTTTATCTATCTTATCAAGCGATAAAGTTAAATCCTTTTTCTTTTGATAATTAAAATATTTATCTATAATAGAAACACTTTCTTTAAATATAATATCAGCCCGTTCATCAGGCTTTTTATCCCTGATTTTTAAAATAATATCCTGGCATTCTCTATCTTCATAGTTAATGCCTAACTTAAAATCCTTTAATTCTTTTAACCCAAGAAGTTTAATCGTATCAATAACGTCTTCCATAAATTTTGTCTTCAGGTGCGGATTAAGCTCATTTAAAAAATCGCCTTTCATATGCCCTCCTTGATTTAATAAAAAAACCTTCGCCTGCTTATAAATCAAGCCTGCGAAGGTTTTACTTTTTTACTGTCCAGGTTCCCCCTTCAAACACGGGACCATTATATCTATATCCTTTTAATAATTTTAATTATATCCTCTTTTAAAGGATAAGCAAGAGAATTCTAAGAAATTATTTTAAATTATTTTAACCTTGCCTGCGTGATATTTTTGAAAGGAAGATACTCAGCTCATAAAGCCCTATTAAAGGTATGGCCATAAGGCATTGCGTGATTACATCAGGTGGGGTAAGGATTGCGCTGATGATAAATATTACCAGTATCGCATATTTCCTGTTCTTTGCCAAGGTCTGTGGTTTTACAATACCTGTCTTTGTAAGTAATAATATTATTAAAGGCAGCTGAAAGACCATGCCGAATACCAGCGTAAGCATGCACACAAAAGACACATACTTACCTACGCTTATCATCGGTATGACATTTGCTGTGCCAAAGCTCATAAGAAACTTTATCCCTATAGGCACGATCAAAAAATACCCGAAGCAGCTGCCTATGACAAAAAATATAAATGAAAAAAATACACCTAAAGAGGCGTACTTTCTTTCTCTCTTTTTTAAGCCGGCTGATATAAAATCCCAGGCCTGATAAAGTATAAATGGCGAGGAAAAATACAGCCCTCCAAAAAGCGCGATCTTTATATTGGTAATAAACGCCTCCTGTGGCGCTATAAATACAAGCGTACCGCCAAGAGGCCTTACTAATTGAGAAAAGATCTTATCCGTAAAGGTATAGACAATTATAGATGTAGCTATTATAAAGACAATGGACTTTATAATCGCCTGCCTTAATTCCTCCAGATGTCCGATAAAACTAAGTCTTTTTCCTGTCATATATTATTATGCTACCAACCTGCCAAATAAAATCCCGCTTAGTGTAGCCATGATAACCACAATAAATACATAAACAGCTGTTTTTTTTGCGCCAATAACACTTTTTATGACGAGCATGTTCGGTAAACTTAGCGCCGGGCCAGCTAACAGTAAGGCCAGCGCCGGGCCTTTACCCATGCCTGAGCCGATAAGCCCCTGAAGAATCGGGATCTCTGTCAATGTCGCAAAATACATCAAGGCGCCGACAATAGAAGCAAAAAAATTAGCCCACAATGAATTACCGCCCACCAATCTTTCAATGATCCATGAAGGGATAAGGCCCTGGTGGCCAGGCCTCCCTAAAAGCAGCCCCGCGACAAGCACTCCTACAAACAAAAGCGGCATGATCTGTTTAGCAAAATCCAAGGACGCATTTATCAATTGTCTTGATCGAGAACCCTTTTCTTTTTCCTCTCCTATTTCAAATCCACCTTCTGCGTGGCGCGCCTTTTCTTCCTTTATAAATATAAGGTGCATTAGGAATCCTATAATAATGCTGAATAAAACCGCGCCCAAGGCCCTTGCCAATCCTAATTCCCATCCTAAGACCCTTGCTGTCATAATAACAGCCATTACATTTATAGCCGGACCTGAATAGAGAAATGCTGTTGCAGGCCCAAGGCCAGCTCCCCTTTTGTAGATACCGGAAAATAAAGGGAGGATTGTACAGGAACATACAGCGAGGATGGCGCCTGAGATAGAGGATATGCCATAAGCGAGGATCTTATTGGCCTTTGCGCCAAAATATTTGATTACTGAGGATTTACTTACAAGGGTGGCTATTGCTCCTGCTATAAAAAATGCAGGCACAAGACAAAGTAATACGTGCTCTCTGGCATACCATTTTACAAGAGCCAGAGATTCAAAAAGCGGGCCCCTGAAAGGAAGA
>Ga0180007_10005744_pt1 | contig 12386 bp, 18 predicted proteins | sample MM_PC_MetaG_FD_121122 | JGI IMG/M metagenome (GOLD analysis project Ga0180007, IMG submission 121122) | Groundwater microbial communities from the Aspo Hard Rock Laboratory (HRL) deep subsurface site, Sweden - MM_PC_MetaG | ecosystem: Environmental > Aquatic > Deep subsurface > Groundwater...
AAGTGATTACGGAATGTTACCGACAAATGTTGAGTGGGATGCTGATAAACTCGCTCGTGCCTCAACTAGGGAACAAGAAGAAAGCACTAAGATTCATGAGTCTCTGTTGGAATTAGATACTCTTGGAATAGTTGAAAAAAGAGCAGTAGGAGGAGGTTTTGGTGGAGGCGCAGCAAATAGCTTTTATCTAACCCTTTTCGGGATAAAATTTCTCAAATACTTTAATGACGCCGTGAGTTAGATTGAGATACCTTAGAAAGGGAGTAACTCTGAAGCGGGTACTTTTAAGGCCTTGGCAATTTTATAAAGTGTCCGGATTGTCGGGTTTCTCTCGCCTCGTTCAATTAAACCAATATAAGTTCTGTGCATACCTAGCATAGCTGCCAGCTCTTCTTGAGTAACACTTTTTGATTGACGTGTTTTTTGCATCTTTTGACCAAACTTCTCTAAAACTTGTTTGTGAGTAATAGGTTTGCCCATACCCACATAATAGATACTGTTGGTATCATTCTCGACAGACTCCTTGTCATCTTTAGTTATTGGGTATAAAATGCAATTAGATTATGGATCAAATAGACAAGATAATAAAAAAACTTAACAAGCTATCACTCCCCACAGTGATTTTAATAGCAAGCCTTGTTATAGGGGGCTTTTATTATGCGAGCGAAGTAAATAAACAAAAGTCTATTGAGAGGCAACAGGAAATGAAAATACAAGAGGAGAAAACAAAAACAGACCAAATAAAACAAGAGCAAGAGCAAACCGCAAAGCAGTTACAAGATTGTTTAAACAAGGTTGCAGAGGGGTTTAAGGGTCTAGAGGGTATAAAAAACGCTACTCGTGACGACTACAACATGATTATTGATCTTATCCAGAAACAAAAAGACGACTGTTTTAAGAGATACCCACAAAAATAATTATGAAATTTACAAAAACTAACACAATTATCTCGCTGCTAATTATTACGATTGGAGTTCTTTTATATTTTTTAAATGATTATAAAACCAGATATGAAAGTACAAAAACTTGGCTTCCACCCTCTTTCTGTTCTGATGAAAATCTTAAAGATATAAATTTTCTACTTAATACGGAAAATAGTAATTTTAGTAAGGCACGGGCGATAGTTGCTCTTAAGGATAATGGGTGTTTCTATAAGTATCCCGAACTAATAAAGAGTGCCCAGGAGCTTGTAGACAAAGAAAATGAGGTTGTAAAAATTGTTAAAGGTACCGATCTGGTATCAGTTGAATTGCTTAGAGAGTTCGAGAAAGACCCAGACCCATTGCGCCTTTTCCAACCAAAGGATACTGCGAAAGATGAAGCTGTTTTAGAACTTACAGGATTGATTACTAAATTTATGGATGAAATGGAGAAAAGGTCGTCTAAAGAACTAGAGAAATATTTCACAGAATGAACCGACCTAGGAAAATAAAAATATAGAAAATGCTTAATAAACTTGAAAAGTTTGCTGAAAATACCAATATAATCCAAAAACTGATTTTCTCCGTTTGGCTAATTATTTTCGTATATTCTTTATTTCAAATGGTATCTGAATTTCAAATAGCATCTAGACCATGGTCATTTCGAGGTTGGGGGTCATTTTGGATGGCATTTTGGGCACTTATAGGAGAGAGTTTGGTTGCATTCATTTTATTCAAAGTATGGGTTTATAAGAAAGGTTGAAGCTAATTGAGGGGGGGGTAATACCTAAAATCCAAGTTTTCTAAGTCGCTTGAGCAAGAATGTAAATAATTTAAATGTAAAAAAATGAGTATAAAAAAGAAACTTCGCATTATCTCAATAATATTTGGTATTGGGTTATTTGTAGGTTATATATACGAATACCAGCAATTAATAAATGAGGGGGTTTATTTATCGGATGAACATTGTATAAAAGTTAATCCCCTAATAATTGATCGGAAGAATAAGTATTTAGATCAGTATAATATACTTCTGGCTGGTGCTGCTTCCAGTGAGGAATATATTACTTCCTTGGGTAAGTATCTGCAATCAGGTCAAGCTTTTATGAAGGCTGAAAAAGATTGGCTTGAGAAAGAGAAACAATATATGGGCAGTAAAGAATTTAATTTACTGATGCCCTCTCATATTAAAGAAGCTCTGAAATACCAATATGAAATGTATGAAGCTGAATATAATTCTTCTTACTACATTTCTCAAGGTTTTGAGGAAGCTGACCAAGAAAAACGATTGGAACTAAGTAATAAAATTGTAGAAGAAACAGCAAGGAGTAGGGAGGCAGGAGATAAATATAACGAGCTTCTAAAAAAATACGGAGGTAAAATGACGTGGGTATATTATTTCGTTAAAGTTCCTTCTTCTCAGTGTCCCCCAGAGAATAACAATATTCCTATTGTTCCGAATCTATTTACTCCACAGATACCTATAAGTAGTGAAGAAACAAAAGGTTAAAATAAAAAGTAGATAGGGAGTTAGATGGAGTGAACCGAAGCTAAGGGAGGGTCAAAAGTGAAGCTTCAGGCGTCGATTAAGGCTAATAACTTGATAAAACTTGATTTTTCCGATATTTTCCGACAAATCCGTAAAATCCATATAAAAGAACATATTCCGAAGCTAGTTTAAGAGTTTGCTGACGCCTGAAAACAAGGAGATAACAGACAAAATAACAGGTAATTAACAGTAAAATAACAGCAAAGGAACAGGAAAGAGTTTGTCGGTTTTTAAAAAGAGTATAATTTAACCAGATTTTATGGAGATTAAGACTTATGGATTACGATAAAAATATTGTTAAAACTGCTAGCCAATTAGCCCATCGTCCGGAACCCCCTTACGATTCAAAGATTGTAATGTCTGCAATGAAACAAGCATTACTAAAAATCATGGGCTACGATCCTGCAAAAGAGGAGGTTGACGATTTTCTATTAAGAAAAAATAGGGAGCTAGAGGAGGAAAACACTAAACTTAAAAATCAACTTAGTCTTAGGAATCAGAAACCACCCACAGCGAAACGGACGATTAAACATGTTATTAGGCTAGCAAAACTAAAAGGAAAGCAGGCAATGTTCCTTAGTATATTAGCTGAAGAGGAAGTTGTGTTAGAGAGAGAACTGATGGGAAAACTTTATGGTGGGCAAAAAGGCGGTTCTAGTAAATTAAGAGCCTTGAAGTATGTAATAGGAAAAAAGTTGCAAAGGTTGAAGGATGTAATAGTAATTCAAGCTATACATGGAAGGGATGGTAAAATAGGGTATACATTAACTATAAAATATAACAATCTTATTAAGAGATGATTAAAAATTACCCTCAAAAATATAACAATTCTTCATGAAAATATAACATAGAATATAGGTATTTTTAGTATTTAGCTTCAAAAATCTCACATTTCTAATTTAACAAAGTGATAAAAGTGTAGGAAAATATAAACTGTGGGGAGGTCTAAAAAATTGAAGTATGCCTATATGTTTATATCAACAAATAAAAGCCGATTGGTTGGTTTAGATTCTGCCTATGACTATTTATTCAGGAAAGTTATGAATATTGAAATGCAAAAATATGGAAAAGAAATTAAAACAGTCTAAGTACAAAACCTTAGTTAAATTTAATAATGGGATTGAGATTAAAGCAGATTCTATGAATTGGGTACTTTATACCCCAAGTCCACGTAGTTATTTGTACTTTTCTACATTAGAAGATCTTCTTACAGAGTTTCTAAATTTAAGGATAAAAGAATTGGCAATTAAAAATCCTGCAAAAACTTTTGAATCCTTAGCACAATCTATCCAGCAAGCAAAAACAGAGATAAAGCAAATCATAGGGGGTTTAACACAGGTAAAAATTCCCGCACAGAGCTGTTCAGCTTTGCAAGAAAGGCAAGAAAACCCAAAAAATGACTAGTTATACCTTTGGGACAAAAAATGAATATAAAACACGGGATCTGCATGAAGCAGCTTTTTTATATGCAAAAAATATAAAACTTCTCCGATTAGAGGGGCATGATCGGGAATTTTGGTTTATTTTTGATCAAGCAGAGGATTGCGAGACGCTGGCGAATTCCTATTGGGCAAATGAGGCTGAAATTTTGGCTAAACAGTACGTAGATGCCTTGAGAACCCTAAAGGATAGAATTTTTGCTCGGAAAACTTAACAAGAGCGGGTGCTGGGGTAGTTGCAAGAAAGGAGTAATAAGGCTGCCCCAGCTGCCGTTTCAAAACTAAACTATGGTTACTTTAGATGAAATTAAAATTATTGTCAAACTGACAGCAGGAGAGTTAGGACAGAATGCCATGCGGGCAATGATTACCTTAGATTTTGGTGGGGTATTTAAAATCAAAGGCTTCAGGATACAATCCAGTAAGTTTGAAGGAGGATCAGGAGATAGAATTTGGGTAACGCCGCCATCTTATTTTGCCAAGGGCGGTTATCATCCTATTTTTTTCAGTGAGGATAAAGATTGGTGGAAGAGGTTGGAAGCGAAAATAATTGAAGCTTACCGAGACGCTTGCATGTCTGACGCTGTAAGAGATTTAAAAGAGGATAGTTAACTATTATATGTACTATATAGTGAACAATTATGTTACATGATAGGTTTACTATTAAGTGAAAGTTTACTATATGGGTTACATAGTTAACTATAAATGTTAGTAATTGTTAAGTTTGTTGAGCATGAAATACGGCGAAGTCCTAATGATTTCGGCAATTTCAAAACTTTATGAAAACAGAAGCAGACAGCTTAAAAAAGATACAGATATGGAAGCTTAAAAAGCTAGGTTTTTTAAAGGAATATTGGGCCGCCGGATCTCTTAAATGGACGTATAGAAGCTCTGGAGAGGAATCGTCCGTGGGTATAAATGTAATGCTATCTGAGAGCGAAAGATATTTAAGGATTTATTATACGCAGACAGATGAGGATGGAAATAAGAAAGATTTTGACTACAAGATACCAATAACTAGCACACCTTGCTATTTCGGTGGCTATAGATATTGGTTTACTTGTCCTTGGTATGCGAATAAGATTTACTGTGGTAGGAGGGCAGGGGTGCTTTATAAAGCAGGTAATTATTTTGCCTGTAGGCATTGTTATAATCTTAGCTATGCTTCAAAAAACCAAAGTAGAAATAAATTCTCATTAATACTAGACCCGTTATTTAAAAGGGACGAAATTGCAGAGAAAAAGTACAACCTTAGGGTGAAATTTTGGAAGGGCAAGCCTACTAAAAGGTATATGAAGTTGGAAGAGAAAGAATGGAGAGTAATGCGAAGAATATACTTATCAGGTCAATTGCTCAATAAGCTAGGAAGCTGACTATTGACATTTGTTGTTAGAATGTATATGGTATAGACATACCGGAAAGAAGATGTATATGTTAACTATATCTCAGGCAGCTAAAATTTTAGGCGTTAATAAAAAGACCTTAATGAGGTGGGATGAGGCTGGTTGGTTAAGAGCCAAGCGTGATCCCTTGAATAATGCACGTTTATACGATGAGGAAGTAATTTGGAAAGTTGAGAAGTGGTACGATTTACGCAGGCGTCATAAAGAACATCTTAGTAAGTTGAAACCGATTAGAGAAAATGTTGATAGGTTTTTGCCAAAAACTCCACTAGACTTAACTACCCCAACACAATTACACAAACTTGAGGATATGAAAAAAGCATTTGATGATTTAAGGGAATGGGAAAAGAAACAAAAAGAGATTTATGAAGAATATAGTGGTTTTACAGATCGTATGTACGGGCAACTTAAAAAATGAGACCAATTGCTATTGCAGCCAGAGTTAGTTCAGACCGCCAGAAAGAAGAGCAAACAATCGATTCCCAGATTGCAGAGATTGAAACATGGGCAAAAGAAAATGATTGTCTTATTGTTGATCGGTACCTTGACGATGGATGGAGTGGGGATATTTTGGCCAGACCAGAATTAGATAGATTACGTGATGATGCAGGGAAAGGGATCTGGGAGGCTATAGTTTGGGCAGATAGGGATAGGTTAGCTCGAAAATATGCTTATCAGGAGATTGTGCTTGAAGAGCTTCAAGAAAAAAGAGTGGAGGTAATCTTTTTACATCAGGCAAAAGCTGAAACTCCGGAAGATAAAATACTTCAGGGCTTTCAAGGATTATTTGCCGAGTATGAGAGAGTTAAAATCGTTGAACGTATGCGTAGAGGAAAGCTTTATAAGGCTAGAATGGGAAAGTACATGAATCTACAAGCCCCTTATGGATACACTTATATACCTAAAACCAAAGAAAGTGATCCTAGCTTAGAGATTAATGAAGAAGAGGCAGCTGTGGTGCGAAAAATATTTCACTGGATAGCAGATGAAGGATCGACCATTCGTGCTGTGATTAAGAAACTTCATGAGTTAAAGATATATCCTCCTAAAAGAAAAAGAGATATATGGGGCAATGGTCCACTTTGCCGATTGCTCCGTAGGGAGTCTTATATTGGTCAAAGCCATTATAACAAAAGCATTTCCGCAGTGCCGGAAAATCCTAAAAATCACGAGAAATATAAAAGAGTAAAAAAGAGCAGCAGGCGGATGCGTCCAAAAGAAGAGTGGGTTCCTTTAAAAGTGCCGGCGATTATCAGTGAGGAGTTATTTTGTAGAGTTCAAGAACAGCTGGCCCAAAATTTCAAATTCAGCTCAAGAAATAGAAAAGCACCCTTTTTACTTACAGGTTTGGTTTATTGCATTTGCGGTAGGCGAAGGATTGGCGAGGGAGTCCGTGAGCATAAGTATTACAGGTGTTGTGATCGGATTAACAGGTTCCCTTTGCCTAGAGAGTGTAAGGCTTCAGGAGTTAATGCGTTCCACTTGGACGATATGGTTTGGGGCAGAGTAACAGACCTTTTAGCAAATCCCGACCTAATTAAACAACAGGCAGAGAATTGGAATAAAAAACATGCTGACTCAAAGAAATATGCCAATCTTGACGTAGAAAAATTAGAAAATACCTTAAAGAAGCTGCAGGATGAAGAAAAAAGATATTTGAAAGTATATGGTTCTGGTTTAATAAACCTTGATCAGTTTAAGGTTCAGATCAATAACATAAGAGAGCGAAGAGATAGAGTAGAGTCTGAATTAAGGCAGGCTAGCGAATACACCGCACAACCCATTTTTGACCTAAGTATGGTAACAAATCTTACTCAAAAGACTGCGGAGGTGGTAAAATCTTTAACATTGGATGAAAGACGGATACTTTTACAGAAAGTTTTGAAAAATGTTACTGTTGGAGATTCCAATAAAGTTTTAGTAAAAGGGCATATTCCCTTAGAAAGCGAGGCACAAAATGCACGGTTATGGTACACAAATCGGGATAGTCGGCTTACCAAATGTAGGTAAGAGTACACTTTTTAATGCACTTTTGAAAAAAAAGGTGGCTTTATCTGCCAATTATCCTTTTGCCACAGTTGAACCAAATATAGGGGTGGTGGCAGTACCGGATGCCCGTTTGGAAAAACTGGCAGAGCTTGTAAAAAATGAAGAGAAAATGCAAAATTTGCCGCCAATTATACCGGCGGCAGTGGAATTTGTGGACATCGCTGGTTTGGTAAAAGGAGCATCAACAGGTGCAGGTTTGGGTAACCAGTTTTTATCCCATATCAGGGAAGTTGATGCAATTATTCATGTGGTCAGGGATTTTGAAGATGAAAATGTTATCCGTGAAGGGAGTCAAAATCCTGATAGTGACAAATCAACAATAGAAACAGAATTGGGTCTTGCCGATTTACAGACTTTGGAAAAACTAATATCAGCTGAAAAAGATCCTGAAAAACTTAAAGTTTTGCAACAAATTCAAGAGGATTTAAATGAGGGGAAAAGTATCAGCGGATATGATATTAATTTACCGCTTTTGTCAATTAAACCTGTGCTTTATGTATATAATGTCTCGGAAGATAAATATGGTCCACAACTTCACGATCGTGATATTAATGGGAATGAGTTGATAATATCAGCAAAGCTGGAAGAGGAGCTGGCTGATTATTCTGAAGAGGATAGAAAGGCATATCTTCAGGAGTTGGGGATTGAAGAAACAGGGTTGGAGAGATTAATCAAAAAAGCATATTCCCTGCTTGGTTTAATTTCATTTCTTACAGCCGGAGTAAAAGAAGTTAGGGCTTGGACTGTAAAAAGAGGAACAAAAGCTCCCCAGGCTGCAGGAGTAATTCATACTGATTTTGAGAAAAAATTCATCAGGGCCCAGGTAATAAGTTATGATGAGTTATTGGTTCGCGGTTCATTGTTAAATGCAAAACAAGCCGGAAAAGTAAGAACAGAGGGAAAAGATTATGTTATCCGGGACGGGGATGTAATAGAGTTTTTGATAGGAAGTTAGGGTTGATTTCTACTATGGGTTAAAGTATAATACTTCAAATATGGCAAGCATTGAGATTAAACAACAACCACTTGATGTTAAAGTAGGAGATTTTGCAGTAGCCTTTAAAGTCCCTCTTCCTGTGATTATTCCTATTGAATCTGTGAAAGATACAGAATCGGAAGAAATTACTGATCCATTTGCAACGCTTTCGAATTTAGTCACAAAAGCTGCAATTATGTCAGATATGCTGGAAAAAGGTCAGGTTGAACAATTACCTTTTGCTATAGCTAGCTGGTTTATTAGGAAATGGTGGGTTGCCAGCCAGATGTCGGATGGTCACATAGAGGGTCTAGATTTTTTACAAAGAGCCATCAGAGAATCTAGAGTTCAGAGAAAGAGGGTAATTTTCACTCCTGCTCATCTGGCAGATTTTGATCATGCAGTTGCATTCTATGTATTAGAGAAAAATAAGCAGGGTTTAGGGATCGAAAAAGATTCTGTTTGGATGGCTGGGACAAATATGCAAAAGCGTCCGGCAATCAGCAGATTTACGAGAGCAGCTCATCTTATTTACAATGTGACACCTAGAGATATGAGACATCTACAAACCTTAAAAGAAAAAGTAGAAGAATATGGTTTCACTGAGGGAGAAAAAGATTTGCTTGGTGCAATTCAAGTAATTTTTAATGCGACGAGAGATGAATCAAAACAAAGAGTTATGGAAACATGTGGTAAAAAGAAAAAGGCTTTAGTAGCTTATCCAGAAGCTGGCAGAGCTTATGATGGCTTTCTTAAGGATGCTCCTCCGGAATTCTCTTGGTTTTATCCTCGTGATGGTAGCGCTATAGTTGTACCTTATCGTGTATATGGAGCAAGAGAATTAAATCCACCAGGTATTGATCCTCCAATTGCAAGGATAGAAATGCTTCCATTTTGGCCTAAACAAAAAGTATATATGAAAGCAGGTCAGCATTATCCTTCTTCTGAGATTTGGCGGGTATGGAAAGCGCGAAGAGTAGAAGGAGAAGAGAAAGCAAGTCCTATGGATTGGGTGATGGCTAATCTTGCGAATGTAGATCCTAGGTTTGTCAGGTCTAATGATTGTATTCGTTATGGAAGGCTTTTGGAAAGGTTTGCGCCGGACAGAGTGAATAACCTATTGAATTAAAGTTAGTCTATTAGTACAATACCAAGAATGAATTTATATTATTTAACTTTAGTTTTGAAACCGGAGATGGATGAAAAAGTACGCAAAGGGCTTCTTGATGATATGAAGAAAAATATTACTATCAAGAAAGAAGACCTTTGGGGGGAGCGTGCTTTGGCTTATCCTATCAAAAGGCAAACTAAGGGTTTTTATGCCCATTTTGAAATTGAGGCAGACCCGAAAGATATTAAAGGTCTTGACAAAAGTCTAAAATTGGAAGAAGATGTGTTAAGATTTTTGTTGATTAGAAGGTAGAAGATAGATGGCATCAAGATCCTGGAATAGAGTAGAACTAATAGGTAATTTAACGCGCGACCCCGAACTTCGATATACCCCCAATGGTGCTGCTGTTTGTACTTTTGGCATGGCTACAAACCGCACTTATGTAACAGAAGGCGAAAGAAGAGAAGAGGTAGATTTTCATAGAATCGTTGCCTGGAATAAGCTGGCCGAACTTTGCAACCAGCTTTTAAAAAAAGGTAATAAGGTATTCATTTCAGGAAGACTACAGACCAGATCCTGGGAGAGTCAAGATGGTGGAAAGAGAACAGTGACCGAGATCGTGGTGGAAGACATGATACTTCTTACTCCAAGGATTAATGGAGATACGACAGTTGTACCGGAAGATATAAATGTAGAATCAATGAAGGTAGAGGAAGAACCTAAAAAGGAGGAGGAACCTAAAAAAGTGAAAAAAGCAGAGGCGCCGAAAGACGAAAAAGACGAAACTCCTCCCCAAGAAGAAATCAAAGACGACCTTCCTTTTTAATCCTATTTAATATATAATTCCTAAATTATGGCAGAGAAGAAAATTACCAGGAAAGTTATCTCTAAAGTTTCCCCCAAGAAGGAGGAAGAAGAGAAGCACCAACCAGAGGTTGGTCAACCTTTGGTTGAAAAAGAGACTCGGACAAAAAAAGTTTGCCATTTCTGTAAAAGCAAAGAAAAACCTTCTTATACGGATACCAATCTTTTACGCCGTTTCACCACAGATAGGGCAAAAATAGTACCGCGCGCCAAAAGCGGTTTATGCAGCAAACATCAAAGAGGAGTTACCAGAGAGATCAAATATGCCAGGCACCTTGCCTTACTTCCATTTACTCCAAAGGTTTGAGATAAATGCTAAACTAGATATATGGTTAAACTGTCCGGCTTTTTTGATAGTTTTGATAACCTGGATCAAATATCGTCAGAAGCTATTGCCGCTTGGCTTAAACCCGCACCGCAACTATCGAAACTCGAAAACTATTTAGCTAACAGAATTTTATATCCTAAGGCACAGCCTCTGACAGAAACTGATATGCAGATAGATTTAGCGATACTGCGAGAAGTTTTGAAAATGGGTAATCCTTTCCTGAATATCACTCTCAGAAAAATTTTAATACCTGCAAAATTTCTTGAGTATGCCCCGGACCTTAAAAGTTTAACATGGGCTTTTATAGATGCACTGGTTCAAAAACGGAATAGACAAGATTTCTACCAAGATATTTGGACAATAGTTTTAACAGCTGACTCTGATGAAATAGTAGGATCAGTAATATTGTCCCAATTTGATAGCAGCAGCGGAGAAATGGAACTTTCCGTCCTGGATAAAAAATATAAAATCCTACCGGGTAGTTTGACAGTTATACCTTGCCCGAAAGAGCGATGCAAGATAGCATACTCTTTACGAAAGGGTAAATTATTGGGTAAACAAAGCAGTACGCTTGAAATCTATGGAGGCAAGTTGGGTTTGATGATAGATGGGAGGCATCCATGAGACATTTTGCCCCGGTTGTCTTTCGGGTAGAGAAAAATTTGGTGGCCCGGGTTAAAAGGGTGCTTTGCGGTAAAGGTACTCTGAATGTTCAAAAAGGACAGGAGATTACACCTGATGTGATCCTGGGTAATTCAACCGCTTCTGTCGGGTTTAGAATAGTAAATTTATGCACGGAGCTTCAAGTAAGCTCCGGGGAGGCGGAAAAATTGCTGATCAGAAAAATGGGACAACGGATTTATAAAGGAGAACTGCTGGCCTACAAAAAAGGTTGGTTTTTGTCTCAAGGAAAGACAGTTGTGTCCCCGGCAGATGGGATTTTGGATTTTTTTAATAGCAAAACAGGCGAGCTCAAGATTTCCTTTTTCCCCAAAAAGGTAGACTTACCAGCAGGGCTATACGGTGTAGTAGAGGAAGTTGATCCCCAAAGAGGTCATGTAGTAATACGGACCGTTGTTGACAAAGTACTGGGTATATTTGGTTCCGGCAAGCCTAGAGATGGTATTCTGCATATTATTGGCAGGTCTGACGAATTAATTTCCAAGACTTTGATAGTGTCAAAATACAACGGATATATATTGGCCGGAGGAAGTTTATTTTGCAAAGATACAATCACTGCCGCTATTTCAGTTGGGATAAACGGTATTATTGCAGGCGGGATAGATGCCGTAGATTTCAAGGGGATGGCAGGGAGTCGTCTTGCTTTTCCCAAAAAGCTGGATAGTGATCTCGGTGTTTCGATGGTAATTTGCGAGGGTTTTGGTTCTGTACCTCTTGCTTCCGATATTTATGGGATTTTATCAAAGTATGAAGGAAAATTTGTTTTTATTGACGGAAATAAAGCTGTCGTTCTGTTGCCCCTACCTACTGCTTCCTGTATGGCTAAAGTCAAAAGCACCATTCTTCCTCCGGAAGAAAAGGAATATGAAAGCAGGATAAGCGAACTGACGGTTGGTTGTAAGGTTCGGATCGTGGGTAGCTCATATCTTGGAGAACAGGGGGTTCTTAAGGCTATTAATAGCAGTCGGACCATTCTGCACTCAGGCCTCAAGACTTTTCTTGCCACGGTCGAAACCTCCCGCAGGAAATTGCAGGTACCGGTTGCTAATCTAGAAGTAATAATGTA
>Ga0180007_10005745_pt1 | contig 12383 bp, 13 predicted proteins | sample MM_PC_MetaG_FD_121122 | JGI IMG/M metagenome (GOLD analysis project Ga0180007, IMG submission 121122) | Groundwater microbial communities from the Aspo Hard Rock Laboratory (HRL) deep subsurface site, Sweden - MM_PC_MetaG | ecosystem: Environmental > Aquatic > Deep subsurface > Groundwater...
AAGATGGATGGAGTTATCGCTATTCCTCATCTTGGTGCGTCGACTGAAGAAGCTGAAGAAAATTGTGCCTTCATGGCAGCTAACCAAATCGTTGATTTTATTGAAAATGGAAATATCGTAAATTCCGTTAACTTTCCAGATTTAAGTGTCGGAAGTAAAAAGGGTAGTCAAAGAGTAACCATTTTATATGATGCAAAAATAGATTTGCATGATAAACTTCATCCCTATTTTGCCAAAAAAGATGTAATGCAATGTATGGATCGAAAAAACTTAAAATATGGATATACCATTGTCGACCTACGTGATGAACTCACTAAAGAAATGATGGAATCCATTCAAAATATGGATGGTATTATTCGAATTCGTGTTATATAAAAAATGGTTTCACGATTTTGCTTTTGTAAAATCGTGACCATTTTCTTTAATGAAAATCAAAATCATTGTATAATAAACATAAGTTATGTATTTTGGAGGTATTATGAACTCGAATTTCCTCCCTAAAACAAAATATAGCATATTATCAACGATGCTGATTGGAGTCTGCATACTTTATTTAATGCTTATTGCTTTTCTAGATGAGATTTACGTGAATCTTGACTTTCTTGTGCGGTGGTTTTATATATCGCTTTCAATTATGATTGGTGTAGGATGGATATCATCATTTATCGGGACAATAATTGGGTTATATACAATCATTTGGAAAAGAGAGTTCACACTGATTCATCTGATGTGTATGTTCATTGGTATCACATTTACGATTACTGGAATTAAAGAGTTGTTCTTTAACTTTGACATGTACTTTTAATCAAAAAAACGGAGGGTATATTATGATTTTTGTCACAGATTCTTGTTCAGATTTACCAAATGATTTTGTTTTAGCAATGGATTTAAAAATTGTACCACTATCAGTAGAAATTGAAGGTAAATCTTACCTACATTACCCAGATGAAAGAGAATTAAAAATTAAAGATTTTTATCAAATGCTAAGAAACAAAAAAATCGCGAAAACATCCTTAGTCAATGTAGGAACTTTTCTAGAGTTTTTTGAGCCTTATGCCAAATCTGGGGAAGAAGTTCTTTATATCGCATTTTCATCCGCACTCAGTGGAACCTATCAATCGTCTTTGGTTGCCTCAGAGGAATTGAAGGAACAATATCCAAATTCAAACATTCATGTCGTTGATACACTTGCTGCATCGATGGGACAAGGTCTTTTGATTTGGTATGCAGATCAAATGAGAAAAAAAGGTTCAACGATAGAAGAGATTAAAAAATGGTTAAATGATAATAAACTAAAGCTTTGTCACCTATTTACTGTGGATGATCTAGGCACTTTAAAGCGTGGTGGACGCTTAAGTGATACACAAGCATTCCTTGGTTCACTCTTGAAGATTAAACCAATCCTTCATGTATCAGATGAAGGTAAGTTAGTACCTCTCAAAAAAGCTCGTGGAAGAGAATTTTCGTTAGAATCTATGGTTGAATTAGTGAAAGAAAAAATCACTGAACCAGAAAAACAGACACTATTTATTTCACATGGTGATTGTTTAGAGGAAGCTAAAAAAGTTGGGACACTGATTCAAGAAAAATATAAGGTTAAAGAAATTATATACAATACCATTGGACCAGTTATTGGTGCACATTCAGGACCAGGAACGATTGCAGTTTTCTTTATGGGAAACAAAAGATAAAAAAAGGACTCAGTCCTTTTTTCTTTAGTATCATATTATTTTTTACTTGTCTTTATGACTTCTGTGTAAGCCATAATGAGAGGTCCTACCCCTTTTGCATCGTTTTCTACGATAGGTTCTGATATATAATACTCGAATGTTCCATCGCGTCTTAGATTATGCTCTGGTCCAAGACCTGCAACTAGACAAATGCCACCAAGATTTAAATCACCATTTTTTTCAGTTAGATATTTTTTTGTTATTCCATCAAATATTTCTAGTCCAATACGCTCATAGGAAGAGTCAAGTAAACCGAGTCTAGTTCCTTTAAGAATTGCGTAACTAACAAGTGCACTACCAGATGCTTCTAGATAGTTTTCTGATCTATTTCCTAAATCGACGACTTGATAGAAAAGCTTGGATTCTTGATCTTGATATTGGAGAAGTCCATTTATAATCTCTTGAAGCAGTGGGGAGAAGAATTCTTTTTTAGCTGCGTCATCTTTCATATAGCTTGCTACATCTACGATTGCTACAACAAACCATCCAATTGCTCTTAACCAAAAGTTTTTAGATAAACCTGTTTCTTTATTTGCCCAAAATATTGTTCTTTTAGAATCATATCCATGATAATAAAGTTTTTTATCTTCGTTAAACATGAATTTTCTAACATTGTTGAATTGGTTGATGATATCGTCGTAATTCTTTTTGTGATTGAGTTCTGTTTCATATCTTGTGTAAAAGGGCTGTGCCATAAAGAGTCCATCTAACCAAACCTGGTTTGGATAGATTTTTTTATGCCAAAAATTACCATCATCAGTTCTTGGTTGTGTTTGGATATGGGTATAGGTAAATTCAATAGCTTTTAAATATTTCTCATCCTTTGTTATATTGTACAAATCAAATAGAACTCTACTTTCGCATATATCATCGACATTATAATTGTTGATATCATATCCTCGAATTGTACCATCTTCAAAAACATAATAATCTAGAAATTGATGGACAAAATCGATATATTTTGAATCATTAGTTTCTTTATAAAGTTCAATTAATGAGGTCATCATACACCCATCTATATAGTTCCAATGGGGTTCCTTTCCTGCTTTAATGGATTCAATATTCCAAATGGGTTCTTGAGGAGTAGAAAAAGTAATCAGTTTATGGATAAAGCGGTCAATAAGTATATTCAAGGATAAAACCTCCTGTCCAAAATGATTATACATGAAATAATTATGATATTCAATTCAATTCTTGCGAGACTACTGTTTGCTGATGATGAATTCAATTTGAAACGATTGGTTCACTATTTGTTATATCTAAACAATGCGTACGTTTTCAAGCTAAAATCCACTTTAAAGAGAAGCATGCTAGGAAGCTAAAACAAGTCTACATGCTAAACTATATGTGAGGTGTAATGATGAATAAATATGAAAAAAGAAAATATAATGTGTTCGAACACATTCCAATAGTCTATCGAGCTGCTTTAGGCTTTCTAACACTGAAGAGTTTAAAAAAGAAGAAAGCAATGAACTTCAAACTCAAAGAAAGAATCATGCTTGCTGTTACCGAAGTCAATGGTTGTGTGCTCTGTTCTTATGTGCATACAAAGTTAGCTTTAAATGGTGGAATGACTGATATTGAAATCAAAGAATTACTTGCAGGAGATTTAGAAAATGTTCCAGCTGAGGAAAGTATAGCAGTCCTTTTTGCTAAAGATTATGCATTTAATAAAGAGAAAATAGATCCGGAGTTTTACAATAAGCTAATTGAGAAGTATGGAAAGTATAAAGCAAAGGCTATTTTATCTGCTTGTGAAGTCATCACAATGACCAATTCGATGGGAATATCCTTAGGCTTGCTTAAAGAGACTTTAACGTTTAAACACGTTAAAAAGAGTAATATCTTAAATGAGATTTTAATTCCTCTTTTGACAATGATACTCTACCCAATCTTTTTATTACTAGGATTATTCATCCTACCATTTAGATTGCATAAACTTAAAAAAAGCTAACAAAAAGACTTCCGCAGAAGTCTTATTTTTTTTAGTAGGATGCGATTGTACCATCAGCTCTTTTTTCTGTACCACCAGTATAAACTCCAGTTATAGGATTTCTTAAAATGATTTGTCCTCTACCGAAGGTTCCTCTATTTGGCTCAACAACGATTTCATGACCTTTCTTGATTAAGCCTTGAACTATCTTATGAGGTATTTCGGGTTCGACTAAAACTTTTTTGCCCTCAATCCATTGCCATCTTGGTGCATCTAATGCTTCTTGAGGATCTAATCCGAAATCAAGCATATTCATAATGACCTGCAAGTGACCTTGTGGCTGCATAAAACCACCCATTACACCAAATGGTCCAATGGCTTCTCTACCTTTAGTTAAAAAGCCTGGAATGATGGTGTGAAATGGTTTTTTATTGGGTGCGAGTGCATTGACTGAAGTAGAATCTAGTGAAAAATTATGTCCTCGATTGTGTAATGCTATTCCTGTATGAGGAACGACAAGTCCGGATCCAAATCCCATGTAGTTACTTTGAATCATTGAGACCATATTACCATCTTCATCAGCGGTTGCTAAATAAACAGTGCCACTACCAATCGGTTTTCCACATTTAGGATCCATTGCATCCTTAGTGATTTCTTTAGATCGTTTCCAAGCATAGGTTTTAGAGAGTAAAGATTGAGTCGATGTTTTCATATTTTTGATATCACCAACATATTGAAAACCATCTGCAAATGCAAGCTTTAATGCTTCAATTTGTGTATGATAAGTAGAAATCAATTCTTTATCCTTGAAAGAAAAGTTCTCAGCAATATTTAAAGCCATTAAGGCAACGATACCCTGCCCATTGGGTGGAATTTCCCATACGTTATATCCTCTATAGCTACTAGAAATAGGTTCGACCCATTCAGGCTTAAAGGATTCTAAATCGGATTTTCTAATAAAGCCATCATATTTTTTCGAATATGCATCAATTTCATCAGCGATTCGACCTCTATAAAATGATTGGCCAATAGTTTCACCAATTTCTTCAAGTGTATAAGCGTGGTCTTTGAAAGTCCAAATATCACCTGCTTTTGGTATGGATAAATCTTTAGTAAACGTATCGAACCAATATTGAAACATCTCATGTTTAAATTGTTTTTGATAGATTTGATTTGCAGCTTTCCAATAATATGCAACGGTTTTTGAAACTGCAAATCCATTTCTTGCATAATCGATTGCTGGCTTTAAGCAATCCTTTAAGGATAGTTTTCCAAATCTTCTAGACATTTCAGCCCAACCTGCAACTGCACCTGGAACAGTAATTGGAATAAATCCATATTTAGGTATTTCCTTAACTCCTCTTTTCTTGAGTTCAGAAAGTGAGAGTAGATTTGGTGCATGACCACTTGAGTTTAATCCATGAAGCTTATGGTTATGCCAGATCAATGCAAAATTATCGCCACCAATTCCATTTGATGTCGGTTCAGTTACTGTTAAGCAAGCAGCAACAGCAATTGCAGCATCAATGGCATTACCACCCTTTTTTAGGATATCTAGTCCTGCTTGCGCTGCTTGAGGTTCAGAGGTAGCTATCATTCCATGTTTGGCGTAGATTACATTTCGAATTGATGTATAATTTTGTTTTTCCATATCGACACATCCTTTAAAGTATTACCTATATTTTACCATTTAGAATGTAAAAAATATAATAAGCTTACATTATTTCTTATTTCTTTGACTAGCTCGAACTGCTAAAATGATTATTCCAGCAATGATACCAGTAAAAATAGAAAGTATTCCAAAGAGCATATAGATGACATCAAGAAAGCCACCACCAGTATCTACACTTTGTGAAAGTAGAATCATTAATAAACCGAATAAAACAAAAACTAAAGTTGGTAATAAGTATTTTTTGTTTGACTTTATCAAATAGTAAAACAAAAATACTGAAAGTAAAGAACCGAAAATAAGTAATAGAATCATTAAAGTGTCCATAAGAAATAACCTCCATTTAAATATGATTATAGTTCTTTTACTTTGAAAGTCAAATAAAATAGAGTAAAATAGTTTTAAGTCATTATTAAGATTGAATCATTCAACTTTTCTTATTTGTACATGATATAATTATCATGATGAAAGAGGTTTATATGAAAGTCATCAAATATCATCAAAATTCAGATGCTGTTCGCTATCTAATCAAAAAGGATCCGATACTAGAAAAACTATTTGCTAGAAAAGAAGAGATCAGCGTTCCAATTGAGGAGAACTATTTTCAGTCCCTTGCTGGTGTAATTATCGCTCAGCAGTTGTCATCTAAGGTAGCAGCTGTTATTTATAAGAGACTATTAATACTTTTCTTGGATGAAATCACACCAGAAAAAATTAAAAGTGCAGATGAGGTTGAGCTGAGAGGGATTGGACTTTCCTATCCAAAAATAAAGTACCTAAAGTCTTTAGCTGAATGTGTGATATCAAAGACTGTTGACCTTTCGGATTTAGATCATCTATCCAATGAAAAGATTATTGAGATGCTCGTTCAAATTAAAGGAATTGGCGTTTGGAGCGCGCAAATGTTTTTAATGTTTTCATTAGGTAGAGAAGATGTATTTTCAGTTCTAGATTTAGGATTAAGGAATGCAGTCAAAAAAGTATATGAATTACCAGATTTAACCAATCAAGAGATTGAGGAAATTAGTTTAAATTGGAGTCCTTATCGCTCCATTGTTGCTCATTTTTTATGGCATGCTTGGGATAATCAATCTTAAATATTTAAAGGAGAAAAAAACAATGAAAATTAAACTTATAGGTCTTGGCAAAATGGGTACGAACATCGCGTTAAATTTGACTGATCATGGTCATGAAGTATTAGGATACGATGTGAGCGAAAAAGCAAGATTAGAATTTGAATCGAATGGATTGAAGTCAATTGATAATTTGTCTGATTTTTTGAAGCGTGATGGCAATGAAAGATTAGTCGTTTTATTATTTATTCCAAACCAAGTTGTGGATTCTGTGATTGAGCAAGTCTTACCACATTTGATTCCTACGGATATCATTGTTGATGCAGGAAACTCAAATTTCAATATATCCATCAAAAGATTTCATTTACTCAAGGGTAAAGGAATTGATTTTATTGATTTAGGAACTAGCGGTGGTACCTATGGTGCTAGACATGGAGCATGCTTAATGGCTGGTGGAGATAAGGATGTTGTTCGTTATCTTGAACCATTATTTTTAGACTTATCAGTTAAAGATGGCTATTCTTATGTAGGTAAACCTGGTTCTGGTCATTTTGTTAAAATGGTTCATAATGGCATTGAATATGGAATGATGCAAGCGATTGGAGAAGGATTTGATTTATTAGAAGCATCTCCATTTGAACTCGATTACGAGAAGATTGCGAAAATGTGGAACCACGGTTCTATCATTGAATCTGCATTAATAGGCTATATTCATCACGCATTCTCAAATGATCCTAAGCTTTCTACAATTCAAGGAAGAGTCGATGATTCAGGTGAAGGAATGTGGATGATTGAAGAAGCGCTCAAATACAAAGTCTCACTACCAGTCATCACACAAGCTTTATATGCTAGATACAAATCTAAAGATGAGCATTTGTTTGGTGAAAAGGTTGTTGCAGCGATGAGAAAGGAATTCGGTGGTCACGCCGTTTATAAAAAATAATGAAGGATCTAATAATAACCATCTTTGGGGCTACTGGTGATTTGACTTCTAGAAAATTACTACCAGCGCTAGCAAAGCTATATAAAAGAAAAAAAATCACAGATCAGATGATGATTGTAGCGCTTGGAAGAAGAGACTATGATACCAATTCTTATCTTGAATATATGAAGGAAACATCATCAGCAAAACTGGATGTAAAGACTTTAGAAAAGATTGTTGAATATCATCAAATAGAAATCACAAATTTAAGTGATTATAAAGAGTTGGTTGAGAAAATAAAATGTCATAAGCATGAAAATACTAGGGAGCTTTTTTATCTTGCTATCGGACCTGAATTGTTTCCTATCGTTTCTAAAAATATCAATGAATCCAAGCTTGTAACGATTGGAAATATCAATCAATCGATTATCTTTGAAAAACCATTTGGGCATGACTTAGAAAGTGCTAAAAATATTAGTGAAATGCTTTGGAACTACTTTGATGAAAAGCAAATTTATCGAATCGATCATTATCTTGGAAAAGAAATGATTCAAAATATCATGATGGTTAGATTTGCAAATCGTATTTTTGAAGAAATCTGGCATAATCGCTCGATTAAAAGTGTCAAAATTATTGCTAAGGAAACAGACGGTATTTTAGGTCGCGCAGGTTATTATGATACATCAGGTGCCTTAAAGGATATGGTTCAATCTCATTTACTTCAAATGCTATCCATGATCGCCATGGAAGTGCCTTTAAGCTATCATTCAGATGATGTGAAAGACGAAAAGATTAAGGTATTAAAGCATTTGTCTTTTGATAGAGATTCACTCATATTTGCACAATATGATGGATATCTAGAAGAAAAAAATATCTCGAAAGATTCTAAAACTGAAACTTTCGTTTTCTTAAAAGCTTTCGTGAACACACCTAGATTTAAAGGCGTTCCATTCTATTTAATGACTGGGAAAAAACTGGATCAAAAGGAATCGATCATTATCATTGAATTTGAGGAAACCAGTGAACAACGAAAATGGAATCTTCCATTATCAACAAATAAACTCTATATTAAGATTGCACCTCTTGATGGTGTTGGTCTAGTTCTGAATAGTAAAGTACCTGGATTAAGAGATGATGTTGAAACTGTTGAACTAGAATACTGTATTGCATGTCATGCTGTTGGAAATATGTCTGAAGCATATGAAAAACTTCTACTTGAAGTCACTGAACATCATAAATCACTATTTACAAGATGGGATGAAATTGAGTTATCATGGCATTTTATTGATCAAATCAAAAAGTACCAAAAAGACCCAATTCAATATAAGGATTATGAAGATATAAAACCAATCATCTTTGAGATGACGAAAGAGGAAATGAAATGAAATTTTACGATGTATCGATGACAATTTCTAAAGATATTCAAGTTTATAAAAACAAACCAGAAAAAAAACCAACTTTTGAAATTGTTTCAGACTTTGATTATGCATCTGCTAGAGAAACGAATATGACTTTTAACCTTCATACAGGCACGCACATGGATTTTCCATTACATATGCTACCCAACGGAGATAATTCAGATTCACTGGATCTAGAAAAGCTGATTACGAGAGTTAAAGTCTATGATATGACACATCTAAAGACATATATCGAAGAAGATGATTTAAGAAGCCTTGATATTAAGAAAGGTGATTTTGTATTGTTTAAGACAAGAAACTCATTTGATGAAGAGTTCAATTTTGAATTTGTTTTTATCAATGCGTCAGCAAGTCTTTATTTAGCTGAACTTAAAGTAACTGGTGTTGGTGTTGATGGATTGGGTGTAGAAAGAGACCAAGAAGGTCACCCCACACATAAAAATTTATTTAAAGCAGGTATTACAATTATTGAAGGTCTAAGATTAAAAGAAATCAATGAAGGACAGTACATGATGTATGCACTGCCTATAAAAATCAAAGGAATGGATGCACTTCCATTATCAGTTATTTTAGTTGAGGATGAATATGATACGCAAAGCAACACTAATTGATTTAGATCAAATTTGGCAGTTAAGAGAAGAAACTAGAATTTTATTAAAAGAACGTGGGATTGACCAATGGCAACATACCAATCCTTCTTTGGAGACCTTTAAAAATGATATTCACTTAGGTGAATTTTATGTCTATGAAAAAGAAAAAACAATCGTAGGAATGATTGCTATAAAAGGCGGAATAGAAAGAACATATAATATCATTTATGATGGAAAATGGGGTTATGATTTACCTTATTTGACAATACACCGATTGGCAGTTAAAAAGAATTATTTAGGAAGTCATATCGCAAAAGAGTTGTTAAAGTTTGCAGATCAGCTAGCTATACAAATGGGACTCAATTACATTCGAATTGATACCTATTACACCAATAAATACGCAATAAGACTTTTCGAAGAGTTTGGCTATATTTTACGTGGTTGGATATGGCTTGAGCCTGGTGAGGGAGATTTGAAACGTTTGGCTTTTGATAAATTGATATAGGAGGATTCATCATATGAAGATTTGGTTAGATACATGGACACTCAAGGAAAAGTACTATAAAGAGTTGTTTGAACGGTTTCCTGAGCATCAATTTTCGACTATTTTAGAAGAATCCTATGACGCAGATATTATTATATCCATGCCTGGATTTATTACCAAAGAAAATTTAGATTTATTTCCAAAATTGAAATGGGTTCAACTACTCACTGCAGGATACAACTCGATTGATTTGGAATACCTTAAAAACAGAAATATTTTATTGACTTACGCTAAGGATGTTTTTAGTATTCAAATTGCAGAAGATGTTTTCTCAAAAATTCTTTATTTCAATCGAAATTTAGGTGTTTATCATGAGCAAATTAAAACTAAAGAATGGAAACATACACCAGTTTTATATGAAATATGCCACTCAACGGTAGGTATCATCGGTGCAGGTTCAATCGGAACTGAGATTGCGAAAAGAATGAGAGCATTTGGAGCTAAAGTCATTGGTTTTCGCAGAACCAAATTCATGAGTGAAAATTATGATGTGATGTATCATAATCGTCAAGGGTTAGAAAAATTACTTAAAACAAGTGACTATGTCATCGTCTCTATTCCTCTGAATCCGGAAACACATCATTTAATAAGCAAAAATGAGTTCAAACTTATGAAGCCAACTGCAGTTTTAATCAATGTTGCAAGAGGTGAAATTGTTGATCAAGACGCACTGATTGAGGCATTAAAACAAAAAGTGATTCGTGGTGCCGGACTGGATGTTACCACTCCAGAACCACTCCCTTCCAATAATCTCTTATGGAATGCTCCTAATCTTTTCATCACTCCACACAATGCATCAGCAAGTCCATATGTTCATCAAAGATTAATAGATGAAGTTAGTAGTACACTCGATCATTATTTTAATCATTTAGAATTGGATAATAAAGTTAGACTATAAGACCTATGAGATACTCATAGGTTTTTTATTTGTCATGAGTAAACCGCTTACATTCTTAAATTTGTTGACTTCATGTAAATATGTGATAGAATAAACTCAAGGTATTCTTTGAATTTCAAAACATTTGAGGTTCAATCGAAGGGAGTGTTGCTCTGACCAAAGGGATAGGTATTCGAATCATTGAAAAATTAAATGCATTTTGAAACACATTTCAATGACGAATGGTTATCTGAATCAAACATCTTAAGGATTATCTTGCATGACAAAAAGTACATGCAGCAAAAGATAGACTTTCGGTGCCGACAAATAGTTTTAAAAAATACAAATGAAAAGTGAAACGGTAAATATATGACAATTAAAGAAATACAAAGTATCATCAAGGATTTTGAGAGTTCATCCTTGATGTCTCTTGAACTTGAAATGGATACGTTCAAATTAAGACTTTCCAAGAATAAGACCAATGAAGTTATTGTAAAGGAAGACCATAAAGAAGAAACTAAACCACAGCAAACACATGCTACAACTGCTCAAAAAGCAGATACAAATAATCATACAATGATCAAATCACCACTCGTGGGAACTTTTTACGCTGCATCAACACCGACTGGAAAACCATTTGTTGAAGTCGGATCGCACGTTAAAAAAGGACAAGTCGTGTGCATTATTGAAGCAATGAAAATCATGAACGAAATTACCTCTCCTTATGAAGGAACTGTAAAAGAGGTTTTTGTGCGTAATGGTGACGTTGTTGGCTTCAATCATGGACTGATACGAATTGGTGATGCCAATGAAAAATAAAATCTTAGTTGCTAACCGTGGTGAGATCGCGGTTCGTGTGATTCGCGCTGCAAAAGAACTCGGCATCGAAACCGTTGCTGTTTACTCACTTGCAGATGAAAGTAGTTTACATGTGAAGCTTGCGGATGAAGCAATTTGCATTGGTGGAAATCAGAGTAAAGAAAGCTATTTAAACATGAATAGCGTTTTATCTGCTGCAATTTCAACCGGATGTAATGCAATTCATCCTGGTTATGGTTTTTTATCTGAAAACAGTGAATTTGTTGAGATGGTTGAACGTTGTAACATTCAATTTATTGGACCAAGTTCAAAAACGATTGCGATGATTGGCGATAAATCATCAGCTAGAGAAATTGCTAAAAATAATGGAGTACCTATTGTTGAAGGCAGTGATGGAATTATTGAAAATGCCCAAGAAGGCTTAAAGATAGCTAAAAAGATCGGTTATCCTGTCATGATTAAAGCGTCAAGTGGTGGTGGTGGTCGTGGAATCAGTATTGTTCGCTCAGATGAAGAATTCCTGAGTGCTTTTGAGCGTACATCAATGGAAGCTGAAATCAGTTTTGGTGACAAGTCTCTTTATATTGAAAAATTTATTGAATCACCAAGACATATTGAGATTCAAATCATCGCAGATACAAAAGGAAATGTTGTTCATCTTTTTGAAAGAGACTGCTCCATGCAGCGAAGAAATCAAAAAATGATTGAAGAGACACCCTCTCCAGTTCTAAATGATATATTAAGACGAAAGATAGGAGCTGCTGCGATTAAGTTAGCGAAAGCGATTCAATATGTCAATGCAGGTACG